>PVBE010623116.1_pt1 | contig 55303 bp, 48 predicted proteins | sample 1631181 | NCBI WGS metagenome assembly PVBE01 (sample SAMN08397723, study PRJNA350692) | Marine metagenome, whole genome shotgun sequencing project. | isolation source: water | place: Pacific Ocean | collected 2012-04
CTCTCCCGCATCTTCATCCGCTCGCCGGCCTATGGCACCCGCTGCTCCACCGTGCTGCAGCTCGACACCCACGGCGGCGGTACGATCCTGGAACAGCGATACCGGCCGGATGCAACCGTGGCCGGCATCACCTCCCTGACCCTGCCGACGGGCGCCGCGGCATGAGGCGCCTGCCCTACGGCAGCTGGCCTTCGCCGCTATCCGCCGCAAGGGTGGCGAGTGGCCGGGTGACGCCGCGGGCACCGATCTCCCTTGAGGGGCGCTGGTACTGGCTGCAGGATGAGCCGGCCGAGGGCGGCCGCACGGGCATCCGCGCCGATGACAGTCACGGCGGCCAGCCGCTGCTCACGGCGCCGGCGAGCGTGCGTGGCCGGGTCAACGAGTACGGTGGCGGCGCCATGACGGTGGGTTCCGGCCGCCTGTGGTTCATCGACGATGCGGCGCGGGAACTGCGCTCACTGGCACCGGGCGCCGTCGAACCCGTGGCGCTGCGGCCCCTGGGCGAGGCGCAGCTTGGCGGGCTGCTCTTCGATCCGCACCGGCGACGGCTGCTGGCCGTGCGCGAGCGACCCGGCGCGCACGAGGCGCTGACAGAGGTCGTCGCTCTATCCGGCGAGGCCGGTGGCGGGCCAGTCGCGACCCTGCCGGCTCTGCTGAGCGGGCACGACTTCTACAGCAGCCTGCGCCTGCGCGGCGACGGCGAGGCCTTGCTGTGGCTGGCCTGGAATCACCCGAACATGCCTTGGGATGCGACCGAGCTGTGGTGGGCGAGGCTCGACGAACAGGGCCGTCCGGTGCAGCCGCAGCGGCTCGCCGGCGGGCCGGGCGAATCGATCTTTCAGCCCGAGTTCGGCGCCGACGGCAGCATCTACTTTGTCTCGGATCGCAGCGGCTGGTGGAATCTGTATCGCTGGCAGGGCGAACGGACGGATGCGCTGCTGCCGCGGTCTGCCGATTTCGGTCAGCCGCAGTGGCAGATGGACATGCGCAGCTATGCCGTGCTGGCTGACGGCCGCGTACTCGCGAGCTACACCGAGGAGGGTCTGAAGCGTCTGGGCTGGCTGTTGGCCGATGGCCGCTGGCGCGCGCTCGATCTGCCGTGGACGGAGTACGGCGAGTTTGCCGCCACCGGCGATCAGGCCGCCTTCATCGCCGCGGCGCCGGATCGCGCGCCGCAGGTGGTGATCTATCGCCGGGGCGGTTTCGAGGCGGTGACGGGCAGCGCGGCAGCTGCGTTGCCACTGAGTCAGCCGGAACCCCTCGTCTATCCGAGTGAGGACTGGCCCATCCCGGCCTTCTACTATCCGCCACGAGGGCAGGCCGTGGATGGGCCGCGGGGCGAGCGTCCGCCGCTGATCGTGAAGTGCCACGGTGGCCCGACCGGTGCCGCCAGCTCGGCGCTGGACCTGCGGACCCAGTACTGGACCAGCCGCGGATTCGCCGTGCTGGACGTGAACTACCGCGGCAGCACCGGCTTTGGGCGGGCGTTCCGCCAGGCGCTATATGGCCGGTGGGGCCTGGATGATGTCGAGGATGCCGTCCGCGGCGTCATGCATGCCGTGGCGCAGGGTCTGGCGGCGCCGGCGCACACGATTATCAGCGGCAGCAGCGCCGGCGGCTACACCGTGTTGTGCGCCCTGTGCTTTCATGATGTCTTCCGCGCCGGCGCGAGCTACTACGGCATCGGCGATCTGACGCGTCTGGTGCAGGACACGCACAAGTTCGAAAGTCGCTATCTGGAACGCCTGGTGGCGCCGTGGCCGGCCGGCGAACCGGAGTATCGGGCGCGCTCCCCCTTGTTCCACGTGGAACGTTTCGACTGCCCGGTGATTTTTCTCCAAGGCGCACAGGACCGTGTGGTGCCGCCCAATCAGGCCGAGCAGATGGTTGCGGCCCTGCGAGCCAAAGACCTGCCGGTGGACTATCTGCTGTTCGAGGGCGAGGGTCACGGCTTCCGGCGCGCGGAGACGGTGGTGCAGGCGCTCGAGGCCGAGCTGGCGTTCTATCGGCGGACCTTCGGACTCGGCTGACCCACGTTCCACGTGGAACGTGGGGCGGCTATAGCGGCCCACTGCGTTGGGACCAGGCTTGGCGCAGCAACGCCTGCAACGCTTCCGGCGATAGCGGTTGGTTCGGCTCGACCTTCAGGCTCGGCCCACGCGCCCAACGTGCCGCCAGCAGGCTGCAGCAGGCAAGCAGGTCGTCCCGCGTCACCGCCAGCTGGCGGCACAGCCACCGTCGCGCGCCGTCGTACTGCGCCGCCGACACGCCGTGCTGCGCTGCGGCTGCCAGGGTGGCTGCAATCCGTGTCTGCGCGCCGCTGATCTGCGCCGGCGCAACGCGCGGGCGCAGCAGCACGCCATGCCGGTCGGTGAAAGCCAGGTAATGTGCCGCGCAGCCGTAGCCCTGCCCCTCGGCCCGCAGGGTGTCGAACAGCAGTCCACCGGGAGCATCGCGCAGCAGCTGGGTGAGGTGGGTTCCCGCCGTGGGGTCGGCGCCGGCGGGCAACGGCAACCACCAGAGCGGCAAGTCCGGCTGCCGGCGCGGCCAATGGGCGGCCGGTGCCATGGGCGCCCGGGCCGTTCCGGCAGGGAGTGCCGCCAACGGCGCCGCCAGCCGCGCGACGTCAGCTGGCGCGAACCCGCCAGCTACCGTCAGCAGCAGGTTGAGACCGCAGAACGTGCGCCGCATCGCCGCCGCGAGATCCGGCGGCCGCAGCGCCTCCACGTGCGCCGGGTCGCCGGCCGGCGTGCGCGCCAATGGCGTCAGCGGCCAAAGCGAAGCCAGGGCGGCGTCTTCGGTGGCTGCGTCGGGATCGGCTGTCGCCAACTCCGCCAGCACGGCCGCGCGTTCGGCCTCGAACGCCGTTGGCGGCACCGGCTCTCCGCCGTGCGCCATCTCGGTGACTGCCCCCACCAGTGCCTGCAGCACGGCTGGCACCTCGCCGGCTTCCACCAGCGCAAACAGGGCGATGCGCTCGCGCCCGGTCTGGCCATTCAGTGGCAGCTCTTCCCTCCGGGCCAGTGCCCTGCGCACCAGCAGGTGCTCGAGCAGATGCGCAGCGCCGTGCTGGTCCGGCGGATCCCCTCGACTGCCACCGCCGAACCACAGGGCGATGGCGCAGGTCCTGCGCTGTGGCATCGGCTCGAGCCGCACGGTCAGGCCATTGTCCAGCCGGAAGGCGTGCATTCGGCGGGCGCTACCCGGCTGCTGCCACCGATCGGTCGCGGCGCTGCGCCGCGGCGCCCTCGGCCGTGAGCCGGCGCAGTGGCAGATCGTAGGTGATGGTGGCGCCGAAGGCCTGCGGTGCCTGGGGATCGCGCCGGAGGCGATCGAACACCAGCAGGCGGGTGCCGAGCTTGAAGCCTTCGGCGATGTCGTGCGTGACCAAGAACACGCACATGCGGTGTTCCTCCCACAGCTGCAGTACCAGCTCGTGCATGTCGCTGCGCACCCCCGGGTCGAGCGCCCCGAACGGCTCGTCCAGCAGCAGGATCTTCGGCCGCGTGACGATTGATTGCGCCAGTGACAACCGCTGGCGCATGCCTCCGGAGAGCAGCGCCGGGTACTTGTCGCGCGCCCCGCTCAGCCCAACCTGTGCCAGTGCCTGTTCCGCCTGCTCGCGGACTTCGCCTCTGGCCCTGCCCCAGAGGCGGCCGCCGATGCGTACATCCCATCGACGTCGCTGCAGTTCCAGCCCGAACATGGCGTTCTCCAGCACCGTGAGGTGGGGAAACACCGAGTACTGCTGGAACACCACTCCCCGATCCGGGCCGGGCTCCCGGGGCAAGGGTTCACCGTCGAGCAGGATGCGGCCGCGGCTCGGCTGTTCCTGTCCCAGCAGCAGGCGCAGAAAGGTGCTCTTGCCGCAGCCGGAGGCGCCGACGATGGCGCAGAACTCGGGGCCGCACACACGCAGATGCAGCCCTTCCAGCACGACCTGCTCATCGTAGCTCTGCCAGACGTTGTCGATGACGAGTTCGCTCATACGTTCCCCTCCGCCGGCGCTAGCGGGCGCGGCTCCATGGAAACAGGCGGCGCGCGCCGAGCCGCAACAGCAGATCGAGCAGGAAGGCCAGCAGCGTGATCCAGACCACGTAGGGCAGAATGATGTCCATCGCGAGGTAGCGGCGCACGAGGAAGATGCGATAGCCGAGCCCGTCGGTCGCCGCGATCGCCTCGGCGGCGATCAGGAACAGCCAGGCCGGCCCGAGCGAGAGGCGCAGCGCGTCCAGCAACCGCGGTAGGCTCTGGGGCAGCACGATGCGCAGGACGATCTGCCAGGTAGAGGCGCCGAGTGTCTGCGCCTTGACGATCTGCTCGGCGGGCAGCGATTCCACGTGCAGCGCCAGATCGCGCATCAGAAACGGCGCGACGCCGATGACGATCAGCACCACCTTCGACAGCTCGCCCAGTCCCAGCACGATGAACAGCACCGGCAGGATCGCCAGCGGCGGCACCATGGAGATGACGGTGACGAACGGCGCGAGGCTCGCCCGCAGGTACGGGATGGTGCCGATGGCGACGCCGAAGCCCAGTCCGATCACGCTGCTGATCCCGAGGCCGAGCAGTAACCGGCGCAGGCTGGCCCAGGTGTCCTGCCACAGCAGGCGCTGCCCGGTGCGCGCATCCGCCTCCAATGCCATTTGCTGCATCGCGGCGACGAAGCTCTGCGGCGCGGGCAGCAGCTTGTCGCCGGGGTTGGCTTCCAGGCGCAGGTGCGAGGCCACCAGATACGCGGCGATCAGCAGCACGAACGGCAGACTCGCCAGCATCAGATTGCCGCTGCGGCCAGGCTTGCGGTTGATCAGACGCATGCCGGTCGCCGCCTAGGGCGCCTCGCTGGCCGCCGCCGCCATGTAGTCGCTGTCGAAGCGCAGCTTGATGTTGGCCTCGTTCCCAAGCACCTGCCCGTTTGGAAAAGCGATGCCGATGGCGTCCGGGCTGTCGGCGCCGGGACCGAGCAGGCCGTGCTCGAAGGAGAAACGCCGTACCCGGTCCATCGTCTCCGGCAGCGCGGCGCTGCGGGCGAAGGCGGCTGCCTCGGCGGGTTCGTGGAACATGCGGGTCGCCTCGAGCTGGCGTTCGTAGCTGGCGAGGGTCGTGCCGGCCGCCTGTGCCATGGCCGCGCGCGCCTCCGCCCCGGCCTCACTGTCCTGCGCCATCAGCGCCATGGTCTCGTACCAGGCGCCGACGAGCGCTTTGCCAAGCGCCGGGTTGGCCGCCAGCACGTCGGTGTTGACCACCAGCAGGTCGATGATCTCGCCGGGGATACGGCTGGAATCGAAGGCCAGCGTCGCTTGGGGCTGCTCCAGAATGGCGGAGAGCTGAGGGTTCCAGGCGACGGCTGCTTCCACCCCACCGGCGGCGAAGGCGCCGACGATATCGGCATCGGCGGTGTTCACGACGTTCACCTCCCGCTCGGTCAGTCCCACCGTATCCAGCGCCCGCGCCAGGAGGTAGTGGGAGACCGACAGCGCGACCAGGTTGACGTCCATGCCGGCGATGTCCGACAGCGCCTTCTGGCCGCGCATCACGAGTCCATCGTTGCCGTTGGAGAAGTCGCCGACGATCAGCGCCGTGGAGTCCACGCCGCCGGCGGCCGGAATCGTCAGCGCGTCCATGTTGGTCATCACGCAGCCGTCGAAGGCGCCGGCGGTGTACTGGTTGATCGACTCGATGTAGTCGTTCACTTGCACCACGTCGATCTCGATGCCGTAGCGCTCCGCCCATCTGTCGACGATGCCGGCTTCGGCGGCGTAGCCCCAAGGCATCCAGCCGACGTAGATGGACCAGGCGATGCGAAAGGCGCGTGGATCTAGCTGCGTGTCCGCCGTGTCGGTCGGCTGCTCCCCGCCACAGGCGCCGAGCAGCGATACGCAAAGCAGCAGGAGCAGCGTGCGCGCCAGCCGGCGCAGCCCGTGGTGAGTCGTCATGACCGTCGTCCCGTTCGGTGGCAGGGTTCGGGAGCGGCCGGCGGCGGGCGATCCGCAAGAGAACGCCGGGTGCCGGAGGTGCTCCCGCTGGTTCTCCCGGGCTTTTGTCCCGCCGTGTCTCCGGTCATGGGGCCGGAGTGCATCCCTCGGACCAGACGCCGTCGCCGGCCGGAACCCTAGATGCGGGAGACGGGTTGCAACCGTCGTGCCAGCGGCAGCCTCGCCGCCGCCCGCCCGTGATGGCCGCGCAATGCCCACGCACCGCGTGCGGCAGAGACGTTATCGTGCACCCTCGCGGTGCGCGGCGCATAACGATGGTGCATGCCAGCGGTTGCAGCGGGTCTCCGCGGGCCGCGCGGCGGCGGCCCCGCTGGCATTGGCGGCGGTGGCACAACGGTTGCAGCACGGATGCCGCTTCGGGCCGTTCCCGCCGACGCGGGAGCTGCCGAGCACGTCATCGACAACAAGACGACTAGGGTTCCGGCCGGCGACGGCGTCTGGTCCGAGGGTCGTCGACCTCGCGCCGCGGCGGGGTTACACGGCGGGACAAAAGCCCGGGAGAGCCAAGACGGCCGCCGTGTGCCCGAAGCAGCACCCATTTCGCGAGGACGCCATGAAACTCCGCAACCCGCTACTCTCCCATCAGACCGCCACGGCCCGGCACCACGGCACCTTCGACCGCACCAGCCTGCAGGGCTGGAAGGCGATGCACGCCGAAAAGGATCTGCCCTACCAGGCCTGGAAGGCCCATGTGAAGCACGGCCTGGAAAACGGTCTGCCGGCTGCCGACAGTGTGGAGGACCGAGAGATCTCGACCTTCGCCCGCGGCGAGCTGCCCCACTTTGCCGGCATCAACACCTTCATGAAGGCGCCGTACTGCGAGAACATCCACCAGGTGGGGCAGTACGATGCGGCGGTGCTCGGGGTGCCGTTCGACGGTGGTACCACCTATCGCCCCGGCACCCGCTTCGGGCCGCAGGGCATACGGCGCATCTCCGCGCTGTACACGCCATACAATTTCGAGTTGGGCGTGGACTTGCGCGAGCAGATGACGCTGTGCGATGCAGGCGACGTATTCACGATCCCCGCCAATATCGAGAAGACCTTCGACCAGATCAGCCGCGCGATGGGCCATGTCTTCGCCAGCGGCGCGATGCCGTTGGTGCTGGGCGGGGACCATTCGATCGGCTTTGCCACGGTGCGCGGCATCGCGCAGCAGACAGACCGCAAGATCGGCATCATCCATTTCGATCGCCACGCCGACATTCAGGAGAAGGACCTGGACGAGCGCATGCACACCACCCCCTGGTTCCACGCCACCAATCTGCCGAATGCGCCGGCTAAGAACCTGGTGCAGATCGGCATCGGCGGCTGGCAGGTGCCCCGTCCGGCCATCAAGGAGGCACGCAAGCGCGGCACCACGATCCTGACCATGCACGATGTCACCTCGCTGGGTCTGGACAAGGTGCTGGAGATCGCGCTGGAGACGGCCTGGGATGGTGTTGATGCGGTGTACCTGTCACTCGACATCGACTCGATCGACTGTGGCTTCGTGCCGGGTACCGGCTGGCCCGAGCCGGGCGGCTTCCTGCCGCGGGAGATCCTCTACCTGCTCGGCGGCGTGGCGAAGGAAGGCATCTGCGGCATGGAGGTGGTGGAAGTCTCGCCGCCGTACGACACTTCTGACATCACTTCGCTGCTGGCGACCCGTGCGGTCGTGGACGTACTCGGCACCTTGGTGGCGCACGGCAAGATGGGCTCGCATCGCCATCTGATCCGCGGCTGGAGCGGCTGATGGAGCCCTTCAGCCTGGCGGGGGTATTGGGCGGGGGGTTGCTGCTCGGTGCCCTGCATGCGCTTGATGCCGATCACGTCCTCGCCGTCGGCGCGCTTGGCGCCGAGCGCGACCGGGGTGCCCGCAGCTACAGCCTGCACTGGGCGCTGGGCCATGGCGGTGCGGTGCTCGTCGCTGGCCTGTGCGTGCTGGGCCTGGGCACTGCCGTTCCCACCGGACTCAGCGGCATAGCGGAGGCGCTGGTGGGTCTGGTGCTGGTGATGCTCGGGCTGCAGGTGTTGCGCCGGCTGCGCATCGAGCGGCGGCGCGCGACGCCCGGCCACATGCATTGGCACATGCACGATGGACTGCCGCTGCACCCGCACTGGCACGCCCACGCCCCGACGCTGCATCAGCACGATACGGCGGGCAAACCCCACGCTCACCGGCATCATCGCGCGGTGATGGTCGGCGTGCTGCATGGCACGGCGGGTTCGGCGCCGCTGCTGGCGCTGTTACCGGCGACCCAGCTGGGCAGTCCGGCGTGGGGCCTGGCCTACCTGTTGCTGTTTTGTCTGGGCGTCGTCGCGGGTATGGGCGTCTTTGGCAGGCTGTTGGGGGGCGCACTGCGTGGGCTGGCCCGGCGGGATGTGCGCCTCGCTCGTGGCCTGCGTGCTGGGCTTGCCGGCGCCAGCCTCGGCCTTGGCCTCTACCTGCTGCTGGTGATGCTGGTGTGAGGGGTTGCCAGCGGCGTGGGTGTTCCACGTGGAACGCGGCGGCGCCGTCAGTCGGCTTTGGTGTCGACCAGCCGCTGCAGCAGATGTGCAAAGGTCGCCGTGCCCTGCGCGCCGCTGATCGATAGCCGCTGGTCGAAGACGAAGGTAGGCACGCCGCTGATACCCCGCTGCAGCCAGCGTAGCTGCTCGGCGCGCACCTCGGCGGCGTAGCCGTTCTGGCCTGCCACCACCAGCGCGGTCTGCCGGTCCAGGCCGGTCTGCACAGCAATGCCGGCGAGCACCGCCGGAGCGCTGATGTCCTGCCCTTGGCTGAAGTAAGCCTCGAACAGGGCCATCTGCAACGCGTGCTGGCGGCCCTGTTCGCCTGCCCAGTACAGCAGCTGATGCGCCCGGAATGTGTTGTAGATGCGGGTCTGCTGCCGGTAGTCGAAGGTGAAGCCGACCTCGGCGCCGAGCTCGGCAATTCGCCCTCGCGCCGCTTCGCTCTGCGTCGCGCTGGTGCCGTACTTGCGGGCCACGTGCTCGCGCAGGTCCTCCCCTTCCGGCGCCATCTGCGGATTCAGCTCGAACGGTTGCCAGCGCACGTCGATGGGGATGCCGGTCTGCGCCGAGGCGGCGGCGAGCTGGCGGTAGCCGATGACGCACCAAGGGCATACCACGTCGGAGACCAGATCGACCCGCTGCGCCACAGGGGGCTCCTTGATATCGTTAGCTGCCCTTTGGCAGATGATCGGCGACGAAGGCGTCTCGTTCGCCGCGCGGACGATCCGGACCGATAGTCGTGTCTCGGCCGGTCTGATGCTCCATCTCGGCATTCAACTTCGCGCCGAGCAGGACCGCAAAGGCCGACAGATAGAACCAGATCAGCAGGATCACCACCGCGCCGAGCGAGCCATAGGTCGCGTTGTAGTTGCTGAAGTTGTTCACGTAGACGAAGAAGCCTGCCGAGCCGGCCAGCCAGATGAGCGTGCCCAGGACCGAACCGGCCGAGAGCCACTGCCAGCGGGCGCGCCGGCGCGCCGGGCCGAAGCCATAGGCCAGTGCCAGCGCCAGCGTGAACATCGCTGCCGGCACCAGCCACCACAGCAGCCGCAGCGGTACGGCGATGACATCGGGCAGGTTCAGCGACGCCAGCCATACCGGCACGCCGATCACCAGCGAGAGGCCGACCAGCAGAAAGATGATGCCGCCGACGGTAAACAGCAACGAGCGCAGCGTCAGCGCGACGAAGCCGCGGGTTTCCTGCTCCTCGTAGGCCATGTTCAGCCCCATGATCAGGCCATTGGCCGCGCGTGAGGCGCCGTAGATGGCGAGCAGCAGCGAGAGCAGGCTGCCGAGCCCGAGGCCCTGTGGGGCGGCCGTGGCCAGCTGCGTGAGCTGCTCGTCCAGCAGCGGCTGGGCGCTGGCGGGCAGGTAGCCCGTTGCCGCCTCGAGCTGGGAGCGCACGGTCTGTGGATCGTTCACCAGCCCATAGAGACCGACCGCAGCGACCAGTGCCGGCACCAGGGCCAGCAACCCGTAGTAGGCGATGCCCCCGGCGGCGAGGTTCAAGTTGTCGTTGCCGATGCCCTGCTGCATGCGCCGCAGGATCCGCCACCACCCGCGCCCGCCGATCTGCCAGGGCGTCGCCGCCGTCCGTCCCAGTGCCACCTTGTCAGGCGAGTGCTCCATCGATTGCTCCCACGCGCCGGCGCGTCAGCGGCCGACTTGATCCATGTCATCCTTGCGACCGCCTGGCAGGGGTAAATGTTCGCCGTAGTCGCGGTGCGTGGCATAACCCTTGCTGCGGTACGCATGTCCCCGCCCGGCCGAATTCCGGCGCGTCCAAGGAAGCCTCATGACCTTCGCTCCCGCGTTACCTGCCCCCGTCGGCAGCACCGGCTGGCAGGCCCGGCTGGCGCTGGATTTCGCCTGTCGCGATGGGCGCACCGAGCTGGTGCGGCAGCAGCATCAGGGGCCGCTGCTGGTGCAGCGCGTCTTCCATCCCGAACCCGCCGGTACCGCCCATGCCTATCTGCTGCATCCGCCGGGCGGCATGGTCGCGGGTGATGTCCTTGCCGTGCGTGCCGCACTCGCCGCCGGCAGCCGGGCGCTGATCACGACGCCGGCAGCCGGCAAGACCTACCGACGCGGCGAAGGCGGACCAGTGCATCTGGATCAGCGGCTGGAGGTGGCCGATGGCGCGGCGCTCGAGCTGTTGCCGCAGGAGTCCATCCTGTACGACGGCGCGGCGCTGGTCGCCGGGCAACAGGTACGTCTGGCCGGCAATGCGGCCTACATCGGCTGGGAAATGATCAGCTTCGGCCGGCCGGCCAGTGGCGAGCGCTTCACCCACGGCAGCCTGCGCCAGCACTGGCACATCGAGCGCGAGGGCCTGCCGCTGTGGATCGAGCGGCTGCACCTGGAGCCGGAGGCGATGGAGGCCGCCTGGGGACTCGACGGGCAGCCCTGCCTCGGTACCTTCGTCGCCTGTCCGGCGCCGGCGGATGCCGACGTGATCGCCCGCAGCGTGCTGCCCGACCTGCCCACGCTCGGCGTCACGCAGATCGGCGAGGTGCTCATCGCCCGCTACCTCGGCCCGGACATGCACCAGCTCAAGGCGTTGTTCCTGCAGCTCTGGCAGGCGCTGCGCCCGCACATCACCGGCGTGCCGGCCATACCACCGCGCGTGTGGGCGACGTAGCATAGCGGCGAGCGCAATCGTGATGGCTGAGGAGCCGGCATGGAGCTGACCCCGCGAGAGAAGGACAAGCTGCTGCTGTTTACCGCCGCCCTGCTGGCGGAGCGGCGCCTGGCGCGGGGCCTGCAGCTGAACTACCCGGAAGCGGTGGCCTACCTCAGCGCCGCCATTCTGGAGGGCGCGCGGGACGGGCGCAGCGTCGCCGACCTGATGGACGCCGGGCGTACCCTGCTCAGCCGCGAGCAGGTAATGGACGGCGTGCCGGAGATGATTCCCGAAGTGCAGGTAGAGGCGACCTTCCCGGACGGCACCAAGCTGGTAACCGTTCACCAGCCGATCGTCTGACTGCCGCGGCGCAGCCGGTGGTGGGCACGATCGACGCGGCAACAGGCCGGCGGCGCGCGCCGGCACCGGCGGTCGGCAGGCCGCGATTTCCGCCGTGGCCGGCACGCGGAGCAGAAACCGGCCGCGCAGGTTCAGCGAGGTATAGCCATGCTGACGGAACGCTTGCTGGAACGGATCCTGGAGCCGGCGCTGCCGGCCGGACGGCTGACGGTGGTCGACGCCGGCGGCAGGACGCATCGCTTCGGTCCGGGGGGATCACCGGAGGTGACCATCCGGCTGCACGACCCCGGTCTGCTGCGCCGCCTGCTGCTCAGCCCGGCACTGGCCGCCGGCGAGGCCTACATGGACGGCCGCCTGAGCCTGGAGCAGGGCGGACTGCGCGAGTTCCAGCAGCTGGCGAGCTACTGTGCCGGCGCGCTGCAGCATTCCCCGCTGCAGACCCTGCGCCGCCTCGCCCGCCGGCCGCTGCGCTGGAAGCAGCAGTTCAACACCCGGGCGCGGGCACGCCGCAATGCGGCGCATCACTACGACCTTTCCGGTTCGCTCTACGATCTGTTCCTGGATCGCGACCGCCAGTACTCCTGCGCCTACTTTCCCACTGGCGAGGAGACGCTGGAGCAGGCGCAGGGGCTCAAGAAGCGGCACATCGAGGCCAAACTGTGCCTGGAGCCGGGCCTGCGCGTGCTGGACATCGGCTGCGGCTGGGGCGGACTGGGGCTGGAAATGGCCGCCCGTACCGAGGTGGAGGTGACGGGTCTGACGCTCTCGCGCGAGCAGTACGAGACCGCCTCGCAGCGGGCCCTGAAGGCCGGCCTAGCCGAGCGCGCCTGTTTTCACCTGCGCGACTACCGCGACGAGAACGGCCGCTACGATCGTATCGTCTCCGTCGGCATGTTCGAGCACGTCGGCACCCGTCACTACCGCCGCTTCTTCGACACGCTGGCCCGCCTGCTGGAGCAAGACGGCATCGCCCTGATCCATGCCATTGGTCGCTCCGACAGCCCCTGGCTGACCGATGCCTGGACCCGCAAGTACATCTTCCCCGGCGGCTACTGCCCCGCGCTCTCCGAGGTGCTGGCGGCGGTGGAGCCGAGTGGGCTGTGCGTGACCGACGTGGAGATCCTGCGGCTGCACTATGCCCATACCCTGCGTCACTGGTTCGAGCGCTTCGAGGCGCATCGCGATCGTGCCCGCGAGCTCTACGACGAGCGCTTCTGCCGCATGTGGGAGTTCTATCTGTCCGGCGCCGAGATGGCATTTCGCCACGGCCACATGATGGTTTTCCAGCTGCAGCTGGCACATCGGCAGGACGCAGTGCCGCTGACGCGCGACTATATCCACCAGACCGAGCACCGGCTGGAGCCGCTGGCGCCGGTGGCGCCGCCGGTCGAGGTCGGGCGGCGCTGAACAGCCGCGGCGCCCGGTGGCGTCGCAGGGAGGCAGGGACATGATTCCCGGAGAGATCATCACGGCAACGGGTGAGATCGAGCTGAACGCCGGCCGCGCGCCGGTCACGCTGCTGGTCGCCAACACGGGCGATCGGCCGATTCAGGTCGGCTCCCACTATCACTTCGCGGAGACCAACCCGGCGTTGGCCTTCGATCGCGCCGCTGCCCGCGGCATGCGACTGGATATTCCGGCCGGCTCCGCCGTGCGCTTCGAGCCCGGTCAGAGCCGGCAGGTGCAGCTGGTGGGCTACGCCGGCACGCGCACCGTGTGGGGGTTTCGCGGCGAGGTCATGGGGCCGCTCGACCAGCACGCCGGCGCCGGCTGACTGCCACGGCCCGGCGCCGACGGGGCGCATCTGGGGTGCCCGGCCGCCGAGCCGGCGCCGTCGTCGGGCCACCGTGACGGCGGCAGTCGCCGAGAGGCGTGGCAGCCGCCGCGACCGGTCGCGAGGCGCAGCAACTGCCGGTGCCGGGCGCGGCGCGCCGGCACCCGATCAAGCAATCCCGCGCAGTCGGTGGCCCCGCCTGCGACCCTGAGCCGACCAGAAGGAACCCACTGGCATGCCCCATCGCATTGGCCGCGGCGCCTACGCCGAGATGTACGGTCCGACCACGGGCGATCGGGTGCGCCTGGGCGACACCGAGCTGTGGATCGAGGTGGAGCGCGACCACACCGTCTACGGCGACGAGGTGAAGTTCGGCGGCGGCAAGGTCATCCGCGACGGCATGGGCCAGAGCCAGCACGGCCGCGCGCAGACGGTGGATACCGTCATCACCAACGCACTGATCCTTGATCACTGGGGCGTGGTGAAGGCCGACATCGGCATCCGCGATGGGCGCATCGCCGGCATCGGCAAGGCCGGCAACCCGGACACGCAGCAGGGCGTGGAGATCGTCATCGGCCCGGGTACCGAGGTGATCGCCGGCGAGGGCAGGATCGTCACCGCCGGCGGCATCGACGCCCACATCCACTTCATCTGCCCGCAGCAGGTGGACGAGGCGCTGATGAGCGGCGTGACCACCATGCTCGGCGGCGGCACCGGCCCGGCCACCGGCACCAACGCCACCACCTGCACCCCCGGCGCCTGGCACCTGGCGCGCATGCTGCAGGCGGCGGACGGCCTGCCGATGAACCTCGGCTTCCTCGGCAAGGGCAACGCCAGCCTGCCGGGGGCGCTGGAGGAACAGCTCATCGCCGGCGCCATGGGCCTGAAGCTGCACGAGGACTGGGGCACCACGCCGGCATCCATCGACAACTGCCTGGACGTGGCCGAGCGCTTCGACGTGCAGGTGGCGATCCATACCGACACGCTGAACGAGTCCGGCTTCGTCGAGGACACGCTGGCCGCCTTCAAGGGCCGCGCCATCCACACCTATCACACCGAGGGCGCCGGCGGCGGCCACGCGCCGGACATCATCAAGGCCTGTGGCGAGACGCACGTGCTGCCCTCCTCCACCAATCCGACCCGGCCCTACACGGTGAACACCGTGGATGAGCATCTCGACATGCTCATGGTCTGCCACCACCTGGACCCGAACATCCCCGAGGACGTGGCCTTCGCCGACTCGCGCATCCGCCGCGAGACCATCGCCGCCGAGGACATCCTGCACGACCTCGGCGCGTTCTCGATGATCGCCTCGGACAGCCAAGCCATGGGCCGCGTCGGCGAGGTGGTCACCCGCACCTGGCAGACCGCGCACAAGATGAAAGTACAGCGCGGCCCGCTGCCCGGCGACAGCGAGGGCGCCGACAACCTGCGCGCGCGCCGCTACGTCGCCAAATACACCATCAACCCCGCCATCACCCACGGCATCGCGCACGAGGTCGGCTCGCTGGAGGTCGGCAAACTGGCCGATATCGTGCTGTGGAAGCCGGCCTTCTTCGGCGCCAAGCCCGCGCTGATCCTGAAGGGCGGCATGATCGTCGCCGCGCCGATGGGCGATGCCAACGCCTCGATTCCCACGCCCCAGCCGGTCCACTACCGACCGATGTTCGGCGCCTTCGGCGGTGCGCAGGCGGCCACCAGCCTCACCTTCGTGTCCGCCGCCGCGGCCGCCACCGACCTTGCCACGCGCCTTGGCCTGCACAAGCGGCTCGCCGCCGTGCAGGGCACCCGCAGCGTGCGCAAGGCCGACATGCTGCTGAACGACTATCAGCCACACATGGAGGTCGACCCGCAGACCTACGAGGTACGCGCGGACGGCCAATTGCTCACGTGCGAGCCAGCGGAGGTGTTGCCGCTCGCTCAGCGGTATTTCCTGTTCTGAGCGGCACGGCCGCAGGCCGCCAGAAACCGACCCCGCTGCTGATGCATCCCGTTTTTCGGTGCCGGCACTATTACGCTATCGTGTCCTTAATCCCCGCGAGCACGCCTGTCCATACCGTCGAGGTCCCTGCGTGAACCGCCCGCTGCTCATGAGGCTGCTGCCCAATACAGTCAAGACACGGCTGTTCTATCAGGGACTACCAGGCACTCGCCCGCCTGACTCCTCAATGGCGCACTGGCCGGAGAACTCGGGACTCGGGTTTCACATCCACCGTATTCGAGGCGGCGCGGCGACCGCTCGTATCCACGCCCTTCTGAAGCTGGGTGTTCGGGTCGCCGCCAAAGGGCTACTTCGCTCCTCATATCTGCGCGAGAAGCATTCCGGGCCGATCCTGTGCGTCGCCCGCGGGTCAGGATTTGCAGGATGTAAACGAGCCTGTTTTCGCCGGTCAGAGGGAGAAAACCATGAGTGCTGGCTGCCCGAGTGGAGCGACCGATGTCTTGCACGCTTCTCGCCGTAGTCGCCGGCGAACCCGCGCTTACAGCATCGCAACGATGAGTAGGAGTTTTCCTTGACCGGCTTGATTGGCGTGCTCGTTGTCACTGTGGTCACAGCGACGATCGCGGCGATGGTGATGGCCACGAAATCCCCGTTCTCAGCGCCGCTGACCGAACCTCAAAAGACGCCTTTCCTGGGCGGTGGGGCGCCCCACACCCATGCTTGGCAGCGCTACCACGTCCGCTACTATCCGATGACGTTGCTCTTCATCGCCTTCGAAATGGAGATGATGTTCATGTATCCCTGGGCCGTCGTCTTCATCGAAGAGGGCGGCAAGGCGATGATGGAAATGGGCATGTTCCTCGCCATTCTCTCCGTCGGAATCGTCTATGGGTGGCGTGAGGGCATCTTCCGATGGCAATAGACATTCTTGGCCGGATGGCGGCTGCGGCCCCCGCCCCTGTTTTCGCGGCCATCGGCGCCGGGATACGCGCCGCGGCAGATGACCTTTTTCTCGATAGCCGGCTCACGCGTGTCAGCAGCATCCGTCATGCGCGAATTCTGCTTGTCGCGGGGCCGGTGCGGGCGGCCGATCAGGTCGACATCCGCCGCCTGCATGATCAGATGCTGCATCCTCGCGCGACGCTTTGGTGGAAGTCGAATCCCGGGCCGGACTTCGCCAAATCGACGACTTGGGACCAGGACAACCCCATCGAGGCTCTCACGGCGATCCACCGCACGCTGATCGAGGGGACACGGGACAGCGAACCGGACATCCTGCCAGACGAGCCACCCAATCCCTGGCGCGACAAGGGAGATTACGGCCAGGGCGGCACAGGGATGATGGGCGGGACTCCTTATGGCCGGCCAATGGCGATGCCCGACGATGATCTGCGCGACGGATTGGCGCTCGATGCCTATACGGCGCCGTTTGGTCCGTTCCTACCGATGCTCCCGCCAGGCCTAAAGCTGTCGATGACATTGCAGGGCGATGTTATTCAGGCAGCGAACCTTCTGCGACCGCCCTTGCCCCAGGCAAAAATCGCCGATGGGAAGGTCCATGCCTTACGGGCTCTTGCGCATTTCCTGCCGCTTCTCGGCCTCGATGCGCAGGCTGTCCGCTGTCTCAATGCCGCGCGATCCCTAAGCGCCGGCAAGCCCACAGATCTGGCCCGAATCAGACAGCTGTTTAGGGGGTCCGGTGCACTTGCTGCCATCCCACCCGGCATCGGCAGGGTCGAGGGTGCCGACGTCCGGAATCGGGTCGAGCAATGGTTAAACAGACTGGACGAAAGCCGGCCCGAGACGTTCGATGAATCCGCGCCGACGTCTCCCCTCAAATCCGCTCACCTCGTTGATCTTCTGCGCGGGCGCGAGTGGAGCGAGGCCATTCTCATTGCCAACAGTTTCGACACGGCAACACTGATCTCGCTGGCGCCTGTCGAAGCCGAGGATGCCGAGGCGGAAGAGGGGGACCGCGATCCGCCTGAGGCACACGCTCACGGAGCGCCGAGCGCATGACTCAAGTGCTCGCCATCCTCGTTCTCTTCCTGTTTCTTCTGGGCGGGATCGCTCTGGCCGGCGTGCTCGACCGGGCAGTTCCTGCCCTCGTTGCTGGCCGGTCCTTGCAAAAAAGCCTCGTCGATCCGTTCACGATCGCCTCATCCTTCGCGCTGGCACAGGCCAGCGAGACCGAACGTCCCGACAGGGTCAACTGGATTCTGGCACCCATCCTGTATTTCACGCTGGCGGCCATCGGTCTCAGCATCGTTCCGTTCGCGCCGGGTGTCGTCGCCGCGAATCTCGACGCCGGTATCGTCCTGTGGGGTGCATGCGAAGCGCTCACGGTCGTCGCAGTCTTCCTGCATGGCTGGTCAGCCAACTCGCCGCTACCGCTTATCGGCGCCTATCGCTATGTCGCGATCGGGCTGCCGGTCATGTTGTTGTCCATGTTCGTGCTGATCGCGGCCGCCCTTCCGGCCCAGTCGCTCGCCGTTACCGACATCGTCGAAGCGCAACGGAGCATCTGGAACATCGTGCGCCAGCCAGCCGGGCTCGTCCTCTTTCTGATGCTGGGTCTTTCGCTCAGCCTCCGCGGCCCCTTCGATTACGCCGATCCCTACGATCTGGCGGGCGGAACGTCGGCCGAAATCTCCGGAACGGCCCGCCTGACATGGTGGCTGGCGCGGCTGGCCATGCTCGTCTCGGTTTCGGCGATGACGGCAACCGTCTTCCTCGGCGGATATCTCGGCCCCTTCCTGCCCGGCGTGGTCTGGTTGGGCCTGAAAACCAGTCTCGTTCTCGTCGTCCTCGTCGGCGCTGGCGAGGTCTTCGCGCGGCTGCCGCCAGACCGGATGATGAACCTGATCTGGCTGGCGCTGCTGCCGCTGTCGTTTCTCATGCTGGTCGCCGTCGGCGTGGAGCTGCTGCTATGGGGCTGATCGATCTCGCCTTCCTCGTGCTCTCTGCGGTCGCGATCGTCTCCGGGTGGCGAGTCTTCGCGACCGATTCCATGGTGCGCGCCTCTTTTCTTCTACTGTCGTCCTTCACGGCCGTTGGCCTGATCATCCTTTTGCTGGCGGCGCCCTATATCGGCGTCGCGACCATCTTCATGATGGCGGTCGAGATGATGGTGATGGCCCTGTTCATGGTGATGTTCATGATGAACCCCGCCGGGCTCAATCCCATGATGATGGTTCATCAGAACCGCTTTGCGATCGGCGCCGGCGTCGTCGCATTTCTGGGGATGAGCGCAGCCATCCTCGCGACGGATTTCCCGACCGACCCCGTCGATCCGGATCGGCAGGTCGTCCGCGACCTGGGCCTGGAGATGCTTGGCCCGTCGATGCTTGTCTTCGAGACGGCGGGCGTCACGCTGCTCGCCGCGATGGTGGGCGCGGTCATTCTGTCGGCGCGAACCGGGCGCTTCGGCCCCTCGGACGAGGGCTCCCGTCCCCCGGCGCTGGAGGTGGGCGGCGAACCCGCCGGCCAGCGGGTGCAAAAAGCAAGCGGTCACGGCCATCATCACAAGCACGGTTCCCATGGTGGACACGAGGAAGCTGAACCCTCGGAGAGCCATCCGGTTGCTGACGATCACCACAATGATGGCGACGAAAGCGGGCGGGGGCCGCGGCGCAGCGATGGGTCGGCCTAGCAGCCTGTCGGACTTGGGACTGATCTACTGCGCAGGCGGGAGAACGGTCCAGATTCCCCCGATTTCTCCTTACATGGAACCACCATGCGCGTCGAAATCGTGAAAATCTGTCCGCGTTCTCCCACCATGCTCGCTACGATCGCCCAAGTCCGACCGGCTGCTAGAACCGATCGATGATGTCGAAAAAGGAAATATCCTCGTGAGTCTCGTTAGCGTCCTGATCGTCGCCAGCGCCCTGATCGGCATAGGATTCTACGGCGCCCTTTCGCAGCAGTCCTTCGTCATGCTGATGATGGGGCTGGAGCTCATGCTCAACGGCGCTCTGCTCGCCGCCATCGGCTTCTGGTCGTTTAGTCTGGGCGGTGAACCCCAAGGACAATTCTTGGCGATCATCATCATGGCCGTCATGGCCGTCGACATGGCGGTTGGCTTCGCGCTCGTCACCGCCGTCTATCGCAAGCGGCAGGCGGACACGATCGAAGGCCTCGGGACGATGAAGCACTGATGCTGTTCCTGGTGGCCCTCCTGCCGGCCCTTGCGGCCCTCGGCATTCCGCTGGCAGTCCGGCTCGCCGGTGGCGCCGACCGCCGCTTGCTGTTGGCCGTTGCGATGGCTGGTCTCGGCCTCACGCTGCTTCTGACGTTGCTGGCCGCCGCGGACGGCTGGACCGGAACCATCGTCTGGGCGGGACCTCTCCGCCTGACCGCAGCACTGACGCCAATCGCCGGCACCATGGCGATGCTCGTGCCCATGATCGCGCTGCCGATCCTCGCCTATGCCGCCTTCCACGAAGACGAGGTCGGTCTCGGGCGGCTCGTTGCGATCCTGCTCTTATTTGTTGCCGGTATGGAGCTTCTGGTGATCGCCGCCGATCTGCTGACTCTTCTGATGGGCTGGGAGCTGGTCGGTGCGTGCTCTTATCTTCTTATTGCCCATGACTGGCGTCATGCCGACAACGCCGCCTCCGGCCTCTATGCCTTCCTGATGACGCGCTTCGGCGATCTCGGATTGTTCGCCGCGGCGATGGCGGCCTACGCTGCGACGGGCTCGTTTTCTTACGATAATCTGAGCGGTGTCTCCGGACCGCTCGCCGCCGTCATCGCAGGTGGTCTCCTGCTTTCGGCAGCCTCGAAGTCCGGCCAGATTCCGTTTTCGCCTTGGCTGTTTCGCGCCATGGCGGGACCGACCTCCGTCTCCGCGCTGCTCCACGCGGCGACGATGGTCGCGGCGGGTGCCTATATCCTCATTCGCCTCGAACCATTGCTGGCGACTGTTCCGGGCGTCCCTGAAACGATTGTGGCAGTCGGGCTGGCGACGGCCCTGGCGGGCGGCGTCGTCGCCACCCTCCAAAACCACGCGAAGAAGCTACTCGCCGCGTCGACCTCGGCTCACTATGGGTTGATGTTCGTCGCCGTCGGGTCCGGATATGCCGGCATCGCCTTCCTGCATCTCATCGCGCACGCCGCGTTCAAGGCGCTCTTGTTTCTGGCGGCCGGCCTCGCGGGGGAACGCGCGGAAAGCTATGGCCAGCATCTCATGGGATTTGCCCGCGCACTGCCCCTCGTCGCGGTCATGACCGCCATCGGCGCCCTGTCCCTAGCCGGCATACCGCCCCTCGGCGGTGCCTGGACCAAAGAAGCCATCGTCACGGCTGCGGAACATGGCAGTTTGTGGGCCGCGGCGGGCGTAATCCTCGCAGGCGCGCTCAGTGCGGCCTACGCGACCCGGTTCCAACTTTCAGCGTTCGGGTTTGTGGAGCGCCAAGAGCAGGATTCTCCCAAAGCCAAGCCCGGCCGGGTCGAAACCGGCGCCGTCATGGCGCTCGCCCTGCTGACGCTGGCGACGTCTCTGGTCTGGGTGCCGTCGGTGCGCGAAGCAATCAGCCAGGTGCTCGAAATCGAGCTCCTCGAGGCAAGCCTCGCGACCCTTACCCTGTCTACTGCAGCCGTCGCGGTCGGGTTCCTCGTCGGGATGTTTCTGGTCCGCCGCTTTCCGGAGATTGGGCTTGAGGGACAATCCGCGGCGACGGCGGACTGGGTCGGCCTGCCGGACCTGATCGAGCGGGCCGTCACCCGCCCCATGACGCGCTTGGCAGTGGCGGCCGCGGCGATGGACGATCGGGTGATCGATGCCGGCGTTCGGCTGATCGCCAATAGTGGCGCTCGCGCCGCGCGGCTCGGCAGCAGGAAGGTCGATCGTGTTCTGGACCGCGGCGTCACTGCCAGCGCCAGCGCTGTCGCATGGCTCGCCTCGGCGAGCGACCGCATGGGCGAATGGCTGATCGACGGCCTCGCCGAGGGCACCGGTCTGATCGTCGGGCAAAGCGGGCGCGACGCCCGGCGCCTCCAGACAGGCATGTCCCACCACTACTACGCCTTGGCCACCGGCGGCGCGATCCTCGCCTTCCTGTTCCTCCTGATGGTTTCCTGACCCATGCTGACCCTCTCCATCCTGCTCCCGCTGATCGCATCCCTTGCCCTGGCCGTGCGACCGGCCTGGAGCGAGACGATGGCGCGCCTGATAGCAATGACGGCGTCGGGTCTGTCGCTGCTGATGCTGATCATCGTCTGGATGGGCTTCGACACGGGCGCGGACGCGCCAGCGTTTCAGGCCGTCGGCGAGCTGCAATGGATTCCGACGCTCGGTGCCGCCTGGCGGGTGGGTGTCGACGGCATGGCACTCGCCATCACCCTGATGAGCGGGCTCCTGTTTCTGTGCGCCATCGCGTGGCCGGCGGATTACAAAGGCAGGGCGCGGCAGTACTACGCGTGGTTCCTGTTCCTGCAGGGGGTCTCGCTGGGTCTGTTCCTGACCCTCGATCTGCTCGTCTTCTACGTCTTCTTCGATCTCAGCCTGGTCGGCATGTACTTCCTGATCGGCCGCTGGGGTCATGGCGACGCAGAATATGCGGCGCTCAAATTCTTCATCTATACGCTCGCAGGATCGCTAGCGATCCTGCTGGCGATTCTGGGTCTCGTGCTGGCGAACGACACCCTGACCTTCGATATGCGCGAATTGATCGCCGCACAGCCGTTGCAGGGAGCGGACATTCGATCGAGCCTCGTGCTGCTCGGATTTCTCGTCGGATTCGCGATCAAGACGCCCCTCGTGCCGTTTCACACATGGCTGCCGTTTGCCCATGTCGAAGCGCCGGGGCCGGCCTCGGCGATCCTGGCTGGCGTTCTGCTCAAGATGGGCACCTACGGCATCGTGCGGATCCCGTTTTCGATGATGCGCGAGACTTTCGCCGTCTACGCTCTTCCCTTGGCGATCGTCGCGCTCGTCTCGATCCTGTGGGGCGCAATCGTCGCCCTCGGCCAGTCCAATCTGAAGCGACGGATCGCCTACACCTCGATCAACCACATGGGCTACACGGTCCTCGGCATCGCCGCAGCCGGCGCGGCGATTGGCGGCGACGCCGCACGAAGTCTGGCGCTCACGGGCGCGGTAACGGAGATGGTCGCGCACGGCCTCATCACCGGCGCGCTTTTCCTGATGGCGGGCTCGTTCTGGCAGCGAACCGGAACCTATGAGCTTTCGGCCTATGGCGGGCTTGCCCGCCGCGCGCCCAAACTGATGATCGGCTTTTTCCTGGCATCGTTCGCCAGTTTCGGCTTGCCGGCGCTGGCCGGTTTCGTCGCGGAGTTTCAGATCTTCGCCGGCACCTTCGCCATCTATCCGTGGATCGCTGCGATTGGCCTGATCGGCATCCTCATCACCGCCGCGTTGTTCCTGTCGATGCTGCAGCAGATCTTCTTCGGAGAACTTCCGGACCCGCGTCAGGGCTTTGCCGATCTCAGTCGGACCGAGGCTGGATTCCTTGCGCTCGTTCTTGCCTTGGTCGTGCTGATCGGCATCTATCCCGGCTGGCTCCTCGCCATGATCGGAACCGGGTCGGCTTTCCTGCCTCTGCAGGGGATCGAAGGCTGACATGATGCCGCTTGGGGATATTCTCCCGGAGATCACCGTCATTCTGGCGGCGGTCGCCATCCTTCTGTTCGCGTCTTTCGCCCCGCAACGGCGGCAGTGGATTGGCGCCCCACTCGCCCTCTGTGGGCTGGGCATTGCCGCCTTCCTTTGCGGACTTCAGGTCGGCACGGCGCGGCTGACCTTTTCGGGAAGCTGGGCGCTCGATGCGGCGAGCATTTGGGGGCGGCTGTTCATCCTCGGCGCGACGGCCTTCGTCGTCCTCATGTCACCCGATTGGTTCGACCGGGACCGCCGGCATGGCGAGTACTACGCCATCCTCCTGTTCTCGGCGCTCGGCGCGATGGCGATGGCAGCCGCGGCCGATCTTCTCCAACTCGTGATGGCGGCGCTGTTGTCTTCGGCGACGGGCTATGTCCTCGCCGCATATCACCGGGACTGGGAGTTGTCGATCGAAGCCGGCATGAAGTTTTTCCTGATCGGAGCGCTGGCCAACACGAGTCTCGTGCTGGGCGTCGTCATGATGCTCGGCATACTCGGCGATACACGTTTTACGGAAATGGCCACCGCGCTTGGGTCGGTGGAGATCTCGCCGGTCCTCCTTCTGGGCACCGTCCTCGTCGTCGTGGGACTGAGCTATAAACTCGGCGCCGCGCCCGCTCACGCCTGGATGCCGGATGTCGCTGAAGGCGCGCCAGCCCCCTCCGCCGCGTTTCTCACGGTCGTTCCGAAGATCGGGGCCGCGATCGTGCTGGCTCGGCTCGTGGCGCTGTTTCCCATCGATGCGGCCGCCCTCCGGCCCTTGGTCGCGGCCTTGGCGCTGATCACCATGACATTCGGGAACCTGGCCGCCCTCTGGCAGGATGATTTGCGCCGCATGATCGGCTGGTCCTCCGTCTCCCAATCAGGATACGCATTGATGGCGGTCAGTGTGGTCGGACTCAGTTCGGCCGCGGTGCCGGCTCTTGTCATTTTCCTTCTGGGTTACACAACTGCCAACCTCGCGATCTTCGCGGCGGTTACCCATTTGCGGGGCCGCACCGCCCGCGCAGATTTCTCCGGCCTCGCCAGCAGCAGGCCATTGGAAGCCACCGCCCTCCTCATCGGGTTTTTGTCCCTGGTCGGCATACCGCCGCTGATCGGCTTCGTCGGCAAGCTGGAACTGTTCCGCGCGACGATCGACGGCGGTTACGCTTGGCTCGCGGTGGCCGCCGCGGTCAACACGGTGGTCTCGCTGTTCTACTACCTACGCTTCATCGCGCCGATGATCTTCGCCAAATCATCAAGCGAGCCGACGACACTCGGCTCATGGTCCGGTGTCGCCATGGTCACCGGGCCCGTTGCCATCGTCTTGCTAGGCCTGTGGGTGGATGGCATCTTGGCGCCGCTTATTGGCATCAAGCTGTTGCCCTGATCCTTCCGGTCATCTGGAGACGGCACTATCTACGTGTGACGTTCTCCATTGAGATCGCATCCCATCGAATGCGCACCCATATTGGTATCGTCTTCGTCAGCTCGTGAGACGAGGAAAGAATTGCTGTCGCGCTGAGAAACCGGTGGACTGCTGCGGAACTGCTAACGCATCTCCCGGCTGAAACGCCGGGAGCGGATTGAAACAGCTATCAGGAGCGCTATGCGGGGTACCGCTACAAGCCGTCCCCCGGCGTACACGGATACGGCAGCAGGCCGCCCGTGCGCTCGAGGGAATGGTTCTGTCGGCGGGCGCTTAACGGGCCTTGGCGATGGCTCTGGCGCTGCGATGCAGGCGCGGCGGCTCGCACGCAGTTCGGTGCGGATGCGGCGCTGCGTTGGGGTTTGCCGCGGCGGTGGCGTCGGCGCGCTCCCGCGTCAGCAGGGCGGCCTTGAGCGGCAGGCCGCCGGCGTAGCCCGTGAGACTGCCGTCGGCGCCGATGACGCGGTGGCAGGGGATTACGATCGGCAGCGGATTGCGGCGATTGGCGGCACCGACGGCGCGTATGGCGCGTGGCCGACCGATGCGGCGGGCGATTTCGCCATAACTCACGGTCTGTCCGTAGGGGATATCGCGCAGCACCGCCAGCACCTGGCGCTGAAAGGCGGTGCCGGTCAGCCGCAGCGGCAGGTCGAATACGGTCCTTTGGCCGGAGAAGTATTCCGCCAGTTGCCGTCGGGCCCGGGTCAGGGCGGTGCCATCGGCCTGCCAGCCCGCCTTAGGCGCGGCCGGCGCGCCGTCTGTCGGCAGCCCTATGTGCGCCAGCTCGCCGGCTTCGGCCGCGAGCAGCAGTTCGCCGATCGGCGTACTCAGATAGCAGTAGTGCATCTCGCCTCCGTGATTCGTCGATGCCGGTGCTCGCGCGGGCGATCGTTCCGGTGGCCAACGCCCCGCTCGCCGCGGCGGCGCGCCGATGGGTTCGGCGGGTGCGCAGGCGCCATAACCCCGGCGCCCCGCGTCTTGCAACGGGCGCTTCGTTAACGAGCATGAGCCACTTCGTCGGCGGCGAAAAGGGCGGTGTCGGCAAGTGCGTCCTGGCGCGGTTGCTGTCGCAGCACGGCTCGACCGGCGCTGCCAGTGCCTGCCGGCGCTAGGATGGCGGCTGGGTTCATCGCAAGTCGGCGTCGCTGCCGCGGCCGACATCCGGAGGCGCCATGGAAGCCGATACCCCGCCATCTGCCTTGTTTGCAGCTGCCTGCCCGCCGCGCCAGCGCGCATCGAACTACCCGCCCGATGTTCTCGAACGCTATGCCGCCGCGTTGGCCGGCCGGGAGAAGCGTGCGCTCGGCGAGTGCTTCGGGCTGACGCGTTTCGGCGTGAACCTCACACGGCTGGCGCCGGGCGCCATCTCGGCGCTGCGCCACGCGCACTCGCAGCAGGATGAGTTCATCTACGTGCTGGAAGGCTCGCCGACGCTGGTGTTGGCAGCGCAAGAGCGTGTGCTGGTCCCCGGCATGTGCGCCGGTTTCAGGGCCGGCACCGGTCAGGCGCATCAGCTGGCGAACCGCAGCGCGGCCGAGGTGCTTTATCTGGAGGTGGGCGATCGCGGCGCGGGAGATGCCGTGGTCTACCCGGATGATGACCTGGCAGCCAGCTTCGTCGATGGGCGGTGGCGTTTTACGCGGCGCGACGGCGCGCCCTGCTGAGCCCGGCTGCCGGGGTGGCACCGCGAGCCGGGCGCGCCGATGATGGCCCCTTTCCAGCCAGAGAGGGCCTGCCGGTGAACTTCGATCTAGAGGGCAAGATGGCGCTGATTACCGGCGCGACCAAGGGCATCGGCTTCGCGGCGGCGGCGGCGCTGGCGCGGGCCGGCGCGGCGGTGATCGTGAACGGCCGTGCGGCGGCTGATGCCGAAGCCGCGGCGGATCGGCTGGGCGCCGGCGCGCGGGGAATTGCGGCGGACGTGGGCACGGTGGCGGGGTGCGCCGCGCTGGCCCGGCAGGCCGGTGAGGTGGATATTCTGGTCAACAATGCCGGCATCTTCGAGGCGGGCGATTTCTTCGAGGCGGACGATGCGCTCTGGGATCGGCACTGGCAGGTGAACGTGATGAGCGCGGTGCGGCTCTCGCGCGCGCTGGCGCCGGCGATGGTGACGCGCGGCTGGGGCCGGATCGTGATGCTGGGCTCGGAGTCGGCCTTCAACATCCCGCCGGACATGATCCACTACGGGGTCAGCAAGACGGCCGACGTGGCCCTGGCGCGCGGGCTGGCCAAGCGCCTGGCCGGTACCGGCGTCACCGTCAATTCCGTGCTGCCCGGCCCGACCCTGTCGGACGGCGTGCGGGCGATGCTGGGCGAGCAGGCCGCCGCGCAGGGGCAGTCGATCGAGCAGGCCGCCGAGGCATTCGTCAGGACGCACCGGCCAAGCTCGATCCTGCAGCGGCCGGCGAGCGTGGAGGAGGTGGCGAACATGATCCTCTACGTCTGCTCGCCGCTCGCCAGTGCCACCACCGGCGCCGCGCTGCGGGTCGATGGCGGCGTGATCGACAGCCTGTAGCCCGCGCCGGCCGCCGCCGGGCAGCGGGCATCTATCGGATCGAACGCGGCGTCGCGCCGGTTGGGAGTGAGTGATGTCTTACCGTGATCGACTCGGCGCTGCCCTGCTCGGCGCCTTCATCTGCCTGGGGCTGGCGGCGCTGGGCTATCAGCTGGGAGATGCCGCGCTGCGGGTGAAGCAGTTCGAGCGCAGCGTCACGGCGAAGGGGCTGGCGGAGCGGGAATACCCGGCGGACGTGATCATCTGGCCGATCGAGTTCACCACCGCCGCCAACGACCTGCCGACCCTCTACAGCGCGGTCGACCAGAACACGGCGCGGATCCGGCGTTTCCTGCGGGAGCAGGGCGTGGCCGGCGAGGAGATCACCGCCGCCGCGCCCGCCGTCACGGACAAGTCCGCCCAGGCTTACGGCAACGGCGTCCGGCCCGAATTCCGCTATACGGCGATGCAGACCGTCACCGTTTACTCCTCCGACGTGGCCGGCGTGCGGGCGATCATGGGCGGGCTCGCCGAGCTCGGCAAACAGGGCATCGCCTTCACCGGCAGCGACTACCCCTCGCAGACCGAATACCTGTTCACGCGGCTGAACGAGGTCAAGCCCGCCATGATCGAGGAGGCCACCGCGCAGGCGCGGCGGGTGGCGCAGAAGTTCGCGGCCGACTCGGATAGCCGGCTCGGCAAGATTCGGCGTGCCTCGCAGGGTCAGTTCAGCATCGAGGCCCGCGACGGCAACAACCCGCACATCAAGAAGGTCCGCGTCGTCTCCACCATCGAGTACTACCTCGCAGACTGAACGCCCGGCTCGCGCGGCCCGCCGCCGCCCGCGCGCCCTGCGGGGAACCTGCCGCGCTGCCGGCACCCCAAGCTTTTTTGGCACCGGGAGCCCGCATGGCCGGTTTCGAGGATTTGAACGCCCTTTACGTCAACACCACGCTGAAGCGCCAGCCGGCGCAGAGTCACACCGGGCTGTTGCTGGGCGCCTCGGCGGACCTCATGCGCCGGCAGGGCGTTACGGTGCGCCACCTGCATCTGGCCTCGCACCAGTTGCCGCCCGGCATCTACCCGGACATGCGCGAGCACGGCTGGGACAGCGACGACTGGCCGGCCCTCTGGCCGCAGGTGCTGGCGGCGGACATCCTGGTGATCGGCACGCCCATCTGGCTCGGCGAGGAGAGCTCGCTCTGCCGTACCCTGATCGAGCGGCTCTATGCGATGTCCGGCGAGCGCAACGAGCGGGGGCAGTCGATCTTCTACAACAAGGTCGGCGCCAGCGTGATCACCGGCAACGAGGACGGGCTCAAGCACGTGGCCATGTCGCTCGGATTCGCCCTCAATCACCTCGGCTTCACGATCCCCCCGCAGGCGGACTGCGGCTGGATCGGGGAAGTCGGCCCCGGCCCGTCCTACGGCGATGCCCGCGAGCGCGGCGGGCGGGTCGGCTTCGACAATGACTTCACGCAGCGCAATGCCACCATCATGACCTGGAACTGCCTGCACCTGGCGCGGCTGCTCAAGGCCACCGGCGGCATCCCGCCAGAGGGCAACGACCGCAATGCCTGGGAGGCCGGCGAGCGGTTCGGCTTTCGCAACCCGATGGTGTAGCGCGTCGCTGCCCGCCCGGTGGCCGCGCCGGTGTGGCGCGGACCGGCGCGCAGCGCCGCCGTCGATCCAGCGGGCCGGCCTTGCCGCCGCGCGCACCCGGCGTCTGCCGGCGGCCGTGGCCGGGCCTGGCGGCAGGCCGACCGACCCGAACTAGACTCGCCAGGGCGCGGACGCGGACGCCGCCGCGGGAGGGCGAGGCATGCGGATATTCATCACCGGGGGTTCGGGCTTCATCGGCGCGGCGGTGATCCGGGCGCTGGGTGGGGCGCACGAGTTCGTGGCGCTGTCGCGTTCGGCGGCGAGCGATACCGTCCTGCAGTCGCTCGGCGCGCGGCCGGTACGCGGCGATCTGGAGGGCGTAGCGGCGACGCAGCTGCGCGGCTGTGAGGCGCTCGTACACTGCGCGGCGCACATCGGCCCGGGCGGTGATCGCGCCTTCTATCAGCGCATCAACGTGGCCGGTACCGAGCGGCTGCTGGCCGCGGCGCGGGCGGCCGGCGTGCGCCGCTTCGTCCATCTGGGCACGGAGGCCGGGTGCTTTCGCGGCCAGCACCTGCGCGATATCGACGAATCCTGCCCGCTGGTGCCCGATTCGCCGTATCACTATCCGGCCACCAAGGCCCAGGCGGAGCTCGCCGTACTGGCGGCCAACGATCTGGCCGGCGGCCTGGAGACGCTGAGCCTGCGCCCGCGGCTGGTGTGGGGGCCGGGCGATCGCACGCTGCTGCCGGGCCTGCTGGCGGCGGCACGCCGGCACGCGCCGGTGCTGGTGGACGGCGGCCGCCATCGCACGTCAACGACGCACGTCGACAATGTGGTTCACGGCGTGGCGCTGCTGCTGGAGGGTGCCGGGCGCGGCGGCGAGGCCTACTTCGTGACGGACGGGCCGACGCGCACGTTCCGGGAGGTCGTGACTGCCCTGCTCGCGACCCAGGGCCTGGCACCGAGCCGGCTGGCCCTGCCCGGCGGGCCGCTGCGCGCCGGCGTGTTCCTGCTGCAGAAGTCGGCCGAGGCGATCGGCATGGCCGGCGCATTGCCGATCAATCGCTTCTCCGCGGCGCTGCTGGCGCGCGAGTGCACCATCCGGATCGACAAGGCCCGCCGCGAACTCGGCTATACGCCTGTCACCACCTGGGAGGAGGGTCTCGCCCGGCTGCCGGTGCTGCGCACCACCGTCTGACACGGCCTGCCGCAGCCGTGGTAGCGGCTGGACCCATAGCTGCTGCTCTTGCTCATTGAATAAGAATCGTTATCATTTAGGTTCTCGTCATCAGGGACGTGCAGCGGGAGCCCCCCCATGTTCATGCGCACTACCGCCGAGGCGTGGGATCTGCCGGGCCCGGGCGCCCAGCCGTTGCCCACCCCGCTGTCGCCCGCCGCGCCGGGCGAGGCACTGGTCGGCACGGATACTCGCCGGCTGGAGGCAGCCATCGCCCAGACCACGGCATTGCTCACCGGTCGGCTGGCCGAGGTCGAGCAGCCGTTCTCCGGGACCACGCCGGCGAGGCTGGCCGAGGCGTTCGCGGGGCTGGATCTGGATCGCCCGCTGCCCTCGCTCGGTACCGCGCTGCAGGAGATCAGCCGGCTGTACCTGCGCGATGCGATCTACTTCCATCACCCGCGTTACATGGCGCATCTGAACTGCCCCATCGCCTGGCCGGCGGTGGCGGCGGAGCTGATCGCGGCCACCGTGAATTCCTCGGTGGACACCTGGGACCAGAGCGCCGGCGGCACGCATATCGAACAGGCGCTGATCGACTGGACCGCCGGCCGCATCGGCCTGCCGGCCGCCACGGCGGACGGCGTGTTCACCAGTGGCGGCACCCAGTCGAACCTGATGGCGTTGCTGCTGGCGCGGGACAACTACTGCCTCGCCCGCCTCGACCACGACGTGCAGCGCGCCGGCCTGCCGCCGCAGGCCGGGCGCTTTCGCATCTTCGCCTCCGAGGCCAGCCACTTCAGCCTGCAGAAGGCCGCTTCCGTGCTGGGGCTGGGCGCCGAGGCGATCGTGCCGGTGGCCTGCGATGCGCACTACCGGCTGGATCCGGCCGCGCTGGCGGCGGCGGTCGATGCCGCCCGTGCGGCCGGCCAGTTGCCCATCGCGGTGGTCGCCACGCTCGGCACCACCAACTTCGGCAGCCTCGATCCCATTGCCGAGATCGCGCCGTGGTGCGCCCGGGAGGGGCTGTGGCTGCACGCCGATGCCGCCTACGGCTGTGGCCTGCTCGTCTCGCGCCGCCATCGCGAGCGGCTGGTGGGCATCGAACAGGCGGACTCGGTCACGGTGGACTATCACAAGTCGTTCCTGCAGCCGGTGAGCTGCAGTGCGCTGCTGGTGCGCCGGCGGCGCGATCTGGCCTGCCTGACCTACCACGCGGACTATCTGAATCCGCTGAGCCAGACGCGTGAGAACACGCCCAACCTGGTCTGCAAGAGCCTGCAGACCACGCGCCGCTTCGATGCGCTGAAGCTGTGGCTGACGCTGCGCGTGCTGGGCCCGGACGCGCTCGGCGAGGCGTTCGATGCCGTGATCGCGCTGGCCGGCCAGGCGCATGGCCTGCTGGCGGCGGTGCCGGATTTCGAGCCGCTGCACGTGCCGGCACTGAGCACGCTGTTGTTCCGCTACCGGCCGCCGGGCGCGCCGCCGGCGGTGCTGGACGATCTCAACGAGGCGATCCGCAAGGCGCTGTTCCGCGACGGCCGGACGGTGATCGCCTCGACCCGCGAGGGCGGGCACTGCTATCTGAAGTTCACGCTGCTGAACCCGGCGACGACGCTGGCGGACGTGGAGGCCGCGCTGGCGCAGATCCGCCAGGCGGGCGAATCCTGCCTGCGGGCGCTGCATCCGGCGGCCGCTGGCGCGCAGCCGGCGGGGGCGGCATGAACCGGCAGCTGCCGCCGCAGGCGGTGCCGGTGGACGACCCGGCCCATGTGCATGATTTCATTGCCGTCGGCGTCGGCCCGTTCAACCTCAGTCTGGCCTGCCTGACGGCTACGGTCGAAGGGCTCGACGGGCTGTTCCTCGATGCCAGGGCCGGTTTCGACTGGCACCCGGGGCTAATGTTCGAGGACGCGACGCTGCAGACGCCGTTCCTCTCGGATCTGGTGACGCTGGCCGATCCCACCCATCCGCTCAGCTTCCTGAACTACATCAAGCAGCAGGGGCGGATCTACTCGTTCTACATCCGCGAGAACTTCTTCCTGCTGCGGCGCGAGTACAACCACTACTGCCAGTGGGCGGCGCGGCAGCTGCCGGCGATCCGCTGGAACACCTGCGTGGAGGCCGTGCGCCATGAGCAGGGCGCGTACGTGCTGGAGGCGCGGGACAGCCTGAGCGGCGCGTCGCGTCGCTTCAGGGCCCGGCGGCTGGTGCTGGGGACCGGACCCGCGCCCTGGTGGCCGGCCTGCTGCGACGGGCTGGTGAGGGAGGCCTCGCACGTGCACCACGCGGGTGACTATCTCAACCGGCGCGCGCGCCTGCAGGGGCTGCGGCGGCTGACCGTGATCGGCAGCGGGCAAAGCGCGGCGGAGGTGTTCATCGACCTGCTGCAGGAGATCGACCGCCACGATTACACGCTCAACTGGGTGACGCGCTCGCCCCGCTTCGTGCCGCTGGAATACACCAAGCTGACGCTGGAGATGACCTCGCCCGAGTACGTGCGCTACTTCCACGCGCTGCCGCCGCCGACGCGCGATGCGCTGATCGCCAGCCAGACCAACCTCTACAAGGGCATCAACGGCTCGCTGATCGACGCGATCTTCGACCTGCTCTACCAGAAGCGGCTGGTGTTCGACGCGCGCGGCGAGGATCTCAGCGCGCGGGTGCGGGTCCTGAGCAACAGCGAGCTGCGGGCCGCGGCCCAGGCGGCGGATGGCATTCGTCTCGGCCTGCACCACGCCGAGCAGGGCCAGGACTTCGCCCTTGCCACCGACGGGCTGATCCTCGCCACCGGCTATCGCTACCGGCCGCCGGCCTTCCTCGACGGCATTCGCGACCGGCTGCGTTTCGATGCCGCCGGCCGCTTCGAGGTGGCGGCGAACTACAGCATCGACGCCACCGGCAGCGAGGTGTTCGTGCAGAACGCCGAGCTGCACACGCACGGCTTCGTCACGCCGGATCTGGGCATGGCCTGCTATCGCAATTCGCAGCTGATCCGCTCGCTGAGCGGCGTGGCGCACTACCCGATCGAGGAGCGCATCGCCTTCCAGGAATTCGGCGTGCCCGCGGCACTGGCCGACGCCGGGCGGCCGGCCCTGCGGCAGGTGGCGCCGTGAGGCTCAAGCATGCGCTGATCCTGCTGACGCTGGTCTCGGTGGTGGCCGATACCATGCTGCTGCCGTTCTACCCGCAGTTCTTCGCGCAGGAATTCGGCAACACCAGCCCGGAACATGTCGGCTTCTACATCGCCGCCTGCTGCTTCACGGTGATGCTCACGCTGCCGCTGTGGGCCCGCGTGGCCCGCGTGGTGGACGAATTCCACCTGTGGGTCATCACGCAGATCGCGGCGGGTCTGCTCGGCGTGATGGCCTTCTTCACCGAATCGCTGGTCGGCTTCTGGGTGATCACCCAGACCATGCTGGTGTTCAAGGCCAGCTATCTGCTGATCTATCCGCTGGTGATGCGCCTGGAGGAGAAGGACCAGCACCTGGGCGTGGTCGGGCTGTTCTCCGTGCTGATGCACTTCGGCGCCATCGGCGGGGCCCTGCTGGGTGGTTCGATCATCGAATTCGCCGAGCCGCGCAGCATTTACCTGATCATGGCCGGCACCGACGCCCTGCAGGTGATCGTCTGCGCCGCCATCATCCGCGCCCGCCGCCTGCCGTTGTGGCAGCCGGCGCCGCCGGCGTCCGTCGCCGAGGCGCCGCCGGTGCCGAGCCGGGGCAATCCGCTGATCCTGCACCTGGGCGTGGTCAGCCTGCTGTTCTACCTCAGCTCGTTCCTGATGCGGCCGTTCTTCGCCCGCTACTGGGAGGGCGTGGCCGCCACCGACAGCGAGCTGTTCGCCGGCCTGGTCTACTCCATCCCCGCCTGGGTGGCGCTCGCCGGGCTGTGGCTGAACGGGCGGCGCAGCGGGCCGGCCAGCAGCTACACGGTGGTGCTCTGGGCGCTGGTGTTGGCGATGGTCGGCGCCGCCGTGCAGGGCGTGGCCCATCCGCTCACCGTCGTGCTCGGCCGCATCGTGTTCGGCTGGGCTCTGTTCCAGGGCACGGTGCGCCTGGAGGTGCTGGTGTTCGAGCTCAGCGAGCGCGAGCACTACGCCATGGACTTCAGCAAGATCCACATCTTTCAGAACGTCGGCGTGCTGCTGGCCTCCTTCGCGGTGGGCTCGATCGTCGCCGCCTTCGGTCTGCAGATGCCTTTCCTCGTCGCGCTGGCAGGCTTCGCCCTGACCACCGTGGTCTTCATCGCCCTGTTCGGGAGCCGCCTATGGCCAGCATCCAGCCGCGCCGCCTCGGCGTGAGCGGGGGCGCCGTGTTCGTCCGTGCCGATGCCCTCGGCGAGTTCGCCCTGCGCCCGCTCTCGCCAGCGGCGGACGCGCCGCTGCTGCATGGCTGGACCAGCCAGCCCCATGCCCGCTTCTGGGGGATGAATGCCCTCTCGGTGGAGCAGGTGCGCGAGTTCTACGAGGAGCTGAACCGCACGCCCGGCGCCGCCGGCTACCTCGGCACCTACGGCGGCACGCCCTGCTTTCTGCTCGAGCGCTACAACCCGGCGGCGGATCCCGTCGGCGACTGCTACGCCGTGCGGCCGGGGGATGTCGGCATGCATCTGCTGATTGCGCCGGCCGAGCGCCCCATCACCGGCTTCAGCCTCGCCGTGATGCGCACGGTGATGGCCTATCTGTTCAGCCTGCCGGGGGTGCGGCGGGTGGTGGTCGAGCCGGATGTGCGCAACCACAAGATCCACGCCCTGAACCGGCGGGTCGGCTTCGTGCATCAGCGGCAGATCCGGATCGGCTCCAAGCAGGCCTACCTCGCGTTCTGCACCCGCAGCCAGTACGAGGCGGCGCAGCGCCATGCGCCGCGACCGCCCGTGACGGGCGTGCAGCCGGTGCAGGCGGCCCGCTGGGCGCAGGTGAACCGTCAGCTGCTGCAGAAGGCGCTGGCCGAGTTCGCGCACGAGCGCATCCTGCGGCCCGTGCCGGTGGCGGCCGGACCCGACCGGCCGCAGGCCGGCGAATGGACGGATTACACGCTCGCCACACCCGATGGCGGCGCGAGCTATCGCTTCCGTGCTCGGTTGTTGCCGCTGGCGCACTGGGACATCGAGCCGGCCTCGATCGAGAAGCGGGTCGACGGGGTGCCCCAGCCGCTGGACGCGGCGGGCTTCATCGTCGAGTTCGCCGAGGTGCTGGGCCTGGCGCCGGCGAATCTGCCGGTCTACGTCGAGGAGATCGCCGCCACGCTGGCCAGCCGGGCCCGCAAGTACGCCAGCGGCGAACACGATGCCGCGGCGCTGGCCGGCGCGGATTTCCAGACCGTCGAGTCGTCGATGACCGAGGGCCACCCCGCCTTCATCGCCAACAGCGGCCGGATCGGCTTCGATGCGCACGACTTGCAGCGCTACGCCCCCGAATCCGGTGCCCCGGTGCGTCTGGTGTGGCTCGCCGCGCACCGCAGCCGGGCGCACTTCACCTGCGCGGCCGACCTCGCCTACGAGCAGCTGCTGGCCGAGGAGCTCGATGTCACCACGCGGGCGCGCTTCACCCAGGCGCTGGCCGAGCAGGGGCTGGCGCCGGCGGACTACCTCTGGCTGCCGGTGCATCCCTGGCAATGGACGCACAAGCTCGCCCACGCCTACGCCGGCGAGCTCGCCAGCCGCGAGCTGGTGTATCTGGGCGAGGGCGACGATGCCTACCTCGCACAGCAGTCGATCCGCACCTTCTTCAACGCCAGCAACCCCGGGCGGCGCTACGTGAAGACCGCGTTATCGGTGCTGAACATGGGCTTCACGCGCGGACTGTCGGCCTACTACATGCGCACCAACCCGGCCATCAACGACTGGGTGGCCGGGCTGGTGCAGGGCGATGCGACGCTGCAGCGCCACGGCTTCACCGTGCTGCGCGAGGTGGCCGGCGTCGGCTACGTGCATCCGCTCTACGGCGCCGGGCCGCTGGCGGGCAACCACCTGAACAAGATGCTGGCGGCGCTGTGGCGCGAGAGTCCGCTGCCGCTGCTGGCCGAGGGCCAGCGGCTGATGACCATGGCGGCGCTGCTGCACGTGGATGCCGAGGGCGATGCGCTGGTGGCGGCGCTGATCCGCCGTTCCGGCCTGGAGGTGGAGGCGTGGCTGCGCCGCTATCTCGATGCCTACCTCGTGCCGCTGCTGCACTGCTACTACCGCTACGGACTGGTGTTCATGCCGCACGGGGAGAACCTGATCCTGGTGCTGGAGGACGACGTGCCGGTGCGGGCGATCATGAAGGACATCGGCGAGGAGGTCGGCGTGCTCAATGGCCGCACGCCGGTGCCCGAGGCCATCGCCCGCATCAACGTGACGATGCCGGCCGACAAGGAGACGCTGTCGATCCTGACCGACGTGTTCGACTGCTTCCTGCGCTATCTCAGCGCCATCCTGCTGCGGCACATGGGTTATGCGCCCACCCGTTTCTGGGCGGTGGTGGCGGCCTGCGCGGCCGATTACGAGGCTGCCCACCCGGCGCTGGCTGAGCGCTTCGCGAGCCATGACCTGTTCGCCGAGCGCTTCGCGCTGTCGTGCCTGAACCGGCTGCAGCTGAAGAACAACCAGCAGCTGATCAACCTCGCCGACCCGTTCGAGGCGCTGGCCTTTGCTGGCGAGCTGGACAACCCCATCGCGCGCCACTCGCCGCGCCGGAGCCGCACATGAGCAGTACGCCCGGGCACGCCGGCATCCCCCGGCCCGATCCGCTCACCGCCGCGACCCTGCCCGGCGCCGCGCCGGCCCCGGCAGAGCGCGTGTTCGCCATCGACATGGCGCGCGGCGTGGCCGTGCCGTTCATGATCGCGGTGCACACGCTGTGGATGTTCGGCACGCGGGAGGTGCAGTTCGAATCCGGCGTCGGCCATTGGGTGCACATCGCCGGGCAGGGTGCCTGCGCCTTCCTGATCACCATGGGCTTCTCGTTCATGGTCACGCGTAGCCAGAGTCTCGGGCGGGCGTTGCAGCGCGGCCTGATCATCCTCGGCGTGGCCTACCTGCTGAACGTGCTCAAGTTCCTCGTGCCGATCTACGTGTTCGGCACCATGCCGGCGGCCTTCCTCGCCGCCTACGGCTGGGAGCTGCCGCTCGATCTTCGGCAGGTGCTGTATCTGGTGGGCACCGGCGACATTCTGCCCATGGCCGGCCTCTCGTTCATCCTGATCGGGCTGGTGCGCCGGTTCGTGCCGAACAAGTACGGCGTGCTGGCGCTGGCCTTCGCCGCGGTGGGCATCGGCGCGCTGATGCGCGGCACGCGCGTCGGCCTGCCGGTGGTGGACTACGTCCTCGATCTGCTCTGGGGCACCGAATGGAACGTGTACTTCCCGGTGTTTCCCTGGATCGCCAACATCCTGGTCGGCATGTTCCTCGGCATGGTCTACGTGGAGCACGGCCGGCAGGAACGGGCGCTGTTCCGCGCCGCGGGCCTGCTCTGGCCGCCGCTGCTGCTCGGCGGCCTGGCGCTCACGCTCACCGACTGGGATTACCACTTCAACGACTTTTTCCACACCGGTCCGGGCGGGGCCATCTACCTGATCGGCGCGGGCCTGTTCGTGTTCCATGTCGGCGGACACCTGATCGCGCTGCCGCTGCGCAACCAGCGCTGGTTCCGTGTGCCGCTGGCCTATTTCAGCGCCCACGTGACCACGCTGTACGTGGTGCAGTGGACGCTGATCTGCTGGACGATGGGCCTGGTCGGCTACCAGACGCTCGGCACCGCGCAGGTGTTGGCGATGATGCCGGTGATGATCGCGGCGACGCTGATCGTGGAGTGGCTGCTGCGCCGGGGCCTTGCCCGCCTGCGCGCCGGCCGGGTGCCCGCCGTGGAGGCACCGGTCCGATAGGCGCCCGCCGTGCGGCTGCGGGGCCGTCCTTGCCCGGGCTGGTGAATGCGATGCGTTATCATTTTCATTAAGAGTTCAGCTGGATGATCGGTATGTCCTTGCCCGCCTTCTTGTCCCGGCGCACGCCGTGGTTCGTCCTCGCGCTGCTGCCGCTCGGGCTGCCTGCGCTGGCCGAGGCGCAGGCAGCGCCCATCACGTCCGTGGGCGAAGCCGGCGAGTCGGACGAGCCGGGTGAGGTCGCGCCGGTGATGGTGGAGGCCGGGGCCTACCGCAGCACGGCCACCAAGTCGGCGCTGGAGCCGGAGGAAACGCCGGGCAGCGTCTCGGTGATCGATAACGAGGCCATCGAGCGGCGCGGCGGGGAATCGGTCAGCCAGGCGCTGCGCTTCACCCCGGGCATCACCCCCGAGCTGCGCGGCGGCGGCGTGACCCGGCTGGATCAGTACACCATTCGCGGCTTCCAGAACTTCCAGACCGCCTACGATGGTCTGTTGCTGCTCTACAACGGCTGGAACCTGCAGCCGCAGATCGATCTGGCCGCCGTGGAAGGTATCGAGGTCTTCAAGGGGCCGGCCTCGGTGCTCTACGGCAATCAGCCGCCGGGCGGCCTGGTGAACCTGATCGCCAAGAAGCCGAGCACGGTACGCGCCAACGACCTGCGCCTGGAGCTCGGCACGCGTGATCTGGTCGAGGCGCGGGCGGAGTTCACCGGCGCCATCGGCGAGCTGCCGCTGGCGTACAGCGTGGTGGCGCTCGGCCGCCAGCGCGACGGGCAGGCGGTGACCTCCGAGGAGGAGCGCTACCTGTTCGCGCCCTCGCTGGACTGGCAGGTGACGGCGGACACGCTGCTGAACCTGAACCTCTATCTGCAGAACGATCCGGCTGCCGGCGTCTACAACACGGTGCCGGCCCGCGGCTCGGTCTATGACAACCCTCAGGGCCGGCTGGATGTGGATGCCTACCTCGGCGACGAGGACTACAACACCTTCGATCGTGAAGTGATCATGCCGGGCTACAAGATCGCCCATCGCTTCAACGATCGCTGGAACTTCCTGCAGAACGCCCGCTTCCTGGACGCGGAGGTGTACCAAGAGAACACCTACAACACCGGGCTGGCCGATGACGACCGCACGCTCGGCAGGCGGGCCTACCGCACCGACGAGCAGAGCGACGGCATCACCATCGACAACCAGCTCGCCGGCTTCCTGGAGCTGGGCGCCACCGAACACAACCTGCTGCTCGGCGTGGACTACCTCGAGCTCGATTCCGACATCATTTACCAGGACACCATCGCCCCGCCGATCGACATCTTCGCCCCGGATCTGACGGCGATCGACCGCGACCGGCTGAACTACGACATCACGCTCGGCGAGGTGCGCTCGCTCGACGAGCTGCGCTCGTTCCTGGACTTCCGGGGCCGCCGGCTCAGCAGCGACTTCAACCTGGAGTACCAGCAGACCGGCGTGTATCTGCAGAACCAGATGCGGGCCGGCTCGCTGGTGGCGATCGCCGGCGGCCGCTACGACTGGTATGAGCAGCGCGAGGAAGGGCGCAAGTACGGCTTCGATGTCGATGACGAGTTCGAGCAGGAGGACTTCACCGGCCGCGTGGGGCTGCTCTACGAGTTCGACAACGGCTTCTCGCCCTACGTCAGCTATTCGGAGAGCTTCGAGCCGCTGGCGGGCAGCGATCGCAACGGCAACAGCTTCGAGCCGGCCGAGGCGAGCCAGTGGGAGACGGGGGTCAAGTACACCTCGCCGGACTTTCGCCATGGGGTGACGCTGGCGGCGTTCACCATCACCAAGGAGAACGACATCACCCGCGATCCGAACGGCGGGCCGAACGACCTGATCCAGGCGGGCGAGATCCGCTCGCGCGGCCTCGAGCTCGAAGCGGTCAGCAACCCGATATACGATCTGCGCCTGGCCTTCAGCGCCACGCTGCTAGACGTGGAAGTGACCAAGGACAACAGCGGCCTGGAGGGCAAGACGCCGGTCTGGGTGGCCGAAGAGGCGGCCTCGCTGTGGGCCAGCTACCTGTTCAACGACGGCGTGCTCGGCGGCACGGATGTGGGCCTTGGCGTGCGCTACACCGGCGAGACCGAGCTCGATGCGCTCAATACCGACACCGTGCCCTCGCGCACGCTGGTCGATACCAGCCTGGTCTACGACCTGTCGCGGCTGGACTCGCGCCTGACCGGCATGAGCGCGAGCCTCACCGGCTACAACGTCTTCGACCGGCGCTACTACACCTGCTTCGACGCCAACAACTGCTGGTTTGGCGAGGAGCGGTTGGTCAAGGTCGGGCTGCGCTACCTTTTCTAGCTGCCATGCGTTCGACCCTCCCTCAAGCTGCCGTTTCCATGGGTACCACCGCATGAGCGCTCTCCTACTGGTGGCGCTCGGCCTGAACGTGGCCGCAGTGCTGGTGCTCTACCGCGCCTGGCGGGCAGGCAGGCGGGCGCGGCCTGCCCTCGCCGCCGGTGGCTGGGCGCTGCTCGCGCTGGCGTTCGCCGCCTTCGCGGCTGAGGGTGGCCCGGAGTTCGCCGGCGTCTACCTCGCCATCGCCACCGCCCTGCTGGCCTGGGGACTGGTGGGCTGGACCAGTGAGCCGCGCCCACAGCGGCTGCGCCCGACGCGGACGGCGCCCGCCACCGCCGAGGCGCCACCGGCGCCGGGGCGCACCGGCCGGCTAATCGCCCGGGTGCTGCTGGTGGGGCCGCTCGCCGGCCTGGCCTGGATGCCGCTCGGCCTGGCGCTGACCGGCTTGCTGCCCGGCACGCCGGCCGACCGTCTGGTGCTGGGATTCTTCGCGGTGCTGGTCGGCTGGACGCTGCTGAGCCTCTGGTTCGCGACCAGCGCGCGGCTCGCCGCGCCGGCCCTCGCCTGTGCCGGCCTCGCCGCGGCGGGCACCGCACTCGTCTGGGTGGTGGCATGAACCTGCGACCGAGCCGTGCCCTGGTGCGCCGGGCGCTGAGCGCACATTCCGGCGTCGGGCTCGCCATCGGCGCGCTGATGTACCTGCTCTGCCTCACCGGCGCGCTGGTGGTGTTCTTCGAGGAGTTCGAGCGCTGGGAACAGCCGGCGGTCGCGGAGGATGCGAGCTATTCGATCGCCCAGCTCGACGCCGCGGCCGCCAACTTCCTCGCTGCCGTGCCGCAGGTGCCGGAGACGGTGTATCTGGTGCTGCCGAGCGAGTCGATGCCACGCCTGCACGTCGCGGCCGGCGACGCGGAGTGGTTCGTGGCAGCCGATGGCAGGCTCGCCGGCACGCTGGCGGCGGCCTGGACCGGGCTGCTGCAGGCGCTGCATGTCCACCTGCATCTGCCGTACGTGCCGGGGCTGATCCTGGTCGGCGTGCTCGGCGTGATGCTATGCAGCCTGATCGTCTCCGGCCTGCTGGCGCACCCGGCGCTGATCCGCGATGCCTTCCGCTGGCGGCGGGGCGGGCAGGGCGCGCTTGGTGAGGTCGACCTGCACAACCGGCTGAGCGTGTGGGGTCTGCCCTTTCACCTGATGATCGCCGTTACCGGCGCGTTCCTGGGCCTGGTGAGCGTGTTCTACGCCGGCGCCGCCTACGTCTACGAGGCCGGCGATCGCGAGGCCGTGCTGGCGCAGATGTACGGCGCCGACGCCCGCGTGGCCTCGCCGGCGGACGCGCCGTTCGACATCGGGCGCGCGCTCGACAATCTTGCCGAGGTTGCACCGGCAGCCGAGCCGATGTACGTGGCGCTGCAGCAGCCCGGCCAGCCGGGCCAGCATCTGGAGATCGCCGCCAGCCTACCGCAGCGGCTGGTCTACTCGGAGATCTACCGCTTCTCTCCGGCGGGCGATTACCTCGGCGATCAGGCGCTGGCCAGCGGACCGGTGGGCCGGCAGCTCGCCTATTCGGTGTACCGGCTGCACTTCGGCCATTTCGCCGGGATGCCGGTCAAGCTGCTCTACGGCCTGATGGGTCTGGCCCTCACGGTGGTCAGCGCCTCGGGCGTGAACATCTACCTCGCCAAGCGGCGCCGGCGGGGGCTGGCCAACGATCTGTGGGTGGCGGTGGTCTGGGGCAGTCCGCTGGCGCTGGCACTCGCCGCGCTCGCGGCGCTGGCGGGCCTGCCGCCGCTGCCGGCCTTCCTCGCCACCGGGCTGGTCGCGGCGCTCGGCGCGGCCCTCGTCCGCGACGTCGACCGAACGCGGCGGGGCCTGCAGCTGGCGCTGGGGGCGGGCCTGCTGGCCGTCGTGGCCGTACATGCGCTGCGCTTCGGCTTGGGCGCCGGGCCGGCAGTGGCCGATGCCATCAACCTGACGCTGCTGTCGGCGGCGCTGACACTGCTGGCGCTGTCGGCCCGGCGCCTGTGGCGGGACCGCCTGTCGCCGGTGACGGCCGGGGCGTAGCATTCCCGATCACTGGCGCGGCACGGGAGAGTCGGCGATGGATGAGCAGACGCTGGCGGCGAGCTGGGAGCGCAACGCCGGCGGCTGGACCGCGGCGGTGCGCAGCGGCGCGATCGTCAGCCGCCGCGAGGTCACCGATGCCGCCATCGTGGCAGCCGTCCGCCGCACCGGCGCCCGCTCGGTGCTGGATCTGGGCTGTGGCGAGGGCTGGCTCGCCCGCGCCCTGGCCGCCGAGGGATGCCGGGTGGTCGGGGTCGACGGCGCGGCGGCGTTGATCACGGCGGCGAGGCAGGCGGGAGGCGGCACCTTCCATCACCGGGAGTACGCAGCGATCGCGGCAGCGCCGACCGCGCTCGGCGGTCCGTTCGAGGCCATCGTCTGCAACTTCTCGCTGCTGGGCGAGGCGCTGCCGGCCCTGTTGTGCAGCCTGCGCCGGCTGGCCGCGCCGCGCGGCCGTCTGCTGATCCAGACCTTGCACCCGCTGCACCTCGCCGGGCCTTACCGCGATGGCTGGCGCACGGAGGCCTTTCAAGGCCTCGATGGCGCGATGCCGGCGCCGATGCCGTGGTATTTCCGCACCCTCGGCGGCTGGGTGGATCTCCTGGTCCGCGCGGGCTGGACGTTGCAGGCGCTGGAAGAGCCGCGGGCCGCGCCCTCGGCGGCGCCGGCCTCGGTGCTGTTCGTCGCGGTCCCGGCGAATGCTGTCTAGACTCAGCGGCCGTGACCGACGCGGAGGCTGACCGATGATCCGACCCGTTCTCGTCGCTGTGGCGCTGTGGCCGTGGTTGCCACCCGCGCTGGCCGCCGGCGCGCCCTGGGCATATGCAGGCGAGCGCGGTCCGGCGCACTGGGCGACGCTGGATGCCGACTACGCGCTGTGCGAGGCGGGCCGCAACCAATCCCCGGTGGATCTCGGGACGGCCACGGCGGCGGCGCTGGCGCCGCTCGAACTCGACTATCGGGCTGGTGGCGAGGTAGTGCGCCACGATGGTCACACCCTCCGCATCGACCTGCCGGCGGGCGACACGCTGCGGCTGGACGGTCGCTCCTTCACGCTGCGGCAGGTGCATTTCCACACCCCCGCTGAGCATCGGCTGGATGGCCGAAACTATCCGCTGGAGGCACATCTGGTGCACACCGGACCGGCAGGCGAGCTGGCGGTGGTGGGCGTGCTGTTCGAGCCGGGCGCCCCGAATCCGGCACTGGCCGCCTTCCGCGAGCCGCTGCCGACCAGCGCCGGCGCCTCGCGGCCCCTGGCCGAGCCGTTGCCGCTGATGGCGCTGCTGCCGGACGCGCTCGACTACGACCGCTACAGCGGCTCGCTCACCACGCCGCCCTGCAGCGAGGGCGTGCGCTGGATCGTGCTGCGCCGGCCCGTCACCGCCTCGCCGACACAGCTCGCGGCGCTGCGCCAGGCGTTGGGCCAGAGCAACCGCCCGCTGCAACCCCTGCACGCCCGTCTGGTGCTGGAGTGAAGGCCGGCGCGCCGGCGACCGCCCCTGACCTGCCGGCGGCCATGTGCTAGCGCTGTTCGCCGTGCTGCTGGTGCTGGCGATTGCGCCGGGCACGACGGATCTGGCGGTGGTGGCGCATGCGGCGGGGGCGGGTCTCCCCCGGGGCCTGTGGATGGTCGGTGGCATCGTGCTGGCCGAAATGCTGCTCGTGCTGATCGCGGCCGCGAGCCTCGCCCTGGCGGCCGAGGGAGCCGGTGTGCCCCTGCCGTGGCTGCGCTATCCGGCGGCGGCCTGTCTGCTCTGGTTCGGCCTGCGCCTGTGGCGCGCCTCGCCGCGTGAGCCAGCGCAGGCGCCGGGGCTGCCGGCGGCGCTGGCCGGTGCCGGCAGCTTCGGCGCCGGCCTGCTGCTGACGCTGGGCGACCCGAAGGCGCTGCTGTTCTATCTGGGGCTGGTGCCGGTCTTTCTGGTGCCCGAGGCGCTCACCGGCAGCGATATCCTGCTGCTGATGGGGGGTGCCGGTGCCATCATCGCTGTCGTCAAGAGCGGCTATGCCCTGGCGGCACATCGTGCCCGGCTCTGGTTCGCCGATGCCGCCGTGCGCCGGCGGCTGGATCGCGTCGCCGGCAGTGTGCTGGTGCTCACCGCCGGCTGGTTGCTCCTGCGCTGAGCGAACCCACGGCGCCGGCGAGGCTCTGAAGCTTTCCCTCACATCGCCGGAGCCAAGGCATGATCGACTGGTCCTGGATCACCACCAGCCCCATCGTGGTGAGCACGATCGTGTTCAAGGCGATCCTGATCTACGTGGCGCTGATCTTCTTCACCCGCCTGTCCGGCCTGCGCAGTTTTTCGAAGATGGCGAGCTTCGATTTCGTCATCACCGTCAGCATGGGCACGATTCTCGGCAGCACGGTGTTGACCGAGGATCCCGCGCTACTGCAGGCGATCGTGGGGCTGGCGACGCTGTATGCGATCCAGTACGCCGTGTCCTGGGCGCGGCGCCACTCGCAGCGGGTGGGCCGCACGGTCGACAACCAGCCGCTGCTGCTGATGGCCGGCAGCGAGATCCTCACCGATAACCTCACGCGCGCCCGGGTCACCCACGAGGACCTCTACGCCAAGCTGCGCGAGGCCAACGTGCTGGATCTCTCGCAGGTGCGGGCGGTGGTCTTCGAGAGCACCGGCGAGATCTCGGTGCTGCACATCCCGTACGCGGCGACGCCGGACGTGGAACTCGATCCCGCCCTGCTGGGGGACGTGCGCGACGTCGACCGCCTGCCCATGGCCGCTCCCGCCGACTGACGAGGGCCGGTCGGCGCCGCACGCGGACTTCACGGTGTGCGGGGAGACGGGTTTTCTCGGGTGTCGATCGATGGTCGGGCGGAACTGCTGGCCTCGCGCACCGGCGATGCCGAAGACGGGCAGGTGATCGTGGATGACGGTCTCGGGGTGCCGTTGACGTGGAGCATCCGCAACCTGCTGGCCACCGAGCAGGGCCTGGTGATCGGTACTGCCTCGAACCTTTTCCTCCCCTACCGGCTGGGACCGGGCCGGCTGCAGCGCGAGCTCGACTCGCTGGGTCTGCAAGTGTTCCTCGCCACGGATGGCTGAGGTCGTGCGATCGGTGGCGCCACCTCGCGAGTCGGTGCCGTGCGGGAGCCGGCACCCGTTGCCGCGGGCTCCCGCACGGACCTCTGCCGGTTTCGTGATGACGAGGGGGCTGGCGATGGACGGGGCACGCCTGGCCGCTTCGGCGCAGCGCAGTGGCGGTATCGGCTGGACCCACGGCGACCCGGGCGGCGAGCAGGCTGCCTGCAGGCCGCGAGTGCGTCCACCCGGCGGCGCGGGCGGCACGCGATGTCGACTGCGGGCCGTGGCCGCCGGTGTAGCGCAACCGTCTGCGCCGCAGGTGATCCGCCCGACGCCGGTCCGCCAGCACCGGCGGTGGTTTGCGGTGGTCGCCGCCCGGCGGGGTGGCGACTAGGCGCGCTTGCGGTCCTCGGTCTCGCCGGCCGCAGGGCGCGTGGCGGGCGTCGGCAGCGGCTGCACCTTGCGCTGCTTGTCGTAGAGGAACTGCAGCACCTGCTGACGGCAGTGGTTGAAGACCGGATCGTTCGCCAGCGCGAGCCGATCGCGCGGCCGGTCGATCGGTACGGAGACGATCTCGCCGATGGTCGCCGAGGGGCCATTGGTCATCATGACGATGCGGTCGGAGAGCAGCACGGCCTCGTCGACATCGTGGGTGATCATGATCACCGTGGTCCCGAGCTGGCCGTGAATCTCCATGACCGAGTCCTGCAGGTGCGCCCGCGTCAGCGCATCGAGGGCGCCGAACGGCTCATCCATCAGCAACACCTTCGGCTGCATGGCCAGCGCCCTGGCGATGCCCACGCGCTGCTTCATGCCGCCGGAAATCTCGTCGGGCCGTTTGTCCATGGCGTGGGCCATGTGCACCAGGGCGAGGTTGTGCTCGACCCAGTCGCGGATCTCGGCCCGGCTCTTGCTGCGCCGGAACACCTGCTTGACCGCCAGTTCGACGTTCTCGTAGGCACTGAGCCAGGGCAGCAGCGAGTGGTTCTGGAACACCACGGCGCGTTCCGGACCGGGCTCGTCGACTTCCTTGCCCTCGAGGATGACGCCGCCGGTGGTGGCCTGCAGCAGGCCGGCGACGATGTTCAGCACCGTCGACTTGCCGCAGCCGGAGTGGCCGATGAGCGAGACGTATTCGCCCTCGGTGATCTTCAGATCCACCTCGCGCAGCGCCTCGAACGGGCCGCGCTGGGTGTCGAAGACGATGCCGACCTGGGTCAGCTCGAGCAATGGCTTGTTCATGATTCCGACTCCCGTCAGCCGCCGGCTAGCGCTGCACCGACTGCTTGTCCCACACCAGCCAGCGTTGCAGCGCCAGCATGCCCCGGTCGAGTCCGAAGCCGATCAGGCCGATGACGATCACCGCCGTCATGATCCGGCCGAGCGACTGCGAGCTGCCGTTCTGGAATTCGTCCCAGACGAACTTTCCGAGCCCCGGGTTCTGCGCCAGCATCTCCGCCGCGATCAGCACCATCCAGGCGATGCCGAGCGACAGCCGCAGGCCGGTGAAAATCATGGGCAGCGCCGAGGGCAGCACGATCTTGCGCACGTGCGAGAACCAGTTCAGCCGCAGCACGCGCGAGACGTTCACCAGATCCCGGCTGACCGAGGTCACGCCCACCGCGGTGTTCAGCAGCGTCGGCCACAGGCAGCACAGCGCCACGGTGATCATCGAGATGATGAAGGACTTGGCCACCATCGGGTCCGGCGTGGCGTACAGCGCGCTGACCACGATGGTCACCAGCGGCAGCCATGCCAGCGGCGAAACCGGCTTGAAGACCTGGATCATCGGGTTGGTCGCCGCGTAGACGCTGGTGCTCAGGCCGATCACGATGCCGAGCGGCACCGCGATCAGCGAGGCCAGCAGGAAGCCACTGAGCACGGTGATCAGGCTGGTAATGATCTGATCGAGGAAGGTCGGCGCCCCGGTGTAGCCGCGCCACACCGGCTCCCAGTCCGGCTGCTGCGCCAGCCGTTCCTGGATACGGGCCTCCTGACGCTCGTAGAAGGCAGCTTCCCGTGCCCGGCCCTGCCGGTGCTCGTCGTACAGGTTGCCGGCCTGCTCGACTACCTCCAACGGCCCTGGAAAGGTGCCGAGGGAGGTGTCGATCTGCTGTGCGCCGAAGTGCCAGGCCAGCAGGAAGACCAGCGTGCCGAGCAGTGGCAGGCCGATCTGCCGGGCGGCGCGCAGCGGCTCCTGGCGGACGCTCTCGGTGCTCTGCTGCAGTTGCAGGCGCCAGCGCTGCCAGCGATCGGGGAGTGCGGTGGGGGTGGACATACTAATGCCTCCTGCCCCTATTCGGGGGTCTCGCCTTCCTTCAGGCCGATGTCGAACTTGGCCAGATAGGCATTCGGTTCGCGGCCGTCATAGGTGATGCCGTCGATAAACTCCGTCTGCGGCGGGCGGAAGCCGTCCTCGCTGGCGAAGTCGGGGAAGTCGCCGGCCTTGGCATGACCGTCTGCGATCAGTGCCTTGGCAGCCTGGGTATAGATCTCCGGCTGGTAGACCCGCTTGGCGACGTCCATATACCAGCTGTCCGGCTTGCTCTGTGCGATCTGGCCCCAGCGGCGCATCTGCGTCAGGTACCAGATGGCGTCGGAGTAGTACGGGTAGGTCGCGTTGTAGCGGAAGAACACGTTGAAGTCCGGCACCGGGCGCTTGTCACCCTTCTCGTATTCGAAGGTGCCGGTCATGCTGTTGGCGATGACTTCGTAGTCGGCGCCGACATAGTTCGGCCGCGACAGGATCTTCACCGCCTCCGGCCGATTGGCGTTGTCGTTCGCATCCAGCCACATCGCCGCCCGGATCAGTGCCTTGACCACCCGCACGTGCGTGTTCGGGTTCTCCTCGGCCCACCCCTGAGTGACGCCGAAGACCTTCTCCGGGTTGTTCTTCCAGATCTCGTAGTCGGTGATCACCGGCACGCCGATGCCCTTGAATACCGCCTGCTGGTTCCACGGTTCGCCGACGCAGTAGCCGTCGATCGTGCCGGCTTCCATCGTCGCCGGCATCTGCGGCGGCGGCGTTACCGACAGCAGCACGTCCGCCTGCAGCTGCCCGCTGGTGTCACCGGCCTGCGGCGCGTAGTAGCCCGGATGCAGGCCGCCGGCCGCCAGCCAGTAGCGCAGCTCGTAGTTGTGCGTGGAGACGGGGAAGACCATGCCCATCTTGAACGGCCGGCCTGCCTGCTTGTAGTCGGCGACGACCGGCGCCAGTGCCTCGGCAGAGATCGGGTGCGCCGGCTTGCCGTCCTGCATCGGCACGTGCGCCTTCATCTGCGACCAGACGTCGTTGGAGACGGTGATTGCGTTGCCGTTCAGGTCCATGCTGAACGCCGTGATCACGTGGGCTTCCGTGCCGTAGCCGATGGTCGCCGCCAGCGGCTGGCCAGCGAGCATGTGTGCGCCATCGAGCTGGCCGTCGATCACCCGGTCGAGCAGCACCTTCCAGTTCGCCTGGGCCTCCAGGGTGACGTACAGGCCCTCGTCCTCGAAGTAGCCCTTCTCGTAGGCGATGGCCAGGGGGGCCATGTCGGTCAGCTTGATGAAGCCGAACTTGAGCTCTGCCTTCTCCGGCCAGCCGAGTTCCTCGGCGTGAAGGGCGAGCGGCGTGAGTGCGGCGAGGCTGGTGGCAAGCGTCAGGCGCTTGAGCAGGCAGGTCAACGATGGCATCGGGGGCTCCGGCAGCAAGGATGGCAAACACACAAAAGGCGCCTTGGGCGGAGCGTTCAGCACGACCCGTCCAAAGCGCCTTCGTTGGTAGTACCCGAAGATCGCCTTTGATCCGGGTGTACCGGCTGTGCTAGCAACCGTTGTGCCAGCGGCCGGCAAAACATGCAGATCAACGACTTATTTAAGGGCTGACCCCCGATCGCCGGTCTCCCGGGTGCCGACGCGCCCCATGGTGGGGCCCGCCTGCACCATCAGGTGACGTTGAGCCGAGCCACCGCCGTGTCTGTCAGGCACGCTTGGTGTGGAGGGGGCTGCGCCGAGGCTCCCGATGTCGGGCGGGCGCGGCGGCTACCAGAATGGCGCCTCCTCATAGCCGAGGCGGGCGAAGTCCTCGGCGTAGAGCGTGCGCACCGCGGCGAGCGTATCGGCATCGTAGAGCGCGGCCAGGCGCTCATTCGCACCGGTGCGATGACGGACCCAGTCGCGTTCGGGTGCCGGCGTCGGGGTGCCGTTGATCCGCGCGAGGATGCTGGCCAGATCCACGGCCAGCGATTCCACCCGGCCGATGAAGTGCAGTCGCTCCGGTCCGCAGGGGATGAGGTCGACCTGGCGGAACCAGTGGGGATCGCCATCGATGCCGCCCTCGGCAAGATAGCGGCAGAATTCGGCGAAGGACACGCTCGCGCCCGCCGGCTTGCCCAGATGCGCCAGCACCTTCAGCGCACGGGCGTGCGAGAGCAGCGTCGGCGAGGCCGCGCCGCGCACCACCTTGTCGAGATAGGCCGAGGCGATCCGTGCGTAGGGATTGCGGACCACGGTGAACAGGAAGTAGCCCGCCGGCAGTGCCCGCACCTGACGGCGCGAGAGGGCGTCGGGGCGGGAAAAGGCGCGCTTGGCGGCCTTGGCATAGCGGCTCGGATCGTTCGCCATCAGCGAACGGACGACCGTGGAGTTCGCCGCTTTGGGCACGCGGAAGTAGATGAAGCGCCGCGCCGTGTCCACGGCGATGCGGCGGTTGACGGTCAGCGCCATCTCCGGGGAGCGGGAGGGGAAACGGCGATGGAACGGCGAGCGGGGTACCCGCCAGCGGTCGTACAGGTCCATGGGGCGATCGATCCGGGAAGCCGGCCCGGCGGCCGGCGGCGGCGAGAGTCTACCCCGTCGGGGGTGCGGGTGAGGCTGGCGCAGGGGCCGCGAAGGCGTCGAAGCTGCGCCACGGCGGCCAGCGGCCGGGTGATCGTCCCGGCGGGATCGACAGCTGGGTCCGGTGGGTCGACCGGTGCCGGCGGCCCCGCTGGCTGTGATGGGGATGCGCCGCCGCGGCCGATCACGTAGACTGCTGCGTCTGGGTCAGCGTAGCTGCCCGCCTCCGCGGCGGGATCTGCCGGCAGGCGGATGGCTGACCTCCTGCCCGTTACGCCGGCCCGATCCGGCGCGCCCGATCCGAACATCGGGCAGCTCGTGGCCCGCCTCGTGCGGCCTCATCCTTACCCGCAAACCTGTGCCCCTGTGGCCGCCGCGTGGCGTGCCGGTGCAGGTCAGCCGCCGGTGGAAGCGCCGGCTCCGGAGCCTTTTGTTGACCACTTCCTTTGATACGCTCGGCCTGTCCGCCGAGCTGCGCCGCGCCATCACCGAGGCCGGCTATACCCAGCCCACCCCCATCCAGGCCAAGGCCATTCCCGTGGTGCTGGCCGGGCGCGACGTGCTCGCCGCCGCCCAGACCGGCACCGGCAAGACGGCCGGCTTCACCCTGCCCCTGCTGCAGCGGCTGATGGCCTCGGCCGCGCCCGAAGGTGCGCGGCGGCCGGTGCGGGCGCTGGTGCTCACGCCCACGCGCGAGCTGGCCGCGCAGGTGGGCGAGAACGTCGCCACCTATGGCCGCCATCTGCCGCTGCGCTCGGCGGTGATCTTCGGCGGGGTCAAGATCAACCCGCAGATCGAGCGGCTGCGGGCCGGCGTCGATGTGCTGGTGGCCACCCCCGGGCGGCTGCTCGATCATCTCTCGCAGCGCTCGGTGGACCTCTCGCAGCTGCAGATCCTGGTGCTCGACGAGGCCGACCGCATGCTGGACATGGGCTTCATCCACGACATCCGCAAGGTCCTGGCCCGGCTGCCCGCCCAGCGCCAGAACCTGCTGTTCTCCGCGACGTTCTCCGAGGAGATCCGCCGCCTCGCCACCGGGCTGCTGCACGAGCCGGAGATGATCGAGGTCGCCCCGCGCAACACCACCGCCGAACGCGTGGCGCAGGTGGTGCATCCGGTGGACCGGGAGCGCAAGCGGGAGCTGCTCTCGCAGCTGATCGCCCAGGGCGATTGGCGCCAGGTGCTGGTCTTCACCCGCACCAAGCACGGCGCCAACCGCCTCGCCCAGCAGCTGGAGAAGGACGGCCTCAGCGCCGCTGCCATCCACGGCAACAAGAGCCAGAATGCCCGCACCCAGGCGCTGGCCGGCTTCAAGGACGGCCGGGTGCGGGTGCTGGTGGCCACCGATATCGCCGCCCGCGGCCTGGATATCGACCAGCTGCCGCACGTGGTCAACTACGAGCTGCCGAACGTGCCGGAAGACTATGTGCACCGCATCGGCCGCACCGGCCGGGCCGGCAGCGAGGGCGAGGCGCTTTCGCTGGTGTGCGTGGACGAGCACAAGCTGCTGCGCGACATCGAGCGGCTGCTGCGCCGCGAGGTGCCGAAGGTCGTGGTGCCGGGTTTCGAGCCCGACCCGAACGCGCGGCCCGAGCCGATCCAGCAGGGCCGCGGTGGACGTGGTGACAGCCGTGGCCGGCGCGGCGGCGCCCGCAGCGGCGGCGGTCGCGCCCGCGAGGGTGGCGCGAATGCCGGCGGCCAGCGGCGGCGCCCGCCCCGGCAAGCCTGAACGCCGGGCAGGCGCGATGTGAGCGATGACGGGGTTGAGGGCGTAAGCGCAGCGAAATAGACTCGGGTCAGTTTCCCTGACCGGTGCTCGCCATGGCCGCTGCCGCTCGCACTGCCCTGATCACAGGTGCCTCCTCCGGCATCGGCCGCGCCCTGGCCGGCGAGTTCGCCCGGCACGACTGGAACCTGATCCTGACCGCGCGGCGGGGGGGCAGGCTGGAGGAACTCGCCGGGCAGCTGCGCGGTGAGCACGGCGTTACCGTCACCTGCCTGCCCGCCGACCTGGCCGACCCGGCCGCGCCCCGGCACCTGTTCGACACCGTGCAGGGGCGCGGCCTGCAGGTGGATGCGCTGGTCAACAACGCCGGCTACGGGGTGCCGGGGCCGTATCACAAGACCGATTGGGCCGATCAGCAGGCCTTTCTGCAGGTGCTGGTGATGGCGGTCGCCGAACTGACGCACCACTTCCTGCCGGCGATGGTCGAGCGGCGCCAGGGCTGGATCCTGAACGTGGCTTCGCTCAACGCGCTGCTGCCCTGCTCGCCGGGCCAGTCGCTGTACGCCGGCGCCAAGGCCTTCGCGGTGTCGCTGACGCAGACCATCGCGGCCGAGGTCGGCCAGCACGGGGTGCTGGCCAGCTCGCTGTGTCCGGGGCTGACCTACAGCGAGTTTCACGATGTGACCGGCACGCGCGAGCAGGTGAGCCAGGTGCCGAGGAGCCAGTGGCTGGACGCCGAGACGGTAGCCGCCGCCGGCTATGCGGCGCTGATGCGCGGCGATCTGGTCTGCGTGCCGGGTCGGACGCCCAGGCTCATGGCGCTGGCGGCGCAGCTGCTGCCGCGCGCCACCATGGTGCGGCTGATGGCGCGCCAGTCGGCCCGTTTCCGGCGCCTGGACTGACGCCCCCGCGCCGCCTTCCCGCCGCCGCCGTGGCTCAGGCGCCGACCGCCGCAGGTGTCGGCTGGCCGTGCGCTTCCTTCACCAGCCGACGCTGCACCTTGCCCACCGGGCTGACCGGCAGCGCCTCGGTGAACACTACCGAGCGCGGCTTCTTGTAGCCGGCCATGCGTCCCTCGCAGAACTGCACGATGGCGGTCTCGTCGAGTCGTGCGCCGGGACGCGGCTGCACGATCGCCCGTACCGACTGCCCCCACTTCTCGTCCGGCACACCGATCACGCAGACGTTCTGGATGTCCGGGTGCTCGAGCAGGATCTCCTCGATCTCGTGCGGGAAGATCTTCTCGCCGCCCGAGGAGATGCACTCCTTCTTGCGCTCGACGATGTGCAGGTCGCCGTCGGCATCGAAGAACCCCAGGTCGCCGCTGTGTAGCCAGCCCTCGCGCACCGTCTCGGCGGTCTTGTCCGGCTCGTTGTAGTAGCCCTTCATCACCGAGCCGCCGCGGTAGATGATTTCGCCGATCTCCCCGGCCGGCACGTCCTGGCCCTGCTCGTCGACGATGCGTGTGGCCACCACCGGGCGGCCGACGCAGTGGTCCTTGAGCGTGGCGGGGCTGGTGTCGAAGCGAAAGGAGGTGACCGGCGTCATCTCGGTCTGGCCGAAGCCATCGGCGATCACCACGCCGGGGAAGTGCTCGAAGATCCTGCGCTTGAGCGGTGCGGGGCAGACGCCGGCGCCGGTTGCGCAGACGAGGACGGAGCTGACGTCGTAGCGCCCGATGTCCGGATGCTCCACCAGCATGCGCCAGGCGGTGGGCACGTTGCCGAGCAGCAGCGGGCGCTCGCGTTCCACCAGCTGCAGCACAGCGTCGGGATCGAAGCTGACCTTGTCGGGCATCACCAGGGTCAGGTTGCCGAGCAGCGGCCCGAGCACGGCCAGCTGGTAGGCGGCGTCGTGGAACATCGGGAAGGAGGGCATCATTGCCTTGGTCGGGTTGCGCGCGGCCAGCCGCACCGCCAGCGGCTTGCCGATCTGCCCCTTTGCGGCCCCGATCAGCGCCCGCTGCAGTGCGCGCCGGCCCAGCAGCCAGCGGGTGGCGCGGGCATTGACCAGCCGCAGCGCCACGCCCGGCACCCGGCCCCGCAGGTGGCCTTCCAGCTCCGGCGCAAGCTGCAGACTGCCGAGGCGGCCGACCAGGTTCTCCACCAGCGCATGCAGCATCGCCAGGTGGTTCTGGTAGGTGAGCATCACGCCTTTGGGCAGGCCGGTGGTGCCGCCGGTGTAGCAGAGTACGGCGGTGTCCTCCGGCCCCGTCTCACCCTGCGGATAGTCGCTGTCGGCGCCGGCGATCAGGTGCTCGTAGTCCAGTGACTGCGCGCACTCGACCGGCGCCTCGCGCACGCACAGGTAGTGCCGGATCTCGCCCATCTGCTCGCGGGCAGCGGCGAGCGCCTCCTGCCAGAGCGACTCGTAGATGAACACGTGTGCGCCGCAGTGATTGGCCTGGTAGGCGATCTCGCGCGGCGCGAAGCGGTAGTTCATCGGCACCGGGATGGCGCCGAGTTTCTGCACGGCGTAGTTGGCCTCCCAGAATTCCGGACGGTTGTGCAGCATGATGACCACACGGTCGTCCTTGCCGACACCGAGCGCGGCCAGCGCACTCGCCAGCCGGCTCGCCCGTTCGTCCAGTTCGCGCCAGCTGATGCGCCGGGTGCCGTAGACCAGCGCCTCGCCGGCACCGTTTTGGCGCACGCAGTTGCGCAGGCAGTCATCGATGAAGTTCGCCATGATCCCCTCCTTGTCCGCCGCTCGGCGTCGGCGTTTTCGGCAAGCATAGGAGACGGCGGGCGTATCGGCGGCGCGGTGTGCCCGCCGCCGGCTACACTGCGGCTGCCGCCATCGCCGCTACCGTGGCAAGGCGGTGGGCATCGATCCCGGTTGGCCGTGCCCGGCCTTGGCCGGCGCGGCGTGACCTAACCTCAACCCATAGAGGTGGACGTGACTGCGTCCGAACACAACAGCGTGGGCGCCAGAGCCCTTGGCATCGGCCTCGCCTTGGCGCTGCTCGCCTGCCCGGTGGCGGGCGGGGCGATCGGCGCGCCCGCTGCCGGTAGCGAACAGGCGTCGGAACGGCCCGCCACCGACGGTGAGGTCACCTTGCCGGACGGCGATATCGCCGCCGCCGAGGAGGCGGTGGTGCCCGATCGGCGCATCGCGGCGCGCCTGGGCGAGGTGTTCGGCGCGCTGGCGTCCCTGCGCGGGGTCGAGGTGGAGGTCTCCGGCGGAGTGGTCATCCTCTCCGGCACCGTGCCCGATACGGCCGCCGTCGCCCGCGCGGAGGTGCTGGCGGCGAAGACGCAAGGCGTGGTGGCGGTGGAGAACCGGCTGGAGCCCGACGTTTCCGTGCAGGGGCGCCTCGCACCGGCCGCCGAGCGGGCGCGCGAGCTGTGGCGCCAGACCCTCGCCTATCTGCCGCTGCTGGCCGTCGCGGCAATCATCATCCTGCTGTTCTGGCTGCTCGGTGCGCTGCTGGGACGCCAGCGCTGGATCTGGCGGCGCGTGGGGCGCAACGAGCTGATCGCGAGCCTGCTCGGCACGGTGGTGCCGGGAGTCTTCATCGTCCTGGGCCTGGTCATCGCGCTGAACATCCTCGACGCGGTGGCCGTGCTGTCGGCGGTGCTCGGCGCAGCGGGAGTGCTTGGGCTGGCCGTCGGCTTCGCGGTGCGCGACACGATCGAGAACTTCATCGCCTCGGTGATGCTCTCCCTGCGTCAGCCCTTCCGACCGAAGGATCTGGTGGACATCGACGGGCACGAGGGCATCGTCGTGCAGCTGACTTCCCGCGCCACGATCCTGATGACGCCGGATGGCAACCATCTGCGCCTGCCCAACGCGCAGGTCTTCAAGGCGATCATCATCAACTACACGCGCAATCCGGAGCGCCGCTTCACCTTCTCGCTCGGCATCGATGCGGCCGATGACCCACGCGCCGGCATGGACACCGGGCTGGCGACGCTGCGCGGGCTGGCCTTCGTGCTCGCCGAGCCCCGGCCCGTGGCCTGGATCGAGCAGGTC
>PVBE011065403.1_pt1 | contig 55293 bp, 54 predicted proteins | sample 1631181 | NCBI WGS metagenome assembly PVBE01 (sample SAMN08397723, study PRJNA350692) | Marine metagenome, whole genome shotgun sequencing project. | isolation source: water | place: Pacific Ocean | collected 2012-04
CGCCATCAGATCTATCCAACTTCCTCGAGTGCTAAAGGGCGCAATGTTGAAATCCGAAGTCAAAGCTCCGACGCTTAGAACTCCGTCAGCTGCGGCCGGAAATCTCTGACGTTCGTAACCGTCGTTTCCCGCGGCCGCGACAACTAAAGATCCTGCAGTTTGCGCCTCAACGATCGCCTCTTTCAGCAACGGAGATAGCTTCTTCCCTTGCTGCACGAAGGACAATGTGATTATGTCAGCCCCGTTAGCCGCCGCGCACTTTATCCCTGCAGCTATATCTTGAGTCGAACCGTTGGCGCCATTCATTACTCTGATATCGAGCAGCTCAGCCTTCCAGTCCAGTCCGGTAGTACCAATCGAGTTATCAGCCACAGCACCGATGAGACCTGCGATGAAGGTGCCGTGGCTCGTATCAATAGAAATCGTCGGCCCTAGACCGCATCCGGGGATACGACGCACACGTCCTACAAGATCGGGGTGTTGGTCGTCTATGCCTGTGTCCACGATTGCAATGGTTACATCCTTGGTTCCAGTGGTTACTGCCCACGCACCTGAAGCATCGATGGCTTCGAAATGCCATGGAATTTCGTAAGGGGCGCACCCTGTGAAGCATGGATCATTGGGGTTTGAGACGGTTACAACATCATTGGAGTTTGAAGTCGGGGGTTCCACCGCAGACAAAGCCAGAGGAGATGACCAAACAGAAATCATGGCTACAAGCACTATTAACGATTTTTTGAGTCGCACCACGTAGCTTCCTGTTGCAGGTCCATGAACGAGAGTACCGACCTTTATTTGATAGGTGAGGTCGCGGTTTTTCAGAAATCTCAGGAAAGTTTTGCTCGTTCAATTTTGAGGTCGTGTTCGACCATCGTTTGGATCAAATCGGGGAAGGACACCTTGGGTTCCCAACCGAGTTGAGTTTTTGCTTTGGTCGCGTCACCGACAAGCAGATCCACTTCTGCGGGTCGGAAAAAGCGAGGGTCAATTTGGACGTAGGATTCCCAGTCATCAATATCTGCTGCCGCGAAGGCAAGGGCTACGAATTCACTGACTGCGTGGGTTTCACCTGTCGCGACTACAAAATCATCGGGCTCTTGCTGTTGCAACATGAGATGCATAGCTCGGACATAGTCGCCTGCGAAACCCCAATCGCGTTTAGCTTCTAGATTCCCTAGAGCTACATGGTCCTGCAATCCTAATTTGATGCGCGCTACTGCGTTGGTGACCTTTCGTGTCACGAATTCGATGCCTCTTCGGGGTGATTCGTGATTGAACAATATTCCGCTGCACGCATAGAGCCCGTAGCTTTCGCGATAGTTGACCGTTGTGTGGTGTCCGAAAACTTTGGCCGATCCGTATGGACTCCGAGGGTGAAGCGGCGTCAACTCTGTTTGAGGAGTTTCACGTACCTTGCCGAACATTTCACTAGAGGAAGCTTGATAAAAGCGTATGGGGTTATCTTGACCTCCAACAAGCCGGATTGCCTCTAGAAGCCTGAGGACTCCAAGGCCGGTGATATTGGCGGTCAATTCAGCTTGTTTAAATGAAAGCGCCACGAAAGAGATGGCACCCAAGTTGTAGACCTCATGTGGTTGGGTGTATTCCAACGCGGCGATAAGCGACGATAGGTCTTGCAGGTCGCCTTCTACTAGTTCCACGAAGGGCAACTCAGTGTTAATCATTTCGGCTTTTGGGTTGCGTTGGCCTTTGATCAGGCCATAGACCTTGTACCCCTCATCGTGGAGGACCTCAGCTAGGTACTGGCCGTCTTGACCTGTTATGCCTGTTATTAGGGCAGTGCGCAATCGAAATCTTCCGTCTATCGGGTGAACCACCGAAAGCCTAGGACGGTCCTGCAACCCAGTCGTGTACCCCCCTAAAAAACTATTAGCCAGCTAGTTGTATCAGAGCAACGAACTGTAGAGGTCAAGCATTCCTTGGGCAGTGCTTGTCCAAGTAAATTTACTTGCCCTATCTAGGCCAGCTGCGGTGAAGGTACTTCGCAATTTTTCATTCGCCAGCAACTCGGTGAGGGCATCGACCAAAGCGTCAACGTCGCCTGGTGGAACTTTCAACGCCGCTTCCCCAGTAATTTCAGGGATAGCTCCACCGGTGGTAGTGACGACCGGTGTGCCCATCGACATAGCTTCTAACACTGGAAATCCAAACCCCTCGTAGTGGCTCGGGTGGACAAGAACAGTTGCGTTACTAATGAGTTGATCCCTTTGTTCTCGTTCAACAAAGCCGATTCGGTGTACTCGACTTCGAATAGTGCTCGGAAGCATTTTGACGGACTGATCTAGTTCGTTTTCTGCATCACCGGGAGGTCCGACAATTTGAAGCTCAACATTCTCGTTTAGATCGGCGATTGCTCCAAAAGCGTTGACCAGATCCAACAGACCTTTCCTCTTATCGGTCGTGCCGATAACTATGAGGATCGGCCTTTCCGAGCGGGGCTTGACGCCGGCCATTTGTTGTTGGACGCCCGGGTACACAACTCGGATATCTTGAGCCGAGTATCTGTCTCGGATTTCTTGAGCGACGTATTCCGAAATAGTGTGAATCGTCGCTCCTGACTTCACTGCATCTCTGACTGACCTATCAAACCGTGCGCCTGAGTTCGGAGATCGCCTCGAATCATTTAGGAACGAAAGGTCGTGTACTGAGACGACTCGTGGAACCTTTGATGGCGGGACAACAAAGTTTGTTCCATGAACTACATCAATGTCCCCTACGAACTTTTCGATCTTGGGACCGCTAAACGCGCGCCAGACAAGCGAAGAGGCTGCTGCGGGCAGCGGTATCCAATATCCACGTGTATTTCCTTGGAGTCGCGCCTTCAACGACAGCGTGTATTCAGCTACTTGGATATCGACTTCTCCTGGCCTGTCGTTCTGTATAGAACGCAGTAATCCTTCTACGAAAACGCCGATGCCGGTACGAGGACCGATCAGTGGCGTAGCGTCAATAGCAACCCGCATGTCCCAGCTACGCTATCGACTCGTCACGCTGTAGGTGGGTCGGGCCGCCGGAGGGCCCTGTTAATGAGTGATTCTCAATCTGATGCCAGCTATTTCAAAGAGGTGGTGGCCGAAATAGAGGCCGAAGCCCAGCGTCGTTCTTCTTCTGGTGATTACCCCAGGGCATTACTTCGTAGTCTCGACGAAGAGTTTCGCCGCTGGGTACCTGACGCGAGCCTTGAAAACGGTGTCGAAGAAACCATCAGGGCTATCGAGGCGGCTGCGTACGTTGATCCAGCGGTTCCGGTAAGTAGCAGAACTCCGGTTGGACGTTGCGTTAAATGGGTGGTGCGACGTCTCACGTACTTCTATCACCGGCATGTAACTCAGCAAATCACTGCTCTCGGAATTCATATAACCAGACCTTTACGATTGTTGGATGCCAGCCTAAAAAGCGTGCACCGCAGACTGGCTGCCCTTGAAGATCGTTTCGATGTAGATGCAGCGGCCCGTTCGGAACTGGCTGCTGGCATCTCTACTTTTTCTTCTCCTGAGGAATTTGGTGAAATCCTAAGTGAGCATTTCAGCAAAGTGTCCGGGCGAGTTCTAATTGGGGATCTGCATGAGGTTCAACTCTTGAGAACCTTACGAGACGCAGGGGTCAACATTTACGGGGTCGCATCTACTGACGCACTAGTTGAAGAGGTAGTAGATGTTCGCCAAGAGAATTTATTTGACCACTTGGGGGACCTACAAAATGAATCTCTCGATGGCTTTGTGTTGTCTGGTATTCCAGATCGTGGATCGGTGAATGAGCAGCTTCGCGCCTTTCGTCTCCTTTTGTTGAAGTCCAAACCAGGTGCCGCTGTGGCGGTCATAGTTGTTCATCCTGAAACATGGGCCGCGCGGCTTGGTCCAGTAGCTGCAGATTTACTGCATGGTCGCCCCATGCATGCAGAGACTTGGAGCTACTTACTCGCACGGGAGGACGCCTCACAAGTCACAGTTATCGAAGCTTCAGACTCTTCCTATTGTCTCGTTACAGCAAATCTCCCATGACCGGCGTGCATCAGCTGGTGCCAACAATTTCTCCTAGGGATGCTGTTGGGAACCACACTCTTGCTCTCCGGGGAGTCATTAGGGATCTGGGCTTCGATAGCGAAATTTTCTCCATGTTCCGGCATCCAGATTTGATGTCAGAAACTCATTATGTTGATCGTCTTCCCGAGGACGCCGACGCTGTGATCTACCAGTTGTCCATTGGCAGCCCTGTTGCTGAACGCTGGGCACGTCATCCGGCGTTGAAGATCGCGAATTATCACAACATCACACCAATTTCATTAGTCGGTAAGTGGGATGGTTTGTTAGCGGCTGAAGTTCAGTTAGGTCGTGATCAAATGGCTAGGTACGCGAAGGTATGCGACCACGCAATTTGTGATTCCGACTTCAACAAATCTGAACTCGATGAACTTGGGTACACGTCTACTGAAACGATCCCCGTGCTTTTCGATTTAACACAAGCCAACCCGGATCCGTCTGCACTTACCAAACTAAAAAACAATCAGAGAGGAACTCAAATACTCTTCGTCGGCAGGGTTGCCCCCAACAAAGCACATCACGACTTGATTGCGGCGGTCAGAGCTCTGCGTGAGCTCCACAACGACGACGCCCATCTCCATTTTGTTGGCACAGACGGGCCACCTGGATACCGCAAAGTTGTGGAAACCATTGTCACCCATGCTGGAATGCGTGATCACGTGACATTTCATGGGTCTGTTTCCCAAGAGGGACTTGTCGCTCACTACTTGAACGCTGATGTCTTTTGTTGCTTAAGCGATCACGAAGGGTTCTGCGTACCTGTGATCGAGGCTATGCATCACGGTTTACCTGTGGTTGCGTTCGACTGCACTGCTGTCGGAGAAACAGTCGGTGATGGGGGCTTGTTGTTGACCGATAAGAGTCCGTCGATCGTTGCCTCAGCGCTGCATAGAGTCGCTTCAGACCCCGTTCTCACTCAACGCCTCCGCGACGCTGGGCGCCGAAGATCAAACCTTTTCGATCGAAAAGTAACTCAGGAGCGTTTCCGTCAATACTTTTCGACTCTTCTGGAGTCATTGTGAAGTGGGAAGCTGTTCACCAATTCGTACCGAGGTTTGCTCACGGCGATGCAGTTGGTAGCCATGTCGCCTGGATGAGAGATCACCTGCGATCCCGCGGGTGTCGTTCGGAAATCTTTGTTGGCACTGAGAACGAAGACACCTCAGCTGAAACTTTTGACCTTCAAGAAATAGATCATCATGTCCGATCCAAGGCGGACACTCTGTTGTTGTACCACGTTGCTCAAGCCTCGCCTTGTGCCCACTTTTTGTTAGAACGAACGGAACCTTTGGCGCTCGTTTTTCACAATTTCACCCCTCCCGAACTTCTATTGCATTGGGATCCATCCGTCGCGTTTGAGCTACTCAAGGCACAAGACCAACTAGGTGACCTAGTGGAAAGGTCGATTTTGGCCATATGCGACAGCGACTTCAATGCTCAAGTACTTAGCGAATTCGGCCCTGTAGATAGTTGCGTGATACCACTTCCTGTCGAGGCGCCAAGAAGCTTTGAACCCACAAAAGGACATAGCCCGACGGTTCTCTTTGTCGGTCGTATCGCACCTAACAAAGCGATCCATGACCTGGTTACCGCCCTATCAATTCTCCGACTACGGCTACCTGAGGTGAGGTTACGCGTAGTCGGGGCACCTACTACTCAGCTCTACGATGAGGCGATCGAAGGGCTTATAGATGCTCTCGACCTTTCTGAAGTCGTGTCTTTGACCGGCTGGATCGATGAAGAGCAACTTGAGAGGGAGTATTTGGAGGCATCAGTCTTTTGCACGTTGAGTGATCACGAGGGTTTTGGGGTTCCATTAGTTGAGGCAATGGCACGCGGAATTCCTGTAGTTGCCTACGAAAACACGGCAATCAGTCAAACAGTCGGTGACGCAGGCCTTTTGTTGACCTCAAAGAAACCGGCGGTAGTAGCAGCCGCACTTGAAAGAGCCCTCACCGACAGCGCCTTAGCCAAGCGTTTATCTGACAGTGGACTTCGCCGCAGCTCCGCTTTTGCTCCCGACAAGGTTGCGACCGCCCTAGATCAAGCACTTTTCGAGGTCGACATTTCATGAAGATTGATTTCGTAACCCCTAGATATGGCCCTGTAGGGGGTGCAGAAAATGCTGTAAGTGCTCTCGCTAAACGGGTAGCAGAGATACCAGGGTGGGAAGTGCGTTTACACGCTACTTGCGCGACGTCGTCTAGCTCCTGGGTCAACGACGAATCCCCGGGTGAAAGTCACTTTGGGTCGCTTACCGTAAGTCGATATCTAGTCGACTCTGGTAGGACTGATACCTGGGCCGCTCTTGATCATCGAATTCAGTCGGGAACTTCAAGTGTCGACGCCGTCACCCAGGATGACTTTTTCTTTCACCAAGGTCCGGTTAGCAAAGATCTAGCTAACGCTGTCCAAGATTCAGATGCAGATCTTGTGTTCTTTGCGCCGTATTTATTTTGGCCCACGATGGCGGTCGCTCCTTTGGTGGCTGATAGGGCGGTAATTGTTCCCGCTGCTCACGACGAACCGTTCTTGAAACTTTCGCGAGTTGGAGAACTTCTGCAGCAAAGCCGAGGCCTTGTTTACGGATCTCGGGCCGAACAACGACTACTGCAGAGAACCCACCCAGTCGGTCATCTTCCGAGCACTGTATTGGGTTGGGGAATTGAACCTCCGTCAGATGGTGCCCCGGAGATACTGGCGGAGCTAGGTCTCTCTAATAGGCCATACGTAATTTGTGTTGGAAGGATTGAACACGCGAAGGGGACGTTGGGCTTAGTTGATTTTTGGCGCACACTGAGATCTCGGTCTGGTACTGATCACCGGCTTGTTCTCGTAGGCAGTCCCAGCATCGAAATTGAAAGCGACGAGGATGTCATCATCGCGCGAGAGATAGACGATGAAGCCAAGTGGTCTCTTTTGAGAAGCGCTGATTTTTTGATTAATCCTTCAGCTTTGGAGTCATTTTCTCTTGTCTTGTTTGAAGCTTGGGCTGCCGGCATTCCAGTTCTGGTGAACGCCTACTGCGAGACGACCAGATCTCATGTGAACGAAGCTCAGGGTGGTCTGTGGTACCACAACTATCCGGAATTCGAGCTGGCTGTGCAGAGGCTCACAGATGACGAAGCAACTAGAAATCGCTTAGCAGTCAACGGACAGATGTTCGCTGAACGTGCGTATGGGTGGGACAGAATCGTTCGCCGATTCACAGAATTTTGTGATCATGTCGCGTGAAGACCGAAAGTTTCTCCTAACCACACAAAGGCAAGATTAGGCTCCGAGACTGTGTCTGAAGGTCCTCGAATTACGGTCGTAGCTGGTGGTGTCGGCGCCGCCAAGTTTTTGCGAGGTCTCCTAAACGTTTACCCCAACGAATTAGTGACCGCTCTTGTCAACGTAGCCGATGACTTTCGTCTTCACGGTCTTGCGATCAGCCCAGATCTAGACACGGTTACCTACACCCTTAGTGGACAAGTCAATCCTGATACAGGGTGGGGTCGGGTCGCGGAAACCTGGCGAGTCAGAGACGAACTTGAGAGGTTAGGTGGACAGACTTGGTTCAATCTCGGGGACCTTGACTTGGCCCTGCACCTGTATAGAACGCAACGCTTGGACGAAGGTGCAACTTTGACTCAGGTAACTCTTGAGATCTGCACCAGGCTGGGAATCAAGGCCCAGGTGTTACCGGCAACCAACCAAGAGATCCGCACTCAACTCAAGGTCCAAGGTCAGGGATGGATCGACTTTCAAGATTATTTCGTGGCCCAACAACACAACGTGGCGGTGGAGGAGCTGCGATTTGAGGGAATAGAAAGCGCGTCTCCTGGGCCTGAAGTGATTGCCTCACTTAAGGAGTCGGACGCGATAGTGATCGCTCCGTCAAATCCGTTTGTCTCGATTAATCCGATCCTAGAGATATCCGGGGTCACTGATGTGCTCCGGGAACGAAGGCAAGAGGTGGTGGCTATCTCACCAATTGTCGGTGGCGCAGCGTTGAAAGGTCCGGCTTCTAGAATGCTTGAGGAGCTCGGCTTTGAACGAAATTCGGTTGGTATCGCTTCGCTATACAAAGACATTGCCAGAACTCTCGTGATTGACGAAGTGGACTCCGAGTTGTCTTCACGGATTGAATCCGAAGGAATGAGAGCACTGGTAACTGACACAATAATGGATACCCCGATTAAAGCTGCCGCTCTGGCGAGCGCAGTACTCGCGGAGGTTTCTTTAGCTGAAGAGGAACAGCAATGACTTTGATGATTCACCCGGTGAGTGGGATTCCGGAGATTACCCAAGGCATAGACCTGGGAACTTTAATCGGTGACGCTTGTTCCTCAAGCGAATTCGGATTGACTAATGGAGACGTGTTAGTCGTTACTCAGAAGATTGTTTCCAAGGCTGAAGGAGCAATGGTCGAAATCGACCAAAACGATCCGCTTTCACACAAACCAATCGTAGAACGTGAAGCTGTTCGAATACTTCGCCGCAGAGGCGACCTAATAATCACCGAAACGAAGCACGGGTTCGTGTGCGCTAATGCTGGAATCGATTTGTCCAATGTCGCGCGAGGTCAAGCGGCCCTTCTTCCCGAAGACAGCGACAGATCAGCTAGAAGAATTGTCGAACGCATCCGTCACAATTACGGAGTCAGCGTCGGCGTCATTATTTCGGACACTTTTGGACGGCCCTGGCGTAGAGGTGTCACTGATGTGGCTATTGGTTGCGCTGGCGTTGCCGCTGTGGTTGATCTTCGCGGAACGGAAGATGCCCTCGGAAGAGAATTAATGGTGACCGAAGTGTGTGTCGCCGACGAATTGGCGGCAGCAGCTGATCTCGTATGTGGTAAAGCCGAAGGCATACCGGTGGCATTGGTTCGCGGCGTGGATAGCCAATGGTTACGAGAAAGCTCCATCCAAGATGAAGTGGTTCGGAGCCCCTCGGAAGACCTGTTTCGCTAGGGCAGATTTACGATTCTGGCTTGTTCTGGCCGATCAGTGTTGCTCCAGACTCAATCCGTTGATTCGAACCAATTACGCAACCCTCTAATCGGGTTCCCTCACCTACATAAACTCCGTCAGATAGGACTGAATCGATGATGGTCGCCCCATGGCATATGTGACAATCGTTGAACAAGACAGAACGTTTGACTATGGCTCCAGCATCGATGTGGCTCCCAGTCCCGATCACGGACTCCTCTACTTCAGCCGTCGCCTGGATCGAAGCCCTGGGCAGATCTGGTCTATTTTTTCGGCGGCCCTGAAGAACATCTAAATTGGCTTGCAGGAATTGTTCAGGGGTACCCGTATCAAGCCAGTAAGTGTTGGACTCCATCGCATATAGAGTCCTCGCATCAGCCATCTCAGGAAACGTTTCTCTTTCAACTGAGACAGGTCTGCCCTCAGGGATTCGATCTACAACTGATCGATTGATGACATAGGTGCCAGCATTGATGCTGTTGGATGGGGACTTACCCAATGTTGGCTTCTCTATAAATTCTTCAACTTGGCCACTGTCGGCGGTGGTGACGACACCAAACCGCGATGGGTCAGAAACCGTTTGCAACGCGATAGTGGCTTCAGCTTCATGTTGGCTATGAAACTCAACCAACGCGCTGACATCGAGGTCGGTCAATACATCGCCGTTGAGCACTAGGAATGTTTCCTCTAGTTGCATCTCTTGCGCTGCGAACCGGATCGCGCCTGCTGTCCCAAGCGCTTCGGCTTCAACCGCTATTCGGTACGGTATCCCGGCTATTTCTCCATTTGGGTACGCATTTAAGAAAGCATCGGGTCGGTAACCAAGGGCCAGACCCACTTCTTGGACTCCATGGTCTGCAAGATGGCTTACCACCCATTCGATCATGGGGACACCACAAATCGGCAGCATCTGTTTTGGAGTGTGTTCGGTAAGTGGTCGAAGTCGAGTTCCGAAACCGCCGACCAGCACTACCGCGAACATTTGTACTCAGTCGTCGTTGGGTTCGCTTGACTCTGGCACTTGACCAGCGGGTTCATCCGTCTCGAAGGGTTCTTGGGTTTGCGGCAGAATCGGACCGGTTTCCCCTCCATCGTCTTGACCAAGCGGCTGCTGCTCTTGTGGCAAGCCCAAGTATTCGCGCAAGTAGCTATCATCTGGACGCGGTATTTCCGAATTATCCGTGCCTTTGGCGACGATAGCGAACATCACTAGTTGGCCATCTTCGTTAAGTCGTATATCACGCAAGTCTTCGGTGAATACCACTGGTTTTTCTGCTGTCAGCTGATTCCATTTCAGTACCCGTATCTCAGTGCTCTCCCCTGCACATGTGAAATCTTCTTCTGAAACAACATTCCCATTAGGTAGCTCAAATGAGTCGTCGTCAAAGGCAGTCTGATTTTCGTTAAAGAAAGCTCCCAAGGTGGCATATTGACCGGTGACCGTACTCACGAACGGGTGGATGTGGATCAGGCCGTCGCCGTGGGTGTGTATGCCTGTCCTATCGTCTTCCGAGTCATTCGCGAAGACAGTTGGGTCGAGTTCATCACATACGTAGATGTCGTAGGCAGTGTGCCAATGGTCGTCTGTTCCTGGGTCCCCAGCAGGCGCTAGATCGGAACGCTGGCCTCGGGCCACAAATATGAGGACAACCCCAAGGAGAGCTACGAGTGTCATCGCTGCTGGAAACAGAATCTTGCGTTCTGACCCCGCGCCTTTACCGCCCGCTCCAGTGCTCGCTGCTTTTGCGACCTTTTTTGCTGCTGCTGATCTAGCCATACCGTCCGTCAAGTTACCGTCTATAGCCGCCGGTTACGCGTTACAGGGCCGCTTCCTTTATTGCCTAAGTTCGGGAAACAGCTCGTTATAGCTTTCAGCGACTGCCTTAGCCGATAGCCATTCTTCTGCGAAACGGCGGGCTTCGAGTCCGGCTGCTACTCGCCCATGGGGGTCATCAATGAGAGCGGTAAGTGCTGCGATGAATTCTTGAGTGTCACCGGCGGGAGTGCTGCGACCCGCTCCAGAGCGAGTTACTACCAAGTCTATTTCAGTTCCTGGATCGACACTGGCAAGTACTGGACGCCCTGCAGCAAGGATGGAATAAAATTTTGACGGCACACTGATTGAACTCAAACCCTTTTGGAGCGGGATGATATGGATGTCTCCCGCAGCCAGTACTTCGTTCAGTCGCTGCCTAGGTTGGTAGTCCATGAAGGTTACGTTCGGCAGTTCTTCTGCTTCCTTTTCGAAATAGGCCCTTCTTGATCCGTTGCCGTTAATCACGAAGATGATGTCATCGCGATCGGCAAGATATCGGGCGGCTTCGAGCACTAATTCTAAGGGCTGGGAAAATCCGACGTTGCCGGCGTACATGACGATGGTCTCGTCTGTCACTCCAAGTTCGTGACGGTAGCTGTTGTTACGGTCACCGGGATAAATTTGTTCGGTATCAACGAAGTTGGGAATGACGCGTAACTTCGATTCCTCATCAATTCTGCTGATCAATTTTTTTCGGAGATCGTCGGAAAGAACAGTTACCGCGTCAGCTTTCGCGTAACTCGTAAGTTCGATTCGTCTTAAGAGTTGGATGACCCGGGTGTCGGTAAGCGTTCCGGTTGCTATGGCTGCGTCGGGGTGTATGTCTTGGATATTTAATATCAGCGGAGCTTTGTGTCTCTTTGCTGCTACCCAGCCGGCAAGACCGAGGGTGAGTGGCGGGCTCATCGCGAGGATTATTTCGGTTCTTCGGGTCAAGGTTGCTACTAGAGCGGCGGCGCAACTGAAGGCACCAAAAGCGATTGCTCGCGCCAAGATGTTGGTCCGATTCTTTGACGCGAATGGGTGAATCCGGGTGATCTTGCCCCAGGAGGTCTTTTCTCTGGATATGAGTCGCCCGGTCCATCCTGGTTCAACCGAATGGTCGCGATACCAAGGGAGCGAGGTCACTACATGAATTCGGTGGCCGAGATGTTGAAGTTCGTTGACTATCTGGGTCATGACTTCGCCGGTTGGAGCAGTGTCGGGAGCGAAGTGTGGGCAGATAATTGTGATCTTCATATAAGCATCACTTCATCTACCCAGTAATTCGTTGTAGATCGCCACTTGTGTTTCCGCAGTTCGGGTACTTGAGAAGTCGGCGGCTCTGAGGAGTCCTGCTTCCACCCATTGTTGGCGTTGATGAGATTGACGAATTAGCTGTATTGCGTCAACCCATCGGTCGATGTTCATTGGAAGGGTGACTCCTCCAGTTCCGACGGTCTCTGGTAGGGCTCCGCATTGGCTTGAGATTACGGGACACCCATGGGTCATTGCTTCTATTACAGGTTGTCCGAATCCTTCGTATTGAGATGGAAAGACTGTGCAAAGAGCCTCTTGGTATAGCAAGTTAAGTCTTTGTGTGTCGACCATCCCGAGGTGGGTAATGCGATCAGCGGCCGGAGAGCGTCGTATGGTTTTCATCACGCTTCGGTGGGACGGGCCTGGTGCCCCTGTCAGCACCAGGTGAAGATCTGGGAGCTGTTCTAGGAGTTTGATGAGAAATTCGTGGGATTTGTGTGGCCAGGTGACCGCTGGGTAGAGCAGGAACTTTTTGCCTTCGGGGCTGTGGTGTGGTCGAGGGGCTGGAGCATCGAACGCAGGTGGCACGATCCGACATTTTTCTTGGGGATACCCGAAATGGGCTTCTAGTGACCTAGCGCAATATTCACTTATTGTGCACACTGCTTCGGCTTGTTCGAGGGACCGTTGAATTGCGCCGTCTAGATAGCGGCGTTTTGCAAGCGAAAAGTATTGGGGGTAGTCGCGGTACTGGACGTCGTAGATGGTGACAACTGTTTTCTGGTTGTTTCGATATTTGGGGATTGTGCCTCCGAGGTGATGTACGAGCTGGTGGTCGTCTACCCGTTTGAATAGTCGATTTTCTAGCCAAATTCGGCCGATGCGGCCCAGTGGAGGGTCTTGTTCGGTAATCGCAAAATTGGTATCTCGGAGCTGGTGGACGCGATGGGCTGCAGGAGTCATTACTAACTCGATGGGAGGAGACCCGGGGGTTTTGCTGAGCGCTTTGAGTAGTTGTGTCGCATAGGTTTCAGACCCTCCGACTTGCCCTGGGCGTAGCCACAACATGTTGATGATTACCGCGGTCATAGTAATTTCCGGTAAATCTCGACCGTCGTTGATGCTGCCTTGTCCCAACTGAATAGTTTGCTCCGTTGGTAGCCGGCATCAGCTATTTCCTGAGCAGCTGACTTGTCGTTGAGGAGGTGTGTCAGTGCTTCGCTTATTTCAGAGACCGAGTTGGGGTTGACCGTTACCGCTGCATCTCCTGCCACTTCTTCGGTGGAGGTTCCTTTGGAGGTCACTACCGGAGTTCTATACGACATTGCTTCTAGAACGGGTAAACCAAATCCTTCCAGCAGGCTCGGGTAACAGAACACCGTTGCTTCGGTGTAGAGCGCCGCCAATTCAGTTGTTGTGATTTCGCCAGTTATCGAGATTCGTTTCTTGGTGAAATCGTCCACTGGCTCGAGTAGTTCTGCTGGTGTGATTCCCCATCCAGTTGGACCTGCAAGGAGTAACTGGACGTCTGTCTTAGGAGCTAGCTCACGGAATGCTTCGATAAGGGCCGGGATATTTTTTCTGGGTTCGAGCGTGCCTGCGGCGAGAATGAAATCTCCGTCGATTCCGAATTTTTGTCGCACCTGGAGGGCCGCTTGCGCAGTGACTATCTGTGGGTCGTGGCCGAGCGGAACTAAGTGAAGCCGGTCGACATCTAACCCTGCTGCGAGTAGGTCAGCGGACGTAGCGGCGGACGGACATAAAACCGCGTCAGCTCGTTCCAGTACTCGTTTCCAACAACGTTCGAAGAGCCGTCGAGCTCGTTGTGGGAAACGTTCAGGAAATCGACGAAACGCTAGGTCGTGCACGTTGACGACAAGGGGTTTATCGCCAGCAGGTGGGGGCACGATGGTGGTGGAGTGCACTATGTCGTGATCAGTGGTGTGAAGTCGAGGAATGGAGGTTCGGGACCAGGCTTCATAAAGGACGGGTCGAGGGAACAACAGTTTTCTGACATCGATAGATGGACGAAAGTCAGGCGAGGGTTGAGTTATGTGAAACGCAGATATTCCTTGAACGCTCGTGTCGGCTCTTTGTGATAGTGCTCGAGCCAAATCAACCGATACTCGACCGGTGCCTCCCGGCACGGGGTGCCACGCTGCCTCCATAGTCATGAGGACGCGTATTTCGGCCGTCACGGAACCACTCTTACACAAGCTGCGGTCGTTGAGGGGTTGTTGTCATATCCTGCCTAAGTCGTCGTAGAGGTATCCAAGTTCAACCATTTCTTTTCGGTCGAGCACATTTCGGGCGTCGACGACACGGGGTCCGTTCATCAGGTCGATCAAACTTGTCCAGTTCGCTCTGGTGAATTCCGGCCATTCGGTGAGGACCAGGGCCAGGTCTGAACCTGTCATGGCTTCTTCGATGGTCATCGCTATTTGGATTTCTTGGGGTATCTCTGCTTGGCTTGTGACCATCGGGTCGTAGGCGGTGAGTGTCGCTCCCTTTGCGGCCAAGCGTTTAGCCACCTCTATCGCTGGCGAGTTTCTCAGGTCATCGGTGTGGGCTTTAAAGGTAAGTCCGAGCAGTGTCAGATTTTTTCCTGATAGGTCTTGGTTGAGTAGCAACTCGGCTTTGTTGACTATTCGATCGAATTGCTGGTCGTTCGCTTCGATGACGGCTCTTAGCAGATCAAATTCGTATCCAGCGTCAGTCGCTAGACGCACCAATGCTTGCATGTCTTTGGGGAAACATGACCCTCCCCAACCTGGTCCAGGTTGAAGGAAGCGTGAACCGATTCGTTGATCTGAGCCGAGGCCTCGTGTCACTGATTCAATGTCGGCTCCAACAGCTTCGCAAACTGCGGCTAGGCCGTTCACGAATGAAACCTTGGTCGCTAAGAAAGAGTTAGTGGCGTACTTGATGGTTTCAGCTGAGGCGAGGTCGACCTCAATGATGGGCGCGTCTATTTCGCTGTAGAGCGCTGCAACTCGCCCGCTGACCTCTTTATCTGTTGCCCCGATAACGATCCTGTCTGGTTGCAGGAAGTCAGTAACTGCGACACCTTCACGGAGAAATTCGGGATTCGAGGCGACCGAAATGTCGTTTCGTTGGATTGTTGCTTGTATTGACGCGTTTGTTCCAATGGGGACCGTTGATTTGTTGATGATGATCGCTTGGGATGGGATTATCTCGCTAATTTCATCGACTACTTCTAGAACAGCTCCAATGTCGGCTCGTCCGTCTTCTCCTTGTGGGGTGGGTAGACATAAAAAAACGAAATCGCTTGTGGTCACCGCCTGTTGGGCTCCGACTACGAACTTGAGGAGTTGTTTTGATATTCCTTCTTGGACTAGTTCGGGTAGACGTGCTTCATGAATTGGGATTTCACCGTTGTTGAGTTGAGTGATTTTTGTTTTATCGATGTCTGCGCAGGTGACGTTGTGCCCGATATGTGCAAGGCAGGCCGCTGTGGTGAGTCCGACATACCCTGCTCCGATTACCGCTACGGTGCTCATTTGTTCGCCTTCAGATAGCGATATGAGAGACGTTCGAACTTAGTCACATACGCGATGCTAACGACCTCGCGCCGTTTCGCCTTCGCGGGCTTTGTTTCACTGGTTTCTTTGGGTTTCGTTAACGGCAGTTTTTTATTATCAGCCGCATACACCCAGTGTTTGGGGAGGTGGCGGAGTTTTCTGAGCGGTGCTGGTGGCTAGGGCCGTTGGCGGTTCAACTGCTCTGTAACCAAGTATCACTGAAGGCGGCTCGGATGAGAGTTCGAGTCGTATTTGGTTGCCCGAAAGAGAAGGGTCGGGAAGCATTTCTACGGTTTGCTTCAGTCGAGCTGCTAACAGCACAGCTGCTTTGTCTCCCCCTACTCCATATCTGATTCTGTTAGTGGTGTAGGCGTCACTTGGTTGGTGTGTTGCTTTGAAGCGAGCGCCTCTGAGTCGTGACGCTACGGGTAAAGCTGATGGGCCTTCCACTACTACTTGGACTCGTTGTTCAATGACGTCATCCCAGCCGATGCCTCGGAAGATATCCATGACCCGTTGATTGTGTTCGTTATCTACTAGCTCCAGTCCAGCCTGATTGTTAACTGTTATGTCAACGAGTTGGAGCGCGTAGCGTTCGAGGTCGCTATCAACATTTAAGCCTTTGAACCGTCGAGCTAATTCCAGCCCATCGTCGAAAACACTCAGTGTGTTAGATGTGCGCAGGTCAGTGGCAACAATATCTAGGAGTCGTTGGAGAGTCCGAGGATTACCTGTCGCGCGTCCCAACGCCTGGTCTAGGGCTTCGAAGATGAACCTCTGTTGTCGACTGTTTCGTTCGAGATCATTCCAAACTCCGAGTCTCACCCATTCTCCATCTTGCTGTTGCACCAGGAGTCGTCGACTTCGCACAAAAGCGAGCGCTGTGTTTCCGTTGAGGTGGGTCCACCCTTTCCCCACTGTGAAGCCAGTGCCTCCCTGGGTGGGGTCACCACTGTCCTGGACTGTCCTGTCTCGTGTAGGTCGGTTGAAACAGATTGAGACGCCACCAATGGCATCGACTAAACGTCGGAAACCGTCAAGGTCGACTTCTACAAAGTGTTGGAGTCCGATACCCAAATGGTTTTCGACTGTTTCGATAAGTCGTGCTGCCCTCGTCTGTGGGGAGGAATCAAGGTTGTATGCGCTATTAATTTTGGCGATTGAGTCGGTGCTGGCTATCGGTACGAGTAGGTCGCGCGGAATCGACACAACTGCTGCGGTGCCGTCTTTGCGGAGCCGTAGAACCATGATCGTGTCGGCCAGATGATTGGCCGCAGAGGCACTTCGACCAGTCATGATGGCATCGTTGGATGAAATGCCTTCAGCGCTGTCTGAACCCACGAGTAGGTAGTTTTCGGCGTCGGGTTCGCCGTTAACTTGTGGCTCACCGATGGTCGGGGGGAGGATAATTTCGACTGTTCTATCTTCGGAGTTTTTGTCTAAATCTTTAACGCTGATGGTGCTGAGATTGAGCAGGTCTGAAGCGGTTATCGGTTCTTGTACGGGTGCGGTGAGGACATCATGTACTTCGAATCGTTGGACTTGGTCTAAGCGCCATACTGCGTATCCCAGGACGAAGGTGGCGATGAATCCTATTCCCGTTGCTGTTCCGATAGCTGTGAGTAGCAGCTTTTCGCTTAACCGACGGTTGCGACGTGGGCGGTCTCGGGACATGATCAGCGAACGTACCCTAGGAATCGTTAGTGCATGGGTCGCGTCGGCCTACAGCCACCGCAATGCTCATTTTTCGTAATTGGCTCAGGTTGCTTACGTCTACGGTTTGACCGTCAAACTCTAGGTAGCTGCCGTTGATGTAGTGGGCAGAGTGCCATTTGTGTGCATGTCCTAGTCGGTCTTTCCATCGTTTGCGTGCCGGGAGGTAGCTGAACTGTTCAAGGTCAGGTATTCCTTTTCTGTCGTTGAGGAGAAGTGCTCTCGTTACCCTCGACCAGTTAGTTGTGGCGATGGTTCTTCGTGCCTCGAAGCCAATCCGTTGTCTTTCGAAGTCGTTGGTAGTTAGTTCTTGAACTGCAGCTAATAGTTCGTCGTATCCCGAAACGAGGTAGCCGTCGCTTTTGTGGTGAATTGTGTCGGTTGCGGCTGGGTTGCTGAGCATTGCTATAACTATTTTTTCTTCGCTCATTGCTTTGCGTAATGGCTCAATCTCGCTTGTCAAGGTTGCGGAATCTATGACTATCCCGACTTGTGGGTCATCGATGTCGAGCACTTGATGACCTGCTGTGGTGAGGGTTGCGGTTAAGTCTTCTGTCTGTTCGCTTTGAAGTAGTGCAACCCCTGTTTCGGACGGTCTGACCGAAGGGAGTGTTGTGAGTGGGAGTGGAACCGCTACGGCATTTTTGGTTCCTTTTTCTGTGGCGGTTGCCAACAAGTACCGTCCCGCAACTACGTTCCATTCGGATGCTTGTGTTGCGTGGTGGGTGATGTATCGGCGAGTTTCTGTTCCTGCGGGGACGACCTCGTCGTCGACGGCGAGGATTAGGTCGTATGTCTTGGCGTCGGCGTCAGGTGGAACGATGTCGGCTTCTATTCCGATTCGCTGTGAAAGCGCTCTGTGAATCTGTGTCGCATATCTGCCGGAAGCTACTCCTATCCGCATTGTTAGTCGGTCGATTCAAGTCGTGAACGGAGTAAGTCGTGTTGGCGCTCTAGGCGAACCAGTTCTATTTGAGCGGTCTCGATAGCTGCAGCAAGGTCGTCGATGAGTTGTTCGTCTCCTGCGGTTATGAGTTCTAGGCGGGTGACTGCTTGGTCGAGTTGATTTGTTCGATCTGCTTCGTTTGCGACTGCGGTGGCTATCAAGTCAATGGCGGCGGCTAGTTCGTCGCCTATGCGGTCGATTGTCGCGGCGACTTTTGGTGATCCGATACCAAATGGGCGTTTCTTGGAGCTGGCTTCAGTTCCAAGCTGTCGTGCTGTGCGCAGGTGGGCGGATGCTTGATGCAGCAAGTGGTCGTCTGTCATGTGTTCACCATCTTCGTGATCGAGTGGCTGTTATTGCGTGAAAGCGTGATCTGGGAGGGGTCGAACTGGAAATGATTCCGACACGTTTCAGGGCCTCTGGAAGGCCCTGTGGGTCGGTGATTTGAGCTCTGGGGGCTATTTGTTGGGCCTGTGTGTGTTCGTCTTGTGTCACGACGACATCATCGCGGTGTGCTCGTTGGCGGAGCGCGTTGACGTCGTCGAGGGTGACTACGGAAATATTTTGTTCTCGTAGTTCGCTCACGATGTCTGGGTGGTGGCCTATGACGGCGACGCGGCCGTGAGTGACTGCGGTTTCGCCTTCCCATGGTGTTTTCGCGGTTCCTCTGTACATCCAATGCCAGCGTGTTTCGCTTCGGGCGTGGTTGCGGTGAGATAGATGTTGGGAGGCTAGCGAGCTGAAAGTGCCGCCTGTGTGGTGGATGATTTTTGAGTCGTTGACCACGACAACTCTGTTGTTGTGTGACCGTGCAACATTGACTAGATCGACGTCCTCGTAATAGCCGAGGCCATATGCGGGGTCAAAGCCTCCTACCGATTCGAACCATTGCTTTTCAAACGCCCAGCATGCTGCCGATACGTGGTCTACGGGTTTGAGTCCGCTATCGGGCATTTGTGAGTTGTGGATATGACCGTCAGCGGTTATGCAGGCACCACTTTCTATGACGTTGCCGTTCGTGTCGAGGTAGAGGGGTGCGGCGATCGTTGCCGCTCTCGTTTCGATCGCCGTCAACAATGGCGGCAGCCAGTTGGATGTGACTTGCAAGTCTGAGTTCATTATTACGGTCACCTCAGCTGTTGCTTCTCGGATGCCAAGGTTGACGCCTCCGCCGTATCCGAGGTTTCGGGGCGCTTCGATAACGCGTGGTTGTGATGGGTGTTTTTGAAGAAGAGCAGCAGTTGAATCTGGTGAGGCGTTATCTACTACCACTATTTCGTGTGGTTCTGGTGTGTGCTCTGCTATGGAGTCGAGGAGAGCAGCTGCTAGGGCGTGACGCCCGTATGCGACAATGATCAGCGTTGCCCGGGGTGGTTGTGTCATAGGTGTTCGCCGATGGTTTCGATGTCGGCTTGGTATCGAGCTCTTAGCAGAGCGTGTGTGTCGGTGAGTGTTTCCACTTTGGTGCTGAGTGATAACAGTACGTTTGCTAAGAGTCGGGGGTTGTGGTCAGCGATGACGCGCAGTGCTTCATCGATTTGTTGTAACGCCCAGTCTTGAGAGTGTTCGAGTAGTTCGATGGCTCGCTGTTCATCTCGGTTTGAGATGGCGAGGGTTTCGGCTATTGCGATGCCTGTTGGTGTGGCCGCTGTGAACGAAGTCGCGGCGAGTGCTACTCCTGTTGCCCACCAACGGTCGATCTGAGTGGGGATGTTCCAGTTGCCTTGCTGATCTTCGACTATATGTATTTCGGATTCGCCGTCGTGTACGACTTCGCGTCCTGCAGCTCGTAGCCGTTCAGTTCTTTCTGGATCAAGCCGCAGTAGCCCTCCTATAGCTTCGATTTCGGGTTCGGTGACAAATTGGCCGTCGCTACCCATTGTGGTGTGGACATAGGGTGCCGCCCATTGGAGCGCTAGGACTGCGCCGACTGCGAGTACTTGGTTGGTTGGTTGGTCGTCATGCGGTCTGATGACGATTTGTAGTTGATCATCCACAGAGGACCTCCAGAAGTTGCGGGAGGGTTTCGCGAAAGTCTGGTGGCGGTTGTAGCCCTGCTTTTGTCAAGGCTTCGTTGTTGAGAACTGAGTTTGCTGGGCGGGGGGCTGGGCGTGGTGGGTCTAGCTGTTCTGTAGTTATTGCGCTTAGTTGACTCGGTGAACGTCCCATGAGGTTGAGGATTGTCTGCGCGAACTCGTGCCAGCTAACGGGTCCTTGGTTCGTGACGTGGAAAACGCCGTGGGCTTGGAGTGCGACCAGTTGTTGAATGGTGTCGGCAATGTCGTTGGTGAATGATGGGTGGCCGATCTGATCGTTGACGAAGCTCATGGCTGTGTCTGTTTGCGCTAGGTGAACGATTGTTTTGAGGATGTTTGATCCATGGATGCCACATAGCCAGGATGTGCGCACGATGAGGTCTTCGTCTCGCATCGCTCGTTCGCCTTCGAGTTTTGTTTGACCATAGATTGACTGTGGGTTGGTTTCATCAGATTCGATGTAGGGGCGGTCGAGGGTGCCGTCAAACACATAGTCGGTTGATATTTGAACGATGCGACTTCCCGCCAATTCGGCTGCTGCCACCAGATTTTTTGGTCCGTGAGAGTTAATTGACCTTGCTTGTTCAGCATTGTGTTGGCATCCGTCTACGTCTGTGAGTGCTGCTGTGTTGATTACGACGGCGGGTTTGTAGTGGAGAAGCGCTGCTTGGACTTCTTGGGGTCGGGATATGTCTAGGGCTTCACGGTTGAGAACAACTGTGTCGGGGCTGTCGAATACTTGAGCAAGGTCCGCGGATAGCTGGCCATTTCCGCCGGTGATTAGCACCTTGTGTCTGGTAGTCACTCCGCTGCCTCTGAGAGGGCTTCACTGAGGGTGGGGTAGACAAAAAGGCTTTCGTGAATGTCCTGTACCTTGAGGTTGGCGCTGACTGCTAGGGCTACGACTGAGATGAGTTCGGCTGCGTGTTGACCGACGATCGATCCGCCGAGGACGTGACCGGTGTTGGGATCGGAAACTATCTTCACGAAACCTAAGGGGTCGTTGTTTATGAGGGCTTTGGCATTTGATGAGAACGGGACTTTTGTTACTCGGATCTTTCGCCCTGTGGCGAACGCTTCAGCTTCGGCGAGTCCTACGTCAGCTATTTCGGGTTCAGTGAAGATGGCTGATGCTGCTTTGTCGTAGTCAAGGTGTCTGTGCTCGCGGCCTTCATGTAGCCCCATGATGTGTTCGGCTATTTTTCGGCCCTGCATCGCGGCGACTGACGAAAGTGGGAGTTTTCCTGATAAGTCACCGGCGGCGTAGATAGATGGGACTGAGGATCTGAGGTTGTGGTCGACCTCGATGTAACCAGATTCGTCTACTACTACTTCGGTGTTTTCTAGACCTAGTTCTTGGCTGTTGGGGTCGGATCCGATTGCTAGGACAGCATGTGTTCCTTCTGCTGTTCTTCCATCGGAGCAATGGACTGTGACTGTTGCTCCGTTTCGCAAAATTTCGGTTGCTCGTGCTCCTTTGAACAGTTGGACTCCTCGATCAAGGAAGTTTTGTTCAAGTAAGGCTGCTGCTTCTGGGTCTTTTTGGGGAAGTACTTGCTGACGACTGACAATTAGTGTGACGTCAGAGCCAAGTGATGCGAACATGTGAACAAATTCGACGCCTGTGACGCCTGATCCAACAACTATGAGGTGTTCGGGTAGTTCGGCTGGTGGGTATGCGTCGCGGGTGGTTAAGACTCTCTCGTGGTCTATTGACGCCCATTCGGGGATGCGGGGTCGGCTGCCTGTTGCGAGCACTATTGCGTCCGCTGTGAGTTCGATAGAGCCGTCGGCGGTATCTGCGCATACTTCGTTGGGTCCGAGAAGCCGACCAGTGCCTCTGTGTATCGTGACGCCCTGGCTCGTCAGGAGCTGGGTTACCGATTGTTCAAGGCGTTGTTCTATTCCTTGGATACGAGCGCGGAGGTGTTCGGCGTCGACATCGGTTTCGACGTTGGCTAGGCCCATGCCGTCTATACGCCGAGCGAAGGAGAGTGCTGCGCCGGTGGCGATCATAGATTTCGATGGCACGCAATCGCGAAGGTGGGCTGCTCCGCCGACAATGTCGCGTTCGATGAGCGTGACATCAGCGCCAAATCTTGCTGCTGAGGTTGCAGCATCGTGTCCTGCTGGGCCACCACCTATAACTACGACCCGCTTGTTTGCCATGTCAGAAGTTTAGGCTGCGAGTTCGGAGTCGCCTTTTCAGGTCCCTATGCCGAAAAGTCGGGTTCAAGCGAGTGTCGGCGAACAGTGTTGGTCGTATTCGACGATTTTGATGCGGTCACGATTGTCGTATGTGATCTGATTTTCTGCGTCGGGGTGGAGTTTGTATTCGCGGAAAGTCATTTCTAAGGCGTCGAAGGCTAGGAGTCTTCCTATGAGTGGGTCTCCTAGGTCAAGGAGGACTTTTATTGTTTCCAGAGCTTGGAGAGTTCCTATGATCCCTGGGAGTACGCCCAGCACTCCAGCTTCGGCGCAGGATGGCGCTAGTTCGGGCGGAGGTGGTATCGGCACGTAGTCACGATAAGTCGGGCCTTTGGTGGGGTCGAACACTGTTACTTGGCCTTCGAATCTGAAGATTGACCCGTGGATAACCGGTATGCCAAGTTTGACGGAGGCATCGTTGAGCAGGTACCTGCTGGGGAAATTGTCGGCTCCGTCGACGACCACGTCCCAGTCCGATAGGAGGTCAAGTACGTTGTCGGCGTTGAGGCGTGTGTCATAGGTTTTGACGTTGACGTCTGGGTTGAGGGCTCCAATCGTCTGTCTTGCTGACTCTACTTTTGACTGACCCACACGCCCTGTGTCGTGAATCACTTGGCGTTGGAGGTTCGATTCATCAACGATGTCCATGTCGATGATGCCTAGTGTTCCAACTCCTGCTGCGGCCAGGTACATGGCGGCTGGTGACCCTAGACCTCCTGCTCCGAGGAGCAGCACCTTCGCTTCGAATAGTTGTTGTTGGCCTTGTTCTCCTATTTCTGGGAGAAGGAGGTGTCGTTGGTAACGGTTTCGTTGATGGGCTGTGAGGGTTTCGGGCATTTCCCACGCCCGGCCTTCGGACTTCCATTTTGTGAACCCTCCATCCATTGAAACCACTTGGCTGTAGCCAAGTTCGTTGAGGGTTTTAGCCGCGAAAGCGGAACGGGCACCTGCGGCGCAGTAGACAACGATTTTGGTGTCGCGTTCGGGGAGCCTTTGTTCGATTTGGCTTTCAAGGTGACCGCGTGGAATGTGTATTGCCGCGGAAAGAGCGCCTTGATCGAACTCTTCAGGTTCGCGGACGTCAAGTGTTATGTGATCATCTTCGATGAGCTGCGCGGCTGTGGCGGTGTCAACTTCGACTATGTGTTGTTTCGTCGCCGCTAGGAGATCGCCGTAGCTGGTCATCAATTAATTCCTGTTTGCACACCGGGAGTGATGCTTCACGTTGCCAATTCTACCGGTTGTGTCCTCAGTGGCTATTTCCGCAGCTACTCGGCTTCTCCGTCAGTGAGGTTCTTGGCTCCATGGACAACTATCGGAAGCACTTCGCTAATTGATTCGCGAATTAGTAGGTCCGCTAGATGGTCCATTTCGGTTGGTTCGGCGTTAATGATGGCTATTCTTGCTCCGACTCGTTGAGCAGCGGGAACTACCGCTGCTATCGGGTAGACGGCCAACGTTGTTCCAATTGCGATCATGAGGTCACAGTTTTGTGCGGCAGCTTCGGCTTTGAGTAGGTCTCTTTGAACGAGGGACTGTCCAAAGGAGATGGTGGCGCTTTTCAGGATGCCGCCGCAGTCGGGGCAGTCAAGGTCATCTTCGCCTTGTCGAACTCGGTTCAGAGCTATTTGCATGTCATCGCGGTAGTCGCACTCAAGGCATGCAACTTCTCTTAGGGTTCCGTGAACTTCTATAACCTTCGCCGATGACGAGCCGGCTGCGTGATGGAGGCCGTCAACATTTTGGGTAAGGAGGGCGACGAGTTTGTTTCTTTTTTCCAGTTGGACCAGGGCTCTGTGTCCGTCATTTGGGTCAGCTGACCAAGCTCTGTTGTCGAGGCGATCCCGCCAAGAGGCCTTTCGAACCTCTGGGTCCGCTATGAAGTTCTGAATATTGGATGCTTTTTCAGCTTTCGGATTTTTGGTCCATATCCCGTTTGGTCCTCGAAAGTCTGGGATTCCAGAGTCGGTAGAAATTCCTGCCCCTGTGAGTACGGTGATTCGTTCACTCTCGTCAATCCATTCGGTGAGTGTGCGAACGTCTGCGTTTCGTGAAAGTTCGTCGGACATCAGGGGTTTCTAATTTCTGTGTTGTTTTGGGAAGGTTGAAGATTTGCGGCGGTTTACCAGTTATTGACAATTTCGATCAGGGTGCGAACTCCGAACCCGGTAGCTCCCTTGGGGAATTCGGCCTCGGTTTCGTCGGTGGTGACCGGTCCGGCGATATCAAGGTGCACCCAGGGAGTTTCGGCAACGAACTCTTGCAGGAATAACCCCGCTACCAGGGTTCCGCCGAATCTTCCTGACCCGATGTTTTGTAGGTCGGCGATTTCGGAGTCCAGTTGTTTTCGATACTCGTCGGGGAGCGGAAGATGCCACACTCGCTCGTTTGCTTTGTTTGCTGCGGTTTGAACTTTGGTGATTGCGTCGTCGTTGTTTCCCATGAGACCTGCGTACCGTTGGCCTAACGCAACGAGGCACGCTCCTGTCAGGGTCGCTAGATCTACGATGAGGTCTGGTTGGTCTTCTGCCGCTAGTGACAGTCCGTCTGCCAGTACTAGGCGTCCTTCCGCATCTGTGTTGAGTACCTCCACAGTTTTGCCGTTCCGTATGTTGAGAACGTCACCCGGTTTTGTTGCTGTCGGGCCGGGTTGGTTGTCGGTGCAACAGCAAGTTCCTATGACGGTGAGGTCAGGAGCGTAGGCAGCTATCGCTGCCATTGCTCCAATGACTGCCGCGGCGCCTCCCATATCGATTTTCATTTCTTTCATTCCCTCAAAGGTTTTGAGGTTGAGACCACCTGTATCAAAGGTGATGCCCTTGCCCACGAAGTGGACTGTTCCCCGGCTCTCCCCTTTCGGTCGCCATGTCAGTCTGATGAGTCGCGGTTCTTCTAGTGAGCCTGCGTTAACTCCGATGATGCCGCCGCATTGTTCGTCGACAAGTCGTTCTCGGTCCCAAATTTCTATTTCTAGGTCTGTGTTGTTTGCCACAGTCATGGCTTCATCAGCTAATTGGATAGCTGTTAGTGACCCTCCGGGTCGGTTGACGAGATCACGGCTGAGGGCAATTCCAGCAGCCACTGCTTCTGCCTTCTGTAAGACGGTCGTACTGTCGACACCGTCTGGCACGACCAGGGTTACTTGTTGAAGATTTGGTGTGCTTTCTGGGGTTCCCTTTAGTTCGTCGTAGCTGTACGAAGCAAGGAGCATTCCTTCTACTACTGCCTGCAGTGCGACTTCTGCTCCAAGTTCAGCCGCGATGGTTAGGGGTAGAAGGGATGTGAGCGAGTCAAGGTGTTTGGAGGCGTGCCACAACGCTGCTGCCGATGAGCGACCGGTGGCGGTGGTTATTTCTTCGTTCCCAAGACCTACTGCAATCACGACTGTGTCTTGTTCGGGCAGTAGTGCTGTTTGGTTCACATTGCCTTCAAACCTGCTCGCCGCGAGGAAGTCGTCGGTAACACCAAGTGTTTCCAGTTCGTCGGGTGTCACCGGGCGGTCTTTTGCAGCAGTCGTGTTGTCGTCTGCTGAGACGACGACATTTATCGAAGAAATAGCTAGCTGGTTCGGCATGATTCTCCTGTCATGTTCGAGGGGTTGTCATGAATCGCGACTCAAAAGGGATTCGCCTTCTTGCCATCTGGCTAATGTCCATAAAAGATCAGAGAGTCGGTTGAGATAGGGCAGAACTTCTGAGTCTTCTCCACATACGTTGAGGCTTTCCCTTTCGGCGCGTCGGGCCATCACCCTGGCCCAATCAAGTCTTGCTGACATCTCCGTTTGGCCCGGGATGGTGAATTCGGTTGGTGCTTCGAAAAGTTCGCTTGTGGCGTCTATGGCTTTTTCTATTGCGCTGACCATGTCTTTGGTGACCAGCGTTGTTCCCGGATCGAGTTTGTCCCTGTTTTCGGGCAGGGTGGCGAGTTCTGCCATGGCGACGTATAAGTCTCGACACAGAAGCGTCAGGAGTTGATCAAGTTCTGGGTCTTCGTTGGTTGCGCGCGCCAGTCCTATGGCTGCTTGCGCTTCGTCCACGGCTCCGTACGCCATGGGGAGAGCTGAAGCTTTGCTTACTCTTCCACCATAGAAAAGGCTCGTGGTTCCGTCATCGCCGGTCTTGGTGTAAATCTTCATGGTCCATTCAAACTAGTCGGCCCCTGACCCAGACCAAAGGCTGCTCTGACATAGGCTCGGTGGGTGTCATTGAGCGGCTATTGGATTCTCACTTCAAATCACCGTCTAATGCACTTCGAGGAAGAGGTCGTAGAGATCGAACTCGAGCTTTCCTCTGATCCCGTTTCTTTGGCAATGACACGCGATCAGCAGGGGTGTTTAGTCCTTGATGCCAGTGGGTATATCCAAGCCCATGGAACTGCTAGGTCGCTCGGAGATCTTTCATCTCTCGATTTGGTTGCTCCACCTGTTGATATTGCTGCTTCGCCCACTGGTGTTGGGTATTGGGTTATTGATTCCCAAGGAAGCGTCTTTAGTTTCGGCAATGCGCCGTTTCTCGATGGAATCCCGCAGGTGGCCAGCGAGGCAGCGACTGCAGTGAAGATTGAGCCGGTCGCCGCCGGTGACGGTTATTGGATTGTTGATAGTCGAGGTGGGGTTCATTCCTTCGGGTCGGCCCCATTTCACGGCGCCTTGGTAGATGATCGTCCGGTCGATGGTCTTCGGGTGGTTGATTTTGCCGCTGATCCGAAGGGTCGTGGCTACTTGTTTTTGGATTCCGCTGGTCAGGTATACCCAGTTGGGGACGTCCCTTATTTCGGTTCGCCTGCTCCTCTTGGAAGGGTTGATGCTGTTGGGCTCATAAGCAGGCCTGGTGGCTATCTGGTAGTTGATTCGCGTGGGGCTATAACCGCGTTCGGGGACATCGCTAACTTGGGGTCTCCGGTCGGTTTGGGTCTTGGAGTTTTAGCTGTCGCCTAATTCACGTCAGTGGGTGACCGCGCGGTAGCCATACTTGTTTGACTTCGTCGGCGAAGTAGTACTGGGCGTGCCGTGAGAGTCTTGGGTTGTAATAGGGGTCGTCGTGGGTCAACGGTGCGCCCCAGCGAGTTCGGAAGAAATCTTCATCTTCACTTGGATGTAATGAACCTCTGAGAGCCGATTCTTGATGATGTAGTGCGGCGTGCGGTTGGTAAACAAGGTCGTATCCAAGTTGGTGAATACGCATTGTTAAGTCGACGTCGTTGAACGCGACTCGGAGTCGTTCTTCGAATCCGCCTACTTCCCAAAAGACTTCGGGGCGCATCATCAGACATGCGGCTGTTAGAGCCCAACAATTGCGGGTTAGGTTGCCAATGCTGAAATAACCTCGGGAGTTTGTGTTGACCGCTACTCCTCCTACCCCGACCGTGATTCCTTCGTGTTGGACGCGTCCATCGGGAAAGCTGAGTTTCGCTCCTACAGCGCCGACGCGTCGCTGTTGTGCGTGACCGGTCATCGCGTCTATCCAGTTGGGGTTCGCGATGGTGATATCACAGTTGAGGAACAGCAATAGGTCGCAGTCAATTTGTTCCGCAGCCATGTTCATCATTCGGGCATAGGAGAACTGGTGGGGATAGTCGATGACCGGGCCCGAGTGCTGGTCCATCCAATTCAACGTTTCTTCGTCTGTGCTTTCGTTGTTAACGACCAGAATTTCAATTTCTGATCGTGTCGCTGTTTCTTGTATTCCTTGGACACATTGAGAGATCAATTCATGGCGGTCGCGTGTGGGAATAATTATTCCGATCTTGGGTTGTCCTACTACCGGATAACGAATGTTGTAGGTCCCTGGATCTATGCCTTCTTCTACCTCTCCTGTGACTCCTCGTCGGGTGAGTGCTTCAGTTAGTGCTCGCTGTCCTGCCTCCCATGCATCGTTTTTTTGGTCTACTCCTGCAGATGTAGACCCGGGCAGTACTCGCCAGTGGTAGAGGTTGCGTGGGATGTGGACTATCTCATTTGTCGATTCTGTGGCCCGTAACGCCAGGTCATAGTCTTGCGCTCCGTCGAAGCCGGTTCGCCATCCCCCTAGGCGTTGAATGAGTTGACGGCTAAAGACTGCGAAGTGGCATACATAGTTGTATGACAGGTGCAGATCTGGAGACCATCCTGATTTGGCGTAACTGTGGTCGTAAGAGCCATCCGCGAAAAGTTTGTCTTCGTCTGTGTAAATGAACTCAACTTGAGGGAAGCGGTTGATGGTTCTCACTACTTCGGTTAGAGCATCAGAGCGAAGAAGGTCGTCATGGTCGAGCAGAGCTATGTACTGCCCTTCCGACATTTCAAATGCTGTGTTTGATGCGGTAGCGATACCACCGTTTTCGGGTCGCTCTAGAAAGTCGATCCTCGAGTCGAGTGCTGCGAACTGTCTACATAGAGTTCGGGGTCCGTCGTTTTCGGAGCAATCATCTACGAGACACAATTGCCAGTTTTCATAGCTTTGGGTTCGTACTGAGTTGATGGCGGCTTCCAAGACGTCCAACGGGGTGTTGTACACAGGGGTGATGACCGAAATGAGGGGGCGGTTTTGGAGCGTTGTGCCGGGTTCTGTGTCGGGGTCAATTCCTGCCTCTTGTTCCGTGCGGCGGTATTGTTTGAGATCCATTCGATGGCGTTTGCCTGTGTCTTCCGATAACAACCAATCGGTAATCGCTATTTCGGAAGTTGCTGCCTCGATCATGAGGGTTTCTAGTGCCTCTGCCAGGCCGGTTTTTTGCAGCTCCGGTCGTTCAGGGGGGCGTCGTCGGCTAGCCGTTCTCGACATGGTTGATCCGATCTCCGCGCGTTCCACTATTTCTAAATCCCATTCGCGGGGGTCGTCGATGTGAGCCGCCGCCTGCGGTGTAGCGACAACTGGAAGTCCGAAGGCTCGAGCGGCGAGGAAGTGAGCCCATGCGGTTCCTCCGTTTTGGCGTGTTGAGATGACCATTGACGCGTTTTTGAGTTGGTCGCTGAGGGGACCATTTCTTTCAAGGTGTTCAAGGTTGCCTAGCTCACGGCGCCACAACTCGAAGCCGCGTTCTGTTACTAGGAGCGGTGGTTCGGCTACTGGGTCGAGGTTGGGCAGAATTTGTTGACTGAAGTGTTGAACTGAGTCCAGGTCGGGTTCTCCGAACTCGCGGTGGGGTGCTGCGAGCAGAAGAGGTCGCGTTCCAGTTGACGCTTCAAGTCTGATGTTTGGTGGGTGAACCACTCTGATGTTTGTTCCAACACTTAGGGCTTCAATTTCGTTGTGCTCTGATTCAGAACACACCCATATGTGATCGGCTAGAGCTATGACCTCTCTGTCGCGTTGGCGTCGCAGGCTTGCGACAGTGTCGCGACCAGCTAATTCATCATCGGCTACGAGGTCATCGGCCAGGTCGGGTCGTTGAAGTGTCAGCAGAGTAGTTCCGTCGACGACGATGGTGGCATCGGGGTTGTGTGCTCGACAAAGCGAGACCATCCGGTAGGCGGAACTATTTCCACAGAACATGAATATGTCGCTGTGGTTGGTTCGCCACCAGTCAGTTGAATCTAGGCCTGTCGTTTCTATTGTTGTTCCGTAGAGGTCATTTCGGTCATCTGGTGGGCCGTTGACGACGAGTCGTGTCTCGGCGTTACTAGCAATGAATTCTTTGCATAATTGTTCGGTCCTCCAACTCGTTGGGTCTATTCCTGGTCGGGGGGTCGTGTCTAAAACGACGGTGACCATTTTTTGAGGGGACGTTGAATTCATCCCTTTCCAAATTGGCGGCGAAGCCAGTGAAGAACTTTTAGGGCATCGCGTTCAATTTGGGCTACGACGCTGTGCCAGTCAACACTGCGTTGCAATCTGGCGGGCCCTTGATCGCGTTCTGCGATATCCATTTCCAATTGATTGAGTCGATTGTGTTGTGCTTGTAGCGCTCGTCGGCTGTTGTCGGCTTCGTTCTCAGCGGTATCAAGTTTCGCTTCAACGTTGAGGAGCTCTTCTCGCATCCGGTCGATCGTTTGTTTTGAACGGCGCCGTTGTTGGCTCCACTGAATGGCCTGTCGTTCGTGAAGGGTTGCGATTTGTTCGTTGCGTTCCCTTTCTTGAGCCGCGGTGCGGTATGAGATCGGCCGGTCAAGTCGAAGGAGAGCTGTTTGTTCAACAATTTCGGCGAGTCGCTGAATTTTGGCTTCTACCGTCGGGTCTAGTTGAGGGTGGGAGATGCCTGATGTGGCGGACCAGAGGTCTCGTTGAATGGTTTGACCATCAGATGTTTCGGTAATTAAAACCGCACGGCCATGCAGGACTTCGGCAAGGTGTTGCACCGCAGGGTCTCCAGTAACGACAACCGCTGCGTGTTGAATTAGTGCACCGAATTCGTCGGGGTCGAGGTCGCTGCCTACATTGGTTGCTGTTTGGTTGTGACGTTGCAGTTTCGCAGGGAAACGAGTTTGATCCGCTTCTGAACCGAGCAGAGAACTTGGGACTGTTTTAGATAACGCGTGTCGAGCGATTTCTGCGACAACAGTTTCTGGGAGGTCGCTGTTTACGTCTACCACTATTGATTCTTGAAGAGAGGGAGCGGGGTGGGTCGCTTGTGTGAGGTCGGGCAACAAGTATCTGGGTAACAATGCGGTGGTGTCGTGAAGGCTCAAGTCGACAACGGCGGGGTCAATTCCGAATTCAATCTCTTTGCTCGCTAGTCCGTGTCCCAAGATCACGTCTAGGGCGTGTTCTAATTCGTTGATGTCTTCTGGTAGTTGGTTGATCTTTAGTGCTGGGTCATCGGCCCATAGCAGTGGTGTCGACTTTTCGACGAACCATTGGGTATTGACTGGCCCATTACGCCATTCAATTTCGGTACCTAAAGCTCGGGTCGCTAACCAGCCAACGGGGTGACGTTCGTCGTTGGGGAGGACTATTCCAACGTTTAGAGTTTCTCTCCCATTTCTTTCCGATTCTTGGGAAGTCTCTGTTGGGGCTGTTTTTGTTGATTCGATCGAATTCATCGATGCAGCCTCCAAGGGGTGATAGCTAGCTCATAGCCTGGCTGTATTGATTGTACGCGTCGCAGTTACGTCAGTGGCCGCGGCTCAACTCAACGATTTGGGTGACCGGGTGACCCCTTTTGGTGTGGGACTGGTGGCTGCCATTTCCCTAGAAGGTCAGTGAGGCCTTCACGTTCGGGTGACGATCCGGGAACAATTCGTAAGGAATGTGATCTTTCCCATGCGTCGTGGACGTGCATTCGGTCTCGGTCGGTTATGGAGGTAGATAGCAGGTAATCGCCGGCAAGCAGTGCGAGCTTGTCGATGACAAAGTCAACATATCCGCGGCCAGCGCTTATGGAGCCTGTGTGAAGTTGTTGAAGAGCGCTGTTCGGCGAAGCGAGGTGCACTCCTGTTGCATGATGGAGTTTTATTGCGAAAACGGGGTCGTCAACCGGGGTTTCTGTTTCGTACCAAAGTCGAATGACAAGTGTGTCTCCGGAGCTGGGTAACGGGTTTGCGAGCCATTGGTCGTCGAGGTAATCGACATGGAATATGCGCATTTCTCCGCTGCCTCTTCGAACCTCTATTTCGGTGAGAGAGGTGTCGGTGTGGATCGGATCATCGTCTTCGTCTCGTAGTTTTTCTGCTTCTTGTGCGTTGACCGAGTCGAGGTACGCCCAGCAGACTTCGGTGGCTTCGCCTGCTTGCATGAGGGCTCCGTGGTCGAGCCAGCCCACTTCGTCGCACAACCCTTCAACTAAGGGAAGGGAGTGAGAAACGAGAACGATAGTTGTGCCTGCCCGACGCAGTTCATACAAGTGCTCAAGGCATTTACGTTGAAATGCTTCGTCTCCTACAGCGATCACTTCATCGATAAGCAGTATCTCTGGGTCGACATGCACCGCTACTGCAAATCCAAGTCGGACATACATGCCGCTGGAAAGGATCTTCACTGGCGCGTCAATGAAGTCACCTATGTCGCTAAATTCGATGATTTCGTCGACAGCTAGGTCCATTTCCTTTCTGGTGAGGCCAAGAATCGCTCCATTTAGGTAGATGTTTTCGCGCCCGCTGAGTTCTGGGTGAAATCCCGATCCGAGTTCCAATAGTGCTGATACCCGTCCATTAACTTTCAGTTGCCCACTACTGGGTGTATGGATGCCGGCCATAAGTTTGAGCAATGTTGTTTTGCCAGATCCGTTGTGTCCGATGAGGCCGACGAAGGACCCTCGTTCGATATCTAATGAGACGTCTTTCAAGGCCCAAAATTGGCTACTTGATCTATTTTTTTGACGACGAACGACTGCTTCTTTGAGTGAGTCGGGACGGTCCCGGTGCACTCGGTACTGTTTAGATACTTGTTGCGCTGAGATGATGGGGTTCACATGTCCTCACTCAACTGCATTGATCGCTGAGCAAAGAAACGCCAACCCAGCGCGAACACTGCAAACGAGTAGCAGACAAGAGCGCACCATCTACTCAAACTTGGCCATTGCAGTAGGTAGGCCGATTCTCTAGCTGCTGCCACAAACTGATTGATTGGGTTCAGCTCAACGATTCTGCGAATCGGGAGACCCCAGTGACGTTCGGGGATTATCCCGAGTGGGTAAACGATGGGTACGAGAAAGAAAAGTGCGTTGAGAACGATTCCGACGAGGTATTGGACGTCGCGATAGTGGGTGTTGAGGACACACACGAAGAATCCGAGGCCGAGGCCAAAGATGCCGGCTAGTGCAAGCACTATTGGCAGAAGCAAAGTCGTGGGACCGATATTGCCTATGAGGAGCATCACTATGAGCAGGACACCTGCCTCAATAGCTGATTGGACAGCCAGGGCTAGGGCACTCCCGAAAATGGCTGTTTCGGGGGGAAAGAAGACTTTTCGTCGAAGGTCTCCTATGGCCATCAGCCATCCCATCGAACCGTTGATCATGCCCGCAAACAACAGCCAGACCACTAGGCCGGTAAACAGGAAAACTGCGAAGTTTTGGGATCCGTTTCCAGCAGCTGGCGGTGCTGCTCGGAAGAACACTGAGAACACCAAGCTGTATACGAGAATGGTTGATAGTGGGCTGAGCAGTGACCATGTCCATCCGAGAACGCTCCGCTTGTACCTTGCTTTGAGTTCCCTTCTGGCGAAGTTTCGTACCAAAGGTACGTATCTGCTTGCCGACGTAATGGCGGTCGCTAGTGTCACTGTGCTTTTGCCGTCTTTGGCCGCCACCATGTTTCGTTGTCGCGGTACCACCGAACGGTTGCCTCCAATCCAGTTTGAAGGTCAATCTGGGGAGCCCAATCGAGGTCGCGTATTTTCGTCGAGTCGACAGAGTAACGAAAGTCGTGGCCTAAGCGGTCTTCGACTCTAGTGATCGCTGATTCGTCACGTTCACACAATTTGATCAACATTTTGGTGAGGTCGAGGTTCGAAACTTCGTTTCCGGCACCAATGTTGTATATCTCTCCTATCTCCCCGTTTTGGAGGACGTTTGATATAGCAGCACAGTTGTCTTCTACGTGTATCCAATCTCTGACGTTTGCTCCGTCGCCGTATAGCGGGACGCTTGAACCATCTAGGAGGTTGGTAACGAAGAGCGGTATGAGTTTTTCGGGGAACTGGAAGGGGCCGTAGTTATTTGAGGAGCGGGTGATGACCACCGGGAGATCGTGGGTTGTGTGATGGCCTAGAGCTATGAGATCGGATGCTGCTTTAGACGCCGCGTAAGGACTACTGGGTTCGAGCTTGTCATTTTCTGTGAATGACCCGTCCGTTCGTGACCCATATGTTTCATCGGTTGAGATGTGGACGAAGCGTTGGACGTTCATCTGAGCTGCAACGTCACAGAGTAAATTGGTGCCGACGCAGTTCGTGATTATGAAGCGTTCGGATCCGTCGATTGATCGGTCGACATGACTTTCTGCTGCGAAGTGGACTACGAGTTGTTGGCCTTCCATCGTCGCTGCAACTTTCTCCCTGTCGCAGATGTCTCCTTCGACAAATGAAATTCGTGGATTTTCTATGAAGTCCGACAGTGTGTCTCGGCTTCCTGCATAGGTGAGAGAGTCGAGGATTGTGATTTCGTCGTCACTGTTTGCGAGATGGAACCGGACGAAGTTGGAACCAATGAATCCGGCTCCTCCCGTAACAAGAATTTTCATAGTCGGCTCAGTTCCTGAGTCCGTATCGAGGTTGGACTGGTTCTGGGATGTCTTTCTTGTATGGGTTGTTTTGATCGCGGGCTGACAGGGTTGGAGTTTCTATACCCCAATCTGCTCCTATCTCTGGATCGTCCCACGCCACGCCGAGTTCGTCCGAGGGGTTGTAGTAGTTATCTACGAGGTAGGTGATTGTTGCGTCAGTAAGAGCTCCGAACCCGTGAGCCACCCCTGGGGGGATGTAGATACCGCGATGTTCGTTTCCTTGCAGATCGGTGAGTTGGGTGGCGCCCTCTGTCGGTGATCCTGAGCGTAAGTCGTGTAAGACGACTCTGACGGTCCCGAAGGGCACGTACCAGTAGTCAGCTTGATGGAGGTGATAGTGCAATCCGACTATGCAACCGCTTTGACGGTCTCCGCGGTTCGCTTGAACCATTTCTCGTGACCCTTCGGGGATCCATTCACGTCGATACGTTTCTACGAAAAATCCGCGGTCATCTCCGTAGACGTCTGGGGTGACGACGTGAACACCTTCAATGGTTTCAGAGGAAACAATTTCAGCCATGTAGCCCTAGGGTATTGCTTGTTTGGAGTTGCGGGTCAGCGCGCGTCAAGTCGCAGGTGTTCTACGTCGGCCACGGCAACAACTTGAGTGTCACCATTGTCGAATTCGATTACGAGCCGACCAGCTTCGTCGATGTCGAGCGCGTGTCCTTGTATCGACTGCGTTTTTGTTTCTTGGTTTGTGTGTACCAAGATTTGTTTCCCGAGGGTTGCTGAGTGTTTCCGTATTTTCTGGAGCAGATTCTTGGTTCCTGTGGGTTCTAGAAGCGCAGCATATTCGGTCTCAAAATGTTCTAAGAGCGTGAGGGCGAGTTGGGTTCGGTCAACGGTTACACCAGCAAGCACGTCGAGGCTCGTTGCTATCAGTTCAAGTTCGGGTGGTACTTGGCCCCACCCTGTGTTCAGACCTATTCCAACGACGAGAGCTTCGATAGCGTTTTGTTGGACCAGGGTTTCGGTCAGGATGCCCGCGACTTTTCTATATCCCGGATCGCCGTCAACAAGAGTTCGGTTCGGACTGTCTACGACTAGGTCGTTGGGCCATTTGACTTCCAGTTTGATGTTCGTCATTTCGTCCACTGCAGCCAGTGCTGATACCGCAAGTGCTGAAGTAATTAATGACGCGTTGTTGGGAGACAATGTGTCTCCTGGAGGGCGAAGAAGGATCGACATCATTAGGGATGTTCCCGATGGGGCTGTCCAGGTTCTTCCTCTTCGCCCACGACCTTGGGTCTGAAGGTCCGCGACTATGACCTCGCCTTCGCGGCCGTCGTTGCGAGCTCTTTCAAGTAGCGCTGTGTTGGTTGACGGAATTTCGGGGACCCAAGTGACGTCATGAAACCGAGTTTTCTCGACCGCATTGAATTTGGGAGTTTCCACATAAACCAGAGTACTTAGTGATTTGTCAAGTTATTTGGGAAAGAAAATGGGTCAAATGGGGCAAAAGGGTTTGATTGTGGCACGATTGCAAGTCGTATGTCTGTGCTCGGAAGGCTGGACCATTGTTTTCAAAGATCTTGATCGCTAACCGCGGAGAAATCGCTGTACGAGTGATTAGAGCCTGTCGCGAACTTGGCATTACGAGTGTCGCTGTGTACAGCGAGCTAGATCGAAATGCTCTTCATGTTCGACTTGCCGATGAGGCCTACGCTTTAGGTGGAGAAACAGCTGCCGATTCGTATCTAAATACTTCTGCGATTCTTGACGCTATAGAGAAAAGCGGTGCTGAGGCTGTTCATCCGGGTTACGGCTTTTATAGCGAAAACGCCGACTTTGCTCGAGCCATTACCGACCGTGGCGTCACCTTCATAGGTCCACCGCCTGAAGCTATCGAAGTCATGGGCGACAAAATTTCAGCTCGTCTCGCTGCCGAAAAAGTTGGTGTCAGGGGGGTCCCTGGTACTAACGAAATCATTCAACATCCCGATGAGGTACGCAGTTTCGCTGACGAACACGGGTATCCGGTTGCGATCAAGGCTGCCTACGGTGGTGGTGGCCGTGGCATGAAGGTTGTTGTGTCGGCCGAAGAGGTTGATGCGGCTCTGGAGTCCGCTCAACGTGAGGCTGAAAGCTTTTTCGGGCGAAGCGAGTGCTACATGGAGCGCTATTTGACATGGCCGCGACATATCGAAATGCAGATCATCGCGGACCAACACGGAAACACGGTATGGCTCGGCGAGCGTGACTGTTCAGCTCAACGACGGCACCAAAAGCTGGTGGAAGAGAGTCCTGCCCCGAATTTTCCTGATGAAGTACGTCAGGCTATGGGAGCCGCTGCCGTCGCTGTTGCTGAGGGCTGTGATTACACCAACGCAGGGACTGTCGAATTTTTGTTTCAAGATGGTGAGTTCTTTTACCTTGAGATGAACACCAGGCTGCAGGTTGAGCATCCAGTAAGCGAACTGGTATCGGGGATCGATCTTGTCAGAGAGCAGATTCGAGTCGCGTCTGGTGAGGAGTTGTCTTTTGGGCAAGAAGACATCGAACAAGATGGTCACGCCATCGAGGTGAGAATCAATGCTGAGGATCCTGCGGGCGGGCGGTTTCTTCCGTCTCCTGGGACGATCAACGAATTGAAGGTCCCTCAGGGCTTCGGAATCCGCTGGGATGGTGGTTACGAAGCGGGTGACACCGTTTCGCAGTTCTACGACAACTTGGTCGGCAAACTCATTGTGTGGGGTTCTGATAGGGCAACAGCTATTTCCCGTATGCGTAGTGCACTAGTGGAGCTAGAGGTAACTGGCATAGCGACCACTGCAGCTGCTCATAGCGCAATTTTGGCTAGCTCCGATTTTCAGACAGGGGAACATAGCACCAAGTGGGTAGAGGAGTCTTTGGACCTTAGCGATGTGGTTGGGAAGAGCAGCGATACCGACCAGCAGATGGAAGAAGACGAGCCGCGGGTCCGTAAGGATGTTGTGCTCGAAGTCAATGGAAAACGTTTTGAGGTCGCAGCATGGGTTCCTGAGGTTGCTGGATCTTCACTTAAAGCGGCCAGCAAGCCCCGACGCGCTGCTTCGAGTGGCGGAGGCGCAGCAGGTTCTGGTCAGGTGGCAGTACCAATGCAGGGAACCATTGTGAAGGTTCTTGTTGAAGTCGGACAAGAAGTCACTGAGGGAGAGGCTGTGGTTGTGCTGGAAGCTATGAAGATGGAGAACAACATCAACGCTGACAAAGCGGGCTCAGTTGTTGAGGTAAAGGTAAGTCCTGGTGACACTGTTGGCGCTGGTGACATTGTCATAGTCATTGAATAGTGGCGCGACCCACGATTGGTTTAACACTGCGGCAGACTGGTGGGCGTGATGAGTGACGACGTACGGGAGTTGCATCGATGCGGGGCATGATGCTGGCCGGTGGGGCGGGGACTCGGTTGTTTCCTATTAGCCAGGTTGCGAGCAAACAACTTCAACCTGTCTACGACAAGCCGATGATCTACTACCCATTGGCAACGTTGATGAGCGCTGGAATCAGAGAAATTCAACTGATTAGCACCTCTGCTGATCTTCCCATCTTTGAGCGAGTCTTGGGCGATGGTCGTCAGTGGGGTATTGACCTTTCATATAGCGTCCAACCTTCTCCGGGCGGCATTGCCCAAGCAGTGCTCATCGGTGAGAGCTTTGTTCAAGATCAACCTTTCGCTTTGGTACTCGGAGACAATATTTTCCATGGACCGATCGGTCTAGAAGATGAGGTGTCGACGTTTGAGGGCGGAGCTGTTATTTGGGGGTACCCGGTCAGTGATCCGCAGCGTTACGGAGTCATAGAGATCGACGATTCTGGGTCGGTTTTATCGATCGAAGAGAAACCGGCTGATCCCCGAAGCGAATTCGCGGTACCGGGACTTTACCTATACGACGGCACCGCCGTTTCGCGAGCTAAAGAACTAGTTCCCAGTGATCGCGGTGAGTTGGAAATCACTGATCTGAATTTGAGTTTCTTACAGGATGGTGAACTGCGGGCTGTGAAGTTGGGCCGAGATGCCACTTGGTTGGATTCAGGGACTCACGAAAGTCTTCTTGAAAGTTCTAACTTTGTCGCTTCAGTCGAAAAAGAGTTTGGTTATAAGGTCGCGTGCCTGGAAGAGGTCGCTTACAAGATGGGTTTCGTTTCGGTCGAGGAGGTCGCGAGAACGGTTGAATCTATGCCTTCCTCTCCTTATAGGGCCTATTGTGAAAGAGCGATTTTGGGGTGACTGGACGTCGGGTCGACAGAGCAACGAGTTGGACCCTTGGCGTTGTTGTTGTAACGATCATCTTGAGCATCGGCCTGCCGTTAGTTGGCGCTCGGACGTTTCTGCGTTCTGACACGGTTTTGCGTTGGGCTCCGTGGAATGAGAGTCAACCCATTGATCTTGAGTTGACGTCAATCCCTGTTGCTGATCCCGTCGATTCGGGGTTCCCGGCTCAGGAGCTGTTTCATCGCAGACTTTTAGATGGTGATTTCGCTATGTGGAACCCCTATCCGGCGGGCGGCACCCCTCTAGCGTCGGTCCCCCATCAGGGCTTTTTCGATCCACTGAATTTGCCGTTTCTTCTTTTCCCGGACCGTGTGGCGCCGGCATGGATAAAGCTTGCTGAGTTGTCGGTCGCAATTGTTGGTGTTTTTCTTTTGCTTCGCAGTCTCGGTGTCTCTAATGCTGCTTCGTTGGCATCGGGATTCATTTATTCGTTTAGTGGTTTTCAAACAGTGTGGACGAACTGGCCTCAGAGTCATGTCGGCGCTTATCTGCCTTGGCTTTTGTGGGGAGCTGAGAGGTTGTTGCGACGCCGAGATCTGTCTTCGTGTCTAACTGTTTCGTTGGTGACATGCGCGATGTTGTTGGCTGGTTTTCCTGCCTTGACCGGCTGGGCGATAGCTCTGATGTTGCTGTGGCTCATTTTGCGTTCACGGACTGAATTTCGGGCAGAGGGTAAGACGTTGGGTTTAGTGGCCTCTGCTGCTGGGTCGGTTGCTTTGGGGGTCGGCTTGGCGGCGTGGCAGGTCTTTCCGTTCGTTAGTCAGATAAGGGCAACCGATCTAACTCATCGAGCTCAAACCGTTTCGGACCATCTGTCGCCTTCGTTGATGGCGACAGCTGCTATTCCTCGAGCGTTTGGGTCCCATGCTCAAGGATTTTTCTATGGTGACCGTAATTACATCGAAACTTGTGCGTTTTTAGGGGCTGGAGCGCTGGTCATTGTTGTCTGTGCTCTCTTCTGGCGTCCATCTGCTTCTGTGTCACGTTCGGTTACTGCTGTTATCGCTGGGTTGTTGGGGGTCACGACGCTTTTGATATACGGCGGAGGTCCTGTTTTAGGCTTTGTTCAGAACTTTCCTGTTTTCGATACGAACTTCGTGGGAAGGATGCGATCGATTTGGTTGTTGCTGCTTGCTCTCTTAGTTGGTTTGGGGCTTGAGGCACTTAGCTCAGGTGGTGAGTTTCGGGGCGATCGATTCGATAGGTACAGGGGTCGCTGGCCTGCAGTAGGTATTTTCGCTGTTTCGATTGTCACGGTTGCCGGTGTGGTCCATGTTTTGCGGCTTGCTTCGCGGGAGGGTCATCTCTCAGAAGTCGGCCTGTCCGTGGCTATTGCTGGGATTGCGGCGGCGATCATAATTGGAACAGTCGTGTTACGGCGTCGAGGTTCATTGCAAGTGTTTTTACCCGTTGTCGTAGCTGCAGTAGCAGCGGCAGAGATACTTGTATTTGTTGCTCCGTTTTGGCCAAACGAAGTCCCTGAACGTCATTATCCAACGACTCCAGCGCACGAATTCTTAGCTTCAGAGGCAGTTGGGGATCGAATTGCGGCGCATGATTTGGCGTTTTATTCGGGCACGACCACCCATTACGGAATTCGGACTGTGACCGGCCATGTGTTTCATCAGCCAACGTGGAGGGATTTGTTAGTTGCTGTAGATCCTGAAGCATTCGATAGGTCGTACACGTTTTCTTTTCTCGAGTTTCTTGATGTGAATCGCTTGAGGTCTCCGGTCTTGGATCGGATGTCAGTTCGTTGGCTCGTGACTCAAGTCGATTTTCCGTTACCGGGAGCTCCATTCATGTTGTCCGATGGCGGATCCGCGCGAGAACTTGGTCCGGGTGGTCAGCTAGAAGTAACGGTCGAGTCACGTCCGCTCCGGGGTATCGAACTTCATCTGGTGGAAGATTTCTCTACGACTGATCTGGCGGGTCGATTGAGAGTCGAAATTGTGGGGCCAGACGGTTCTGTGCGCACTGGACGACGGCACGCCCGGGGGTTCTTACCGGCAGGTAGCCATTGGATTCCCGTTGCGGCGGAGGATTTACCGCTTGGTGGTGAAATATTGATTCGTGTCCGATTGGACGCTGACGATGGGACCTTAAAGCTTCGATCTGATGAGTCTGGGTCGCTTGCTCTCAATGGAATGGCTTCAGCGGGCGGTGGGTTGCGTTTGGCGTATGCCGACGATGTCGCTATTTGGGAAAATCTGGATGCACTGGAGCGGGTCAGGTTTGCTTCTGAGGGTGTTGTAGTTCCCGATGGGCAAGAGCGAGTGGAGATGTTGAAGACACCTCTTCCTTCGCAGTTGGTGCTGCTGTCGGAACAGTCTGATCATTTGACTGGTCCGGGTTCAGTGGAAGCGGTGATAGATGACTTTGATGACCAGTTGGATCATTTGAACATTTCACTGACAACCACTGGTCCCGGCTGGTTGGTGGTGGCTGACGCTATGCAAAATGGGTGGGTGGCCTCAGTCAATGGTGTTCCTCAGCCGCTGGTTGCGGCAGATCATGCTTTCGTTGGGGTCCCTGTACCCGAAGGGTCCAGCGAGGTGAAGTTGGAATACCGTCCCTCTGGTTTGAGGGCGGGGGTCTCTATTTCCGTGCTTTCGCTGGCACTTGTACTCTCACTGGCCTGGCGACGTAACCGCAGGCGAGGCGGCAACTACGGGTCGGGCGTGGGTTCGTCTTCGATGGTGCTGTAATCACCGAGTGTGAGTTCAATATTTCGAACTCGTCGAAGAACTCGTTCGCTGATGACTCGATTGGATCTGAGTAGGTCCGCTAATAAGCCGAGCATCAACATTTGCATCGCGACTAACAGACAAACAGCTCCGACTATGAGTGATTGGATGTGTCCTTCTCCCCCGGCGGTCACGTAAAACCATCCGAAACGCCCAAACAGGATCAGGCCTGCTGCGGCAAAGACCGCTGCTGGGATGTTGAAGACTCGTAGAGGTTGGTGCATGGCATATACCCGGGAGATTGTTGCTGCTGATCTTCGAACATACTGACGTTTTGAACGAAACAGACGTGATGGGCGAGTTGTTGGGTTCACGTTAATGGGTATGTCAGCGACCGCTAGGTCTGAGCGACCGGCTTGAATGAGTGTTTCGAGGGTATAAGTGAATTGAGACACGACATTGACTTGCAGAGCTGCTTCTTTGGAGTAGGCGCGAAATCCTGATGTGACATCGGAGACTTCAGTCGCTGATGCTTGTCGAACGACCCATGAGCCGATCTTTTGTAAATATTTTTTTAACGTTGAGAATTCTTCGTGGTTAGCTATATCTCGTGTTCCGACTACTAGGTCGGCATGGCCTTGGGTTATTGGTTTAACAAGGTCCGGAATGTTTGCTGCTGAGTATTGGTTGTCTGCGTCTGTGTTGACGATGACGTCGGCTCCTAGCTGCAAGGCCGCGTCAAGTCCAACTTGAAACGCAACTGCCAACCCTTTGTTCTGAGTCAGCTTCACAACGGCGTCCGCTCCGTGGGCTTTGGCAACTTCTGCGGTTTTGTCACTGGAACCATCATCGATGACTAGCCAAAGAACCTCGTCAAATCCGCTTATGCGTCGCGGTAGATCTGCCAGTGTGGCCGGCAGTGTCTCTGCTTCGTTGAAACACGGAATTTGAATGACGAGTCTCACTTCCCCATTGTGGTGGACGAATGGACTAGACACGTGGCGGGTAATTGTTCGTTACCCAACTTTATTGATCTTGAAGTTAGGCCAGGGAAGATGAGCGAAGAAGCAACATACGAACTCCAAGGACACATTGCGACGATTACCTACAACCGTCCTGAATCTCTTAATGCGATTAACGGCGATATGCGGGAGTGTTTAAACGCGGCATGGTTGGAGTTCTACAACGACCCAGAGGCGTGGGTTGCGGTGTTAACTGGGGCTGGCCGAGCTTTTTGTGCTGGTGCCGATTTGCGGCCTGGTCAAGGAAACTCTGCGGGTTCGTGGTCGGGAAGTTATTTCGAAATTCCGACAATCAATAGTTTTGAGAGCGGTTTGGAGTTATGGAAACCCACTATCGCGGCTGTGAATGGGGCCTGTATTGGGTACGGGTTAACTGGAGCTATAGCGACCGACTTTTTGTTGGCTTCAGATCGCGCTGTGTTTGGTATGCCTGAAGTGAAGGTGGGTGTGCCGACCATCGTCGGGTCAATGCGAATACCGTCGAAGCTGGCTTGGGCGGACGCTATGGAAATCTTATTGACGGGTGACAATATTGATGCCGAACAGGCCGCTGAGATTGGGTTGGCGTGGCGGGTCATTCCTCACGATGATTTGATGGATGAGGCATATGTTCTCGCCGAACGACTGTGTCAGGGCGCTCCGCTTGCAGTTCGTGCCGTGAAGGAAGTTGCTACTCGATCGCAGCGGATGAGTTGGGCTGAGGCTATACGTATGGGTGAAAGCATTCGAAGAATTGTCGGAATTACAGAGGACGCCCAAGAAGGGGTCGAAGCTTTCCGAGAAAAGCGGGCACCCGAGTGGAAGGGTCGTTAGTTATTGGGGGCTGTTGGTTGTCGTTTGATGGTTTTTAGGTTTCGAGTACTAGTCGCGCCACCACGTCAGTTCCGAAAGCTGTCAGGATCGCCAAGTAGAGAAGTCCTGTGGCGGCCATGACGGCTGCGTATTGACGTTCGCGCAACGCTGCGCGGGTAACTATTACTAGGGCCCCAGTTGTGATGGCGCAGGCGACCCAGAACCATCCAAGCATCCCGCCGTAGCTGTCGTCTATCTCGCCTGTTAGGACCGAAATCATGCCTGTCGGCACAATTAGCAGGCCGACCTCCAGGGGCCAAAGTTTGCCGAGCCATGAAACTTGTTCCAACAGGGGTTCTCTTCGCAGTCCAGGTTGTACCAGATACCAATGTCCGAGAAGCATGGCGTCAGTAACTGAACCTAAGAACGCAGCCCCAACCAGTATTCGTGCTGTCTGCAGAAGTTCGTTACCCCCACCTCCCAGTCCCGCAGCGACTAGGCCAATGGCTCCGATGGCTGGCGCTAGGAGATCCCATCGGGGATCAAAACTCGAGGCGGTTTCCCCATTTTTATTGGGTTGTGGGGTGAGATGTCCGTGTCGACGAACAACTGATAACAGCAGTGCGTACGCGGCGGCTGCAGCTACACCAACTGACGCTGTGTCACGTATTGGTTCTGAAGCCCATCCGTAGCCCGCTATCGCGGCAAGGGCTGCTACGGCCGCGTAGCTTGATCTGAGCAGCCATCCATAGCCGACGCCCAGTTCTTTGCGTCGCGTGGTAACCCAGCAAAACAAGAGGCCACCGGTTGCCCACTGCAGCAATACTGTTGCGGCGTCAAGCTGTGGACCTGCTGACATTGTTGGAAGTGTACTCACCGTGATCTGAATGTTACGGAGTTGGTAAGAGTGATTGAATGCTGTCGGATGCGTTGTAGCTAGATCGTGTTAGCGGCCCGGCCTCTATGTGTCGGATTCCAAGTTCCCGGCCATAGTCAGCGAGCATTTCAAATGTTTCAGGGGTCACCCATCGCTGCACCGGTAAGTGCTGAGGGCTCGGTCTCAGGTACTGGCCGATCGTCACGATGTCGACACCGACCGCAGCTAGGTCGGCAAGCGCTGCGAGCAGTTCTTTGTCGGACTCCCCTAGTCCTACGATCAACCCTGATTTAGTGACCAAATTTTCGCCTTTCACTCGGGCAAGGAGAGTCAAGCTTCTTGCATACCCGGCGCTTGGCCGCACAGCTCGTTGCAGACGAGCCACAGTTTCTAGGTTGTGGTTGATGACATCGGGGCGTTCATTCACTAGAGAATGCAGTGCTTCTTGTCTTCCTCCGAAATCGGGGATCAGTGTCTCTACGGTGGTCGACGGGCTCGCGGCTCGAATTGCTTTGAGGGTGTTTATAAATCCACTGACTCCTCCATCTGTGAGGTCATCGCGAGCAACGGCTGTGATCACAACGTGCTGAAGACACATGGTGGTGACTGCCTTTGCGACGCGTTCCGGTTCTTCTTGGTCGAGTGGTGTGGGATGTCGGGTGTCTACAAGACAGAAACCGCAAGCACGTGTACATCGATCTCCGTTGATCATGAAAGTCGCTGTGTCTTTGCCCCAGCATTCGTAAATATTTGGGCAGCCCGCTTCTTCGCACACGGTGGTTAAATCAAGACTGCGCACGGTTGAGCGAACTCGTCGGTAGCCGTCGTTGAGTTCGATGCGGGCCTTCATCCACGAGGGTTTTCTGTCGGTTATTGGAAGTCCGTCCGACACTCCCACTTCTTGAAGGCGTCGTTGTCTTCGGTCGGTCGTGTTCCGTTCTCGTAAAAGAACTGTCGCTTCGCCGTTAGACGCACTTGTCCTTGTGTGGTTGCCTTGGAAGGCTTTCAAATCTTTTTCGTGTTTTGGGAAAGCCGTTGCAGCAAACTCCGAACCGGCAATTGCCCAGGTTTCGATCGCCTTTTTTGAGACTTCCTTCGCCACGCTGTCCATTGAGACGTTGATTCCTTCATTGCGGAGACTCGTAACCGCAAAGTCCTTGATCCCGCAAGGAACGATGTAGTCAAACCATGAAAGATCTGTTGCCACATTTAGAGCAAAGCCATGCATTGTTCGGCCTCGGCTAAGTCGGACTCCCACGGCAGCTATTTTTCGGGGTCTTTCCTTTGCGGGATGCACCCAAACGCCCGGGTATCTGTCGAGGCGGCCACAATCATTGAGGCCTAATTCGCTTAGTGCGTCGATCAGAACTTGTTCTAACTGGTGGATATATGTTTTCGTCTCTGCAATACCCCCGCCCCGTCGGCCCGGTAGCGACAGTATGGGGTACCCAGTGAGTTGTCCCGGGCCGTGGTAGGTAATGTCGCCTCCTCGATCAGTTTGTTCGTAGGTAGCTCCAACTTTGGAAGGGTCTACGAGGAGATTCGATAGGTCTGTGTTGGGGCCGCCTGTGAACACGTGCGGGTGTTCGAGCAGAAGGAGGTGGTCGTCGCTACTGGAATGGAAAAGTTGTCGTTGTAGATCTAGTGACTCTCGGTACTCAACTCGACCGAGCCAGCGGACTCGAAACATTTAGATGAGGGGACCTTGTTCTGAGACCGCGTGATTCATTGGAGGCACCGTTTCAGCCATGAAGTGTTCGACCAGCCAACTCTAAGACGGCTTCGCCGAAGAGCTCTGAAAGTGTGGGGTGGGGTTGAATGAACTCGGCAATCTCGTCGATGCCGACACCCCAATTAATGGCTAGGTAGCCCTGGCTGAGTTGTTCGGTCGCCCATGAGCCTATGAGATGAACTCCTAAGAGCTTCCCAGCGGTTCCATCTGACCTGCGTTCTGCAACAAGTTTGACCATGCCTTCTGTTCCATTATGAATTAACGCTCGCGCGTTTCCGGCGAATCGGTGTTGCGCTACAGCTACTTCGTAACCCGCGTCCTCGGCTTCTTGTTCTGTTAACCCCGCGTAGGCGATTTCGGGGTGACAGTAAATGGCCCATGGGACTCTTGAATAATTGATCGGGGGACGTTGTTCTCCGACGATGTCGCTGACAACGAGCATCGCTTCAGCAAATCCAATGTGAGCTAGTTGTGGTGTGGCTATCAAGTCTCCTACTGCGTAGACCTGATCTACGTTCGTTCGACAGAATTCGTCAACTTTTACAAATCCGTCTTCGTCGAGTTCTATTGATGTTTTCGATAGTTCGAGATGGTCGGTGTAGGGGCGTCTACCCACGCACACAATGACCTTTTCAACTTCGATTTCTGTTCCATCATTCAGGTGAACGACGGTTCCTTCGGGTTGAGGAGTATGCCCGTCGGCCGCGACTCCTGTTAGCGCTTTGATTCCTCGTTTCTTGAATGATCTTTCTAATGCTTTGGCTATGTCGGCATCAGCGCCGGGGATGAGTTTTTCTTCTGTTTCCAGGATGGTTATTTCAGTGCCTAAGTCCGCCAACATGGAGGCAAATTCGCATCCGATTGCTCCTCCTCCGATAATTGCTGCGCTTGTCGGAAGGGTCGTCATCTGCAGGACTTCATCGGACCCCAAAATAGTGGAGCCGTCGATTTCGAAGCCGGGAAGAGTCTTTGCTTGAGAGCCAGCGGCTAGAACAATGAAATCTCCGCTCAACACTTGTTCAGTGCCATCGTTTAGCTGCACGGTGACTTTTCGGTCCTCTTCTATTTTCCCGGTTCCTGAGAAAAGGTCGATGTCCTTGCTTCCTACAAGATTGGTGACTCCTTTGAAGAGTCGATCAACAACTGCTTGTTTGCGCTCTTGGGCGGCCGAAAAGTCAACTGTCGGTGCCGTCGTGATGATCCCAAATTCGCCGGCTTGAGATACGGTCCGATGAACTGCAGCGGTTTCGAGGAGTTCTTTGGCGGGAATACATCCGCGATGTAGACATGTACCGCCGATACGGTCTCGTTCTATGAGGGCAACGCTCAGGTCGGCGGCTACCGCCGTGAGGGCTGCCGCGTACCCGGAGGGTCCTCCTCCAATTACGACTAGGTCAAAGTGGTTCGAAGTCATTGTGAGGACAATCGTAACCCGGTGATGGTTCGGCCTTGGCGAGATGACGAAACTTAGCTTCGATTGCCTTTATGCAGCGATGAGTACTTGCGCGGCAAATGCCACCAGGATGACTAGTCCTGTTGCTAACGCTGTAATGATTAATGCTTTTGTACTCACTTGCACTGAATCTAGCGGTCTGTGCAGTTCTGGCACATAGCCTTTGGTGGGTGAGACGCCAGTTCCCTAACATCGTTGTAGCGACCACTTTGGTTTTGTCGGCTTCATGTTCAACCGCAAATCAAGCAGAGGTTTTGAGTAATCCGGTGCTTACAACCGTCACTCAACCAAAAAGTGCAAGTGTTGAGACTTCTGTGCTGGTTGAGAAGGTTGGTGCCGGAATACCCGTTGCTTTGACTGTTCTAGAACGTTCAACTATTTCGGGAGATGCATTCGTTCCCTCATCTTTGGCTGGGCGTGAGGTGCTCTTATGGTTCTGGGCTCCGTGGTGAGGTGCTTGTAACGCTGAAGCAGCGGCGGTCGCCGCATTAAGTAACCAAAGTGATGTGGCTATTGTCGGACTACCCGGTCGAGATGACACCCAGAGCTATATCGCGTTCATTGAGCGTCATGACCTGAGTCACTTGCCTCATTTCGAAGATGCCAATGAGGCTCTTTGGAACTATTTCGGTATCTCTTCCCAGCCAGCTTGGATTCTCTTCGACCTTGATGGGCGAGTTACCCGAGGACGCGGGGCACTGCCTGAGGAGCTATTCAAATTAGGTTGATCGTTACACGCCATGAGGGGCAGCTAGGTTTTGGATATGTCTCCCCGCGTAACTAGTCGCGAACGACTTATGTCAGCTCCTGCGTCAGTCATTTTTGATGTGTTAGCTGATCCTGCTCAACATGCTGCGATTGATGGTTCTGGGACTGTTCAGGGCCACGTTGGTAAACAATCTCGGTTATCTCTTGGGAGTACTTTCGCTATGAAGATGCGCTTTGGTATTCCCTACCGCATCAAAAGTCGGGTTTTGGAGTTTGAGGAGAGCCGGTTGATCGCGTGGGGACATTTGGGTGGCCATATTTGGAGGTATGAGTTAGAGGAGGTAGGTGACCAGACGCTAGTGACCGAGACTTTCGATTGGTCCACGTCGCGTTTACCTCCCGTGATTGAAATTCTGGGGTACCCCCGTCGACACAACAAAAATATGGAACGAACGCTGCTGCGACTTGCTGGTTTAGTTGAGTTGACAACCGAGTGAGATTCTTGGCTTGCTGTTGGTTCATTGTTTTTGTCGGATTCGGTTGCAGCGAACCCGCCAAGTTATCTCTCCTTGACAGTTCAGTGCGAAGTCCCTCTGGAGATATAACGGCCGCTGGAAGTGTCGGTGTGCTTCGCTTAGTTCCTGGTGATTGTTTTCTTGTTGGTCCAGATGAAATCGAAGCAGTTGATGCCGTTCCTTGTGATGAGGACCATCAGGCTGAGGTCTTCGCGATTTTTGATCTCGCTGACACCGATTGGCCTGGTGCTGCTGCGGTAGCACAAGTCGCGAAAACTGGCTGTCTCGACCGCTTTCGTAACGCGACAGGGCATGTCTTTGATCCGGTTCATATGGCTATCACTGGTTACGCTCCGAGCGAACGCTCTTGGAAGGAGGATCGAAAGGTTCTTTGCGTAGTTACTGCCCATAACTTGGCTCTAGTTAGAGGACAGGTCACCCACCGATCTGGCTGATTTTATTCTGGTTCGATGACCCAGACGTCGTCTTCGAATTGGCGTTCCAACTTTTTTTGCAGTTCCCCCAACGTTCGGTCGTTGGTATTCCGAACTAGTACGGCTTCGGTGGCACGTCGAAGAATTGCGTCGTCGCGGCGTCCCATTGCTTTGCCGAATTCGGCACTGGTTTTCGGTGTTTCGGCGTTAACGGTAGTTACGGCGCGTGCTCCAGCCAAGAGTTCATGGAATCGTTTTTGTGTCGCGTCAGGCCATCTAAGCTCCACGCCGTCGAAAGCGAGCACTACGGCGTAGGGAATGGCAGTGGCTGATGCCGCTTCGGCAGCCAGCATTTCTGCGCCCAACCCAAGTCCGGTCAGTACTTGGATGTCGGAGTGCAGTTCGAGCTTTGCTCTTAGTACTTCGATGAGACGACGCCGCACTGCCAACGTTGTGCTGTTTTCTCCGTAGCCGCCTAGTTCAGTTGGGCGATGGCCGAATACAGCAATACTGTGCGCCGCGTCGTTGTCTGGCTTCGTGGCTGCCTCAACGCTGTCCGCGTCAAGTCCTCTCACGATCGCGTCGGTGTATATGCCACCTGTTCTGCTTGCTTGTTCAGCTGCGGCAGTTGTGGCTAGCTGATCTGCTGCTTCGTTAAGCCGGTGACCCGCATGCCCTTTGACCCATTCGAACTCCACATCGCCTCGAGCGTTAACAAGTTCAATGAAGGGTTCCCACAAATCGCGGTTGGCAACGGGCTCTTTTTTCGAATTTTTCCATCCACGTTTTAGCCATCCCTTCCACCACTCCTGACGAAAACAATTGACTACGTAGGTCGAATCGCTATGAACCCGTAACGGGCCCTCTAGTGCTTGAACTGCTGCGCTGGCCGCAGTCAGTTCCATTCGTTGGTTAGTGGTGTGAGATTCGAATCCCGACGACCATGGCCCCTGGTCAACGACGAATGCCCATCCCCCGGGTCCTGGGTTGCCCAAGCACGCGCCATCAGTAAATACGTCGGTGGTCATTGCTGTACTTCATACATCACAGATGTCACCAAAACACGTACTTCCCATACACATGCCCTCTATAAGCAAGGATAGATTCACTGCGATGGGGTGTCTGATCACACGATTTGTGACGTCCCTTCTCAAGATTGTTGGGGACTGATTGTGGGTTTTGCGAGTGGGCAAAATGTCTAGTTCTTTGCGCTTCACGGGGGATCGCGATGCTGACGACTTGTTAAACAACAATTTTCTGGCTTTGTTCATTGGGATGCTGCTAGATCAACAATTTCCTATCGAACGGGCCTTTCTCGCGCCCCATCGCTTGCAGCAACGCCTTGATTTTGAACTGGAGGCAACAGCTTTGGCAAAGTTCTCTGTTGAGGACTTAATCCAATTTTTTTCCGAAAAGCCTGCGTTACATCGGTTTCCGAAGTCGATGGCTGAAAGAACCCATGCCCTCTGCAACTATCTGGTTGAGCATTACAACGGAAATCCGGGTGAGGTCTGGACAAATATCTCTGATGCGTCAGAGCTACGGAAGAGATTGTTGGCACTTCCTGGTTTCGGCGAGAAGAAGGTACAGATCTTTGTGGCATTGCTCGCTAAAAGGTTCGGTGTAACTCCTCGCGGTTGGAAAGACGTTGCTGGTCATTACGCTGATTCCGGTTTTCATTCGGTAGCTGACCTTGATTCACCCGAAGCCTTATCGAAATTACGAACACAAAGAGCAGAAGCGAGGAAATCAAAGTGACGTCAAACGTTCCCGTGAAAGACCGTTGTTACGAAGATTTTTCGATCGGTGAATCGTTTATCTTGGGCAGCGTTGAAATGGTCGAAGAAGAGATGCTCGCTTTCGCAACTCAATTCGATCCTCAACGTTTTCACGTCGATCCAGAAGCCGCTGCTCAAACTATGTACGGCGGGTTGATCGCGTCGGGGTGGCATACCGGGTCATTAATGATGCGGCTAACCGCAGAGGGGTTTTTGGGTGAGCACTGCTTGGGCGCTGCCGGACTTTCGGAGCTGTCGTGGCCTGCACCTGTACGGGTAGGCGATGTCCTGACCTTGCAACTGGGGATATTGGGTAAGCGAGAGAGTGGATCAAAGCCCAATCTTGGGTTCGTTGAACTCAGCAGCGAAATGATTAACCAGAACGACGAGGTGGCACTTCGGACAGTCGGAACCATGTTGATAGCGAAGAAAGATTCTTCGAACTAATCGAGTCGTTCTCCTGCTTGGCGTTCGAGCCAACCCAATAGAACTGCAAGAGCTCGGGGGTCATGTCGGATTCGGTGGTCTGCCCCGTTGACAAGCCTGAGTTCTGGTGCAGGATGAAGATCCGCTAACAATTGGGCATCATCAGGTGGAACTTGGCGATCATTGGTGCCATGAAGGATGAGGAGGGGGCGCTCACCCATCGCCTTCATTGAGTCGATGGCTCTGTGTTGTCGGAGTTCGTCTGACCATCGGTTTATCGAATCGGGATAGTCGTCATCATCAATGACTCCGACATTTCGACAATGCTGTACGAAGCGACGTGGGTCAGCTGCCCAATCGTCGAAGTCGGCTCGCGGCGCCATCGCTGCAACTCCCCGAATTTCAGGGTCTTGGGCCGCTGCCATAATTGCCAGCGATCCGCCTGTTGTGGAGCCCACGAGCCATATTTGTTTGGATCCTTCTTCACGGAGTCGTCGTACCGACCGAGCTACGTCATCAAGCCAACCGACCATTGAAAATTGGCCTTCAGATTGGCCACACCCGCGAAGACTCACTGCTAAGACAACCCAGCCTTGTTCTTCAGCGACCCGTTCGGCGAATTGTTCATACGACCTACTAGGCACACCAGGTCGTTGCGTTGATGGGAAGCCGTGACATAGAAGCAGGGCTGGTGCTTGAGCTGAGGAACGTTCTGGGTGAACGAGAAAAGCTTCGAGCTGAGGTGTTCCTTCTATACGGGTTTCAGTGATCGTGACCGACAATGTTGAGGTCGCTATTTCTAACAGCAGGTCGCTGGTTTGTAACCGCGATTTCGTGCCTCGCGCAGTTCATCGGGCCCGAAGGTCGCGTACGCCTTGGCGTCGCATAATGCTTTCACTGCCTCTTCGTGGGCGCAGCTTTCTAGGTCATGGACCTTTTGGATTCGTTTATCACCGACATATCTGTGACCTTCTAGTTCTTTGGGTGCTTCCATAAGGTCTATCTTGCCTCAGGTCGGGCTTTGAGTTGGACCGAGTGCACCAATCAGCTTTAGATACTGCAAGTGAGCATCCATAATTGCGTCTACGGTCGGTCGAGTTACTTCTATGTCGTCGGATCGCGCCCGTCGATACAAATTTTGTACTGCAGTTGAACTGTCAGCGATGTCTTGGGCGCCGTCAGGTTCAGAATTGAATTGGAGTTCGTTGAGGTGGAGTCCTAAGAGTTGCCTCAAAGTTTCTGGGTCGGTCTTTGCGGCGACCTCGAAGGGTATTTCGGCTTCTACGAAGGCTGCGGCCTCTTCGAGCCGCCATACCGGCTGGCGAGGTTGCTGACTTAATCGTCGTGTCTCACGGCCGATAACGGCGGCAGCAACGACGAACCCGATTACCAGTGAGACTGCTACTACAAGTCCAAGCATGTTGTGCTAGTTCCCCTCACGGAGAAAGAGAAGTTCTAAAGCCCAATTCGTTGGGCTAAGAGCTCTCGGTGGTAGGCCGGGTCACCAAACATCAGTTCAGAGCTTTTTGCTCGTTTGAAGTAGAGGTGTGCAGGATGTTCCCATGTGAAACCGATTCCGCCGTGAATTTGAATATTCTCAGCGGCACAGTGGAAATAAGCCTCGGAACAATATGCCTTGGCTAGAGATGCGACTGAAGGTAGTTCGTCGTTCATTTCTGATGCACACCAGGCGCCGTAATAGGCGGCTGACTTAGCTGACTCAACCTCTAGGAGCATGTCTGCGCACTTGTGCTTGATGGCTTGGAACGAGCCGATGGGACGACCAAATTGGACTCGGTCTTTGGCATATTGGACGGCCATATCCATAACAAATTGTGCGCCCCCTACCTGTTCATTTGCCAGTGCCACTGCTGCTAGGTCAAGGATTTGAGCAATGTAGGAGAAATCGTCGGTGTCGCACAGGTGGCTCGCTGGGGTGCCGTCAAAAGTGATTCGGGCTTGTTTGCGTGTTTGGTCCATCGTCGAGAGGTTCTCGCGGCTTAGGCCGGTGGCATCACCATCCACCGTGTAGAGGTGGATTCCTCCCTCAGCTCGGGCTGCTACCACAAACAAGTTTGCGGTTCCTCCGTCGGTGACAAACATCTTCTCACCGGTGATTGTTGCTCCCTCGCTGGTTCCAGTCGCTTCGACAGTTATGCCTTCTGCGTCCCAGCGTCCACTGGCTTCTGCGAGGGCCATGGTTGCGATGGTGCTGCCATCAGCGATACCTGGGAGCAATGCTGTCTTTGCGTCTTCGTTCCCTGAGTGGATGATGGCGTTGCCTGCGAGCACCACGGTGCTGAAGAACGGTGCGCATAACAGGCTTCGTCCCATTTCTTCGAGCGCGATACCCAATTCGACGTAGCCGAATCCTTGGCCTCCGTACTCCTCGGGGATGATCATGCTTTGGAGTCCGAGTTGTTCGGCCATTTGGCTCCACACAGCGGAGTCGTATCCGTCGTCTGTTTCCATAAGTTCTCGCACGGTGGCTTCTGCAGATTTTTCCTCCATGAAGGAGCGGATGAAGCTACGAAGTTCTTCTTGTTCTTCGGTGAATGCAAAGTTCACGGTGGTTACCTTTTCGACAAGTTGTTGGGAGTCTTGTTTTAGCTCGTTCGGCGGAGATACGCCAATCGAACTGTGTACGCTGATGTACACATTTCTGAACCTTGAGTTGATGATGAGTGATTCATTTTCTGTCCACCATGTCGGGACTCGCGATCTTCGCGCCAACCTCGCCCACTACCTCCGTGCCGCTGAAGCAGGTCACACCATTTTCGTGACCGTCGATGGGAAGGTGGTCGCCCAGCTGGGGCCTGTGGGTAACGTGGCTGAAAATCCTTCTGTTGAGGCACTCATTGCTTCTGGACTAGTTGAGGCGCCTAGTAATTCCAATAGGCAAGGGCCTGAGGTGATCTTTGATCTCCCTGCTGGACTGTCGAGTGAACGTGCTCTTCGTGAAATTAGAGGCCGGTAATGACCGTTGCTCTGGACAGTTCTGCTCTGTTGAAACGCTACCTCTCTGAACCTGGTCACGAGTTGGTGAACCAATACTTGGAAGAAGATTCGGTCTGGTGCGCATCGGTGTTAGCTAGAACTGAAGTTCATCTGGCACTACATCGTGTTGCCTCAGGACCTACTGAGCAACAAAAACTTTGGTCTGCCTTCCGGGAGGACTGGGCCCGTGTCGCTGTAGTCCCAGTTGATCAGCGTTGCTTGGCACGGGCTGTAGAGATTGGGGCAACTTTTCAGCTCGGAACCGTAGACGCTCTACATCTGGCAGCAGCTGATCGACTTCCTCAGCCATTGACGTATCTGACTTTTGATAGTCATCAGATTCCAGCTGCTTTGGGACTGGGGTTCAATGTCGCATCAACCCAGGAGCCAATCACCAATTCTTGAAATGCGGATACCTATTCTTCGCCGATGGACGATTGGAGGTACCGCTCGATTCCAATGTCGTCGATCATGGACAACTGAGTTTCAATCCAGTCAAGGTGGCTCTCCTCCCCCACTAGGAGGTGTTCAACGAGTTCTCGAGTACCGGGATCGGCCTCGTCAAGGCAGATTTGGACTCCACGCCTGTATCTATCAACAGCATCTATCTCGAGTTGACGGTCCAGGTTGAGTTGCTCTTCGACGGACTCGCCAATAGCGATACTTCCTAGTCGTTGAACGTTTGGGTGACCTTCGAGCAGCAGAATTCGTTCGATCAATTTCTCCGCGTCTCGCATCTCCTCAATTGATTCTTCACGGAAGGCAGTAGCGAGACCTTTCCAACCCCAATTTTCACATATTTTGGCATGGGCGAAATATTGATTTATCGCAGTCAGTTCAGCTGTGAGGGCCTCGTTTAGAAATTCAATTACTGATTCTGATCCTTGCATTGCGTGTGGTCTCCTAGATGGTGCACCGAAGACCATATACGCAGTGGCCAAACG
>PVBE011076630.1_pt1 | contig 55214 bp, 45 predicted proteins | sample 1631181 | NCBI WGS metagenome assembly PVBE01 (sample SAMN08397723, study PRJNA350692) | Marine metagenome, whole genome shotgun sequencing project. | isolation source: water | place: Pacific Ocean | collected 2012-04
CTTCCGGCTTGCACCCATCGTTTTGGTCGCTCAGGAACTCGTTCACTGCACCATGCCTTCATCGAGGTGCAGGCTGAGGAGGCGCGCTGCTTCAGAGCTAACCCGCGCCACATCTTGTTCGCCCTTGCTCTTACGTCGTCGATACCGTCGCCGATGTGCTGAGTCAATGGACGGGCAGCAGTACGGGCTTTTGAGATAGGTGTCAGGGCAGCGATGGCGCACCGGTTCACGCCACCTCGGAATCGATCGATCTGTGCCTTGAGAGATGCAGGAACAAGCGTTCGCGCCTCTTCATCCGCCTTGCGGCGGATTCTTTCAATACGCCATTGCTCCCAGCGATGCCCGACGCCTTGGGGCATCACCAGCAGGATGATGATCAAGACGACGTATGGCATGGTCTCAGCGAAGGCTGAGAAGGAGTCCCTGCCCAATGGATACCCGAGGCCGATGAAGACCTGTTCGCTCGAGGATCTCACAAGTCCGAGGACGATGGCTCCGAAGAATGCACCACCGATCGACCCTATGGTCCCGAATACGATGACTGCGAATGCGGGCAGAAGAAGCGCTAGCCCCATCTCAGGGTTCGTTCGCATGACCATTGCGAACAGTGCTCCTCCAAGTCCCGACAACCCTGCAGAGATGAAAGACGAGATTGTGTGGGTTCTCTCGATGTTGATGCCAGAGGATGCTGCCAGTGAAGGGTTGTCGGCGACAGCTCGCATCCTGCGCCCGAGCGTCGTGTACTTCAGCACCAACATGAACAGCAGCACGCTCCCGAAGACTCCCACCACGAGGGCCACCTTACCGTAGGTGTACCCATAATCGTTGATCTCGGTCATCCATTCGAAGAAGGGCAGCTCAGGGTCGCTGGAGAATTGCAGACGTATCTGTCGCGTAGGGATGTCGAACTTTGATGTCGACAACCGCCAGTCCCTGTCGGGTACGAAGAGTCGGGGAGATGAACCGTACCTCAGATACAGGAGTGATCTGAGCAGCATCGCTACTCCGAGTGAAGCGATCATCATCGTTTGGGGGGATGCTTGTCGCTTGCGGAAGCCTCGATAGAGGACACGATCGATGAAGACCCCGACAAGGCCGGTGATGACGAACGCACCGATACAGGCCCATATCAGTAGATCCCAGGTGAGTATGTCGTCCTTCGGTGCATCGACCGCCTCGAAGAAACGGTCCGACCACATCATGGTCATCGCGACATATGTTCCGACAAGCATGAACTCAGCCTGTGCGAAGTTCCCGTATCGCTGAACCTTGTAGGTCAGTGTCAGTCCGGCCGCGATGGACAGGTAGGCTGCGCCCCAGAACAGAGCACTCAGACCGACCGCTGAGAGGTTGAAGTTGATCGTTGCGTTATCTCGGTTCGCATCGGGCACCATCCCTCCAATGACGAGCACGTTCAGCATCGTCAGGAGTGTGAGGACTGCCAACGGTATGCTGATCACGAAGGCAAGCCTGTGGTCCATCCTCAGTCGTCCATGGATGTTCCTGATGGCGACGGTGAGTCCAGCGATGCATTCGACGACCATGAGCATCCACAGCACATCGCCTTCGAACAGGTGGCTGAACGCGAGCAGGCTACGTCCATACCGAAGTCCGGAGCAGGCGTCGAGAATCAGTAAAAGGCCAAAGATGGTGCCGAATCCTCTGGCGTTCCTCACTCTCTTTGCACCATCAGCCAGTTCAGCCAATTTTGCTGCATAGTCCATGGGTTCCACCCCGCTGATGGCGGCTTGGTATGCCACCTACGCTGGGCGCTCATGAAGGTTGCACAACAGGATGACTCCCAAATCACAAGGTGCGGGATACCCCTCTCCTCAAGTCCGCGAGGGTGGGCACCAGCAGCCCCTAACTGCTGCTATTGCAAGCACGTCCACGTGTGCTCAAACATCAGTTATGCCGGCGTTTGAATCCCATTTGCGAGCGCAAGCGAATGAGACCGTACTGGTTCCAGCATCATAACTGAAGGCACAAATTGAGTATCCTGAACCAGATACATCACCGTTAGCGTCGAATGTGTGGTTGCCCGATGCACCATCATATGCGTTTCCTACCATCCTAAGGTGCGTCTTCATATTTGCACCATTTTCCATTGCTGCAGCCAGTCCAATCATCATGACAGCGTCATAGGTCTCATGGGTGTAGATGGCAGATGCATTTCCTGCTGAGGCTCCATAAGCAGCTTCAAAGTCAGCGTCGGAAGCACTGGCTGGTTTGGTCGCTATCACGCCGTCCAAGGTTGAGTTGTCGGTGAACTCCTTTTGGAATGGGAGATCAGCGATTCCGTCGCCTCCGAAGATCTGTCCTGAGAAGGCCTGAGCTGCGAGCTCCTCGACGATGGCTGCTCCATCTGTGGCGTAAGAAACGAGCACCACTGAATCACAGCTCAGAACAGCTTGAACGAGCGTCGATGCGTCGAGGGATCCAGGCTCATAACCCGCCTTGGCACAAAGGGTGTTCTCTGTATCTGTCCAAGCACCTTCAAAAGCATCTGCAAGACCAGAACCGTAGTCGTTGGTCATGTAGAGAAGACCGGGATTAGTGACTCCAGAATCCGCTACCACTGCTGAAATGGCAGGTCCTTGATACGCATCACTGGTTACTACGCGGAACAGGAGATCATTGTCATCAGCAGTCGTTACAGCTGGTGAGGTCGAAGCATAGGAGACCATTGGGATTCCTGCTTCCTTGGCCACTGCGATTGCACCGAGTGTTGCACCTGAGCACGCAGCACCTACGATTCCGACGACACCTGAGTCGATGAGTGTCTGGGCTCCAGTAGCTGCTTGTGTTGCACCACAGCCTGAGTTTGCGACCACCAATTCGAACTCCATGTTGGCGTTGTCAGCATTGAGTTTGGCAATCGCCACTGCAGCAGCATCCTCGAATCCATCTGCATAAACAGCGATTGGGCCAGTCTGGGGGCTGAGCAGACCGATCTTGATCTTGCCCGAGCCGGTTGAATCCTCGCTGGCTGCATCTGCGATGCCACCGGCCGCTGTCCAGATCTGGTCGCATGCAAAGCCAACATTCAACGCATCGAAGGTTCCAGTGATCGTGAAGTCACAGGCATTGTAACCTGTACCGAGGACATCACCGTTGGCGTCGAAGGTGTGTGTGCCGGATGCACCGACGAAGGCATTTCCTACCATTCCGATGTGTGTCTTCATGTTGACGCCGTCCTGCACTAACATATTGTAGGCCTGCCCGATGACCTTGACAGCGTCATAGGTCTCGTGAGTGTAGATGCCAGATGCGTTTCCACCAGCAGCTGCGTAGGCGGTCTCGAATGCCGTCTTCATAGCAGAGGTGGTACCTGGCCGTGGTTGGGTGGCGATCACTCCATTAAGGGTGTGCTTGTCACTGAACTCGGTACCGAAGTTGGCATCTGCGATGCCATCTGCACCGTAGATCTGTCCGGTGTATCCTTGCACTGCCAACTCTTCAACAATCGCAGCGCCATCGGTAGCATAGGTGACTGTGACGAGAATGTCACAGCTCAGAACAGCTTGAACGAGCGTCGATGCGTCGAAGGATACTGGGTCATAACCCGCCTTGGCACAAAGTGGAGAGCCAGAAACATTGGTTCCGTTCCAAGCGACCTCGAAATTATCTGCGAGTCCACTTCCGTAGTCATTGGTCATATACAGGACACCGATTGTTACATCTGCACCAGATCGGTTCAGGACGAGGTCCTTCAAAGCCACTGCTTGCTGGGCATCAGATGGCACCACACGGAACAGATGGCCACCGTCATCAGAGGTGGTCACTGCGGGTGAGGTTGATGCATAGGAGACCATTGGGACTCCTGCTTCCTTGGCCACTGCAATTGCACCGAGCGTAGCACCTGAGCACGCAGCACCAGCGATACCGACGACACCGGAATCAATCAGTGTCTGGGCTGCCGTGGCTGCTGTTGTGCCGCTGCAACCGGAGTCGGCAACGACGAGTTCGAAGGTGGTCGTGCTCTGATCCGCATTGAGGTCAGCGATGGCAACGGCAGCCGCTGACTCGAAACCGCTAGCGTAGGCGGCGATCGGTCCAGTCTGCGGGCTGAGAAGTCCTATTTTCGTCGTATTCGTTGTTATGTCATTAGCAGTCGAAGGAGTCGATGTGTCATCGGTTCCTGTGCATCCTGCCAAGAAGGAAGTCAGCATCAGAAGTGTCAGCATTCCAGAGATGAATCTCTTGTTCATTAATCTCGGGTGGTCAATTAGTATTTATACTATATTCTTCCCTTCGGACATGTTCGGGGTAGGCCTAAATGCCGCCTTGCTCTCAAGTGAGTCCTTTCATAAGGTCCTCGAGTGAAGTTCCAGGAGCCTTTGATTTGGTGATGCCAGAGGCGAGCAAAACCCCACCCGCGCCGAGTTCAAGCGCTACTCGCAGGTCTTCACCAGTCTTGACTCCCGCCCCGCACAGTACCATTACATCTGGTGCGACATTCTTTACCGAAGCGACAGTCGATGAAATGATGCCTGGGTCTGCTGTTGTTACCGATATGTCGCCGCCAATCAGTTCAGGTGGCTCGACAGCCAGATATTCAGGTCCAAGACGTGCATATTCGGCAGCAGCCTCAGGTTCAGGGGCGCAGATGCACACTGTAGCCGGGCGATGCTCCCCTTCTAGGATCCCTTTTGCCTCAGTGACTGACATTGGCCTCTCTGCATGATTGAGAAGTGTTCCCTCTGCTCCGAGCAAGCGGGCTTGAGCAGCAGAGTTCGATCCGGTCGAACTGCCCCATTCATCCACGTCGAGGTGCTGTGTCCAGATCTCGACCTGCGTATCTTGACACTGGAGGCACGCTTGTGCAACGCTCATTGCAGGTGTGGCTAGGGCCAGTCGAACGTTCGGCCACCTCTCCATGACCTCAATCATGGCATCGATGAAGGCCTTCTGTTCTTCTACTGCCTCGCGATGAAGTTTCATATTCACGACGATGATAGGTCGCTCGTCCATGGACCTGCGACACCCTCATCCGACATATGCCTTCATGCCAGCACGGCCCCATCCAAGTGAGTTCCTTCCTCGATGATGACATCTGGGCCGATCAGGCAGCGTTCCAAATGGCACCCGTTCTCGATGCTTGCACCTGCTTGGATGTCGCAATCGATGAGCACTGCGCCGTGCGCGACATGTGCTCCTGCGCCGATTGCACACCTTGAGATCCTGGCTTCAGCATCGACTACTGCCTCAGGATGGACCCAGATATCCTCTAGTGTGCTGCCACTATCTCCGCAGCGTGCTATTGCCAGAGCCACTGCCTCCATCCATGAGTCGGGAGTTCCAGCGTCGACGAATTCCCCTTCGACCTGCACTCCGAATGCTTGTTTCTCGCCAGCTAATCTAGGAAAAAGGTCTCGCTCAAGACTGGAGGCTCCTGTTGGAAGCAATTTGATGGCAGTCCTAGCGAGCATGTAGCAGCCCGCACTTGCCCATCTCGACGTGGTCTCGTGAGGTTCTGGTTTTTCCTTGAACGCCGCAACGGTGACTCCATCTGGCATGAACTCAATGATGCCGAAGCGTTGTGTGTCCTCGACCTCGCGCACTGCAAGAATGACTTCGGCATCAGGATGTCCTTTACCTGCTTCAATCATCTGTTGCCCGTCAAAGCCGCAGAGGACATCTCCGTTTAGACAGATGAATCGGTCCTCGAGATGGTCAAGCATATTGCGGAGCGCACCACCTGTGCCTAGGGGTACGTCCTCTTCGATAACCTTGACTGGCCAAGGAAGTTGGTGCTCATCGAGGATGGACCTCAGGTCGTCCACGAGGTAGCCTGCAGCGACAAGAACGCTTGTGACCGCATCGGTCGGTAGCAGATCGAGCACGTGTGCTAACAGTGGCCGGTCGAGTAGCATCAACCCGGGCTTAGGTCGTGTCAACGTCCACGGCCGTAGCCGCGTACCTTTTCCTCCTGCGAGAACAACAACCTGCATCACCTATCCGAACCCCATCGCTTATTTTGCTTCATGCGATGATACCTTCTTTTTCATGGGGTCACCTTGAAGCACTTCAGGCATTACCGAGTCAGTATGAACATTCATGAATTCCAAGGGAAGGCGCTGTTCAGAGAATGCGGAGTCCCAGTGGTTGAAGGCATCCATTGTACATCGGTTGAGCAAGCTCTTGCTGCCTACGATGACCTTGGTTCAAAGGTCGTAGCTGTCAAGTCTCAGATCCATGCTGGTGGGCGCGGCAAAGGGAACCTCTACGATGCTGACTCAGGAAATCTGGTAATGGAAGGTGGCGTCAAAATCGCCTTGTCTAGAGAGGATGTGAAAACCTACGCCTCAAACATCCTTGGAAGGGTGCTCGTGACCAAACAGACCGGCCCAGATGGTAAGACTGTCAGCAATCTGTACATCGAATCTGGTTGTGACATCGCACATGAATACTATCTTGCGCTCCTCATTGACCGTGAAGCGAAGACGGTGCTCATCATGGCCTCAACCGAGGGTGGGATGGACATCGAGGAGGTAGCTGCCTCAACCCCCGAACTCATCCACAAGGTGCGCGTCGATGCGAATGTAGGTCTGTTAGGATTCCAAAGGCGAGACCTTGGCATGGCCCTCGGCCTTTCGGGTACCGCGCTCAAGTCCTTCATGCAAACGATAGGTGCGCTGTACAATTTTTTCGTGGATAACGATTGTTCGATGGTTGAGATCAATCCTCTTGTGCGCTCGGCAGATGACAAGATCATCGCCCTCGATGCTAAGATCGGTTTTGATGATAATGCGGATTTCAGACACAAGTTCCGCGAGGGGCTGCGAGATCGTTCGGAAGAGGAGGATATAGAGGTCCGAGCCAAACAGGCGGGCCTGTCCTACGTGAAACTCGACGGTGACATCGGTTGTCTGGTCAATGGAGCGGGTCTTGCTATGGCCACCATGGATGTCATCAAACTCTATGGTGGTGAGCCTGCCAATTTCCTAGATGTTGGTGGTGGGGCCGATGAGGAACAGGTCATGACAGCCTTCTCAATCATTCTTGAGGATCCCAATGTGAAGGGAATCCTCGTCAACATCTTTGGCGGTATCATGCGTTGTGATATCATAGCTCGAGGTGTCATCAGTGCAACACAAGCTCTTGGATTGAAGGTCCCTCTTGTCGTACGGCTTGCCGGGACTAACGTTGATGAAGGCAAAAGGTTGCTTGCAGATTCGAGCCTCGACATCCATCCGGCAGACAGTCTTGGTGATGGTGCACGTCTCATTGTTGAGATGATAGGGGGTGAGACCTGATGTCAATCTGGGTCAGAGAGGATGCCCGCCTCCTCGTGCAGGGTATCACTGGCAAGCAGGGGATGTTCCATGCTGGCAAGATGGTCGAATATGGAACCAACATCGTGGGTGGTTGCACACCAGGTAAAGGGGGTCAGAGTGTGACTCTTGAGGGTAGAGAATTCCCTGTTTGGGATTCGATGAACGAGGCGATCAAAGCCACAGATGCCGATGCTTCAGTCATCTATGTTCCACCACCTTTTGCCGCTGAGGCAATCATGGAGGCAGCAGATGCGTTTGATGCTCTGAAAGGAGATGGAGTGGTCGTATGCATCACCGAGGGCATCCCCACTCTGGACATGGTCAAAGCGGTCACCTATGTTGAGAACCGGCCGGGGGTTCGGCTGATTGGTCCGAATTGTCCTGGCATCATCACCCCTGGGGATGGTGGTGGGTGCAAGATAGGCATCATGCCGGGGCATATACATGCGAAGGGCCGCATCGGTATTGTCTCAAAGTCTGGTACACTGACCTATGAGGCGGTAGCTCAGACCATGAGCATCGGCGAGGGTCAGTCGACATGTGTTGGTATCGGGGGTGATCCCGTCAACGGCACGGGATTCATCGATTGTTTATCTGCCTTTGAGGACGATGCACAAACGGTGGCGATTGTCATGATCGGTGAGATTGGAGGTACCGCGGAAGAGGATGCTGCTGCATGGGCTGAACAGAACGTCACCAAGCCGATTGTCGGTTTCGTTGCCGGTGCCACTGCTCCGCCAGGCAAACGTATGGGTCACGCCGGTGCGATCATCAGTGGTGGTAAGGGGACTGCTGCTGAGAAGATTGCAGCGTTCGAGGCTGCTGGTATCCATGTCGCTCAAGATCCCTCTGAGATCGGTGCTGTTCTGCTTGATGCGCTGAAAAATGCAGGACTTCGTTCCTGAATCACCATTCAGGATCGTCTGATTTAGGCGGTCCTCTTCGCCCGCCTCGTTGAGGTCCTGGTGGCGGTCGCCCACCTGGTCCGCGTCCACCACCGCCGGGCGGTCCGCGTTGTCCCCCTCCAGAAGGACCTCTTCCACCTCCGCCCGATCCTTTCTCTTTGCGGGGTGGTCCTTCTCCAGAAGGTCCTCTTCCTCCTCCACCCCGTCCTTTCTCTTTGCGGGATGGTCCCCCTCTAGAAGGTCCTCTTCCTCGCCCGGGTGGCTTGCCACCAGATGGGCCGCTCCGGGACTCGCCGCGTCCTTCGTCACGTCCTCTTCCGGATTCTGATTTACGTCGTCCCCCGCCGGGTGGCTTTTTCCGCCGTCCCCCGCCGGGTGGTTTCCCCTGCTTGGACGGTGACCTCTTGCGAGCTTGTGGCTTCCTTTCCTTCTTCTCTCTCTTTTCCTCGGCAGGTTCGTCCACTCCGCCGTAACCGGCAACCTTCTCGATCGTCCCGTCTTGATTCCGGAAGATGTTCACCTCAAGTACGACATCGTATCCTTTGAGGGAGGCTTCGGTTGTGATTGCATGATCGAATGCATCCATGAGCTCATCAGGGGTGTCAAGAACGCGACCGTCATCGTTGTAGGTCAGGTTGACCATGAATATGCCATCTGAGTCCTTAACTTGGGGTGCTTCGACCGATATTCCACGTTTGCGAGCGACTCGACGCATTGCGACCTCGGTCATTCGGCGGAATAGTGCTGGGTCGGGGGCATCGTTGGCCGCGGTTTCTGGGGTAGAAACAACGGTTGTTTCCTCGCGTAGATGGGGTGGCAGTTCTGTGGTAACTGCTTGCGGTGTCGCAACCTCAGAGCCGTCTTGATTCATCTCAAGCCAAGCTTGTCGTTGTCGACCCTTCACCTCGCGCTCGGCGATGTGAATATCCTCGACCAACTGGTCGGTAGGGCTGTTGAACTCTCGTCGCTGGTCGATTCCCATCGTCGCTGCATTGCGTGCTTTTTGCGCCTCGGGCGATTCCTGCACGCCGCTCAGGCCTTCTGCAATTCCCTTCAGAACATCGCTGGCACTGCCCCCCTGTTCGCCGATCGTTTGGGCTCCACCGATTCGGCTACCGCCGAGTTGAGTGACTGAGATGCCTCCTCCTTGTCCAGCATGCGTTCCCTGAGCAGTGGTTGCAGGGTTAGCGGATGGAATGTTGGATCGGTCAACGATTGAGGATAGGTCTGTGACGTTGGCTTGATGCACTGCAGGAGGGGGCGTGGATGATTGTGCTGGCGAGTAGGCCTGCCGCGTTCCGCACTCCGTACAGAACAGAGATTCGGGGGCGAGTTCTTCGCCGCACTGCACGCACATTTCGGCCATAGTCAAGTTGGCGTAGGGACCGACGGATAAAAACGGTGCTTCGATTGAGTGCAGTGTGTGCAAGAACGGATGGTTGGAGTGATCGGGGGTGGCCTTGCAGGGTGTGCGTGCGCCCTCGCGCTTGCGGATAGCGGGCAAAACGTCGTCCTTTTCGAAGCCACGGACCGGCTCGGGGGCAGAGTAGCTAGTGTCCGGCCACCCGAGCTGGATCATCCGATAGACAATTGTCCTCACGCGGCCTTTCGGGCCTACGACCGGTTCCTCCAGTTGATCGAGCGTATAGGAGCAAAGGATGGTTTGCGTATTCAGCCCCGTACAGTGATGTCCTTCCTTGATCCCGATAGTGAAATCATTCATCGTATCGTTGACAGTTCTCGATTCAGTCCTCCCTTCCACCTGTTGCCAAGTCTGCTCACATTCAAGCCGCTCAAAGTGAAGGAAAGGACTGGTTTGCGCAAAGCTGTGAAAGCCCTCAGGAGATCGGATCCACGAGATCCTCTACTTGACGGTAGAGACTTTCAAAGTTGGTTGGAGGAGCATGGTCAGGCTTCCGCAACGATTGAACGCTTCTGGGCCCCCTTTGTTCTCGCCGCATTGAATGTCCCTCCTGCCTTGGCATCAGCGGGTCAGGCGATTTTCTTATTTCAGCGAGGCCTATTCTCCTCACGCTCTGCGTTCGACGCCATCACATTCAGCAGTGATCTTTCTGATGTTCTGCATCCTCGTCTTGAGGTAGCCTTGGACAAGGCAGGCGCAGAATTCCATGCCTCTACCCCAATTAGGAACATCGAGCGTGTCGAGGGTGGATTCCACCTTGCAGCACGAGATGGCATTCACCAGGTCGATGCCGTCGTTCTCGCCGTTGAGGTGCGGCATGCCTACAGAATGTTAGAGAACCTTACTCAGGAACCAAAAGTCGGTAGGGTGCGTGATGCCATTTCACAACTTGAGACAAGTTCGATCATTGGGATACATGCACGTCACTCCTCCCCCCTTCTTCCAGAAGGCCTTCCATACCTCGTGATTTTGGATGAACCATTGATACAGATGGTAATCGATCGTACAGGAGAGCAAGGACATCCTGGGGAACATTGGTTCAGCGTCCCGGTATCGTTCGCAGACAGATGGCACGATGTCAGTGATGATGAGATTGAGGAGGCGTATCGCCGCGTTCTTTCCTCTCGTCTTCCTTCAACATGGTCCGAACCTTTGCATGTCGATATCGTAAGGATGCGCTACGCCACTCTGGCCCCTCATCCAGGGTCGACTTCTCATCGCCCCGCATCTGATGCCTTGGGGGAGGGGCTCATTCTTGCAGGTGCATGGACGGATACTGGCTGGCCATCGACAATGGAAGGTGCGGTGCGCAGCGGGTTGGCAGCTGCAGGCGCTGTGCTCGGTGAAGGATATGATGTGGAGGAAAGTTGGCCGGGTTGGCCAGAGGCTCCACTCCGTGGGCAAGAGGGGTGGGCAGAATGGGCTTGAGAAAGGTCGGTGAGAAGGTCGATTTCGGGGCTCACAAAGTAGAGGGTGACGATATTATTCTCGCTGGTGAGGGGGCGGCATCAGATCTTGCAACCGATCAAGCATTCTGCATCAGCACAGCAAATTCTCATTATGAGAATTTTCTCGTTCTTTCCCGGTTTACCCCCAAAGCTTTAGTGGAGCCCATGGCAGCGGTCTATGCGTGGTCGAGATATGCGGATGACCTAGGAGATGAAGCACCTTTCTCATCCGATGTACGTGCTCAGCTGCTCAAGCGCTGGGCAGATCTGACAGTTGTTGCCCATCAAGACGGCTGGACAGGACCTGCCGACCACCCCATCCTTACTGCTGTTGCAGCTGCCGGACGGACTCATGACCTTCCTGTACAGCCATTCCTCGACCTTGCCGAGGCTTTCACGATGGACCAGGGTCCTTTGCATCCGGAGTCCATTGCAGATCTTGATCACTACAGTTCGCGCTCTGCAGATCCAGTTGGCAGACTTGTGTTGAGGATACATGGTCATGACGACCCGCAATTGGATGCTTGGTCAGATGACATCTGTACAGGTTTGCAGATAGCCAACCTCATGCAGGATGTGAGGAGGGATGCTGGCATCGGGCGGGTTTACATCCCGCGCGACCTTCTTCGCTCTCACGATGCCGCTGAAAACGATGTTCTTGCCCTTCGGTCCCATCCGGGTGTACATGCTGCCATTGTTGCCACGACCCTTCATGCCCGATCACGCTTGCGAGCAGGTAGGGCTCTTGTCGGTGCTGTCGATCCACATCTGGCAGTGCAGGTAGATCTCTTCGCCCGAGGTGGTGAAATGGTGGTTGCTGCAATCCTCCGCAGGAATGGCAGGACGCTCACGCATCGTCCACGTGTAGGCCGCCTAGGTCGATTACGCCTGGTTCTCGTAGGAATCCTTGCAAGCAGGCGCCTGCGGGCGATGGGATGAAGCATCAGCCTGATAGCGGCGCGTTAGGACGGGAGAGCATGACTGAGGGACTTGAGGCACTACGCAGCAACGTGCAACTCATCCCAGATGTGCTTAGAGTGGTGTCGAATTCTAAATGGGTTGATGTGGCATCAGTGATGCCAGATCCTTCAGAACCTCTTGTTAACCCGTTCAAGGATGCTGAAGGTGGTCGCTGGGAGGCGCCACCAACTGATGCTATGCTTGAAGCCGCACACAGTTACAGTCACGCCCTCACTCAGCGTGTTGCGGCCAATTTCTACCATGCCATGCGTTATCTCCCAGATGTGAAGCGTCAGGCTCTGACTGCAGTTTACGCCTTCTGCCGGCGGGCTGATGATATTGCTGATGGCGATCATCAGGAGGCCTTCTCAGGTTGGTCCGATGAGGCCTTCACGGGCTTCGAACAATACCGTGAAGAACTTGTCGAGAGGAGCGGATACGATGCTATCATCGATGGTGGTGAGGGCCTTGATCGCCTTCGCCAACTGTATGGTTTGCGGATGAAGATGTCCTCGTGCTTTGATGATGATCTCTGGCTGACTGACCCTGTTTTCATGGCACTCAAGGCCGCCAAGAATACCTACAACTTCAATCGCTCAGACCTCGATGCGGTGATTGATGGGATGGAGGATGATCTCTATGTCGTGGACTACAGGACTGTTGAGCACTTGGAAGCATACTGCGCCCGCGTTGCCTCGGCTACAGGTTTGCTCTGTATCGATGTCTATCAGCCATCCGATCGTACCGCTGCCCGGAAACATGGATATTCACTCGGTCAGTACATGCAGATGATCAACATCCTACGTGACGTGAAGGAAGATGCCCTTCTTGGTCGAGTCTACCTCCCGCAGAATCTGTTGAACGATTATGGCATTGATCCTGAATCGTTCGTAAAGAATGGCCCTCCTTCAGCGGATTGGAAGCCCTTTGTCAATGAGTGGGCTCGTCGCTGTAATGAGAAGTTAGAGACGGCTCGGCCACTGTTTGATCTGTTGCCTAGAGACAGCAGATATTCACCAGCAGTCATGGTGGCCTTGTATCGCAGGATCCTTCGTCGGATCATCCGCCGTCCATCTGAAATTTTCTCGAAGCGTGTACGGGTCCCGTCATTCCAGAAGTTCGTGATAGCTCTGCTTACAGCACTGCGTATTCGACTGCAACCCACGCGGCCCAAGAGGTCTGCACCATGAGTTCACAGACCCGGGTTGCCGTCCTTCTGGAGGATCAATGCCAACCCAAGAAATGCCAGCATGAGTGCTGGTCCTTCTGCCCACCTGTCCGCAATGGCGTCGAATGTATCGTGATTGATACAAGCAACCAGCACCCTATCATCAGTGAACCTCTGTGTATTGGCTGCGGAATTTGCGTGAACAAATGTCCATTCGATGCTTTGGTCATCACTCAACTTCCTTCGACCCTTGATTCAGAATGCATTCACCGCTTTGGCCGCAACGGTTTCCGGTTGTATCGTCTTCCCTCAATCGACAGCGAGGGTGTCATAGGCATGCTTGGTCCTAATGGGATGGGGAAGTCGACAGCCCTGTCGGTTCTTGCTGGGACGAGGCAGCCGAATCTAGGTGAATGGGATATTGACTCAGCAGCGTGGGAGGAGATCATTGAATCTGTTCCAAGTGGCCTTGTTCGTGAGCATATGACTCGTGTAGCTGCTGGTGAATCTTCGGTCTCGATGAAACCACAGGCCATTGATCGCATACCCAAGGTGGCTACAGGACGTGTTGAATCACTTCTGCGTCGTGTTGATGATCGTGGCCTTTTCGAGAAAGTTATTCCAGATCTTGGACTTGAGGTAGTGCTCGACCGAGAAATCGCGGAATTGTCGGGTGGTGAGTTGCAGCGCGTCGCTATTGCAGCAACGATGCTGAAGGAGGCGGATCTGTATTTCTTTGACGAACCGACCTCGTATCTTGACATCTATGAGCGCCTTCGTGTTTCTCGCGTGATCCGAGAACTCTCTACAGAACATCCGGTCCTTGTTGTGGAGCACGATCTAGCGATTCTTGACCTGCTGTGCGACAAGGTGCACATCATCTACGGGCGGAAGGGTGCCTTTGGAATTATGACGCAGGCCCGTTCCACAAGGACAGCTATCAACACCTATCTTGACGGATTCCTGAAGGAGGAGAATATGCGTATCCGTGACCGTCCTATCGTGTTCCAGAAGGGCGTTGATCGCATTGACGGTGGGGGACAACGTCTCCTTGACTGGGGGGATGTCAGTAAGCAACTGGGTTCCTTCACTCTCACAGCTGAGGGTGGACGTCTCAATCGGGCTGAAGTTGTTGGTGTGGTTGGCCCTAACGGTACTGGTAAAACCACGTTTGCACGCATCCTCGCCGGCCACTTAGAAGCAGATGAAGGCTGGATTTCTAGTGATGCTCGTATCTCCTTCAAGCCTCAGCAGGTTGAACCAGAGCATGAAGGAACTGTTGAGATGTGGCTGATGGCTGAGGCGGGCGTGAGTTGGCGACGTGGTGACTTCACGACCAACGTCATTAGGCCACTTGGCATTGAATCGCTTCTTGAACGTTCAATTCTTGGTCTATCTGGAGGTGAACTTCAAGCCGTCAATATCGCAGTCTGTCTTGCACGGGATGCAGACCTGTACGTTCTTGATGAACCTTCAGCACATCTTGATGCGAACGCTCGTATGGAAGCATCCAGGGCAATTCGACGAACGATGGAAGCGATGGAGAGATCCGCATTGGTTATCGATCACGACGTGTATTTCATCGATCTAATTTCTGACCGGCTCCTTGTCTTCGAAGGCCAAGGTGGTCTGGACGGCACTGCCGTTGGTCCGATGCGATTACGTCGTGGCATGAACCGGTTCCTTGCTGCTGCTGATGTGACTTTCCGGCGCGATCACGATAGCCATCGGCCGAGAGTGAATAAGTTGGGTAGCCGTCTTGACCGAGAGCAGCGAGCTGCTGGCGAATATTTCTACGCGGATGGTTGATCATGCCCATTACCCCCTCGGCTAGCAGTCCCGTGAATCGTAGTCGTCAGCGCATTTCGGCTAGCTCTCTCAATACTTGGGAGAGGTGCCCCCGTCAATGGGGTCTGACTCGTTCTCTAGGGCTTGGTGGGCCGTATAGTCCTCCAATGATCCTTGGTCACATCGTCGAGGAGGCGATGGTAGGTCTGTTCATGGAGCGTCCTCCCTCGCGGCCGGACACGCGTTCACCTGACCGTTGGATCAAACATGTTTCTGGTAAAACATGGGAGCCAGATCTCGATGAGGGTGAGGTAGGATCTTGGAGCATTGACGACCTTCGTACATGGTATTGCAGTTCTCTCACTGATGTTGTCGCAGAGATGCAACGTATCGGGGCTGAGCGCTGGGAGTCAACGCCTCATCGCACTGATGCCTCTTGGGATGTGGTGGATGGCAAGCGGCTTCGTCGCATGCTTCGCGGTGGCATTGATCTTCTGCTGGAGGAGGTCCAGGCCTGCCTTGATGCGGATGGAGGCCCTGACCGCGATCGATGGTTGACATCCGGCTCCCCTCATTCGATTCCGTCCCCTTGCTGGGAGGAGGAACCGTGGGCATCGTATCGCTCACACCCGGCAGTTGTTCCTTCAACTCTCAGGGGTGATTTCGATGCTCGTGCAGCACTCGAGATCGCCCGTCCGTGGGGTAAGGATCCAAGAGTCGATGTTCCCCAACGCCTGATTCACCCAGATCGCTGGGCTACTGGTGAGCTTGACCTAGCCTTCAGGTGGGCAGGCTCGACTTGCATTGTTGATCTGAAAGCGAGCGCTGGAACAAGCCCTTGGAGCGCGGCAGTGTGGAGACAACTATCGTTCTATGTGTGGTTATGGAATTCATTGAAGGATGAAGCAACCTCTCCTGAAGCTGACCGTGCCGAAGCTTGGTTCCTTGATGGCCCCCACCGAAGCCGACTCGGAGATGAGCACGCGAAGATCGATCAGGACGAACTGAAGTCGATTCATGGTGAAATGCTTGACATCGATCGCTCTAGCCTTCCTCCTGCAGAACCTTCTCCTCTCCCGTCTTGTGAGCCCGGAGGTCGCGTCAAGCAGATCGACGATGCTACACCAACCGCCTGTCAGTTCTGTTCAGTTTCGTGGGCCTGCGATGCTCGGACAGATGATGAAAGGGCCTCTAACCTGCGGACCCTGTGGTCTGGTGGGCCTGAGTCCTGGTCCCAGATGCCCCAGATACTCACGGTGGAACAGCCTTGCATCTCTGTCGATGAACTTCCCTCACGTGTCAATGTCAGGGGTGAGGTTCTCAGCATCTGGGGCCCGTTCATGAATCCCTACGGTGATCAAATCCATGGTGGAGTGATCGGAATCGAAGGTGGTGCTTCGATTCTTGTCGAGGAGACCGAGACAGATGCCTGCGAATCAGTCCGTTCGATGGAAGGTAGTGTCATACTAGTAGATGCAGCGATTGGTCAATGGAAAGGACGCCCCCGTTTGTATCTTGATGGCCGGTCTCAGATCATTGAAGAAGATGCATCTGCGAACTGCACTCCGATAGGTCTGCTCCCGACAAGGGCGAGTGTCCAAGGTTTGATCGTCCATCGCAATCACCATGTTGGTGTCGGCGTGAATGGCAGGCCATTCTCCATCTCTGGTCTCCATCTCTTCGATGGGACTGGCATTGTCGAGTGTGTTGCCTTTGGAAGGGATCGAACCAACGCTTTCGGGACCTATCCTATCGGCTCACGGATTCGGATTATACATGCAGAACTAGGGTGGCGAAGTGGCTTCCCGCAACTGAGATTCCGAGGTAATCTGACTCGCATCGAGGCCGCTTCTCCACTCAAAGGGACCTGAGCGCAGACATCAAGACCCGTCACCTTGGTCTTTGGTTGTGCCAGTTCATGATGTCGATGAACCTGAGGCGGCGTGGTCTCGATTCGAACGATTGTCAGCCTCATCGATGAACGTCCATGCCACGTGCCCACGACTGTGGTGGCATCGACGGGTGGATCAGGTGCGGCCCGCCTTTAGTCCGGCCATGGCTATTGGGAGCATGCTTGAGGAAGCAGTGGCGCGTGTACTCCGTGCTTCACCGATGCATGAAAATTCAGGAGCACCACATGGTGTGCTCAAAACTCCGATATGTCCTGATGGAAGGCCAGACTCAAAGGGGAAGTGGCCAGTTCGTACTCTTCTTCCTATCGAACAATGGCCGAGTGATCGTGAAACTCTGGAAGAGTGGGCTAGCCTCAGACTTGATGTTCACCTTGGGGCTATGATGCCATTGACTCAGATGGCTTGGGAGTCAAACGCGAATCGGCATGGGGACTGGGAATCCCTTGATGCATCGCGCATTGCAGAGATGGGGCGTAACGCCATTTCCCTTCACCTTGATGAGTTGAAACATCTTGTTGATGACTCATCTCTGCTTTGTTGGCAGCGTCTCAGAGATGGTGTGCGCGAACAGATACCCGCTCCTGATGGTTGGAGTCCAGATGTGGAACTCCCTCCTGAGGTCTGTTCTGCCACGGGCTGGCTTGGGGCTTGGTTCGCTGGTCGGCCATGGTTCGTGGATCCAGATGCAGCTCTGTTCTCGATGACTTCCATCCACCCCTATGCTTGGTTCGCCGGTGAATTTGATTTCGTGTATCGTTGGGCTGAGGCCCCATCTATCATTGACCTCAAAGCCTCCGATGGAACCGGTGATTTCGGCCGCGGCTATCCCAATCAATTGACCGCATATGCATGGTTATGGAAGGAAACTCATGACGGTCAGACTCCATTATCATTGAGGATCTGGTATCTTGATGGTCCTCATGTGAAGGAAGTGCCTATTCCAGATGATATGGGATTTGAAGCATGGGCGCAGCAGGCTGAGGCACTGCATCTGCGCATGTTCGATTCCAATCGCTCGATTTCGCAATTTCCTGCCGAACCGTCAGCCATGGTCCGCTTCCAACCAGGGGGGACTGACGAGGTGAGGACTGATGAGGATCGTTGCACTTGGTGTGATGCTCGACTGTTGTGTGAGCATGGCCGCAGTCATGTTACTTGGCCTGACCCTCCAGCATTGGATACTGGGCGCTGGAAAACCTTCGATGAATTCCGTTCCCGTTGGACCGCAGCAGGTCATGCGATGTCCTTGTCTTCACTGCGGGATAGGTGGCCTGAATTCTCATTGAAGGATGATGAAGGCCATCAGCGTGTATTCGTGAGGCAGGGTGGGCCTGAGGGTCTACAGGAGGTTGATCTGGGCGAATATATCTCCATATCTGATGTTCGCGTCGAACCCCGTTACCGTGGTCCTGTGATCATCGCGGATGACCTTTCCACCTTGCATCGAAATCCTGACCCTGACCTTGAGCGTGTTGAATTGAACACGTTCCAGATGAGATATTCCATCCATGGCATCGCTATATCTTTGACTTCGAAGTTGCTTGAATTCGATGACGGTCGAACCAATCCTATGTGGTCAGTGCGTCTTGTTGATGCCTCTGGGACCTGCGAGGCCATTGCATTCGGGGATGATGTGCCGAAGATTGCTCCCTCTATTCGAAGAGGGGACCATCTGCTTATGCATGGTATCTGGATTGGGGAGCGCTTCGGCAAGCCCCAGATCCGACTTGATCGTTCGAGCAGCGTGATGGTCATCTGAGTAGGCGCCGAGTGAGAGATTTGAACTCCCGCGTCCTAGGGACAGTGGTTTTCGAGACCACCGCAATACCGGGCTATGCGAACTCGGCTGAGGTGCGTCACTATGAAGGCCTGCATAACCCTGACGGGTGCATGAAGGTGAACGTGAAGGTAGGTCATTCGATGCATGAACTCGAGTATTCCCCGTCGTGCACGGTGCTTGACGTGCTGCACGATCTCTCTCTTCCAGAATCCATGTCGATGGTGGTATGTGAGGGCGAGGTCATCCCTTCCACAACGATTCTTAATGGTGACATAGAACTTGAGGTAATCGTAGTCGCCTCGGGCGGATGAGTTACTGATACAGATCAATCTGTGGAGCGCTCGACGCACTGCTTACTTCCTCGGAGCCATCGAGCACTTCGATCAACTGTTCGACACGTTCTGCAAGACTTTTCTCAGTACTCCTTTCGATAGGTAGATCGACATCGAACATCTTTTCAATCTGTTCATGCAAGCGGCGGGCCCCTTCCAGATCAACAGTCCCTCCTACTGAAGAAGCGACGATACAGGCAGTGGGAATCCCATCGAATTCACCCAAGGTTGCCATCCATGCAGCCATGCCTATCATGCCTGCTTCTGGCCATCGCTCTGAGGGGGTGGCTCCAATGTTCTTCAACCACTCTCGGTCTTCACTTGATGGCCCGAGTAGGAGGACATCGTGGTCGCTAGGTTCGGCAGACATTCCGACGAGTACGAGGATTCCTTTCACTCCCCACTCTTTTGCCTCTTGACGCAGTGCCAGCGCAAGGCGATGTTGGCCAGATGGACTCATGGGTTGTGCCTGACATGTGGCAACAAGAAAGGACTTCTCTCCGCTGACGAGGTGTACTCTTAGCGCAGGACAGCGTAGAGAATCATGTTCGTCCTTCATGGCGTGAGGGGGGAGGTCAGGATCAGTGACTGAGAAAACGATTGGAGGCTTGAACTGTTGGATCAGTCCATCGATGACGAGTTTGCCCACGTTGCCGATACCAGGTGCTGCGAAGAGAAGGATAGCATCGTCGGGAACAACCTCGAGGTGTGTGCGTGACAATGTCACGATGAATCCCCATCGTCAAGCGTGGGGAGTTCGTCCAACCAATTCGGATTCGACTCCTCCCTGAGCCGAAGTCGGATGGCTTGATGGCGGTCCTGAGGTGAGAATTTGAGAGGAGCTGCTTGTTTCATCGTGCCACCGCACAAAGGACAGACCTCGCCCAGTCCATAGGCCTTGCAGGTGTTGCACCTCTGAATGAGCCGTCGCATCGATATCCCTCAGGCTCGAGTGGCCTTGGCAGTGAAGCCGTCGACAGGACTGGTCATGGTGGCCTCGATCTCTGCCCAGATGCTCTCGGCAGCTTCGAAATCAGGTGCTGTGACAACGACGCGATACTGGGGGGCTCCATCATACCGTGCGGTAACAAAAATTTCTTTTTCCTCATCACATAGTTTCTCGACTTGTTCAAGCACATCCTTGATTGCGTCAACTCCGTTTGGTGCTACAGAAATCAATTCAAGGAAACCATCAATGATGACCTGCTCAGGGATGATGTTCTCAAATGCAACTTTGTGAAAGTGTTCGATCCAGTCTCCACTGAGATCCTGCTCAGCGAATGCCTGTTCATTGACTGCAATCTCCTCGAAAGCCTGGTGAAGACTTCCGAAGATTTCGGTGAGAATCTGAATGTGCTCTTTTGGTTCGTTCGTTCCTGCTCGTTCGTTGACGACATCGATGAGACGGTGTGCCTTCTGTTCATCCTTCCATTGTTGGATGCGAGTTCTTCGCCGCTCCTCAGAAACCGCCTTGAGTGAGAGGTCGACACTTTCTCTGTCCTCACGTACTCGAGTAACTTTGCACACGATGCGTTGTCCCTCACGAACATAGGAACGTATGTTCTTGATCCACCCTGAGGCTACCTCACCGATGAAGATGAATCCTTGCCGATCCCCAAATTCCTCAAGGCGTACGTATGCTCCATTCGACTTGATGCTTTGAACGACGCAAATCGTTAATTCGCCAAGTTCAGGCCACTCTCGCACCTGAATTTCGGACATCTATGCATCCTCCGACAGCGTTTGGATGATTTCGCTGCCGGATAATCGAGCCTTGCCACCGGCAGGTCGTGTCAAAGTGGCACCACATGTGCTGCACTTCACGGTGGTAGTAGCGTGGCTGAAGATAGTCGCTTCACCTCCACAGTCATTGCACCGAACAAGGAGAAATTTGCCTGACATACAGTCTACCTCAATTGTCGATCAGTTCAAATCGCTTAGAACGCTTGCATGGGCTGTAGTGAGCCTTTCCAGATTCCGTGCAGCGATACAAAATATTCACCCGCTTCGTAGGTTTCTCACGCCCTTCAGGTTTGGGACGCGGGAACCCGCGGTATCCAGCCATCACGCGCCGGAATCGGCGTTGGCCCCATTTGAGTTCAGATGCGCGTTTCTTGCGCACTCTCTCGACTGTGTGCATGGTATGCTTACCTAAGGTGGGTGAGTACCGCTTCACCTGTCTCGGACGCTTGACCATGGTCGAACCTTCGCAGAATTGGCGACCGGAGGACTGTATTTATGCCTATGCTCTCAACGGGGAGGACCGGGGGTTGCGAATTGGATACGTGGGCCATCTCCTTCTGGATTGCCACACTTGTCCTCATCCCGTCCGGTCTCGGCATGACTCTCTTCGCCAAGCGCAGCATGAAGCGTGTGGGAATTCTAGTAGGTATTGTTGGCTCTGCGATGATCCTGCTCACCACGGTGCTCGGTGATTCCTCCTCCTTTGAGCGCGAGGTGTCTTTGACCCTCCTTGCGTCTCTGGGTCCTTCAATCATGATGGGCTGCTCGACGATTCTGCTCATCTTCACCTCTGATAGCCCCGTTAAGCCACTTCCACGACCATTGAGGTGGTTCGGTTGGGGTGGCCTTCTCCTCGGCCTTGGTTGGATTCTTGCTTTGGCCCTATTCTCTCCTCCGACATCGAGTGGCGGGGCTGTCAGTGAGGTATGGACAATCTGGCTGACCTCCTTCCTCCTGATTCTTCTTACTCTTGGGCTGACCTCAATCATCTTCCTGCTGTCGATGGGGGAGGCTCGTTACACTGAGATCATCAGCATCCTTCCATTACCAGTGGGGGCAGGCCTGATGCTCAACTATGCACTGACTGCTGGATTCAAAGGCCTTGCACCTGAGGTTGCCTTAGGCCGATTCGCAGAAGCTTCTCTGATGCTCATTGGCACCGTGTTAGGGACGGGTGTCGCATTATTCCTGTTTGGCTTGGTCCTCTACGTCAGCGAGCGCGGAATCACCCAGCTTCCTACAGCTTCTCCCCTCACAGATGGTGAGAAGGAGTTGATTCGCTCCCGAGTCGAGCGAGGTCGTGAGATTGTGACTCAGGTTGACTCCACGGGGGGTGAGAGCGATTCGTGAGCATCATCGTCTCCGCATCGTCAGGTTGCTGATGCCAGGTTCCTTTGTTCTCATGGGGCTTGCCGTTGCTTTGGTGGGACTCTCTGGGAAGGACGTTGGTGAATCAGTTCAGCTGATTGTCGAATCGGCTTTCGTAGCGATGATCCTCTCCTCTTTGGTGCTCTCTTCGTTTGTTCTCTTTGCTTCTAAGAGTCATCCCCAGGCTAAGTCGATTATCACGGGTGCTGTGTCGATAGGTCTGTTCCCCGCAATTGCTGTTTTTGCGATAGGTGGAAACACCGTAGAGGAGAGTGTTGAGATCCTTGGTCACGTGATGATAATTCTCATCGCATCAATCGTGGCCACCGCTCTGATTTTCTCGCTACTTGTCGCCATCGTGACTGATCGCCGCAGTCAGGCACGCTACCTTCTTGGCGACGCCTTCTCTGCTGACAGTGAGGAGTGAAACGGATATAAGACCGGTAAAGGTCCGCAGGGCCGGTTACCATGTCGAAGGGCACTCCGAGTATGGGCAAGCGTCAGAAATCGACGCACATTCAATGTCGCCGCTGTGGGAATCATTCGTATCACAAATCTAAGCACGTGTGCGCCTCCTGCGGCTTTGGAGCTACTGCTCGCCGTCGAACCTACAATTGGAACAAACACTCCCATAGACCATGAGCCAACCTCGGTCGATGTTCATAAATCGCCTCGGATAGAGGGTATTCTGGAGAGTCCGGTATGTGTGGAATTCTAGGCCTTGTGGCGCCAGGTCTTGACAACGTAGCACCCCAGATTTACAATGGCCTCACAGTACTGCAGCACCGCGGTCAGGACGCTGCAGGAATCATGACTTGCAATGGAGATCAACTCTTTCAGAGGAAAGGAAATGGCCTTGTTCGTGATGTGTTTTACCAACGTCACATGAATCAGCTTGTTGGCAACATAGGTATTGGACACGTGAGGTATCCTACCGCTGGGACCTCTTCTTCGGCTGAAGCTCAGCCGTTTTACACCAATTCACCCTATGGCATCGGCCTTGCTCATAATGGCAATCTTACGAATGCTGATGAGTTATCCCAACAACTGTATTCTGAGAACCTGCGCCACGTGAATACGTCGAGTGATTCTGAAGTCCTGCTCAATGTCTTTGCTCATGAGATCCAAACCCGCGGACGGATGAACATCGGTGCGGAGTTGTTCCTCAACGTCGAGGATGTATTCCATGCTGTTGAGTGCGTCCATCGCCGCGTTAGGGGTGCCTATTCTGTTGTTGGTCTGATCACGGGTTATGGCATGTTCGCCTTCCGCGACCCTCATGGCATCCGACCGTTGGTTCTTGGCACTCGCCATCATGAGGGCTCAGATGAATGGATGGTCGCGAGTGAATCGGTTGCGATTACTGCACTTGGTTACACGTTGGTCAGAGATGTCGAGCCAGGAGAATGCATCTTTGTCAGTATGGATGGAAAACTGTTCCACCAATCAACCTCTCTTGATGCTCCTTACACACCGTGCATTTTCGAGCATGTCTACTTCGCTCGCCCTGACTCCGTAATAGATGGCATCAGCGTGCATTCCGCCCGTCTTGAGATGGGGCGAAGGTTGGCTGAGAAGATCATGAAAGAACGACCGGATCATCACATTGACGTGGTCATCTCGGTTCCTGATAGCGGACGTATTGCAGCCATTGAACTATCCAATGTCCTTGGTGTCCCTTACCGTGAGGGCTTTGTGAAGAATCGCTATATTGGGCGTACCTTCATCATGCCAGGACAGGAGTTACGCAGAAGTTCTGTGCGGAAGAAATTGAACCCTCTTCCCGATGAGTTCTTCTCGAAGACGGTTCTTTTGGTCGATGACAGCATCATTCGTGGTAACACCAGCCACGAAATCGTTCAGATGGCTCGGGACGCCGGGGCTACATCCGTTTACTTTGCAAGTGCAGCACCGCCAGTTCTTCATCCAAACGTGTATGGTATCGATATGCCTGCTGTTACTGAATACATCGCTCATGCCAGAACTGTCGATGAAGTATGTGCTGAGATTGGTGCGGATTGGCTTATCTATCAGGATTTTGATGATCTCGTAGCCGCTTGTTCAAATGGCCGCAAAGACATCTCTCACTTTGAGGCCTCCTGCTTCACAGGTGATTACGTCACAGGAGATGTCGATGCGGCGTATCTTGAGGCGCTCGAGTTGGCTCGAAATGATACAGCGAAGCGGCGCCATTCTCCCGATGGAGATGTGCTGGAACTTCATAACCAGACCGCTGAGGATGAATCACGATAGATTGTGACCTCAGGGTTTCTGGGTCTTGTGAGCAGAGTCACAAGGGTCATTATACCGATGTTGATTCCAAAACCATGTTCGGGGCCACCGCCGGAGGTCGTCGGTTGACCGTGGAAGCGCTCCATCAGGTCTCAGTCAACTCTGTTGTCAACGATGCGCATGCTCTCTTTTCTTCTGATCGCCTTGCTGTTGTGACCTCAGATTCTCGAGTTCTTGTCATAGATGCAGCAGGTGAGACCCTTCATGAGCAGACCTTCGATGAGCCGCAGCGTTTTGTCCGGGTGACCAGTGATGGTTGCCTGCTGTTGGGAGGAGGTCGAGGAACGGTGAGGATGTTGAATGCAGATCACCAGGAAGACTGGACTCAAGCCATCGATTCTGGATGCCTGCACTTCGATGCTGATGAGGCCGGTTCGTGTCTTGTTCTCGTTGATGGTTCACGGACCGTTCATCGGATCAACGCTAGTGGTGAGTCCACGGTCATTCCGAGGAAAGGCGAGATTGTCATGCTCTGTGTCGAGCGGTCGGGAAAGGGTTTCGCCCTTGCTAACGATGAGGGCCACATCCAGATCTTTGACCGGCATGGTGAGGAGATATGGTCAGTGGAGACACGCGTCGGTGGCGTTCCCGATCGGCTCCATGGTATGCTCCTGCTCGCTGATCTGAGTCTTGTTCTTGGTCTGGAGTCGCTTGAGCCGACCGACCGCCCAGAGGGGGAGAATGTAGTCCAGATCATTGCACCCGATGGTTTGATTCGACGCACCATCTCTCTGCCGACCCCCCCCACAGTTCTGGAATCTCAAGGTGACGAACTTCTGGTTGGAACACGCGGCAGTGAGGTTCACAGAATCGATATGACAGCGATAGATCAGGCTGGGAGCGATGAATTGTCCGTTGCGATGGGTCCAATCAACATGTATGAAATCAGGAGCATTGCTCGGACTTCGACTGCGTTCTTCATTGGGTCATGGTTCTACGTCAATAGGCGCAGTGAATCCACTTCAGAAGCGTCTAAGGATTGGGAGTTCGAACATACTGGATACGTTTCACACATCATCGCCTTTGCTGAAGGAAGTGTGATTGCGGTTATTGGTGATGATCAGAATGATTACACCGACGGGCAAACAATCTCTCTGCTTGATCCAGCAGCAGAGGGTGTTGAGCCACATTCCACAGTTCCCGATGATCTCATGGAATTTGCTGATGAAGATGCAGCAGTTCTTGCGGCGAAGAGTGCTGATTCCGGGGATACATTTGCGGACCTGCTCACTGAGGAGGAGCAAATGGCCCTTGGTTCGGGTCTCAGTACCTCACACGTTGAGACGGAGGATTTGCTCTCAGATCTTGGTGATGCGCTCAAAGATCTTGAGGACATGGATATTGACTCAGAAGTGATGTCTCTTGATGCAGATGCACTCATCGAGGATCTGAATATCGACACTCAACGTATCAACCTCCCTCCCGTGTGCGACGCTGGAGAGGACATGGAATTAGAGGCCGAGGACGATGGCACAGCAATTGTAGTCCTTGACGGTTCAAAATCCTATGATCCCGACGGTGAGATCGAGAAGTGGGAGTGGCGTCGGCGAGATGGCCTAGTTATTGGTGATAGGGCCAAGATACAGGTCAAAATCAATAGCGGCATCCACATCTTTGAACTCGTTGTAACTGATAACGATGGAGCTTCGACCCGTGATTCGGTCGAAGTCAAGATCCGCTGATTCGCTCAATTCGATAGCAACTCAGCCAGCGAGGATTCGAGAGCAGGTAGAGCGTCCTCCCATGTGGACACGATACCGTAGTCCGCGTGTTTGAATATGGGAGCATCGGGATCTTTGTTGATGGCTACGATGAATTTCGATGTTCGCATCCCAGCAAGGTGTTGGATGGCTCCTGAGATACCTACTGCGATGTAGAGTGACGGATTGACAGTCTTACCTGTCTGGCCGATCTGAATGCTGTGTGATATCTCATCCCACGCATCGACCGCGGCTCTGCTTGCTCCCACAGCAGCTCCGAGGTGATCTGCAATTTTCTCAAGGTGGCTGAAATTACTTGGCCCCCCCATTCCCCTACCACCTGAGATGATGATGTTCGCCTCTGAGACGTCGATTCGTTCACTCGCTTGGGTGATGGCTTCCTTGATCGCTACTGATGGTTCTGCACTATGGTCGACGATACTGATTCCTGCGTTTCCCCCCCCACCTGCGGGAGCAAAGGTATTCCCGCGTAGGGTGAACGCGGTTGGGCCGTTGGCTGAGATGGCTTGAATCGCCTTGCCTGCGTACACTGGTCGGTCGAATGAGAGACCATTCTCATCTGTGATCCCAATCACATCTTGAACAATGCCTATACCTCTGACAGCCGCCAAGCGTGCGGTCAGATCCATGCCAAGAGGTGTAGCAAGAGCCGCAATGTGGCCTTGTTCTGCCACTGCGTCGATTGCTCCGGCCCATGCTTGACTATCGTAGGTCGCGAATCCCTCTCCTCGTATTGCCGTGACTTGTTCGACTCCTTCGATGGAAGCCGCAGTCTTGGCGGCTGAGGCAGGGTCCTGTCCAAGGACGATGATGTGGCATGTTCCTCCAAGATTAACTACTGCTCCGACCGCCTGGGCGGTCATGGCACTCAGATTTCCGTTCTGTATTTCTCCAATCACGGTATAGGCCGACATTCTCTCCTCTCCTCAGATCACCTTAGCATCGTTGCGCAGTAGTTGTACCACTTCACTCACTGAATCTGCTCCCTCAAATGTTCTTCCTGGCTGCTTCTCAGGTGGTGATGAAAGGTTGCCTGCTTCTGTATTTGACGTTGAAGCGGTGGGAGCACTAAGCTGAATAGTCGCCTTCTTAGCCATCATGATGCCCTTAACATTCGCTCTGCGAAGGTCCGGCAATCCTTTGTCACAAGTGATGACGCAGTTCTTTGGTAGGCTCACCCGTTCTTTTCCTGCTGGTCCCACACGGACCGCTGAATCATTGTTGTATTCACTGACGAAGGAGATGCACGGCCAATTAAGTGCGGTGGCAACTCCCGGACCAGTTGCAGACATGTTGAGGTCAGCACTGGCCTTACCTGTGAATATCATCTCCGCTCCTTCGGAACTTGCTACCTCTGCCAGAGCCGCGGCAACTCCGAGAGCATCGAGTGCATCGGCTCCATCATTCCATATTCTGAACAGATGCTTAGCACCGACCGCAGCAGCATCTTTGAGCATCTTGTCCGCTCTCTCAGGTCCGAATGTGATGGCGATGACCTCACCCCCATGAGCTTCTGCATGAGAGAGTGCTGCTTCGAGTGCATATTCGTCGAATGGACTCATTGACCATTTGATGTTAGATTCATCGAGGCCTCCCCCGCTCAGTATGATTTTAGCTGTTGTATCGGGCACTTGTTTGATGAGGGCTGCAACCTTCATGTGAATCCCTAACCAAGCGACAGGTGATGGGTGTTTGAACCTTCGCGACGGTGTTCAGGTCGCTCAGCGCCTGTTCTGTAGTTTTATCAGCAGTCGAAGCACCTCGACGTAGATCCAGATAAGGGTGACCAACAGCCCGAAGACAGCTCGCCATTCCAATTCCTTAGGTGCTTTTCTTTCAACCCCATGCTCGATGAAATCGAAATCAGCAACAAGGCACAATGAAGCGATGGCGATGACGAACACAGAGAATCCTATTCCTATCGGTCCTGAACCGTGAATCAATGGCACAGATATTCCGAATGCGAAGAGGACGATGGAGACCAGATAGATCATCACGATGCCGATAACAGCTGAGGCAAGGGCAATGCGCAGATTCTCTGTGTACGCGATCAATCCGAGTCGGTAGATCACCAACATACCTGTGAAGATCGACAAGGTGATGGCGACCGCGAGGATTGCGATACCAGGGTAGGCTGATTCTGCGAGCGTTGAAAGCCCTCCAAGGAAGAGCCCTTCTAAGATGGCATACACAGCAACGTGATTCGAGGTGCATTTTCTACTGAAGACGACGATGAGGACTGTGATCATCCCGCCCATCGCTCCAAAGATCAGAGACCCTATCACGAGGTATGGGTCGTTGAGGTTGTAGACTCCGAAGGCCATCAGGGCGATCAGAGAAGTCATGAAAGCGGTCTTTGAGGCAACACCTTCCAGTGTCATATGTTCATGAGTCTCAAAGTCGCCCTTTACGACGAATGTGTTGTCGGTCAGAACTGGATTTGATGTGCGGTACATAGGAAGGCGACGTGTGATTGTCTACAAAAAGTCTCAGTCATGATTGAATAATCATGGACATCGAGTACTGATGGCCAACCTCATACACACCATCTCGAATCGGGGGGTGTGGACATGAAGTCCCAAGGCCAGTCATTCGCCTTCCTCGTGATTCTTCTCTTCCTTCTTCCAGGATGTCTTGGTCAATCTTCATCCACAAATGATTCAGAAGACGATGAAGAGATGCAAATGGTCTGTAGTGGTTCCCCCATGTTGTGTGACCGTTCCTACGATAACGTCACCTTCCCTGAGACGCACAATTCCTTCGCTACCCACGAGGATGGCATCCTGTATCCTGCCAGTAATCATCAGACAGGTCTTGCCGCTCAATGGGGGGCGGGGATGCGTGCGTTCATGGTTGATGCCCATTATTCTGTGACGACAAGTGATCCAACAGTCAACGATATCAGATTCTGTCATGGCGATCCAGATCGTGGAATTTCGCCGTGTGTGTATGGTGAGGTCGTTGCCGTGCAATGGTTGGAGGAACTGCGTCTGAACATGGATCAGGCACAACATGATGTAGTGACGTTACTCATCGAGAGTTACGTCCCAGCAGATCACATTCAGTACATCCTCGAGCAGGTGGGTCTGTGGGACCGGTTGTACGTGCATGAGCTTGGCCAGCCTTGGCCGACCCTCAGGACGATGATCGCCGATGAAACTACATTGGTCGTGTTCTGGGAATCAGCTGGTGACCCTACACACCCTTGGTTGCATGATTTTCTCGTGCATGGATGGACAACTGATTTTTCGGAAGATAATCCTGAGGACATGAATTGCGATGTCTATCGGGGTGATGGTGATCAGTCACTCTTCCATATGAATAACTGGTTGCGCAATCCGACGGGAACCTCAGATCCTACTCGTGCCGGCGAGGTCAACAACGTCCAATTCCTTGTCGGGCGGGGCGTTGAATGTTGGCAACAGCACGGCAAGCGCCCGACGTTCCTCGCTGTGGATTGGTGGGAGGAGGGTGATGTCGTCGAGGCATCAAGAATCCTGAATGAGTACAATGACTGGTCCGAACACGAGTGAAATGACGGGGGGGGGTAAATCAGTCTTAGTCCCGTGGACTTAGTTGACGTATCGAGTCCTTGAACGTCGATATAATGCGATTTTCGATGAGGTGTACAATTTCACAAGCAGTTGATTTCGATATACCCACTTTTTCTGCCAGACCCGTCAGTGTGATGCGCCGTGGCGATTCATAGTATCCTTCTTTTACAGCAAGATCGAAAATCTCTCTTTGACGTGGAGTGAGTAGGCGATCAGACTTCTCTGCTCCGAATGAAAGGATTCGATGAGGAATGGCTGATTCTTTGAGCCGGTTGATCAAAATCTGTGCATGTGCCTGATCGGTTTTGAATTCCCATTCTACCCAACCGTCCCTGACGTTGAACGGAGTTGCTGGAACAACTGTAGCGGTGGAGAGTGCTTTGAGGAATCCCCCGCCCCCTCTATTGATTGTGATGTCCATCGTGGTGATATCCTCCCTTTCTTCGTGGATGACGACTCCTTCGATTCCAGTGTGTTCATCCAGTAGACGAGGGCACGCCCTAACCTCGGATCCGATGACTATTGCCTTCGCCGTGCCGCGGCCTTTCGATAAGGGCATGTGCTCTTCGATGCGCAGAATTGTATGTGGCATTTTGCGGGTAACGTCACCCGCCCAATGACCATCTGGTAGACGAATCTGAATAAGCAGCCGCTGTACTGTGACATGTCGCTCTTTGGTGGCCGTCATGTTCACTTCAATACTCCCTCATCTGTATGATGTGTATGAGGTGTACATGAAATGTCCCGAACATGTTCGGATAACTAGCGCGCCATTCGTGGAAATAGATGCCTAAGTGCTGGCTATGATTACATTTCCATTATCTCGCAACCGAATCTCTTTGAGAATGCAGCAATTCTGCACGACGATCCACCCGAAGTCATTTGCATCGACGATGGATTCATTGGATTCAATCCCTGGTTCAAACCATACTCCCTCGATATCAGCACGACGTTCCATACGCTCACTAAGATCGTGCATCCAATAATCAACTTCGTTGGAAGAGATGTGTAAATTCACCAATTCAACCAGATCTCCGATATCGACAAGTGACGCATACACCTTCTGCCCAAGAATCTTACAACCGGATTCAGCGAATTCGGGGTTGACAAGATGGACTTGGTAACCCAGATCTATCAGTCCTTTTGCATCCACGTATGCAGCTTGATTTGAATCGTCGTTGACGCCTATCACAGCAACATTTTGCATCTCAAGCAGGCTGCTCACAGCCATGTCATTTGGTATTCGCTTGAGCGTTTCCATAGTTCCTAAATGTGCCTTTAGGTGGTAGGGCTTGGCCCGAACATGTAACGTGGTGCCAAATGATTTGTTGGTTGCGGGTCGGTATCAGTTCCCTATTCTTCGGCCTTGGATGAGGCCCCCCCCCTTTTGACTCATTGTGGCACTTGGCGTTCTCAACGTTGGGAGGGTATCGAAATTATGTCTAGATGGGGGAGAAGTAGTGGTCCATTCTTGCCAGAAGGAAATTGCGAGGAAAGGACTGCCACGATGTAGTTCAAATCACTTCACCAAAGAAGGTCGTTGCCAGTACACCTACTATCAACAAGATGGACCATGGACCTAGCGGCACATGTCCTCTCTCTAGTGGTTCGCAGGTTCAAACCCTGCCCCCGGTACCATCCTGTTTGTGGAGATATTGAACACATCACTGTGTAAGTTCCAAAATTCGTCTGCGTTTCGATTGCCTCGTGCAGACCATCCTACTGTCGGCTTTGTTTGCGGGACTGGTGGCCATTGCAGTCACCGTGGCGATTGAACGATGGGGCGGAATCATCGGAGGAATTCTTGGCACCCTACCGACAACGATAATTCCTGCCGCAATAGGTATGTATCTTGCAGGTGGTCAGGATGCTCTGCAGACCAGCCTGTCGTTGGTACCGTTTTGGATGGTCCTGAACTCACTGTTCGTGGGCTCATGGGTTCTCTATCCCCGGCTCAAACAAGATGTCAAACTCCTCGAAATGGCTATGGTTTCACTTGTATCTTGGGCCATTTTGGCCATCCTCTTGTCCCTATGCCTTGATTTCGCAATCGAGCGATATTCACGCCTTCTTCTTGGGGTGCTTGGAATGTTTGTGCTAATCACTCTTGGAATATGGATGACTTGGAGACCCACTGATGCACCAAGTGGAAGCAGGGCAGTCAGTCGTGGTGTGCTTCTATCAAGAGGAGTTGGGGCTGCAATTGCCATTGGAATCGCAGTGTATCTTTCAGGCCTTGGGATGCCTCTCATCGCAGGTCTTGCCTCGGTCTTTCCTGCGATATTCCTGACAACCATGGTGGGCCTTTGGATCTCTCAAGGCCCAAAGGTTCCGACAGGTGCTGCTGGTCCGATGATGTTGGGCGGTTCCTCAGTGGGCGCTTATGCACTGGTTGCAACCTGGGCATTACACGAACACGGGATGATACTTGGTAGCATCATCAGCTGGACAGTTGCAGTGCTGAGCACATCGTTACCGGCTTTCCTATGGTTAAGATACAAATCCTCCAACCAGATAACATAGTTATCAAATCCTTCAGAACCACAAGGGTGGTCAACAAACAGACACTTCAATGGCTGTGCTCAAGAAAACCTATGGCATCTGCAGAGAACATAATCGAAGAAAGAATCACTACTCTGCAGAGTGGGTAGCGCAGGTGTCGCATGCGTCCTATGAGTGGCATGGCGCTCCATAGCTAGAATGCGGCGACGATGTGCTTCCCGCGATCGCAATTGGGCCGTAGCCGCTCCACTCAAAGCCGACACAGGCGACTATCGTGCTGAGGGCATAGCAGAAAAGTGCTACAAGCTCTGGAGTGTGGACATTGGCGGCTCTCCACCCCTGCCACGCTAGTGGAAAGAGAAGTCCGAAGTATCCGAGGTGTGAGTGTGTGTGACGGAGATGAGAAAACGGGAGTGAGAGTGTCACGACGCCGGTCAGTGCCCATCGCAATAACACGCCAATGGCCATCACGCCAACCAGAGAGCCGGCGATGATCAGTCGCCATTGGGACTAGTTTGTGCTTTGCTCGTTTGGATCGCCGTGCAGCATCACGTGATTTTCTTTCACGTTCATTGTTGCCGCTGTGCCATAAGACATGCTCCGATGATCGATATCATCGTGGCAGCAGTCAGGAATCCCGGAGTTGCTTCTTCTTGTGCGGGTGTTTGCGAACTGAATGAGGTATACTCGGCTTTATTCCACATATCTTCGTTTGTATTATTGCCATCTCCATTGACTGAATTCCCATGTAGTGTGAAGTGAATGGCATTCGAACCTGGCGGTGCCGTCCACGTTGCATTCCACTCGCGTTGATCATTTCCCAACTCTGTATGAGTCATCTCTTTGCTCAGTGCTGATGTTTTTTCGTCCACAGAACTGAATGTACCTCCAGTGGCGATGATGTTGAATCCTCCAAGAGAATTGTTTCCACCTGAATGTGCTTCGGGACCTCCAACAATCGTGATCGTCAGATTGTATACCTCTCCCGGGTCATATGTTTCTGGAAGTCCCGTCAAGGTCACAGTGACAGATGGTTCAGCAGTGGGTGAGTGGCATGCACAACCGCCAAGAACATTCGTGATACCATCTTGTTCGGCTTGTATTCCCGAAGTGCCAAGAAGCATGATTCCCAGCAGCGCAATTCCAATCATCGATTTCCTATTCATCATCGCCATTCCTTCAGTTGCCCTTTCTGTAGGCATGGGATATTCCCCACCCCGCACATGTCCGGTGGCAGATTCCGGCAACTGCCCGGCCATCCTTCTATCCGCACATTGCTGTGTTTTCTTCTCAGGAAAGCGAAGATTGATTTCGGAGCGGACTGAGAGGGCGCTGAGAGGCATCTCTGTGGGCAGCCCTATTCATCTGGCCAGAGCAGCCAATATTCTTGTGGCCCTCATGCTCCTTTCGCTAATTCTTCCTGCTTCATTCAAGTCAACTACGCCCGACACATTGTCCTTTGATGCAGCAGCCACTTCTGGTCGCTCATCTGCTGATCTGACGGTAGATTACCTGTCTGCTTCATGGACTTCAGCAGATGCAGGTGAGCGCAAGAGCATCAGCACTCGGATCAAGAACATCGGTTCCTCGTCGGCTAGTTCGTTCAAATGGGGTCTTTATCTCTCCTCAGATACCACGATCACCACGAGTGACACCCTTCTTGATGAGTATTCCAAATCGTCACTGTCATCCGGCAGTACTTCGACATCGACGAAGTACATCGATATCCCTGAGTCAATCACTGGGGGGTACTACTACGTCGGCATGATCGTTGATACGCGGGACCGGATCAGTGAGTCGAATGAGAACAACAATGACGACTATGATACCGGGCGAGTGCATGTTTACGAACAGCCCGACCTGCTCGGCACCCGGTGCACTGCACCGTCTTCTGGAACGGTTGGAGAGTCTCTTTCGTCATCGATATCTATCAAAATTGAGAATGATGTGTCCAGTTCTCACGGGATGAACAGTGGCTCGTTCGATTGGGCGATCTACCTTTCCACAGATTCGACGATTACGACCAGTGATACACAACTCGGGTCCGATCAATCCTCCTCAAGTATTACGCGCGGGAGCACACGCACCGATTCACTCTCGGGTTCAACGAAATTTTCGTCCTCAATGAATGCCGGGACATATGAGATGGGGCTCATCATCGACGTCGATGATGACGTTGATGAGGCTGATGAGACGAATAACGTCTATTCTTGTGGTCAGATAACATTGCAGGAGGACCTCGCCGATCTCGAAGCATATTCGGTCAGTACCACGTCGTCCTCTGCCGCTATGGGAGATACCATCAGGGTCTCCTATAGAGTCAACAACATCGGGACCGATAACTCAGGCTCGTTCAAGTGGGAACTCTATCTTTCAACTGATTCGACCATCACCTCTTCTGATACCCTTGTGGATGAATTCAGCCTCAGCAGCATCACTGCGGGGTCATATCGCTCAGGACACGAGAATAATGTCGCCATTCCAACTGGGATGAATTCAGGGTATCACTATCTGGGGATGATTGCTGACAACCGAGATGATGTCAGTGAGTTAGATGAGACGAACAACATCGATGCTTCTAGTTCTCGAATCAGAATCGATGAACCAGCAGAACTTCTCCCATCAGCGCCATCCGGTCCCAGTACGGCTCAGGCAGGTCAGCAGGTGAGCATCTCGTGGAGGATTGACAATGATGGAGATGTTTCCTCGGGGTCGTTCAAGTGGGAGATGTACCTGTCTGCAGATGCGACCATCACGACCTCGGATACGAGACTTGGCAGCACGCAGCAGACCAGCAGTATCAGCGGTGGCTCCTATCGCACTGGAACTTACAGTCCCACTCTGTCTTCTTCGCTGCAGAAAGGCACTTACTATTTCGGAATCATTGTTGATACGAGCAATCAGGTTGCGGAGAGTGATGAGACGAACAACATTCTTGTCGGAAATTCGATCATTGTCACAGTTCCAGATCATGATATCGAGGCCACATCGGTTGTCATCGATGCTACGATGAGACAGATATGCGAGGGTGGGTCCACTACGGTCTCGGTCACTGTTACGAACCTTGGTCAGGATCTGGCTCCCTCTCATCATGTCGAGATTCTACTCGTTCTCAGCACGACAGGTAATGGCATCGCCCAAGGAACTTCGTTATATCTTGGTCAAGGCCAAGCCAGCGTTCAGTCCTACACCGGCCAGCACACGTTATCGATTCCAGTCTCTGCCCTGCCTGGCTCCTACCACCTTGTTCTGATCGCTGATGTCTATGATCAGGTCGGTGAGACGGATGAGAACAACAATATTGTCTTCACCTCCTCAAGTGCCGGCCTGCAGATTCTTGATTGTCGTCCCGATATCGCTGGAATTTCGATATCAGGTCCGCTGACCGGCAGCCCTGGCCAAGCTGTCGACATCGATCTGGTTCTGGCCAATGTTGGTTGGGCTGATGCCAGTCCCGTTTCGGTCGAGATACTGTTGACTGTCGACAGCTCAATCGATTCATTGGATGCAGTTGTGGCGACCACGACCATTGCCATCACCGCTCAGAGTACGTGGAGCGACGTGGTTCGCCTCTCGATTCCGTCCGATCAAGTCGAAGGATGCTGGTACTGGGCGGCCCGTATCGATCCGGTAAATCGTATCGATGAACTACGTGAGGATAACAACTCCATCCTGTCCAGTGCTGCCTTCTGCATTGCCCCTGCCGATCTGTCAGTCACATCTGTGGCCCGACCAGTAGGTGATGCAGTGAGTGGCTCGTTCATTGAGGTCGTGATCGATCTGGCGAACAGCGGTGATTCTGACGCTGGCCTGTTCGAGGTGACTCTGACCCTCTCGTCTGATGATGTGGTTGATGGGACCGATCATGTGTTCCCTTCTTTTGTTGTCTCTGAGCTTGCAGCAGGTGGTACGTGGACGATTAGGTCCACTGTTGCCTTGCCCTCAGGAATCATTGGTGAGCATCGGTGGATCGTGATGGTCGATTCAACCGACTTGGTCCTTGAGACCGATGAGGATAACAATCAGGGCGTGTCAGACCCATTCACGATTGAGACCCGTTCCATTGACCTTCAGGCCATCATCATCAGTGCTCAATCATCTGCAGATCCTGGTCAGGCCATTGATGTGGATTGGAGTGTTGCCAATCTTGGGCTCGACCCCCTTTCTTTCGATGTCGAGATCCTGCTATCTGTGGATGTGATTCCTGATGCTTCGGACCAACTTCTGCATCAACAGCGCGTCATCTTGCTGGATCACGCCGACTCATATCATGGAAAGAGCAGAGTGATTCTTCCGAGTGATGCAGCAGGTGAATACAGGTTCATTCTCTCTGTGGACAACACTGACGAGCACGCTGAAGACGATGAATCAAACAATCTTGTGGCCTCTGATGGCTCTATCATCATTGACCTCGATGCTCCACCACCAACAACATCTGATCTCGGAGGATGCGAAGATCAAGATGCCGATGGTAAGTTCGGTAAAGACGCGCCATCGACCAGATCTTCTGCTCTGGTTCTGGGCGTGGATCCAGGTGTTCAGATAGAAGGATGTCTAGCGGGTTCCGACCATGTTGATTGGTTCATATTCACTTTGACCCCTGGGAATCGCTCATCAATCGCTCTCTGGGTTGAGGGTGGACGATCCTCGGTAATCCTGTATCAGGGGGATGTGGTCGTAGATGAGGCTGTGTTCGGCGAGGATGATTGGTTAGCTGTCGTGGCAACACAGAATCATCCTCAGAACGCTGATGAGGTCGTGTGTCACCTGCAGATTTGGCGGGATGCATCAGAACCGATGTCATCGTATCGCCTGCATATTCTGACCTCGGGGATTGATGAGACGGTTGACATCACTCCCCCTGCAGCACCTGAGCCATTCGGTATCGAAGGATGGATCGTGAACGATACGGCCGAACTTGGATTCACTGACGGAGATTCAGACACCTCGTACCGTGAAGCCCGCTGGGCGGGAGGTGATTGGTTCCGAATCGATGGCACGCCTGCTCTTCTCGACGTATCCGAGTTCGATGATGGTAGGTACTCGTTGGAGGTCAGGTCCGTTGATGAGGCAGGGAATACTGGACCTATGGCCGCTATCTGGATCCGAATTGACAGGACTGCCCCTGCCATCACCTCAAGTCTGTCCTATGTGAGTGGTGGGTCATCCAACTGGGAGGGGTTCTTGGACGTTGATGTCGACGATGGAAATGGTAGTGGGCACCTGATGACTGAGTGGACTGATTGGTCTTTGGATGAATCCGCATGGGCTTCTGTACCGATGAATGGGCATCTTGTTCTTCCTCTTGATGTGACAAAGATCTGGGTGCGCGTCACGGATACAGCAGGATGGTCGCGTATCGTGCTCGTTGAATCCTCTGATGCTGTGAACTCCTCATCGTCTTCCTCAAGTTTGAATTTTGCAGGTGATACAGGTTCTGATTCAGGACCGAACTCCCTCGTCCTTCTAGTTGGTCTGCTCTCTATGTTCTTCTTTCCCACTGCCGTCATTGTCATCGTGATTTTGAATCGTCGGGGTGCCCTTGCCGATGATGATGAAGTTGAAGCAGATATTCCTGTCCTCCCAGCTCACCTGCATGCTGTAGTCGATTCTGCTAACATGAATTCAAGCATAGAATCGGTAGAATCGGACCTTTCCCAAACCTCCACTGAACATGCTGTCCACATCGATTCGAGTGGTTGTAGTTGGTGGGTGGATCCGGAAGGGAGATGGCACTGGTGGGACCCAGCCTCGCAGGTGTGGACCCCTTGGCAGGAATGAGGACCGTAATGGTGGCTACCTGATGGTGGAGGGGTCGTGATGAGTGGAATCCTGCAGGCACACTCATGATCCTGTGGTTCTGAAGTAGGACTCACGACCGAGGTGGTCGACGGTCGGTAAAAGTGGATCTCCGACAGTTCGAAGTGATTCGATGATGACGATAACGACGATGATAGCCTCACCGACGTCATGTTCAGAGTGAACGGGTGAAGGATTGGATGCCTGTGATCCATCGTCCGAGGATCAGGTTGTGAATGTCATGCGTGCCCTCGTAGGTCTTGACAGATTCCAGATTGGCCATGTGTCGCATGACCGGATATTCATCGAGCACACCGTTGGCTCCATGAATGTCACGCGATTCTCTAGCGATCTCCAGCGCCATGTCAACGTTGTTCATCTTGGCTAGACTCACCATTTCAGGGAACCAGTCATCGTCATCGATGGCTCGTCCGAGGTGAAGGGCGAGCAATTGCCCTTTTGTGATCTTTCGAAGCATCGTGGCGAGTTTGAACTGCACTAGTTGGTAGGCAGCAATCGGATGATCGAATTGGATACGCTCCATGGCGTAACCCTTCGCTGAATCAAAGCAGGCCTGAGCCGCACCGATCGCACCCCAAGCAATCCCATATCTTGCTCGGTTGAGGCAGGAGAATGGCCCTCTCAAGCCCTTTGCCCCAGGAAGATACCGCTCCTCGGGTACGAATACATCCTGTAGCACCAACTCGGAGGTCACTGAAGCCTTGAGCGAATGCTTGCCATGCATCTCTGGTGCGGAGAACCCTTCGTCTTCCTTTTCGACGATGAAACTGCGGATGGTGTCATCGAGTTTCGCCCAGACAATTGCGATGTCAGCAATCGTTCCATTGGTGATCCACATCTTCGCGCCGTTGAGGACGTAGCCTCCGTCGACCTTCTCAGCTTTGGTCACCAAGCCCCCTGGGTTTGAGCCATAGTCTGGTTCAGTAAGTCCAAAGCAGCCGATGATCTCGCCAGTAGCCATTCCAGGCAGGTACTTTTGCTTCTGTTCCTCAGTCCCGAACTTGTGGATAGGATGCATCGATAGTGAACCTTGCACGCTGCAGAAAGAGCGCAGGCCACTGTCTCCTCGTTCAAGTTCTCGGCATACGACACCGTAGGCGGTGTATGACATACCTGCACATCCGTACTCCTCTGGGATGACCATCCCGAGCACACCCATCTCACCGAGTTCACGTCCCCATTCGGCAGGGAATACTCCATCTCTACAGGCTTGCTCGACATCTGGGATGATGCGCTCATCGACCCATTGTCGAACCATGTCCCTGAGCATGCGTTCTTCTTCTGTGAGAATCTTGTCGATGCCGTAGAAGTCGAGTGCGTCATAGGGCTTGACCATGTTGAACGGCGGTAGTGGTTGCAAAATGAACGTTTTGTCATCTCTTACCGCGCCGGGGCGTCTCTGCCGCACCCTTCTCCTCTCTCTTGGCTCGCTTTCTCTTACGGCGTTTTGCCGCCCAACGCCGAGGTCCGGGGAGATACATCCACAGCAGCCCGAGGACCGTCCCTGGCACAGCGATGATGACTAGGAGGAATACGACAGTAGCTCCCGCAGTTCGAGCAATTCCTGAGGTGGCTGGCCCGATGACAATGATATGGCCGTTCTTCGTAATCAGCCAGCCATGGAACTCTCCATCCTCAGTCGGATTCATCCATCCTGTGAGAATCTGTGAATCGATGACCTCGGTCATTTCACTCAGTTCGGACCCCTCGATGAATGGATAGACGTCAGTTCCAGGTGCATTGTATTCTGCTTTCGAGCTGTGGAACCATACGATTCGGCTGTCTGAAGTCACTCCCATGACATCCTTTTCTTGCGTCTTGAACAACTCGGTAACAGGAGCTCCCGAACCCATAATGTTCGCAACCTCACTGGCCTGACTGTTGTTCACATCAACTGAATCAATCACGATACTCGCATATTTCGTCTCTCCACCTGCAATGATGCAGACTGGACGGTCGGTAGCACAGGCTCCAGTCAGCCAGTCCCATGAATCTGGAAGTGCGAACCATTCCTTGCTCGATATGGTGCCTTCTCGGTCTGAGAGCAGGATTCCTGAGTTCTGAGTGACGAACATACATTCACTGCGCAGGAACACGGAGAGGCAAGCGATGTCCTGAACGCTGCCGAGGTCCGATAGGACCGAGGTCAGTGAATTGTTGGTGTAGCGGTACAGATCGCCGGTCTTGGTTCCGACCCACGCTATGTCCCCACGTTGATTCCATGCAACGCTGGACAGATCCGCCCATAGGACGCTGTGATTTGCCCCCTCGACGTGTTCTAGAGTACTTGTTTCTGTACTGTATCTAAGCAAGACCCCCTGATCACCGACGATTAGAGCTGAATGCCCAGATGGGTGCCACGATGCCGCATTCATGGTGTGGCTAACTTTGCTGGTAAGAATCCGAGTGCCAGACTTTGCATCCTCCTGTTCGTAGTCGAGCAGGATGACTCTGCCGTCGGCACCTCCGGTGAGGACCTTGGTGTGGTCGGGATCATGTTCAGCGAATTCAAGGGCGGCATTCAATGTAGCATCGTCGAGGATATGGCGAGTCACCTCAAGGGTGAGCCCAGTTTCGGTCTCGATCTCCGCTGTGGCAACTTGCGCGAATGTGATGGTGAGCAGTACGAACATGGCCGTGGCTGCGCGTGTGTGTGCGATCACTGAAACACCGACCGTCAGGCACCTGTCAAGACGGTTGCGGGTGTGTGAGATGCTCGCTAAAACTGAATAAGCGACCGCCTCAGCAAGGAATTATGGAACAGTTCGATGTCGCTCGTGGGTTGATGAAAGAGATTACTGGAATGGGAGGATTGTTGGGGGTCATGCAACGTCATTTCAATGATGTCGAAGGAGTTCGAATCACTGAAGTTGACGGAGTGAACAGTGTACTTCTCGAAGAACCCTCGTATCTGCCGAATGTACGTGTTTCTTACACCGAGCGAGGTCTGCTTCAGGTAGATGGAGAGCAGGCTAAACCTGATTTCAGTGATAGTGATGCGGTTCGACGTGCTCAGATGTCACGTGCTGCATGGACCTCCTTCTTGGATGAGTCAACCGGTTACGATGGGAAGAAGCGTGGCGACAAGGCGAAAGAACGTGTGAAGCGTCGCGCCAAATCAATGTCTCGCGTCAATGAATGGAATTCCTATATCGAGAAGGTGAGTGATTTGGGTACTGATGTCCTTGAGCAAGGTCACGCTCTTGTCGAGGAGATTAAATCTGCTCTGACCGATGAGAACATCACGAAGGCTTTCGGTCGCTCTGAGAAATTGAGTAAACTCATGGGGTGAGTGGCTGACTCCTGATGAGCGCCGTTCATTGATCCTCGATGGTGTCAGTGAGGTTGTAGGTGCTGAGCACCTTGAATCCTGCTTGGCTTCGGGTCGAGGTCTTGGCGGGGGACCTATCAAGGCGTACATTGGTTTTGAGCCCTCAGGCCATGCTCATCTAGGCTGGTTGGTGCTTAGCCAGCGAATGAGGCGATTCCTCGATGCAGATTTGCATCTCACCGTTCTGCTAGCCGATTGGCATGGGTGGATCAATGACAAACTTGGAGGCTCACTTGAGTCTATCGAAGTCGCCTCAGTGCACATGGAATCGGTGTTCCGATGTCTGCTCGATGATCCTCCCGAAGGTGACGGTCCCGGTGAAGTGAGCTTTGTCCGAGCCTCGCAGTTGGTTGATGACGGCGACTACTGGGCAGGAGTGATCAGGCACATGAAGAATGTCAGTCTGGCTCGGATCCGCAAGACCTTCAGCATCATGGGACGCGATGAGAGTGATGCCGATGGGGACACGTCCAAGTTCCTGTATCCTGCTATGCAGTCTCAGGACATCCACACGATGGACATCGATGTGGCGCTCGGGGGGATGGATCAGCGAAAGGCGCACATGTACATGCGTGACGTGGCTGACCGCCTTGGTCTTCCCAAGGCGACCTGCGTGCATACGCCAATCATTCCAGGTCTTCGTTCTGCAACCGGTAGGATGGACGCTTCGGTCATTGGTGGTTCTGGGGTTCAAGTTGCAGGTGCCGACGAGAAGATGTCAAAATCTGACCCTAAGGGGGCAATTCTGCTCCATCATGGAGCAGGGAGGATTAGAAAATTGATGCGAGGTGCCCATCTTGACCCCGCATCACCGGATTCGCCAGTTCATGATATCCTCGAACACATCGTGTTCGTCCGAGCAACATCGATGCCAGTCGGCCGTAGTGAGGAGCATGGTGGGCCGCTCATCATTGAGTCAGTTGACCAGGCCCGACGATTGCTTGCAGACGGTGATCTTCATCCTCTGGATTACAAGGAAGCAGTGGCAGCCAGAATTGCAGACCTCTTGGCGCCTTTGAGGGCGCGCATTGAATCAGACCCCGTGAGTTTTCAGGCCCTTGACCGTCTTGTACAGACCCATTCGAATTGAGTCCTCGCTCAAACACGTGATTTCCATCTGAATGTGAGTGATTCATCTCTGATCAGGCCTCTCCGGCACTATCATCCCGGAGGACGTCTCTCGATACATTGTTTGGTCGAGACAGGGTCTCTATCGACCTGGACTGGAGTGAGAGGTACTCCATCTGACCACATGCCAATATCGCTGAGGGTGCCATTTTGGTCGTGTAGATGTGCCCGAATTTCTTCAACACCATCTGCTCCTGAAGAGGTGCCTTGCACGAAGGCAGCTTGCGCTGAGATTCGGTCGTGGACAGTGAGGTCTGCTAAGGTGTCATGTAGCATGTTGACTGGCAGATAATGCGTTGCAAGAAGTCGAGGAAAGCCGTGGAAGTCTGATTGTGTGAGGAGGTGCAGCACGCCCGGCAAGTGTTCATTGGTATCGTTATCTCTCGTGCTGAGGCGATGTGCTAACCAACGGCCATCACATCCGTTGACGATGTTGTCCGCATCATGCTCGGTGATATGCGCGATTGTGTGGTCCGGGAGGTGACTGAGATTCGGGGTCATACCTTCTGCGTCACTGATCCCGAATGGGACTAGTACTTCGATCACAAGGCTATTCTGGCCATGGCCATCGCCAGCCATCCCTGCAGCAATATGAATCGCTGCTCCTCCGCCGAAACTGTGGCCTCCTATCCACAGGGAAGCTGAGTCAAGGATGACTCCTTCACCGAGATCGGTTCGCACAGATTGCCCAAGTTCGCTGTCAGGTGACATCAGGGCCTCAAAGGCTGCTTGAGCATGATGGACAGCGAAATCGATGTTTGCGGCATGACGCGGATCACTGGTCCCTCCCCTGATTGCATCTGGCTGAATAGCTGGAGCAATCTCATCGTTCCATTCAGTGATGTACTGGGGTGCTAGAACAATCAACCCTTGCCTGGCTAGATTTTCAAGCAGATCGGTGTAGAAATATTCGATGTCCTGTCCAGTATGGGCGTGCATGAATATTGCGATTCCACGAGGTTTATCAGCTGGAAAATCTTCCGAGTAAAGCACATAGACTCGCCACTTGCTCTCTAATGATGCTTCACTGATGGTGGATTTGAAAGGTTCGATGTTCATCACTTCGAATGACTTCATGACCGTCTCCCCTTGGACAGCAGTATGCTGCCACGGGCTGTCTGCATTTTCTGGAGGCGTGGGCCTTAGTCCGAACATCGCGCTGGACCCAGGTTGCATCAAGAGGAGGGCGATTATGAGGAATGCAGTGGCTTGTACTGTGGATGCGCGTTGGGGTGCCTTTTCTTTCCTCACATGAGGTCCATCGATGTTGTACCACGCCAGCAGAGTCGTGGTTGTGAGCATCGCTCCCAAGATGAACGGAAATGCCACGATGGCGCCAAAAGACAGGGTTCGATCGATGCCGACATAGATGACTGCAGCAGCGATGATGATGCCACTGCCAATATCACTGGCTTGTATGACCATTCGTTGCCTCCCAGTTGGTTGTCTGGTCGTGACAATAAGACCTGCAATGAAGCATGAGAAAATGAGGGCAGGGGCGATGATTGCTGCTGATTGCAGCCAGCGTGCGATGCCGATCAGGTTGAACGCGTACAGGAAGAGTGCACTTGTCAAGGATCTATGTAAGACGATGAGGACGATGACGGGTAACAGGCCCAAGAGGACTCCAAGGCCTACATCTTGGCAACGCCTCGTCCAAGGTCTGCCGGCAGGATTGCTCAAGGTGTATCACCTGTGGGATTGAATCCTAATACCCAGATGATTGCATCAAGGGCAATTGTTTGGAGTGCGAAGGCGAGAGTTCCAGCCACCGCTAATCGATGTGACCATGAAGGGGCAGTTGATTCCAATGTGGCAATCACCCACACAAGGACCATGGTTGCTCCTGCCACACACCAGAGAACCGCGAACACCAAGTATCGGAGCAGGTCGCTCTGTCGTTGAATGGCTGCGACAGTCAGTGGCATCCACGCAGCTGAGAACAGTAGAATGATGGCGTCAACACCTACGATTAACCATGCTGCGTTTTGCCCTCGAAATAGGGTGGCAGAGAATTCAGATTGCCAGAGGAGGTGCCCCCAAACGACCCACAGATAACCGGCTGCTGCTAACAACATCGTAACAAGAGCAGATGATCTGACAATGGCTGGAGCATCCCCCCACAAGGCCGTAGCAGGGTCGTCGAATTGCCATACTCCCCAGACATATGATGTAAGGACTGCTGTGCCCCCTACCAGATTCACGAGGGCGAGAGCCGCGGCGGGTCCCATGGCGGGTCGCCACGGCTGGAGGTTTTCAAAGGCTGCGGTACAGTATCTTGATAGGAATGCTCAGCATTGGTACAGAGTTGTTTGTAAGTGATTCAGACTGAATCAGGAACTGGGCCCATCATATACTGGGTGGGGTTGAGCCCGGCATGGACCTTAGTGAAATTCAGCGACCGAAAATAGCCGGGCCGATAGGTGCGTTTCTCATCCTTCTCCCAATCATCCTCATAGGTCCTATCGCCACTGGTGGTGTCGAGGACAAAGTCAATGATGCAGTCTCCACCAAACCCATGGATGATGCATGTGCTGACGATAGTTGTACGTCCCTGAATGCTGATTTCGCTTCATCGACCACAACCCGTGATTACTATGCCTGGAATATCACGAATCTAGATGCCGTGCTCGATAATGGAACAGCACCGGTGCATGAGAAGATTGGTCCATTCCAGTATGACATTACAACAACGCGAACACTCGTCACTCACAATACGACAGCAGGTCATTTGACCTACACTGAGTCCAATAACTTCGCCTGCAGTGCGTTGTCCCCGGTACCTTGCGACGTTCAGATTGCTCAACTCAACATCCCGTTCATGACCCAAGCTGCCGGTGCGACTGGAATGGCAGTCACTGCAGTGATGGACCTTCTGAAGGTGGGCTTCACAGCTAAGATGCTCGATCAAGATTTGAACACCACACAAGGTGGTAAGATGACTGCATACAATCTTTCTCTCGGCGCCGTAGGATATGGAGGGCAAATGCTTGCTAATCTCGGCTTCAATGGCTGGAACGCTACACCTCAAGCAGCCGATATCCGTGACCTGAATGCAATGAATAGCACTCCTCTACCAGATGTGGCGAATTTCAGTAACGGTATTGATATTGCTTTGTATGGTGCACCGACTTCAACAGCTCTGCAATTGTTACCCAGTCTTGCTGACTTCGGCAACATCTCGTTGACCTCTGACTTCGGCCCTCTTGCCTTCATCGGCATGGGTGATCCCGACGTCAGCGTCTCAGCCGTGCTCCTAGACCTTCAAAACAGTACTTCTGTCCAACGTGCTACGGCCTACGGATATCTGCCGTATCTGGAGGGGCAACAAGGTGTTCCTGACATCCCTGAGCTCATTCTCCGAGACTGGGCAATGTATGCCATGGTTGGGCAAACCCTGCTGGATACAGGTGCCAATACCCCTGTCTCAAATGATATGACCCGCGCTCCCATGAGATTACAGAATCTGCTCGGCGTTGATTTCACAGATGTGGACACCACATCTCTGCTCTTGGGCGGAAATAACACCACTGCGCCCACTGGGCTGCTGGCAGCTGATTCAACAGGTCAGGGATTCGGACTCTCTCACTTCCTCGGGGCTGAGCCCGCGGCAGCGATGGCAGGGTATGGCCTGAATGTCGATCAATACACGGCTTTGGTAACATGGGCAGGAGCTTGGTACACGGATGCAGTATCTCTCAACCTCGCACCACTCGGTCTGCCCGGGACCATGGACGCAAGCACTTTCGCCTCCACCACGTTTGGTTCAGAGAACCCAATCCTCATCGGTGCTGGATTACCAGGTGACATGGGTCTGACTCCTGAGCAGGTCGGTAACATCGTGTATGGCCCACTTGGTGTGGGCTCCCAAGAAGGTGCGGTCCTGTTCCTATATGGTGAGATGCTCGGACAGACTCCTCCTTTCGACCCCTTCACTGGACAGGCCTCTATTCCGGCAGTGTGGGATGTGGCCAAGGTCATGCAATGGTATGATGTGGATGAGGCTGGTGCTGCGATGCTCAAGGTCTTCATGCGCGATGCGATGTTCCTCGGTTTCGTTCCGAATTATCTGACCACCACTTTTGGGGTTCAACCCTACATGATGCAGGAGGGCAACAATTGGTTGCTCGGATGGCACGACCCTGTCAGTGCCTTCCTTGCTTCTGGAAACCCAGCTGACATGAGTGTGGGATGGTCAAAACTTGAGACCAATGAGACCTATTACAGCTCGGGAGGCATATCGACTGGGAACGCCACAACCATTACGATCTGCACAGGTAAGGTGGCCGGATGCGATAAGGGAGAGAAGATGTCTGAGGATGGCTCGACCTATCTGTCGTGGAGGAACGAGGAGATGTTCACAGCTACCTATGGCTTGTTGAAACCAGTTTCATTGGCCAATACTACGGGCGGATTCCTTACCTCTGATGGAGACATGATCGATCTTTCAGGTTATGCTGTTGCCGAAGTGATTTGTGATGGCAAGAGTAAGGTGAATGGCCTGACAACGAATGCCTGTACCGCTAATGTGTCGGCAAAGAACAATCTAATCCAGCCAAAGTTGACCAAGACATTCAGCCTTCTCGATGTCATGCAGGGAACTCTTCCAATCTATTTCGGAGCAGATGTCAGCCTGCAGGCCGAGGAGGTCACCGGGCTGATCATCGATGGTTCGGCGACATCAACCTTCTACATTGACACTCGAGAACCTACCGAAATGTTCCGTGCTCCATCCTCATCAAATCTGACACCGATTTTCGAGATCAAGACATCCTCGCAGATTGCTGATGACGATGCAAAGGCTTTCCGCAGCGCTCTGTACACCAACCAGAATATCATCGCTTATTGGACGAACTTCGATGTGTGGATCGATTGGGTCGCCCTCCTGTTCTTTGTGACTGGTATCGGCTTCCTTGGGCTTGCTCTGATCAGTGTCCTGCAGGGGCCTGACACACCGCTATTCCCAGCAGGTGATGAATCGGACTCAGATGGGGAAGACTCGGCACCTGCAGAAGAAGAGGATGAAGCCGAAACCGAGGCAGATGACGCTACCGACGACGCTGATAAGAAGGAAGAATGAGGTGGGTCTGCACCCGCCTATGGCGCCTCGATAAGTAGTGGTCCGTTGGTGGCGTGACCGTGCTCCATAACCTCCGGCGAGCCGTTGCTCCTCTGCTCAGAATGAAGCGTCGTCGCTGGCGGATTAGGCCTCCATTGCTGGAGTTTCTTCGCTCAGATGAATATCAGGGCATGATGATGCATGGACTCGAAGGTGAGCCAGGCCTTGATGAGGCCGAGCTGCAGACCAAGAACTTCCTGTATCGGCACAAAGAGGTCAACACACACCTCGGAGTCTTTCGCTGGAGGGGTCTACATAATCACCTCGACGAGGTGCTGCAGCTCATCGAGGGTGCCGAGAAAGTGATCGATTTCGGCGGCGCTGGCTGTCCACTTGGTCTTGATTCAGTTGTAGTGGACTTGTTGAGATGGGATGCAGCAGGATATGAGATCAAGCACCACGACATCAAGGCGTGGAATGGCCGCGCGGATCTAGTCTTTTCTTCTCATTGCCTCGAGCATTTCGAAGATCTAGATGAGGCCCTGACTGATCTTGGTGCGGCTTTGACATCAGAAGGGAAGGCAGTCCTTCTGCTGCCCGCCCATACATGTGAGCGGTGGCGTGCAGGTGTTCACCAGAACAAGAATTTCAATGACCATCGTTGGACATTCTGTCTGTCAGGGGATCTGGATGTTCCAGAGATCGAACATCTGGTTGTCATTGATGATAAGGTCGCAGAATACATGGTCGTTGAGACAGCGGAATATTGTGGTGACAACAGCATCTACATCGTGGCCAGCAGGGCCCCTTCGTCTGCCTGACTATTCCTGCTGGTCAGCCGAGAGCGATTCTGTGTTCCTCACAGCTAGGATCTCGATCTGAAGGCCGATGCTCGAATCTCGGAAATGATGCAGTTCATAGCCCTCATCAACCAATCGTTGTAGGAGAGCAGTCATCTCTCTGAGCCACCCTCTTGTCTGGAACATCCCCCACGGGCGCTCGAACTCTCCAACGATCTGGGATGGTCGCAGGCCACTGTCAAGGGTGTCTCGAATGATATCCTCGGCCATCCCTTCAATGTCCAGTTTGAGCACATCGAGTCGATTATGGCCTGAATCCTTGAGGATGGTCGATACTCTTCGTGCAGGTACGGTCACCTTCTTGCTTGTCCAGCCAACTCGACGCTTGGCGACTGCACTGGTTCCCTCAAGACCTCCCATATCATCGATCATGAAAAGTTCGACTTCTCCATCGGTTGCAGATGCTGCCACCTGTTGGATGTCGAACTTGTCAGCAAGTGGCCGAGACCGAGCGTACTCGATGCATTTGGGGACCGGGTCGACCATCGTGATCGATGCTTTGGTACGCTCAACGATCGCTTCATCGAAGTCAGTGTAGAACCCAATGCCCAATGATAGGACGACTCCATCATCAGGGATCATGCTAGGAATCAGGGGGTAATTGCCGAACATCTCGGCCTCAGGTGGCAATGGTGAAGTCCACTTCATCTCAAAGGTCCGCGTGACCCTGCGCCAAGGTGAGAGTCTGTACAGGCTGATGCCGAACCGACGCTCGAACTTCATCATCAGACGCAGGCGTGTGCGGCGTGGGTTTCCAATCGATGCACGGAACAGATTCCAAGCATATCGAATCGCCCGAATGGGAAACGACCTCTTAGTCGGCTTTCCCATGCCGATTCGCCATTCCCTGACCTGATGAACGTTGTCCTGCCTGCCTCTCAGGAAGCAAGAGTGAGTGCTGCTCGGTAACCAATCCATGCCAGAAGGATGCTTCCTGCGACGGTCAGAATCACGTATGTCGCGGCCGTGGTGGGTGAATCCTCAGAGAATTTCACCGATTCCATGGCGAACGTGGACATGGTCGTGAACGCACCCAATAGCCCTGTTCCGATGAGTATCATGCTGCCTTCACTGACGACTGTTCCTGCTGCAATGACGCCGAATAACACTCCCAGCAGGAGTGACCCTACCAAGTTCACTCCCAATGTGGCATAGGGGGCTGAGTCGGGCTCGACCATCGACTGGATGATGTATCTCAGGACTGCCCCGGCAGCTCCGCCCAATGCGACCAAGACTAGCAGCTTCGCATCCACGAGGCCACTCGATTGGCAGTTGTTTTCATCTCTTCGTGGTATTCCCTTGTCTTCAGCACCGTTGAAGCGTGTTTTCCCGCCACGGGGTGTTGTCCTGATTTGACGCGTATCAAAAACTCAGGGCGACTGAGAGCAGTGCGCCGATTAGGAAGATAGTGGGTGCGGTCATTGCATCGATCAGACTTCGAGCACGACTCATGGAAGACAACTCTGTGCCTCGCTCCCAGCGGGAAGAGAAGCCAACGTGTCCCCCCTCTCCATTTATCTCGAGCAATGCATTTTGCATCGTTCGGTCGATCTGCTCGGTTTTGATTGAATCATCCTCTCTGTTCGCAGCGGTTCCGAGCACATAGACTGGGTCGCTGGTCCTCAGGCCATAGATTCTCCAACGGTGTTTCTTGATGTCCTTATCTCCCATTCTCATGAACAGATTCCTGAACAGTTTCTGGATTCGAAGATCATGTCGGCATTCCCAAGTGACCAATGCATCCCCGAGCACTCTGCGAGCAAAACTCTGCGGATGCATCAGAACGCCACCGGTACCATCATGGAGCACGAAAGAAGTCCCGCCAGACTCCTGTCGGACCAACCTCCATTCCTGTCGGGTCTTTGTCGAGGTGTTTCCCTCACTGTCGGTCACCGTCTCTGTCCATTCGAGCAGGACCTCGTAGGTCCAGTGCCATGAGAGCAGGTCATCGACCTGCTTGGACGGGTCATCATCCACGATGACAGGTTCAGGTTTCTCGATCCAGGTGCGAGCCTGCCCGACCAATTCGAGTGGGCCGACAGCCATCGATCTGATGAGAGAGGTCGGCGTGTCCATTGTCAGGAGAACTCGCTTAACACCCCACCAAGTGCCGATGAAAAGCATGGCTGCGACGAGCAGGATGATCCACGGTGCTATGCCTGCGCCCTCATTTTGCACTTCAGGACTTGAGAAGATAGAAATCATGGCGAAGGTCAGCCCCATTGCCGCTATGCTCATCCCTAGCCCGAACCAAGTGATCGTTGCAGGTACAGGGGTGCCAATCTTAGTCGGGTGTTCGGAGATTACACCATTCTTGTCGGCAGCGTAACGGTCCTCTAGATGCCACGTGTTCGGCTTTGGTTCGGGTAGGATCCATGCTCGGTCGTCGTGTTTTGGAACAGTGATTGTAGCGCTGTTCCAGAAGTTTACCAAATCGACGCCCCCGCGATCCTTTGCTAGTTTGACCTCTAAGGGACGGGCCATTGACCGGACCCTGTGCGTCGTGCGCTGAATGCGTGTGGGGCCGAGGACTGCAATAAGGATGCAGCCAATGAAGAAGACTCCCCATGCCTCAAGAGTGGCCGGTTCGACCAATCCGAAGAAGAGGCCGCCGATGATGTGCAGTACTCCGAAGATGAAGGCTATCCAGCGGCCGAGCGTGTACGGCAGCGAGAGATCGATTACTGTCCCTGTGCTGAGCGCTCGAAGTTCCGAGACAAGTTGATCCTCAGTCATTCCTGCTTCCATACCCCGTCGGAAAGAATTTCAGCATTAAAGTTCAATGATGCCGACTCAAAGGCATCTTTGTGCGCGTGGTGTCATGGAATGTTAATGGCCTGCGCGCAGCGATTCGCAAAGGAATTGATCGCTTCGTCGATGAATTGGACCCCGATGTCCTGATGCTCCAAGAGATTCGGTCACTCCCTGAGCAGTTGCCTGCAGAATGGCTTGATGGACTCGAGCGAGAAGCGACGTGGCACCCCGCTGTGCGCAAAGGATACTCAGGCGTGGCAACCTTGTCCAAGGGGGGCCATCGTGTCGAAGGAACTGGCTTGGCAGGTGCCGATGACCCCGAGGGTCGGGTCCTAGTCACTCAGAGTCATGGTTGGCGTTTCGTGAACGTCTACCTTCCTTCAGGTTCATCGAAGCCTGAACGACAGGAGGTGAAGGAAGCGTGGATGGACCAGTTCGCAGTGTGGAGTTCCTCTTTTGTTGCAGATGAGACTCCAACCATCATAGCAGGTGACCTGAACATCGCACATACAGAGCGTGATATCTGGAACGCTAAGGGCAACGCCAAGAGTTCTGGATTTCTGCCACATGAGCGGGCATGGTTCACTGAATGGCTCGGACAAGGATGGACTGATAGCCAGCGCCACCTTCTTGGTGAGGTGCAAGGACCCTATTCCTGGTGGTCAAATCGAGGACGTGCGAGGGAACTCGATCGAGGGTGGAGAATCGATTATCTCGTGGTCAACACCGCTGGTTCAAATCGAATTGAGGGCTCAGGAATTCTGCGTCAAGGAGGTCTTGAAGTCAGTGACCACGCTCCTGTGTGGCTCGATCTCGTTTAAGGCATGCTTCTGACCGATGGCGATGAATGTCGGAAGACATCAAGAACAACCTGCACCGTGGTCAGTGTATGACTGGAGAAAATGACTACTGCATCTTTCATGGAGCAAATGCTGGAGAGTTGGTGAATCAGGTCCGAGCTGCGATGAACAACGGATGGGTACCACAGGGTGGTGTTTCGGTAATCGCTTATCGGAACGACTACGGCTACTTCTATCAAGCCATGGTCAGGAGCGAGTGATTGCTCAAGTGATTGGTTGCCTTTCGCTTGGCTCTCTACTTGTTCGTTCATTCGCGGACATCCTGAAATTCCAGTGACCTAGCCGTCTGTTATCGAAAGGAACATGATGTGAATCTATTGCAAAGGTGGTGTGGTCGATGCTAAGGAGGTTGCACGACGGGCGCGTCTTCGCCTTTCTTCACCAAAGGACCCCGGTTTCACCCGTAAAGCTCTCTCAACCAAGTCGAAGGACACTGGGAGAAAGTGGTCCTATTATGACAAGAAAGGCAGTCAGATCAAGGCCGCAAAGGTGATCGGTCGCATCGATGGCTTAGCGATTCCTCCTGCATGGAAGGACGTGTGGATCTGTTCCAATGAACGGGGTTCCATCCAAGCAACGGGTAAGGATGCCAAAGGTCGTACCCAGTATCGATATCATAGTGATTGGGTGGCTATGGTCAGCCTGATGAAATTCGATCGAATCATGATATTCGCTCGTAATCTACCCGCAGTGCGCAGGCATTACCGAAAGGATATGGATATGGCAGGTGGACATGACCCCAAGGCAGACGGATTCATGATGCCTAAGCAGAAGGTCATCGCATTGGTCATTGCATTGATGGACAAATACCACATCCGTGTGGGGAACGACGAATATGCGCGGAAGAATAAGTCCTATGGTTTGACCACCATCAAAGAGGGTCACATGGAGCACGTGAAGGGAGCCGCAGCCGAAGGTAGACACGATGCGGTGTTCAAGTTCATGGGAAAATCCGGGAAGGCATGGAACATCATCATCGAGGAGGATGATTTGGTTGACCTAATCGTCGAGTCCGGAAGGGTTGGCGGTTGTAACAAAGAGCAGGACCTGTTCCGGTATGATGTTGTGAATGAGGATGGGAGTAAGAGCAAACAGAATAACGACATCAAATCGGGCCACATCAATGAGTACTTGTCCAGCGCGGCTTGGGGGTTGAAGGTGACGGCCAAGGATTTCCGCACCTGGTATGCAACATGGAAAGCAGCTTCATTGCTTGGTCCAATACCAAAACCATCCTCTGAACGGGAATCGAAGCGAATGGCCAAGGATGCCATCGAAAAAGTATCCAAACACTTGGTTAACACTCCTGCTGTGTGTCGTTCATCGTACATACATCCTGCAGTGCTTGCCGACCACGCAGATGGCTCCCTTCGGGAGTCGTGGGCCACCGCGCACTCAAAGCGAGCCGTCGCTCTACTTTCGAAGGATGAGTCGACAGCTCTGCACTACCTTGAGGCCCGATTCGATCTTTGAGTAACTATCACTCCATCGAGGTGAGGTGGAATTAGGGCACGAATGTCTGCTCTGACATCGGCGGCGAACATCCCCTCTTGTTTGCACGGGGAAAATTGAGTTGGAGTTCGAACAATTTCTTCTGAGAGACCTTCTTGCCACCTTCTGCGAAGCCGTTATCGCACCATTACTGCCCTCACAATTCGTGGACATGAGGTTGGTAGCATCACTGCTCTGCCTGCTGCTGGTGGTTGCGCCCTCTTCTGCATCAATCGACAGGTCAGGTGAGCAGGGCCTTATCGAGCCCAGTCCAGAGATCCAGTCCACAGCCGCGTCGCTTGGCCGTTCTGCGAAGATTGGGAATGAGACAGGTGGCTACCACATCTTGACCGATCAATGGTGGGAGCCACAGCAGCCTTACTCGGTTTCATCAAGCGATTGGGATGGCGATGGGGTCATCAACTCAGATGATGATTATATCATGGATCCAGCTCTTCCTGCTGGCCCTTCCCGTAGAGGTATATCCTGTCTTGTTCCCACTGCGAATTGTGTATCAGATCCTACTTCTGCGCCGTTCAATTCCGCTGCTGTGAAGGTGAATAGCCAGGGTTCTGCAGCGCAATCCACAGATTGGGCAGATGTTGACTTAGACGGCGACCTAGACTTGGCAATAGGTAACAATGGAGCGAAGAATGCAGTATATCTTAACCAAGGTAATAGATTGGAGTCAACACCCTCTTGGAAGAGTTCGGATTCGTTGGTTTCAATGGACATCGCTTGGGGTGATTATGACTCTGATGGAGACGCAGATCTTGCTGTAGCCAATTCTGAGGGGCCAATCCAGATCTTCCAGAATCAGGGAGGATCTCTCTCCACAAATGCAGTCTGGTCCCATCTATATGGTGGCTCGAAACCCACTTCTCGATACACTAGTCTTGATTGGGGTGACATCGATGGATATAACGACCTCGACCTTGTTGCGGGAGTATTGTATGAAGGAGTAGTCATGTTCGAAAATTCTGGAACATCTTTGGTTTCCTCACCTTCATGGGAAGGTGGCCACACTGGGAATAGTGGAAGTGTAATCGATGTCAAATTAGCAGATATCGATGGAGATAGTGACCTTGATCTGATCGAGGCAGTTTCCGGAGGGCGCGTCTCTCTTTACTTGAACTCTGGAGTCACCTTCTCTTCTTCCATCTCTTGGCAGAGTCCGGCTGATAACTCCACCAGCTCAATCGCACTCGGGGATGTTGATGCTGATGGTGACATGGATCTGGTTGTCGGCAATCATGGAGGAGTGAATCAATTATTCTTGAACACTGCTGGAACCTTGTCCAGTTCTGCTGATTGGAGCAGTATTGAATCAGCCAATACGATGGATGTTCGATTGGCTGATGTGGATATGGATGGGGATCTGGACTTGTTGGAATCCAACACCAATAGTCAAGATAACATTCGCATCTTCGATGGTTCCGGTTTTGGCACTCAAGCAGAATGGTCGACTCCGAATGCAGGAGATTCCTCGGATTCAGCTTGGGGTGATGTTGATGGTGACGGCGATCTTGATTTCGCTACTGCTGATGGGATTGATGGACCCCTTGTGTTCATCAATGGAGGGCAGATGTTGCAAACCTCGGCATCTTGGAATAGTGGTGCAAGTGAGTACTCCTATTCGATGGATTTAGGGGATATGGATGGTGACGGCGATCTGGACATGCTGATCGGAAATGCTGGTTCAGCCAGCCGAGTCTATGAGTTTGATAACACGAC
>PVBE010733197.1_pt1 | contig 55204 bp, 48 predicted proteins | sample 1631181 | NCBI WGS metagenome assembly PVBE01 (sample SAMN08397723, study PRJNA350692) | Marine metagenome, whole genome shotgun sequencing project. | isolation source: water | place: Pacific Ocean | collected 2012-04
CGACTGTTGCTCCAACTGCGCAGACTGCTCAGCAATCAACGCTCGTAGCTCGTCAATGATCCTGTCCCTACTGTCCATCCGCGAACAGTAGCAATTTTGCTAAACTAACGATGTACCAATTCTTTACCGTGAACGGTTACCTAAAACTGATCACCAGAAAATCCTACGGATTTCGTACCCAAGAAGCCTACGAGACCGCGCTCTATCACAATCTCGGCGCGCTCCCGGAACCCAACTTCACCCACAGATTCTTCTAACGAAGCACATATTTCAACCGAAAGTTCCGCACGACGTCGTTTCTGGGCGAATTGAGCGCAATGGCTGTCTATGAATTCACTCCCTACATGAGCTTTCGCATCGGTTATCAGGGCCTGTGGATGGAGGGTACGGCATTGTTGTTCGACCAATATGACAACTTTCTCTACACGACTGGCAACGGGTCCGTCGACCTGAGTAACGTGAATTTTCAGGGTGGATACGTTGGATTTGACGTAACCTGGTAGGAACAGATCGCAGGCAAAGGACCCAATGACGAGTCACCTCAGAACAACAGCGACCTGCGCAAGTCTGCTCGTGCTGTTCGGTAGTGCGGCGCTGGGTCAGCCCTATCCGAAGATCGTCAACGGTCTAAACCCGCACCAATTCGCATCGAGCCATCCCGCGTCGCCTGCCTACGACGCTTCGCTCCCGGCCGGTTCCGAGCTAGACGTGAATCGCCTCCCGGCAATCAGCCAACCTGAACCTCCTACCTATGTGGCCACCACGGACGCTGGCAGACCGTACACGTCCAGCGCGACAATGTTCCCCATCGAGGATACCTGTTGCGGCTGCAACGAATATGAATGCATGTGTGGCCCGCGTTGGGTGGTTTCGGCGGACCTGCTGTGGATGTCCCGGAGCCGAGCCAATCTTCAAACGATGATTGAATCACCACTGGGCGGTCCGGTCATTTCTGAGTCGTTCAATGCACGCGAACTCATGTTCGATGCACGCGCTGGATATCGGGCCAGTTTTGGATACGATCTACTGGATGGTCGCGCCGTCGAACTAACCACCTTCAGCGTATACGACCAGCCCGCAGCTGCGAATGTGGCAGACACGGACATGTTCTTCACTTTTCACAATCTCTCCCCAGCCGTAGCGACGAACACCTACACGATCAACTATGTGTCCAACTTGCACAACGGCGAACTCAATTGGTGGCTAGGCGAGGCCTGGGGCATTCGCCCCATGGTTGGAGCCCGCTGGATTCGCATCCGCGAAGAGTTTTCCATTGTGGATACAACGGGCACGAGCTGGGACGCGTTTTCCGAAATAGAGAACGACTTGGTCGGTGCACAGATCGGCTTCAAGACGCGCTTGTGGAACGGTGGCAACTGGTTTCTAGTGGAGGCTGCGTTCAAGAGCGGCATCTACGGTAACAACGTTGACTACCGGGCATCGGTGGTTGATGCCGCAGGCGTGTCACAAGGCAGCATTATCCGCAGCCCATCGGAGACATCGGTGGCGGGCGAAATCACCGTTTCTGCCGTCGTGCACTGCTGTCCTTGGCTCGCAGTCCGATTCGGCTACCACGGTTTGTGGATGTCCGAGATCGGACTCGCCCCCAACCAGGCAAACCAATCCGACATCCCGACAGGCATCGGCACGGACCATCTTGGAGCGCTGAATTACCAAGGCGGTTTCATCGGCCTGGAAGCAAACTGGTAGGCTACTGCTAACGCATGGTTCGCTGCAGCCCGACATAGGCGGGCACACCTTCGCTATGAGCTCCCTGCAAACGCGCCGTCACCGAACCGATGCAGGGCATTTCGTTGCCGCGATTCTCCGAAGGTGCCTTTGGCTTAGGATCATACGTCTCGAAATGGGTCGGTCCGCCCGCCAGTTCGACAAAGATCACGGATCGACGCGGCAGCGCTTCACCAGCCTCGTTTTCAGGCTTCAGTGGGAGTGCTTTAGTCATCCACCTCGGAGAGGTGGATTCTCGACCATTTCAGCATTTCCGGCTCAGTTCATGACCGTCATTTCCATCGACCACGATTGATGTATTCAGCAGTGTGTGGGGATCGGCCACAGAAATCAACGCAATCTGTTGTGGAGCCGAACATTGCGCGGCAGGGGTCACGACGGATTGAGGAATCGTTTGCGAAGAAGATTGAGTGCTTGTTTTGCAGCTCGCGGCTTGAGAATCTCCGGGTGGCCCGCGAAGGGGCTCGTGTGAGATTCGGTCCCACCGTCGGCAGCCACGGCGAAAACGACTTGACCCGGGGCGCCACCATCCGCGTCACTTTTGGGAAAGGCACCGATCGCCAGGCCATAGTCCGTCTCAAACTGTCTGCGGGATTGCTGAGCCTGCGTTTCCATGATGAACCGTTCTTGGGTGTCACGATCGAGCCTCTTCATCGGTTTTGCGGAGAACAACGCCTCCCCGATCGCTCCACCTCGGACGACGAGACCACCACGAAAACTAGTCGCATCCTCATCCGCTTCGCTCAGCCAATGTGCCAACAACCCGCCCGATCCCCATTCGGCAACGGACAATGTCTTGCCCTGCGCCTGCAGGAGTCGAATGACCGCGTGCTGCAGCTCATCGTCTTCCTCACCAAACACGAGATCCCCGAGACAGTCGTGGATAGTCTCGAGCGTCGGTGCCATCATCTGTTCGCACGTCGCGACGGAGTCTCCGGCTGCTGTGACTCGCAGGGTGATCGTGGCTCGGCTGACGGTAATGCCGACGGAGGGTTCGCGGCCACGGCAAATCAGGTCTGGCAACATCTGTTCCAAATCGCTTTCGCCGATTCCAAAACACTTGATTCGTCGATGCCGAATGACTTTCTCACTGCCGGTCATTTTGCAAATGGCCGGTTCAAGCGTCTCGTGCCACATCTCCCGCATTTCTGCGGGAACGCCCGGCAAGGCGAACACTCGGCAGCTTGCTCCGCCTTCCCGTGTGACCGTAAGATCGATGCCCGGCGCTGTTCCATGTGGGTTGGAGACCACAGAGCTCCCACGGGGAAACATGGCCTGAGCAACATTGCGGACAGGCATCTCGCGTTTTCGGCGAGCGAACATAGCGCGGATGGTTGCCAAGGCGTCGTCGTCCCGGATAAGTTCGTTACCCGTCGCTTCGGCGAGCGCGGGTCGAGTGAGATCATCGGCAGTCGGCCCCAGCCCGCCGGTACAGACGACTAGATCGACACGCTGGAAGGCCTCGCGAAACACTCGTACATTGGCGGCCAAGTCATCACCAACGGTCGAATGAAACAGCACACGAACACCCAATTCTCCCAACCGTTCGCTCAGCCATTGGCTATTGGTGTCTATTCGCAGGCCGCTGGTCAGCTCGTCACCAATGGCGATTACTTCGGCACATGTCATCTGTCGCATTTCCAGCGTTGGTCATTTAATGTCAGACAGCGGTATACACCTTGGCAGGCATCGAACTGTCCCGTTGCGTCGATACCCGTGGCATCTGTCTATTTTGCACGTTCTCGGCTCAGGCGGATACGGGGCGAATGAATGCGTATAATTGGGTATCCGAGGCCACTGCTCGCACCGAGAACGTTCCCACTGGCCTTCACCAAGAACCAGCCACCGAACAATTGCCGCATTTGCAGGACGGTCACTCCTTCCCGTCACCAACAGACGGGCAAGAGTGCCCATCCTACAACCGTTTCGCGACTGTTGTTTCTTGGCTGATCCCAAGGGTCTTGCCGTATGACCACGATCGTCTTGGATGTCGCTGGTATGCACTGCGCTTCGTGTGTGGCGCGCGTCGAATCGGCGCTTCTGTCGGTTGGTGGAGTTGCCGAAGCCCATGTCAATCTGGCGACAAATCAGGCGACGGTTTACTACGCCTCTGATGCCGTTGATGCCGATGACCTGGTCGCAGCTGCCGCCAAGTCCGGTTACCCCACCACGCTTACCGCGGATCGACGTGCCGGACCGCGCAGCGAGCGACACCAACGCGAAATGCGCGGATGGTATTGTCGCTTGCTCGTGGGAGTCGCCTTGCTGGTACCGCTGGTCATCTTGCATTACTTTGCGACTCCCGCACCAACAACGCTGGCCTGGTGGACGTTTGCACTGTCGACTCCCGTGCAGTTGTATGTCGGCTGGCCGTACTTTCTCGGCGCGTGGGAGCGCGCGCGACATCTTTCGGTCAACATGGATACTCTCGTGGCGCTCGGAACGGGTGTCGCATATGGGAACGGTGTTGCCGGACTCGTGCTGGGAACCAGCGTGATGACGCTGGTTGATGCCACGATGATTTTGACGTTTATCACACTGGGAAAGTATCTGGAATCGCGTGCCCGTGGTCGAGCATCCCGCGCGATATTTCGCTTGATGGATCTGACGCCGGACGAAGCGATTGTGCTACGGGATGGACAGCCGCAGACGGTAAGCTCGACAGACATTCGTATCGACGAAGAGATCTTCATTCGTCCTGGCGATCGTGTGCCGGTGGACGCTAAGGTCGTGACGGGAGAAAGCGAAGTGGATGAAAGCTGGTTGACTGGCGAATCGTTGCCTGTTAACAAGCGTCCGGGAGATGTGGTGTTGGCTGGAACCATCAACGGTCAAGGCTCACTGACTGCAACGGTGACACAGGTCACGGGCTCGACGGCGCTCGATCGGGTCATCGACCTGGTTCGCCGCGCACAAGAATCCAAAGCGGACGTGCAACGACTGGCCGATCGAGCTGTCTCCTGGTTCGTTCCAGTTGTGTTGGCAACAGCCGCGATCACGCTGACTGCCTGGTGGCTGTTCGCGGCGGACTGGCGCTTTGGTTTGAGCTGTGCCGTTGCCGTGCTGGTGGTGGCCTGCCCCTGCGCGCTAGGCCTGGCAACTCCAATGGCGGTCATTGTCGGCACTGGACGCGGTGCGGAAGCGGGCATCCTGATTAAAGACGCCAGGGTGCTCGAGATTGCCGGCCAGCTGGACACCGTGGTGCTGGACAAGACCGGTACCATCACCTCGGGCAGGCCCCAGATCGTAGATACCCGTCCGGCCGAGGGCACTACAGTCAACGAGCTGTTGGCGATCAGTGCGGCCGTCGAACATCTCAGCAGCCATCCCCTGGCTCTCGCCGTGGTCAGCAAGGCCGAAGAACTAGGGCTTGAACTGCCATCTGCTTCGGAACTGAGTGTCGCGCCCGGTGCTGGGATCAAGGCCATGTGCCAGGGAAGACAGGTCCTGGTGGGAAACGACCGCTTGCTCGACCAATTTCAAGTCACGCTACCAGCCGACACACGATTGTTTGCGAACCGAAGCAGAGGTGAAGGCCGGCAAGCACTAATGGTGGCGATTGGAGGCAAGTTTGCGGGGACGTTGATTGCCGAAGATACGGTCACTCCGAATGCCTGCCAGGCTGTCCGGCAGCTGAAGCAGCTTGGGCTCCGCGTTGTAATGCTCTCTGGCGACAAGCGTGCAACGGCCGAGCGCATCGCAGCTGACGTAGGGATCGGGGAGGTCATTGCGGAAGTTCTGCCGGAGGATAAAGAACAGCATGTGCGCCGTATGCGTGAGCAGGGGTGTACGGTCGCGATGGTTGGCGACGGGATCAACGACGCTCCAGCACTCGCTACCGCCGACCTGGGAATCGCCTTAGGGACGGGTGCCGACGTGGCAATCGAGACAGCCGACGTCGTCCTCGTGCAGCACGATCTACTGGCGGTGACCAACGCCATTCGCCTTTCGCGTCAAACGCTGCGGACTATTCGGCAGAACTTATTCTGGGCCTTCGCTTACAACGTGCTGTTAGTGCCATTGGCCACAGGCATGTTTGTGCCTTGGTTGGGTTTCCGCGTTCCACCGGCGCTCGCTGCCCTGGCGATGGCGGCCAGTAGCGTATCTGTGGTCACCAACAGTCTGCTGCTGCGGCTGCGGCGAATTGCATAATTCGCTCTACCCGTACCGAAGTTCCCGCTTGGGCTCGATCGTGTGAGCAGGATTAAATGCACGCAGACGCATCGCCTGCAGCATCAGCATCGAGACATAGAGTGGATTCAGCAGCAGATAGCGTCGCCAAAGTCGACTGGGTTCCTCAGCCAGTCGATAGAACCACTCCAAACCTGAGGTCTGCATCCAGCGAGGTGCTTGCGGAAGCAACCCGGCGTGGAAATTGAATGCCGCCCCCACCGCCAAGATGGGCATCGACAGGGCGTCTCGAAACTCGTACGCCCAGACTTCCTGCTTAGGGCATCCCAGCCCGACGAACGTAATCGCCGCACCGCTAGCCTGTATGTGCGCCACCGTCTGGTCGCGTTCTTCCGGCGCCAACTGGCGGAACTTCGATGCTTGCCCGCCGGCGATCTGCAGTTTGGGAAATCGCTCGACCAGCTTCTTTTGCAGGGTCTTCTGTAACGACTCCGATCCCCCAAAAAGAAAAACTGGTAGACCTTCGGTTGCGGCCTTCTCGCAGGCCTTCAACATCAACGTCGGACCGTACACGCGATCGGTCAAGGCAGTACGGTGGAGCCGGTTCAATGCCCACCGGACGGGCTGTCCGTCTGGTACGACCAGGTCGAGTGCATTCAGTCGATACCGATGCTCGGCGTCAAACACTCCGGTCATGATGCCGTGGACGGCCAGTGCAGAAACCGCCAAGGGGCGACGCGCGTGTCCCGCCGATGCGACCTGGGCAACGGCCGCTTCATAGTCCAGCGCGTTGACCATTACTCCAAGGACGTTGTGACGACCTCGGTCAATCATGATGCAAAGGTCTCCAACCAGCGTTCCACGTTATTCTGATAGATCTCTCGGCAAATCTCGCCGATACCGTACTCGAGTTTCCACTCGGGATAATGCGACTGGAACTTTCTCACGTCACTGATCCACCAGATGTGATCCCCAGTTCGATTGGTCTCGCTGTATCTGCAGTTCAATGGTTGTCCGGTCAATTCCTCACAGATCGCAATTGCCTCTAACATCGAGCAATTGCTGAAGCGTGATCCGCCAATATTGTAAACTTCGCCGCAGCGAGGGTTTTGAAACACGTACTCGAATGCGCGAATCAAGTCCGCGCTGTGGATATTGTCACGTACTTGTTTGCCTTCGTATCCAAATACAGTGTAAGGTGTACCAGTCGCTGCACACTTCACCAGGTAGGCCAGGAATCCATGCAACTGAGTTCCGGAGTGATTGGGGCCCGTGAGGCAACCGCCGCGGAAACATGCGGTGTGGAGTCCGAAGTACTTTCCGTACTCTTGCACCATCACGTCGGCCGCAACTTTCGAGGCACCGAATAGACTGTGAAGTGACTGGTCAATGGAAAAGTCTTCCGATATTCCTTCGGCAAACTTATGCGCGGGGTCGATTTCCCAACGTGTCTCCTTTTCCCGCAAGGGCAGGCGATTCGGTGCATCGCCGTAGACCTTGTTCGTCGATGTGAACAGGAACACCGCTTTCGGCGCACACTTGCGAGTCGCTTCGAGCAGATTCAGTGTGCCGTTGGCATTGACGGCAAAGTCCGTTTGAGGATCTTTCGCCGCCCAGTCATGTGATGGCTGCGCGGCCGTGTGAATCACCAGTTCGATGTCGTTCCGGAAAGCGTCGAACAGACGGTTGATCGAATCAGGATCTCGGATGTCGCAGTTGGCGTGGTAATACGATCGTCCCAAGTCGCGGGCGAGCTGGTTTCGCTGCCAATCCGTTGATGCCTCAGTTCCAAAGAACTGCTGCCGCATATCGTTGTCGATACCCACAACGTCCATGCCCAATCCGGCAAAATGACGTGTGGCTTCCGAATCGACCAATCCGGCCGACCCTGTAATGACGGCAATACTCATCTCGTGACCCTGAAATCCCGTGTGTCTTCGTGATTCACTTGCTGCTCGTCCAACGGCAACAGGATTCATCGCAACGCGCAACTTACCCCTCTTTCGAAGCTTAGGTCACCAGACGCCAACGGCACCGCACCGTTACGGATTCCCGCCAATTGTCTGAGTTTGATTTGGTGCAGTCATTCAATCCGGGTTACGAGCTAACCTGCGGGTCGATAACCGGATCTCCAGCTACAATCGACGCGACCGTCGCATGTTGCACTTTGTTCGACACTCGAGAATAGAGGTCGAGCAATTGGCGGTAGTTTTCTTCGGCGGTATATTTCAGTTCATAGGCCCGTCGAGCGGCTTGCCGCATTCGCTGTGGCGCGGTGTTGGCGAGCAGAACGTTGAGCTTGGCAAGCAGTTGATCGGCGTTGCCGGATTCAAACAGGTATCCGGTTTCGTTCTCGCGGACCAGTTCGGCAATGGCTCCGCCGTCGGAGACAATCACCGGCGTCCCTTTGCAATATGCTTCGATCACGGTTCGCCCAAAAGTCTCGTAGCAGGTCGACGGCAATAACACGCATTTCGCATCGCCAATGATCGCGGCGACCTCTTGGCAGGAACGTTGCCTCAGCCACTGAATCCGGCTATCGTGTGAAGCCGCCCTCGCAACAACATCGCTGATCGGTCCGTCCCCCACGATTTTCAACGTAATGCAATCAGTCAGTTGCCGCCATACTTGCAACAGAGTCTCGATGCCTTTCTCACGCGAGAGCCTCCCCGCGAAGACAACATAGTTGCCGCGTCCCTCACCAACACCCCAATCCTCGCCAACAAAATTCGGCTTGACGACAATTTTCTCCGAGGCAATGCCGCCTTGAATGAACTTCTGTCGAGCGAATTCGGTGGGCGTGCAATACAACTGAATGGCGTCGATCCACGTTCGCATGAAGCGATGAATCGCGACCATCGAAATCACAGCGACCGTGGCCAGTCGACTTTCCCGGTAGCAACCGTGGACCATGGCCGGCCAGGGGATCCCCTTCCCCAGGCAATCTTCACAGGCACGTCCATCTCGCAAGAAGAGTGAATTAGCGCAGAACATTCGGTAGTTGTGCAGAGACTGAACCACGGGTACGGATTCGTCTTTGGCCGCGTAATAGACCGAGGGTGAAATCAAAGGAAACGTATTCGTGCAATGCATCACGGCCGGGCGATGCTCGCGCACGAGCGCGCGAACTTCGTAGTAAGCCTGCCGATTCCACATCGTCTTCACAGCTAACTTCGTACGACGCATGTCGCAAATGTCGTCGTTGTGCATTGTGTAACGAATGACGTTGTGACCATGTGTTTCCAGCAGCATCGATTCGTCGACAAACGTCGAATCTTCACCGCCAGGATGCTGGTAGTGGTTATGGCAAAGCAGGATGTTCAACCGCTGATTCTTCATCACTACTGCGAAACTGCTTGAGGAATTGGAGTGGGTGCGAACTGTTCGCGCTCGCCGCGAAACTCGATCCAGGAACAAAAGTCCTGCTGTGGAAACAACCCCGGCAGGATTCGGTGCAGCAAGTGGCGACCGAAACCAGTAATTCGCCATAACCGGCAACGGCGATAGAGTGCCTGGTCACGGCGGCCCGTCGCTTGGGCAACCAATAGTTGTGGACCATGTTGCAGGGCAACCTGCCCAAGCCGTGCCAGGCCGAACAAGCTGGCCGACAACAGTCCGCGATGATCCAGGTGGTGGCGCCCTGTAACCCATCCTTGGCGTAACGACACCCACCGCAAGTACTCGACGGACAACCGATAATCCGGAACCAGATGTCGCATGACGGCCGTCGGCGTAAACCAGGCCTCGATGCCGGCCGCGATCAGTCGGAGAAACCAATCAGTGTCTTCACCGCCTTCTCGACAGCTTTCGTTGTAGACGCCCACTTGCCCAAAAACAGTGCGGTGGACCATTTGATTTCCGCTGTTGAGTGCATCGCGACGACTGAATCTCTTGACCCTTTGGCTGCGTCCACCGGGCGCAAGTAGGTTTTCCAAGTACGAGGACAGTCGCTCATTGGCTGAATCTCCGAGTGACTGTCCGTCGGTGTCTTGGTTTGTGCGAACAAGATGCACGGCCCCACCGACGACGCGGCATTCCTTGCGTCGCGCCAGCTCGAACAGCTCGGCCAACCATTGCGGATCGGCCAGCTGGTCGTCGTCGCAGAATGCAACCCACTCGCCTCGGGCCTCTTGAATGCCTCGATTGCGGGCTGCGGAGACTCCCGGAGTGTCTTCGCACACATAGTGCATCGGCAAGTTGGCGTTTGCCACCTCGCTCTGGGCAACATGTGGCGTGCTGTCGATCGAAGCATTATCAACGATCAGCAACTCGTACGAAAACGCGCCCTCGGTACGCTGGTTCGCCAGGCTGGCGATTACACCAGGCAACCACTGGGCGCGATTGAACGTACAAAGGACGACGGTGATGTCGGGGGCCATGTTCATGATTGCCCTCCCAGTGCGACTGAATCGGAGTTGAGTGAGCTTCCCGCCGGTGCTGCGGGCACCCGTGTTGGCCTGCCACCGGTCAACGAGATCGCTTGATCGTAGATGTCGCATAGCCGGCCGTAGTACGTTTCTTCGCCGTATTGCGATTGCACTTTCGCAAAGCCAGCCGAGCCAAACTGTCGGCACAGTTCGGGATCTTCCCAGAGGCGTTTCATTTTTTGGCCCAGATCTTGTGGATCGTTTGGATCAAACAGAAATCCAGTGACGCCATCTTCGACCAGTTCAGCCTGGCCGCCCAGCCGCGAAGTGATGATTGGCAAACCGTGGCTCATCGCTTCCAAGATCACCAAAGGACACATTTCGTAGCTGCGACTGGGCAATACGAAGAACCTTGCGCCTCGATAGAGTGACTCCATTGCCTCCGACTTCAGGAGTCCCAGCATTCGAACGTTGGGCGGCGATTTGGATCGTAACTGCGTTTCGGTCGGGCCACCCCCAGCGAGCCTTACCTTGATTTCGGGTAGCTCTCGAGCGGCCGCCAGCAGCGTTTCGACTCCCTTTTCCGGGCTCATTCGTCCGGCGAAAGCAACGTACCGGCCCTTGTCCGACTCGACCGGCTGACTCCCTAGGCGCACCATATTGGGCAGCACCACTATCTGCTCGTCGCGAAAACCCGCCTCGATCAACCGCCGTTTGGCAAATTGGCTCAATGCGATCAGCAACGTGACGTTGTTGTGGAAGAACTGCATTTTCCGAGCCACAAGACTTCGCGTAGCATAGGCGATACTTTCAAAGAAGTTTCCACGGCAATTCTGCAAGACGCAGTTGTATTCGTTGCCCCCGATGCATCGTTCGCAGATCTTTCCACGATACAGGTGATCCGACTTGGGGCACGTCATCTGTTGATTGTGAATGCTCACGACAACCGGCACGTTCGCGCGGCGGCACGCAACCAGAATCGACGGCGAGAAGAGCGGATAAAGATTATGCACGTGGACCACATCGGGACGATCCTCGCGCAGCACGCGCTTCATGTCTTGATACGCCCGCCGACTGTAGATTCCACTCAGAAACGCACTTGTCTTCCCGATCAACCCGGTGTCGATGTCCCGACTTGATCGCAACATCACCCGTACCTCGCCGCCATGTTTCTCGACCAAATGCGTAGTTTGCTCGACAATGGTGTCTTCACCGTTGAAGAGGCTGCGGTACTTATTGTAAACCTGCAGTAGCTTCATGCGACTTACCCGCAAATAGATCGTCCGCGACGAAGGTCAAGCGACTCAAAAAAACGCGGCTGGGCAAACCAAACCGGTGCAATGATCGACAGTGTACGTCTGACGTAGCCCTCCGTCCGCCACAACGAGGTTCTTCGCCCTAGAATGGCATGTGTGTCGCCGAGCAGCTGAGCCCATAGCAACAGCGGCGCGTGGATGATCAACGCCTGAACGAGGCGCGCCCCGCACAAACTTAACACCGCCGTTCGCCCCTTGCGTTGAAAATCAAAATAACCTGCGTGCTCGGCACCCCCGGAAAGTGCATCCCAACGCAGAAATTCCGGGGTCAATCGTTCCGCCGGAACGCGATGGCAAACGACCGCCTCAGGCGAGTACCAAAGTGGATATCCTGCGTCACGAGCACGAGTAAAAAAATCGTAGTCCGAGCCGCCGCCGGTCATCGCTTCGTCGAATTCTCCGATGGCGTCAAACACTGGGCGAGCGACAAGCGCGTTGCCCGTGCCAGGCATGTCTTTCCGCCGATAGGTTCTTGCAGTCGGGTAGAGACGCGTCTCGCGCAGCGCGGCGCGGCACTGGATGGCCACTGATTAATGCCCTGAGGGCTCTTCCGCTAAGAGGACAATGATGCCAAGCAACATCAGCGGTGCGCAGACGTTGCATTTTGGCAACAGAAGCAGAAAGTGAATGTTGGGCTTTGTTCACACCCAGGCTGTGAATCTACTAACTCGGATGACTATAGACACCCACCGACTCTGTTATTTGGTGACTTCCGTTTGCAGCGAATTGGGCGACGGAATAACCAGGCTCAGGACGAGCCCGACAATGATGTTGACGAGCAACGATGTTGGACCGATCCATTGAAAGCTGACCGGCGGTAGCTCTGTGATGGGATCGACTCCAAAGATCTGGCCGGAGAAGGCAATCAGGATCGCGGTCGTCATACCACATGCCCAGCCGATCCACACGGCTACGGGCTTCGAGAATGGTACAAATAGAGCGAAGAAAAAGAGAGAAAAGATCATGGGGACCATCAGGTTGACGGTCTTGTTAGTCACTTCCGTAATGTTGCCCGGAATCTGCCCCACAAACATGCTGCCAACGACCACCGTCGCTCCGATCCCAAACGCCAACACCCTCGCAACAAAGAGCTGTCCTCGCTCCGTTTCTGGTTTCTTTCCAAAACGGTCAAGAAAGTCCGTCGTGACGACTGCGGTGATCGAATTCACGCCAGAGTCAATGCTCGACATTGCCGCGGCAAACATCGCTGATACGACGAGTCCTGAGATGCCGACGGGCAGATGAAATGCAATGAAGTGTGGAAACACCTTGTCGGCATCCGCTTTCAGATCCATACCGCTTGGTAGCGACTCGGAATGCGCCTGAAAGTAGGCGAGCAAAGCTAAACCGACCAAACTCAAAGTTATTGCCACAGTCGTCGAGACGATCATCTGTGTCGCGAACGATCGACGGGCCGCCGCCGCGTCTTTCGTCGACATGAATCGCTGTACCGAGACTTGATCGCCGCCAGCCGTGCAGACTTGCCAGACAAGGACCGTTAGGATGGCACCAAGAACAGTGACACGCGTACTCGGATCAAAACTGAAAAGTGGTTGTGTGTCCCAGTTGGTCTGCCACTCGGTAGGAAACCATCCAAGACCACCAAAGTCGATGGTGACCATAACAATCACGAGCACGGCACCGCTGAACAACAGAATTGTCTGTATTAAGTCGGTAATCACAACAGCTCGCAGGCCGCCGAGCGAAGCGTAAGTCACCGACACGAGTCCCGTCACAAATACAACGGCAGGTATCCAGTTCTCGCCAACACCGATCATCACCGTCAGCGCCTTGGCCGTCAGATAGACGAGCAACGACATCCAGACCAATCGCAGGCTCAGGAACATCACGACTCCCAACATGCGGACGCTCAAGCCTAGCCGTGCTTCCAGCAACTCATAAGCGCTGGTCACTCGATATCGCATATAAACCGGCAACAAGATATACCCGACGATTACGAACACCAGTGGCAAAGCCAGTAGGTTCGACATGTAGACGGGCCCTTTGCCGAGTATTTCGCCGGGCATGGACAGGTACGAGATGGTGCTCAACAGCGTGGCGAACAGCGACACACCGATTAGTGTCGAGTTCATACTGCCGCTGCCAACAAAGTACTCCTGCGTATTGTTCTGCCGGCGGCTGAAGTACCAACCCAAGACGAGCGTCGAGGATGCATAGATTGCAACGATCGCCCAATCAATCCACGTCAGACCACCCATCCTGCAAACTCCCAACTTGGCTACGGGGCATTGGTAAGGTTCGGGTGGACAGCTTAAAGCCGGTCATCCCAGATGGCAACCAACCGTAGTAGCGCGTTAGCCGAATTGCTCCGCGACGTAGATTCTGCGGGCAGCTGCAAACCTTGCGATTGCATCATGCATCTCCGAGCGGCGCGTTGTTTGGTCTTTTGGCTGGTTGGAATCTAAAGTGTCAACCTTCGACGACACTCCGCATCTTGTCCAAGCCAACCCGCGCCACCTCAAGTGGGTCTTGCGCCCACAGATCCTCGCGAAACAGCTCAAGCGACAAGAAGCGGTTGTAACCGATCTGCCGAAGCAAATCGACATATCGGCTCAGATCGAATTCCCCGTCGCCAGGCATGACTCGGTCCTTGTCATGTTGCAACTCCCTTGCCGGAGTGGCTGGAACATCATTGAAATGCGACACGGCGATCTGACGGGCGGCCAGCTTCGCAAGCGACTCGACCGATCCACCTCCACGAAAAATGTGAAATGGATCGACCACCGTCGTCGCGTTCTCATCACCGGCACGCGTCATCACGTCGAGCGCATCTTCGATCGTATTGAGCCGTTCCACAAACCCGAAAAACTCCATGGCTGGCATCACACCGATGTCCTTCGTGTAGCAACAGATCAAGGTCGAAAAACCCCGGTGTAAGGAGATCATCCTACCGCAGCGCGACGGGTGAACCAATCACGGCGCAACAGGTTTCCGGCGTGCAGCAGCAGAATGTCACTTGGATTTCAGCAAGTCGTTCGTCAACCTTAGATCAACCAAGCTGTCATTACCTTGCATACTATAGGGAACTTCGTGAAGGCATCCGCGTGTCATGCAGACGCGGGGAGACAGAGGAACCGCAAATGGACGCGAATGCACGCTAATGTATGCAAATCAATACATCCCATTCGCGTCCATTCGCGGTTCTAAACGAGGCCGGAGAGCAGCCGTCCAATCGGTGTCGCTGCAGTGAAACGATTGACGAGAAGCAAAACCATTGAGGTCAGCGGCACCGACGGGCTGACTATGCCGCGTGCTTGGCGCGCTGGCTCATCTGCTGGAAGCGTTTCGTCTGCGGCGCTTCGCGAATCTGCTCGAGGATCTGTTCGGCGACGACCAGATGATCGCGTGCCTGGAGACCTGACACTTGAGGCGTGTCGCCCGTGCGAATGCAATGCAGGAAGTCACATTGCTCGTCAAAGATGGCGTTGTTCTGTTCGACGGTCAACTCGCGGACCGGCAGCAAGTCCGTGAACAGGTTGTGTTGCATGCGCTGACGCTGTTCAACATCCAGTTGACGGACATCGATTTCACGACGCATGACTTCTTTACTAGGCCGAATCAACTTCGCTGTTTGTTCTGCAAAATCGACTCCAACATACGCACGTTCGGAGACAATTTGCATTTTCCGCTGCGCCAGAAAACTGGTACGAGAGGCATTCAGATTGGCTATGCAGCCGTTAGCGAATTTCAGATGAGCGTGCGCCATATCTTCGTGAGGACCGAAGATCGTTGTTCCGACGGCATCGACCTTGATAACCTCACTGCGCACGATGGAGAGTACTAAATCCAAGTCGTGGATCATCAGATCCAGCACGGCACCGATATCGGTCGATCGAAACGTGTAACCGCCCGAGCGGACCGCTTCGATGAAGACCGGACGGCGAATGAACGGTGTCGCCGCCTGCCAGGCTGCATTGAACCGTTCGACATGGCCGATTTGCAGCACTACATTGCTGCGACTGGCGGCAGCGACCAACTGGTCCGCTTCAAGAACCGTTCGTGCGATCGGCTTTTCGATCAGGGTATGAATACCCCGATTCAGCAGGTCCACGCCGACATCCCAGTGATGATCGGTTGTCGTCGCGACAACGGCGGCATCGACTTTGTCCACAATCTCATGATGGCTTGCAAAAGCGCGCGTCGAGAACTCGGCGGCAACTCGGTTTCGCACTTGCGCGACCGGGTCGACCACACCCACGAGTTCGACTTCTTGGATGGAACTTAGCAAACGGGCATGAATTCGGCCCAAATGGCCCGCGCCAACAACAGCAACTCGTAATCGATTCACGCGGCTTTCCTCCGTTCGCGGCTGCGCCCGTGGCGGCCTTCATGTTGATTTTGAACAAAACTCAAAAGGTGATTCACCGCGGGAATCAACATCCCGCTGCTGCGAAGAATCTCCCGAGCGTGGTCGAGTCCCACTTTTGATCGATACAGCAAGCGATGCGTTTCGGATAGCGCCTTAATGATGTCGTTGGAAAAATCGCTCCGTTTCAATGCCACGACGTTCACGCACCGCGGACGTGCCGGAGAACCTTCGACCAACATGAATGGCGGCACGTCATGCAAGACCCGACTGTGGCCACCTACAAAACTGAAGCTGCCGACAGTCCCAAAGTGGTGAATGCCGACTCCACCGGACAGAGTTGCATCGTCGTGGACATGTACGTGTCCGCCCAACAACACGCCGTTGGCCAAGACCACGCGATCTCCCAAACGACAATCGTGAGCAACATGGCTTGTCGCCATCAAATAACAGTGATCACCGACCACCGTCACACCGTCCTCCTTGATGGTCGCTCGATTGATCGTGACGGCTTCGCGTATGACGTTGTAGTCGCCAATCTGCACTTCGGTGCTTTCACCTTGATACGCTAGATCCTGCGGCGCGCCGCCGATCACAGCACCAGGATAGACGTGATTGTGCACTCCCAACGCCACATGACCCATTATCGTGACATGATTCTCGAGACGTGTTCCGCGTCCGATTCGGACGTCGGGCCCAATGATGCAGAATGGACCAATCTCGACATCCACGTCGATTTCAGCCCGAGGGTCGATCACTGCAGTTTCAGCCACTTGAGTTGTCATATTCGAGATCCATCTCAACGAGGAACCCCTGCGCAGCCACGCAAAGGGACATCGACTGCGTCATCCTTGACGCAGCTCACCCAGTTTTTTGGTATTCTTGGATTCGCTGCTCTTTCTCCAACAAGGCGCTGACCATTTCGGCATTCGACCGATGCCCGCTGCGATGGGCGACCACATGGCCCACCAAGTCACACCCCGCTAACGCCAGATCTCCAATCAAGTCGAGCGTCTTGTGGCGCACGCATTCGTCGTGAAATCGCAATTCGTTGTCGATCAACGAATGCTCGTCAAACACCAACACATCCTGATAGGTAACGCGGGCACCAAGGCCGCTCGACCTAAGCCGCTCGGCCTCGTGCTGCAACAGAAAGGTCCGCGCTGCCGCAATTTCTTTCCTGAAAGCGTCAGGTGACACTTGCACACTGTATGTCTGGCACCCAATCGGCCCAGTGCCATAGTCCAGATGATACTCGCAGGAAAGGCCAGCATGGTCCGCCGGCCTCGCTTCGATCCACTGCGTGGCTGTGCCAACTCGTAACGGCTCGGTCACCACCAACTGTGGCCGAAGCTCGGATTGAGTTACGATGCCTGCATCATCTAGCGCTTCGATAAAAGGTAGGGCGGAACCATCCATGCCGGGCATTTCAGCCTGATCGACCCATATTTCACAGTTGTCGACTCGTAAACCCGCACAAGCCGCGATGATGTGTTCGACCATCTCGACCGAGACGTCTCCAACCGCCAGCGTCGTTCGAAGCGGCGTCTCGATCCGATGAACGATTGTGACGGGAATCGCCGTCTGCGACTCCAGATCACAACGCACAAAGACCAGTCCCGTCCCGGGCGGTGCCGGGCGAAACTCGACGCGAACGTCGTTCCCGCTCCACGGACCAAAGCCTGTGACGGAGGCGGTCTTGCCGATTGTGCGTTGTCGTCTCAATGAACCATCCAAGTTGAAACTCTCGACGCCTGAGAACTCGCTGCAAATGTTCTACCGGCGCTAAGATCTGGGGTTGTCGATTTGACACCGGTCGCCGTAGTGGTGGCTTCCAGCCGCCATCGACCCGTGCTGGCTTGGCGGCTGAAAGCCACCGCCACATGCCAGCACCCTGAGCTTAAGCTCTGACAAAGTACTAGTTCTTCCGCAACGGCTGCCCAGGAACTGCAGGACGAACACCACCACGTGAGACCCGAGGAGGCGTCTGACGATTCAGATCTTCGATGATCGCATTAGTGATGTTCAGGTTGCGCTGAAATACGACCGCTCGGTTGATGCCTTGCAGAACCGATTCGCGCTTGGTCGCATCCATCGGCTCGCTATTGAACCGCATCACCAAACCAATGCCGTATTGGTCAGCGAATTTGGCAACGCGATCTTCGATTTCTTTATACGAGTTGTAATATACCTTAGCTTCGCGCTCGAGGATTTCCTTCCGCTTTCGCTGGGTCTCCAAACCAAGCGATGTCTGCATCGTTGCGATCTGCTCTTCCAACTGCTTGTATTGTGGCGAGCCCGCGGGGAGACTCTGGAGTTGTTCAGCCTTCGCAGTCACTTTGTTGCGCTCTTCACGCAGGTAACCCTCGAACGTCTCGATCTCCTTTTTGATGCCATCCATCGTTTGCTTGAAACGCTGGTGGTTCTTAAAGATAAAGTTGATGTCAATCACAGCGACACGTGTCCCTGCAGGGACCGCGGTGGAAGGCGCGTTGCCGCGAGGCTGAACCTGCGCGCTGCCTGACGAAAGTCCCAAACACAATGCGGTGACCACGAACGTGGTCATTTGAAGAACTGTTTTCACTTGTAGCACTCCTTGCTGCCAACGAAGACATCCATGTGGCGAGAGCGCATACGCTGCGCTCCCCTTCGTCAGACTGTTGCAATGGTCATACCAATCAACATCGAGGCGGTATTCTGCCGTCAACTGCCGAATCCGTAAAGGCCGAAAAACGGTCCACCGAAAAATGGCATAAGCCTAATCTGAATCGTGACTTACCGTCGCAACTCGCCCACCGGACGGGCTGGTTCTTGGCCTCAGACAGTTTCTGAATCATGTCAAGGCCAATTGAAGAAACGGGATAAGCCGCTGCAAAAATTACAAGGCGCGCAGTTCACGCAGATCACCTACGCCCCGAACTCGTTTTAAACTAGGAAGGCATCATCGAGTGCAAGAAATGAAAAGCCTGGGCAGCCACGGCCGGGCCAACGTGACTATGACGGCTCAACTCGACGTGCACACCGCCCGAAAACTCGATTTCCCGAAGCGCCTTCAGAATCGGTGGGAATTCCATTTCGCCGTCACCGAACATGAGATGCTCGTGAATGCCACGCCGCATATCCTCGATGTGAACATTCACGATTCGTGGGCCCCAACGGCGAATCTGGTCATCGATCGGCAACTCGCCTTGGCAATGCAAGTGGCCGAGATCTAAAGTCAGTTGCAGGCTCGGAGCATCCACTCGGTGTGTCAACTCTTCAAATCGGGGCATCGTGTCGATGAACATCCCAGGCTCCGGCTCGAACCCCAGCACAACGCCTCGTTGCTCGGCGTAGGTTGTCAGGTGCGTGAGACTAGCCGTCAGCCGATCGAACGCCGTCTCTTCGCTGACTTGATCGCTCAGGATTCCGGACCACAAAGAGACACAATCGCTGCCGAGTTCAACTGCCAGGTCAACTGACATGCGCAGAAACTCGATCCGTCGCTCTCGTGCCGGGGCTCCGGCCGTGACCAGCGTCGGCTCATGCTTGGTTCTTGGATCCAGCAGATAGCGAGCTCCGGTCTCGATGACCGAACGCATCTGGAGACGGTCAAGGCACTTTCGCACCCGCTCGACCTCGTCACGCAATGAGCTGCGAAAGGGATTCAGCACATGCTGGTCGACGGTGATTGCCACGCTTCCATAACCGATCTCGGCAAGCAACTCGATTGCTTGCACGATGTCGTGGTGTGCCAGACCGTTGGTGTTGTAGCCCAGTTCCATGCGAGTACAGTGCTCCAAAATTGCAGGTTCTCAATCCTGAATCATAATCTTACTCTTAATCTGAATCTGACTGTCCCAGATTGGACCCCTCTCCCTCTGGAGGTCGTGCAGTTCTTAAGTGCTATTTCTTAGCTGATTTACGTTCTTAGCTGATTTACGAACATCCAAACTCTCCCTTTGGAGAGTCGGGCCGTCAGGCCCGGAGAGGGCAATTCGCTTCACCGAGTCTTTCAATTCTCAACGCCAAAGAAAAGGCCCCACCCGGCCGCTACCGCATCCGACCTCCCCGCGGCGCGGGGAGGTAATTCGATAACTCGAACGCCAACGGTAACTTAGCAACCGCACGACCTCTCTGGGAGAGGATCAGGAAGTAGTTATTCAAGATTAGTTGCCGAAGACGACGTTCAGGTTGAGTAGACCCATCTGCCCAACAGCAACATGGGAGCCAACAGGGCCAAGACAGCAACTGCCCAAAACCAGTCGGCCACAAAGAGGCAGACTGCCGCATCCAACACGATCAACGAGAAGATGCACTGCTTGACCGCAGCCTGCACGCGTTTGGGTTGTGGGTTGACGATCGCCAGTATACAACGTCGCAAGATGGTAAACGTCAGCATAAACAAGACCATCGGCCAAACGTACTTTTCGTCCAGCCTATAGTCGATCCCCGTTTCTTGAACGATGGGAAACAGCGCAAGCATCCCAATGCCGGCCCCCATCAGCGCGGTTCCCCAAATCAAGAGGCCTCGACTGCTTGTCTTCGCCTCCGTTCGGGCGAACCACGTAACGCCTGAGATATAGAGACCGATTCCTCCGGCCACCATCAAATGCGAGGCCGCGAACCCGGCGACAACCGGCGGGCCGTTGACTGCGACTGCCCCCAGACTCATTCCCAACAGAACGTTGAAGAAGCGGCAGGCCCCCATCGCCAGAGGTGCCACAAACGTATTCTTAAGTGCGCCGTCGTACAACAGCACGCATGCAGCCAGGGAGGTTGCAACGGCTCCGCTCCGCCAAGGCAAAGGGATGGGCCCACCGGCGAACCCCGCACACCACCCGAGAATGATACCAACGACGAGAAACTCGAAACCCAACCAACGCGCCCATGCCAACGAGATCTGTCCGGACGGGATCGGCCGATCCGGCCTTTCGCGCGAATCCGCTTCGACATCAAAGACATCATTCAGTACCATGCCCGCCGAATACAACAAGCACGACGCACCCAACAGGCAGGCCGCCGGGATCCAACGCTCGATCGACGAATTGACGAAGACAAACCCCATCGCCACGTCCGCAGCGGCAGTGAAAACGTTTGGTGCGCGAAATAGCCGCAAATACGACAGTAACTTCGACGGCAGCGGCGCTGGTTGAAATTCGTCGTTGGTCATTGATTACCGCGAGTTCCATCAGGCGACGTTGTCACTCAACTTCAATTCCCAACTTTGCCATCGCAGCCGTCAGATACTCACGGGCCTCGCGCGCCGCGTCATCCGGATTGTCGATATAGGGATACAGTTCGACCGTAATCCAGCCGTCATATCCTGTTGCGTCAATCGCCTGAAGCGTGGCTTCGAAATCAACCGCGCCGTGACCGGGAATCAAGTGTTTGTGAACGCGCGTGTCCGCAATATCCTCGAAGTGATAATGCTTGGTGTGTGGGGCCATTTTGGCGACCCAATCTTGAGGATCTTCACTCATGCAGTACGCATGGCCAATGTCGAAATTCAAGCCGACAATCGGCGAGTCGATCCGATCGACAAACTCCAGGTACTGGTTAAACTTCTCGATCAACAGTTCAGGCTCGGGTTCGATCAGCAGTGCTACATCCAGTTCCTCGGCAACTTCGACGCACGGCATCAGCTCGTCGTAGAACAGATCGGCACCGTCGCTCCACGACTGATCCTCGGTCAGCTGCCCTCCGGGCTCGGTGGTCAAGTTGGGCGCGCCGATCTCCTTGGCCAGCTGCAGCGCACGCTTGGTATGTTCGCGGCGGATTGCTCGATAGTGCGGGTCCGGGTCCGTCCAACCCGGATGCCAATACGGCTGACGCGGGTCGGCAACGGCATTCATCATGAAGGCGTTGACGTTGGCGACCTGGAGATTATTGTCGCTCAAGTGGTCCCGGATGGACTGCTTGCGTTCTTCGAGCAGGAACGACGGCCAGGCGTGCGGCACATCGGCCAGCACCTCGATTCCGCTGTAACCCAATTCAGCGATCTTGCCGATGGTATCTTCGATCGAAAAGTGCATGTACGCGTTGCTGCTAAATGCCAACTTCATAACGGTCGTTCTGCGGGATGGGTGTAAGTGTGGAATTCAAGCGACAAAGCTATCAGTGTAACTGGCTGCTGCACACGCGTGAAGCCGCCGGTCTAGCTGGCAGCTTACATCGCCAGCGATCTAAGGCTCGTCGTGACACGCTTGAATCGCAGTGCATCAAATCTGCGACCGGCTAACGACTTGCGACGGGTTCGCCCGAGATTCTCGGGGTTGTGCGAAACACAGTCCGGAAGAGGAGGAGGAGAGGCAAGAAGACGTCATCGAGAGTCGCATCATTTCTCTTACCGTCGTGTCACTCATCACATCGGTCGGAAGTGCGCGACCGAAGGGGTCGGGGCTCGGACAGTTGATTTCACTGCTTGCATTTGACAAATACAATTTGCGACCTATGTTTCAGATGGCGAACTTTCGCCGAAAAAGGAACTCAAGGACAGTTCCTCGATAAGGGCAAACCGGCCACGAGGTCGGGACGCAAAGCCATGGATCCGCCAGGAGCGGACCGCCAGGCTACCGAAGGGAATCACAGGTCAGTCACCGCGTTGTCGGTATGACAATGGGTACCGCACCTCACGACTTCTCATTGAGTTCCATCTTATGACGTACATCATCTGTCTGATGTCGCGCGCGCTGTTGGTGCCTCCGAAAAGCAACGTCTCGTTAGGGTCACCTTTCAGGCGCGTTCGCAGGTCGCGAGAGAGACGGCGAGGCGCGGCGGCAGCAGAGTTTGCCGTTGTTCTTCCCGTGTTTGTCTTGCTGATCTTCGGGATTCTCGAATTCGGGCGTATGATCATGGTTCAGCAGATACTCACCAACGCGTCTCGCGAGGGAGCAAGATTAGCTTGCATCGACGGTAGTACCGAATCGAACGTGCAGACGGCGGTGACCGAGTTCCTGACAAACGCGTCCGTCACCGGGGTAACCGTGACGTGCACGCCAAGTACGCTCTCCAGCGCCACGCCAGGCTCACAAATCACCGTGCAGACAAGCGTACCCTTTGACCAGGTGAGCTGGGTGGCGTCATCGTGGTTTGCTACCGATGTGACGCTGAGTTCGAGCTGTATGATGCGTCGCGAAGGGATCCCTTGATGCCGGCCACCATCGTCACCGGATGTCGAGTTGACTTTCGTTTGACGGCAACGCGCTAGAAGACTCGACTGTGCGCACTGTCTTCCAGCAGAACAGAACGCTCGGCGCACGCTGATATAAGGGTTCACCCCTTCGCCAGTTGATGCTGGTTTGCCAGCCCGGACTAGGAGAGCGACAAGATGCGCAATCGACGATCACGACGCCGCGGGACGGTCGCGGTTTTGGCTACGGTCATGCTGGTTATGGTACTGGCCATGGCCGCATTTGCAATCGATATCGGATACTTGCTGTTGGCGAAATCGGAACTGCAACGGTCCGCTGATGCTGCGGCACTTGCAGCAGTTTGGGAGCTGGTCGACCAGAACGAGTTGACCAATGCCAGCTCGATTTCCGTGTTAGAGGCGAATGTCCGTAGTACCGCGAGTCAATTCGGATCCCTCAATGCTGTGCTGCGACAGAACCCCGCTGTGCCTCACGCCGATATCATTGTCGGGCATCTCACCGACTTCACCGATCCGACGTTGGCGATCGATACCTCGGGTGTGAACTTTCCGAATGTTGTGCAAGTAAAAGTCTCGCGAACGGCCTCGACAAATGGAACAGTACCTTTCTTCTTGGCCGATGTCCTGGGAATTGACGCGGCTGCGGCGGAAGCCACATCGACGGCCGCAATCCTCACGAGCTTCAACGGTTTCCGTGCTCCATCGGATGGCGGAAACTTGGGAATACTGCCGTTCGCGCTCGACAACGAAAGCTGGAACGCCATGCTCTCTGGCAATGGCACTGATGTATGGAAGTGGAACGCAACAACGTCCCAAGTGGAGGCAGGCTCGGACGGAATCCTGGAATTGAACCTCTATCCACAGGGAACGGGTTCGCCTGGCAACCGCGGCACCGTGGACATCGGTAGCAACAACAACAGCACGGCCGATATTGCCCGCCAAATCCTCGACGGGGTAACGCCAGCAGACTTGGCGTACCACGGCGGGTCGCTCGAATTCGATTCTAACGGTGAAATCTCTCTCAATGGAGACACAGGAATCAGTGCCGGCATCAAAGACGAGCTTCTGTCAATCAAGGGCGAACCACGGATTATTCCGGTGTATACCCAGTTGACAGGGAACGGCAACAACGCGCAGTACACCATCGTTAAGTTCGTGGGTATTCGCATTTGTGACGTCAAGCTGACTGGTTCAATGTCGAGCAAACGAGTCATCGTCCAGCCCGCCCAGATGGTTGCTGAGGGAGGAATCCCTAGCACTGGAACAACGACCTCGTCTTACGTCTATTCGCCGACGTGGATCATACGCTGAGCTCGCCAGTGATCGTAGGCTGGGAAAAGCAGCCGACCGTCTGCCACGAATTCCAAAAGAAAGTAGGATCCTATGCCAGCCTCCCATGAACGACGGTGACGACATTACGTCGACGCGAAAGTGCAAGGTGCCCTTCTTCGCTATCTCATGTCCTACTGGCTACTGGGCCTGGCAACGTATGTAACGGTGATCCTTGTCTATCGTATTGCCCCTTATTGGCTCGTCGGCAGCGATGATCAACTGCTTGCTGCAATTTGGCGCGACCTGTGTCCATTCATCATCGTATCCGTGGCGATTTCTCCCATCGTCCTCATTAGCGTCATTCGTTTCAGCAATCGGTTCATCGGGCCCATGCTGCGATTTCGTCGAGCCATCAAGCAACTCGCCAAAGGCGAAACTCCTGCGAGAATCGCACTGCGCCGGCAAGACTACTGGCGCGACATGGCTGATGACATCAATCAGGTCTCAGTGCTGCTTGAGAATACTCGGTCAGTCGATCACGACGAGCCGCCAAGGGACGTCGAGGAACTCGTCGAAGTGGGCTAGGTAGAGGAGCTTGTATCAGATCTATCCGTACAAATGAGTCAGGATTTCAGCGACGGGCACCGACCACAGGTTGGTCGGGGAGCGGGTCGCCGCAACCGAGCGATAGCTCGCATCGGTCCGAGGCAGAGCCTCGCTAGCTGCTGGCACTGCGGTAGCTGAGTAGAGACCGGCAGAAGATGAAACGCGACACCATCAAACAAAGCACCGTCGCGACAATGCCAAACATCCCCATCGCCATGCCCAGGCTCGAATCAGGTCGCAACGGCTGCGCAATAATTCGCGCGGGTACGTTTACCACAATCAACACCGGGACGATAAATGTGAAGAACCAGCGCAATGGCCAGCCGTAGGTCCCACTGTAGATCTCCATGGGATAGCGAGAGAAGTTCGTGATGTAGAACCAGAAGTCGTAAAGCGATTGGTTGCGGCCGAGCCAAATGCTGGTCGCCGCGAGCGACACCATGAGACTATACAGGATTGCGACGCCACAGACGACGAAGATTGGATACAAGATGACGATCAAAGGCGTAAGCTGCAACGGATTCTCTTCGCGCATTGCCAGTTGAGACACGCTAAACGCCAACAGGATGCCTCCGGCCAGGAAATTGACAAACGACGCCCAATTCACGCGCTGTAAGGAAATCAGGAATTGTGTGTCGATTGGCTTCAGCAGGGCGAAATCCAAACCGCCCGTCCGAATCATTTCACTAAACTCCTGCGCGTTTGGCATGAAGAACGCCTGCACCAGACTATTCACGAACATCGTCGTGGCTAGAAAAATGAAGAACTCGTACTGCCCCCACCCGGTCTTCTCGCCAATCGAGTCGGTGAACGTGAAGATCAGCAGATAGAAACCCAAATTGGCCATCATCCAGGACAGTGCCGCCACCGATTCGATAATGAAATTGAGGCGGAAGGTCATGTCACGGACCAGACTGTTCCGCGCAAATGTCAAGAACACGCGAAGATATGGTGGCCTTTCCGGTGATTGAGACAGGGTACTATCCTCCAAAGCCGCTGTAGCGTTTGATCCCGCTGAGGTAAAACCAGCGAGACAGCCCCACGAAGAAGAGAATCCAGAAAAACTCCACGCACAGGCCCTTGATCAAATCGGGGCCTGTAACTTTCCCCAGGAACACAGCAGCGGGGAAATACGCCAGATACTTCAGCGGCAACAGATCCACAATGGTCAACCAAGGCTCGGGCAACATGTCCAGCGGAAACATGTGCCCCGATAAGAAGAAACTGAAGAGCATGTAGATGAACAGGATCGAGGTGACTTCCAGCCACCAGAATCCGATCAGGCCAATCGCCGCTTCCAAAAAATAGCCCAGCACGAATCCCATCACCAGCACCGCCAAATACGCGGCCACGGTACTGACCGAGTGCGTGGCGGCTTCGGCAGGCAAGTCTCGGAACATGCCGCGGCACAGGAAGAAGACCAGCGCAAAGGGGCCGATCGCGACAGAATAGTAGGCAACCTTGTGCGCGATCCGCCCCAGGAACATGAATCCGAGCATATCGACCGGCTGAATCAAGTACTTCTTGATCTCGCCATCGCGTATCTGTCTCGCAATCCCCGAAGCAAGTCCAGGCATGCTCGAAAACGCTCGGCTGACCATCGTCAGCAGGTAGTACGCAACAAACTCCGTGTAGCGGTAGCCACCCAATTCGATCTCATCAAGATCGTCAGCGCCACGCGTGTCTTTGACAGCCTCAAATATGGCGAACCAGAGAAAAATCTGGGTCACAATCGGCAGGAATCGCATCAACGTTCCCAGCGCAAAGTCGCCCCGATACACCAGCCGTTCTTCAAGGCAGATGCGGAGGATCGTCCACCAGGTTTTGACACGAATTGGAAGCGTCATTGGGAGACCGGGCTATTCTCTGGTGATCGGCCCCTTTCGGCTTGCGCGTCGTCGACGCGGGCGTATAGGCTCGCGATCACTTCTTCCAGCGGGGGATCTTCGACGGCCACATCCACGATCATGTGTTCATCCAGAATTGCCGCCAGCGTTTTGGCGACCTCCGTACGCGGAACCCGGATCTTCGCCCGAGGTGGCTCGCGCTGCAGGACTTCACCAAAGCGGTCCATATTGTGAATTGCGTCCTCCTCGGCGAATTGTAGCGTGATCACTTTGTGCCCGCTAAAGCTGTCGATAATACCAACCAACGAACCGTCGTATTCGATTCGTCCTTGGGCAATGATCACGACACGCTTGCACAGTGCCGCCACATCCTTCATGTAATGGCTGGTGAGCAAGATGGTGATATTGCGTTCGGCCTGATAATGCTTCAGGAACTTCTGAATGTTATGTTGTGCGACAACATCCAGCCCAATCGTCGGCTCGTCCAAAAACAAGACATCGGGCGAGTGGAGCAACGCCGCGGTCAACTCCATCTTCATTCGTTCTCCCAACGACAACTCGCGCACTGGCTGACCCAACAGTTCCCGGACTTTTAACAATTCGGTCAGCTCGTCACGCGTGCGCTCGAAGGCCTTCCGTTCGATACGGTAGATTTGCTGGTGCAGACGAAACGACTCTTGCGCCGGCAAATCCCACCATAGTTGGTTTTTTTGGCCCATGACCAGCGCGAACCTGCGGCGGTAGCTGTTCTCGCGTTTCCACGGGATGTGCCCCATGACACGTGCCATACCCGAGACCGGGTTGATGACGCCCGACAGAAGTTTCAGCGTCGTGGTCTTACCAGCGCCGTTGGGCCCAAGAAAGGCCACGAACTCGCCTTCCTCAACTGTCAAGTTGATCCCACGCACCGCTTCGACTTCGCGATGTTCACGGTGAAAGAGGCCCCGCAACGATGCGCCCAGCCCTTCCTTCTTCTGGTAGACCCGATAGCTCTTGGTCAGGTCTTCAATCTCGATAATGGCCATGAGGGTGGATTATAAGTGCGGCTGGCGACAGCGGATAGGACGGCTGGCGGCCTGCCCGGATCGCGTTGTCGCATTTTCGGCGCTGGGCTATAATCCGGCTCGTTGGACGCCAACCGGACAGCGCCACTTTGACATGAACCGCGGCTGATCAACGGCGAATGACAAAACACCCAATACGAAGGAATGAGGGAATCCGAGCCCGTAGTAGTCAGTTAGCATGAATTCGTTGGGAGATTTTGCCACGACACAACTTCGAATTGGCATCGGCCACGATACGCACCGTCTGGAAGAGCCCGGCCCGCTCTTGCTAGGTGGTGTGGAAATCCCGTTTGACAAGCATTTGGTGGGTCATAGTGACGCTGATGTCCTGCTGCACGCGGTCACCGACGCCCTGCTGGGTGCCGCATCACTGGGCGACATTGGTGACCTCTTTCCAAACACGGACGAGGCGAATCGTGACCGATGTTCCGCGGATATGCTGGCCATCGCACATGGAGACATCATCGATGCAGGCTATCGCGTGGGAAATCTCGATTGCATCGTGTTTGCCGAACGCCCCAAACTCACTGCCCACAAACAAACGATTCAGAAGCGAGTTTCCGAGATTCTCGACATTGCGATCGGGCAGGTTAATGTGAAAGCCAAAACCGGTGAAGGTATCGGCGCGATTGGAACCGAACACGCCATAAGTGCCCAATGTATCGCCTTGATTTTTCAAGCGCCCTGATGATTCAAGGTTTCTGACAATTGAACCGTCCTGACAATTGAAGTGTCCTCATAATCAAAGCCCCCTCACAATCAAAGCATTCTCAAAATCAAAGCACTGCCAATATGACCATGAAAACGGAATGACATGTCCTCAGCAACTGAAACCGACAACATGACGGCAAGCAACGTGCATCCCAACTCACTGCGTGTCTACAACACACTTTCAAAACAGAAAGAACCGTTCGAGCCGTTGATTCCGGGAAGAGTCGGTATCTATCTATGTGGACCAACGGTCTACAAAGAGGCGCATATCGGCCATATGGTCGGCCCGGTCATCTTCGATGCCATCAAGCGCTACCTCGTGTATTGCGGATACGAGGTCACTTGGGTCGTGAACATCACCGATGTCGACGACAAGCTGATCGACGAGGCCCACCGGCGGAAGCTCACAATGCAGCAGATTGCCGAGGAGAACATCGCGGACTACATCGGGAACTTGGATTCGCTCGGCGTCGACCAGATCGACATGATGCCCAAGGCGACCGAGCATATCGACGACATTGTTCAGTTTATTTCCACCTTAATCGAGCAAGGCTTTGCCTACGATGCTGAAGGGGACGTCTTCTTCGATGTCACGCGTGATCCCGAGTACGGCAAACTGAGCAATCGATCAGCGGACGACCAGCAGGGCGAAGGCGGCGGCGCGGCGGCCAAGAAACGTTCTGCCAGCGACTTCGCACTTTGGAAATCGGCCAAGCCCAACGAACCTTCGTGGGACAGCCCCTGGGGAAAAGGCCGACCGGGCTGGCACATCGAGTGCTCAGCGATGAGCCACAAGATCTTGGGCGAGACGTTTGATATCCACGGCGGCGGACTCGATCTGGTCTTTCCACACCATGAAAACGAAGTTGCCCAAAGTGAATGTTGCCACGGCAAACCGATGGTCAAGTACTGGATGCACAACGGCTTAATGCGGGCGGCGTCGGCTGGCAAGTTGGGCGGCCGAACCGAACGTGAGGCACAAACCGACGACGCACAGACGGAGACCGATGCGGCGACGACAGAAACAAAATTCAGCCGATCCAAAGGGGATGGCGGGCTGGCTGAATTGATCGCGCGACACGGCGGCGAGCGGATTCGGTTCTTCCTCTTGCGGACACACTATCGCAGCACGATTGTGTTCAACGACGAAGGCATCGAAGAGGCCGGTACGGGCCTGAATACATTTCATCGCTTCTTCGAGCACTACGCCCGTTTGACGGGCAAGGATTTCTATGGAATCACGCCAATCGGCTCTCGCGCCGCAGGAGAATTCGACCCTCAAGATGATACGCTACTTGGCGACGTCCAGGCCCACCGCGCCAGCTTCCTGGCCAAGATGGACGACGACTTCAATAGCGGCGCGGCCGTCAGCGAGCTATTCGAGTTGGTGCGGTTGTTAAACAGGTTTATCAACAACGAAAAACTGGATGAGACCTCAGACCAAGACACAGCCGCCTGCGCGTCACTGCACCGCGGCGTGCAAACGCTGCGTGAGCTCTCGTCGTTGCTGGGTCTTTTCCGCGAGGCCCCCGCCAAGGCCGGCGGTGACGACGCCCTGGTCGGCGATCTGATGGAGTTGATGATTGAACTACGAGCCGAGGCCCGTGCGAAGAAGGATTTTGCCACGTCCGACCGCATACGCGACGGTCTGCGCGACCTTGGCATTACGATCGAAGATCGCAAAGACGGCACAGGATGGAGAATCGAGTAGTTCATGTCCGACACTCGAACTGAACACGAACAGCTGATTCTTGGTGTCGACCCGGGCCTCAACATCACAGGGTACGGTGTCTTACGAGTCGTTGAAAACGGCTTTGAACTGGTAGAGGCTGGTGTGATTCGCGCACGGCCACGCAACTCGATGGGCGACCGACTAAAAGAGCTGCACGCCGGCATTTTCGATGTCGTACAATCGTTTTCGCCGACATCGATGGCACTAGAAGAACTGTATTCCCACTACGCTCGTCCACGCACTTCCATTTTGATGGGCCACGCTCGAGGTGTGATCTGCCTTGCCGCCGCGCAAAATGATGTGCCCATCGTCAACTATGCGGCGACCCAGGTAAAGCGGATTTTGACCGGCAACGGCCGCGCACCAAAGTCGCAGATGCAAGATGCCATCTGTCGCGAATTTGGTTTGCTGGCTCCTCCAGAACCACCCGACGTGGCTGACGCGTTAGCCATCGCCCTCTGCCACCATTACCTTGGGGCGAAGGCGGCGTGAAGGGTGTCGCGGCAGTCACCAAGGGCGTATGAAGAACAGCACGTGATGCGATACGGAGCAGATTGTCAAGCGATTGCATACTCGTTGATTTCATGAGGAAACCGAGTTGATTACGAAGATCACAGGAAAACTATTGGCCGTTGGCGAGGATGCCACCGTTGCCGTCGAACCATTCGAGTATGCCGTTGGAATTCCCGACTTCAATCGTCGCCAATTGCAATCGCACATTGGCCAAGAGGTCAGTTTGCACACACTGCATCACATGGAAGGTAATCCGGCACACGGAAAGCTCACGCCGAGATTGATTGGCTTTCTTCGTGCGGAGGAACGCGAGTTTTTCGAAATGTTCTGTTCCGTGGATGGTGTCGGCGTCAAGAAGGCCCTCCGCGCGATGGTCAAGCCTGTGCAAGATGTGGCGGTGCTGATCGAAGAACGAGATGCCAAGGGACTTTCCACGCTCCCTGGAATTGGGCCGGCCACCGCCGAGCGTATCATCGCCAAGCTGCGTCGAAAGATGCCCAAGTTCGCGCTTATCGTTGGCATGGACGTACCTGCAAGCGACGTCAAGCGAGATGTTGTGGACGATGCATTCGAGGCGCTGTGCGCGTTGGGGCATAATGAAGTGGACGCGCGGCGATTGATCGATTCCGCCATCGCTAGCAAGAAGAAATTTAAGGACGTCAACGCCCTACTAACGACAATTTACGACGAGAGCCATGGCCGAAATTGAATTCCTTGATGAAGTCGCAATCGACAACGATGCGGCAGCGCCGCATGGCCAACCGTGTGACGCCTGTGGTTGCCCGCTTGAACCGCAGGACAAGTTCTGTCCTGCCTGTGGCACCGGTCAGGAGGCGAGTGCTTCAATCGTCGAAGCCACGGTTGTCCAGCCGGTAGTTATTGTCGACGCGGAGATGGTGGACGATCCGAATAAGGGCGGCCCCACCGATGCGATCGATGCGTCTGAAACTCGACTGACTGAACAGAGATTTTTTCGCTGTGACAACTGTGGCGCGGAAATCGGTGCCGAAGGCGAACAGCGAAGCTTCGTCTGCCCGTTCTGTGACTCGACCTATGTCTCTGAATTCTCACCAGCATCGAGCGGGCGTCAGGAGCCCGAATTTGTTATCGGCTTTGCGATCACTCCAGAACAAGCGCACGACAAATTCAAAACGTGGATTAGCGAGAATTCACTGTTTCGCCCCGGCGATCTCAAATCGGCCACGATTGAAGATAAGCTGAAAGGTGTCTACCTGCCGTTCTGGTCTTTCTCCATGCTGGCCGAAAGCCGCTGGGATGCGAGCATCGGCGAATACTGGTATCGCACCGAGACCTACACCACACGCGATTCCAAAGGAAACATGGTCACGAAAACACGCCGTGTGCGAGAAACGGAATGGTGGCCGTTAAGTGGGCGTCACCATCGGTACTACAGCGGGTACCTGGTCTCCGGCAGCAAGGGGCTCGCGCAAGATCAAGCGGAACGCATCAAACCGTTCAACTTGCCGGCCTTGAAACGCTACGAACCAATGTATCTGGCGGGCTGGATGTCCGAGGAATATTCGGTTGCCCGCGACGCTGCCCTGCAGCGGTGCCAACAGGAGTTCAACGGGCGCGAACATCGCAACGTTGGAGCCTTCTTGCCCGGCGATACGCACCGGAGCCTGGAGGTGTCAACCAGCTTTTCGGATGTCAATTCAGACCTCTGCCTGCTACCGATGTACATTCTGAGTTATCGGTACGGCGATAAACTATTTCGATTCTTGGTGAACGGTCAAACGGGCCGCTGCGCAGGCGATAAACCATGGTCGTGGAAACGGATCAGTCTGTTTTCTGTGGGTGTGGCGGCAGTGATTTTGGCCGTGGTCATTATTGTTGTGGTGCTGTCTAATGTCTGACCTGCTTCAAAAATGTTCGGTCTGCAGCGGATTGATCGACGAAGAAGATCTGTTCTGCGCGAATTGCGGGGCCGAATCGCCGAATGCTGATGTACTGACCATCACCGACGTGCAAACCGTGACGCAAGGATTCGATTGCACGGGCTGCGGGGCATCGATGACGTACGACGCTTCCGCGCAGTCTTTGCGGTGCCCGTTTTGCGGATCAGAAGCGCTGGAGGAACAACCGACCAAGAAGTCGATCGCGCCGCGCCGCGTGTTGCCATTTTCCCAGGACAAAGACAGTGCCATTGCCATCATGCGAAAGTGGTTGGGTCGGGGATTTTGGCGCCCCAGCGATCTCTCTCAAACGGCCGCCGTGACAAAGATTGCAGCCGTCTATGTCCCCTATTGGGTCTTCACGGCCAAGACGTTTACCTATTGGACCGCCGACAGCAGCCAGACGCCGTTCGGAGCCCGTGGTGATTGGATGCCCTTAACGGGCGAACACCGAGGCAACTATGCCGGGGTCTTGATCGGGGCCAGTGGTGTGCTGACGCCGGGCGAAACAACTGCCATCTGCCCCTTCGATCTGGCCGCAGCAGTTCCTCCCGAGCAAGTGGACTTGGACAATGCGATCGTCGAGCAGTTTCGCGTCCAACGCAAGTACGCACGACCGCAGGCGCGTCAAGGTCTGGAGAATCTCGAACAGCAAGCGTGCTTACAACACGTGCCCGGCCGACATCGCAACATGAAGGTGAACGTGCGGATTGAGGGGCTGTCCAGCGAAGCGGTGCTGTTTCCCGTGTGGATTATGGCCTACACGTACCAAGATCGCGTGTTTCGCTTCCTCGTCAACGGCCAAACCGGCAAGTCCTCAGGCGAGGCACCGACTTCCTGGAAGAAGGTCATCGTTGCGATCGGCATTGCGATCCTGGCGATCTTGCTCTTGTTGGGTTTGATGGGAGTCATTGGCGCGACCGTTGGCAGCCGTGAACCTCAGGCGACGGAAATCCTCGCTTTCCGCATCCCAGCGGCTTCTGCTATGATGCCGGAAGATAGCACGTATGCCGCAAGCACAAGGAACCACCACGGACGATGGCTCGAGAAACAACGCTGGGCGGAGCCGCGGAACTGCCCGAAGATGACGACCGCGACCTCCGGCCTGCACGCATGGCGGACATGGTTGGCCAACGCGAAACGGCCGCCCGGCTGCAAATCGCCCTGGACGCCGCACGAAAACGTGGCGAACCGTTAGGGCACATTCTGTTTGATGGCCCACCCGGTCTGGGCAAGACGACATTTGCTCGATGCCTGCCCAACGAAATGGGCGTGAGTCTGCAATTGGCCGTCGGGGCGGGCCTGAAGGCACCCAAGGATCTGGTGCCCTACCTCACGAATCTGACGGAAAACTCCGTCCTGTTCATCGACGAAATTCATCGAGTCCCCCGTTCCGTGGAAGAGTATCTTTACACGTCGATGGAAGATTTTCGCATCGATATCGTCTTGGGCGAAGGGGTCAACGCCCGCACGCTGAACATGCCGCTCAAGCGATTCACACTGATCGGTGCCACGACCCGCGCCGGCATGCTCTCCAGCCCGCTCCGCGACCGGTTTCAGATTCGGGAACATCTGAGTTTCTACGCGGAGACCGAGCTGCACGAAATTGTCACGCGGAACGCCAAGAAACTCTCAGTGCCGATCGATGAAGCGGCAGGCCGTGAAGTGGCGCATCGCAGTCGGGGGACTCCCCGCGTCGCCAACAACCTGTTGCGATGGATCCGCGACTATGCGGAGAGCAAAGCAAATGGGCATATCACGATGGACGTGGCCTTGGCTGCTCTGAGAATGATCGAGATTGATGAGCTTGGCCTGGGCAACCAGGAACGCCGCTACCTTCAGACTTTGATCCGTGTCTTCGATGGTGGTCCCGCCGGTATCGAAGCGATCGCCCATACGATGAACGTCGCCGTGGATACGCTCAGTGACGATGTCGAGCCGTTTCTGCTGCGCAGCGAACTTGTGATTCGCAGCCCGCGGGGCCGGATGGTCACCGGCAAGGCGTACGCCCACCTGAAGATGATGCCACCGAAGCGGGACGATGACGATGACGCACAGCAGCAGTTGTTCGGTTAGCTGCCTGTCGGTCTCGCGTACGGATTATAAGCGGAGGCCGTGAACGAGCGAAGCGAAGTTCCGGCAACGCCAAACCGACGTCTTGTTGTGATGCGGTCTCCCGACCGCAACACCACTCCGATCGAAGATCTCCAAGAGGAGCGCGTGGAATGCCTGTCCACGCTCGCTGCAGAAAAAGGAGACCTTCGGTCGAAACAGTGAACTGGCCAGGAGACCAGCCCACAACCTGTTTGTCCGTATAGTCGTTGTTCGCTCCGCGAACATTACGTGTTGTTCGCGGAGCGAACAACGACTCTGATCAGCCAGGGCCTCTCACCACCCAATCTGCGTGTCGCCTTTTCACCACATCCGTTGCGTGAAAGCCCCAAGCCGCAAACCACGGTTCGGGTGCGCAATCCGTTGCCCATCAACCACCTATTCGCAAAACATGCGACGCGGCAGACTGGCACAGGCATTGCACATCGTAATCCAAGACGAAGTTTGGACTGCTTGGCATTTCCGCTTGCATCGAGCGCGTCTGGCGGAGCAACGCCCCGCGACAGAAAGTGGAATCATGCGAGTTGTAGAAGTCAATTCGATCGACGGGCTGCCCGGCCTACGACTCGCCTGGCGGTCGTTGCTCAGTGAGACTCCGGGAGCGAGTTTCCATCAGTCGTGCGAATGGATGGAGGCAATTTTCCGTCACCAGCAGCCAACATCACGATTGCGAGTTCTGTTGGTGACCGGTGGTGGCGAGACAGTTGGAATCCTGCCATTGGTCCAAACAGAGCGTACCACTCCGTTGGCCTCCCTTCGCGTGGTTGGCTATCCGAACGATCGGTGGTCGCCATTTCAGGGCCCGATTGGCCCTCATCCGACTGCCACGCTGATGGCCGGATTGCGACACCTGTCCAACAGCGAACACGACTGGGATGTTTTGGAGCTTCGCGATGTCGACCGTGCCACGGCGAATTACGCGCGAACGCGCACCGCGCTTGAGGTTGCGGAAATGAGTTTTCAGGAGACCGACCTTTCACCCCGCCTCCTGATCGACCTCCAGAAGCAGCCGAACGACTTCATTGCAAGTCGGCGTTTGGCTCGGTGCGAGCCGATCGCATCCAACCAACATCGCCGCTCCTCGCGCGACCGTTTGACATTTGAACGCCACCGACCACGCGGTACCATGTACGATGATGCGAATCCTCGCTGGGACCTCTTCGAGCGGTGTCTGGAACTGCCACGCGACAACCGTCAGCCCCATGCTGTGACCAAGAAGTTTCTACGCGACATCCATGCGGCGGCCTGCCGATCTGGTGCGGCCGACATGAATGTGCTTCGACGCGGCAACGAGATCCTCGCCTGCTGCTACAACGTTCACATCGCCGGAGTTCTACTCGGGGTATTCGGCGGAAGTATACTCGGTAGCCAATCGCCGTACTGTGCGGACCGGACGGCCATGCAGCCACTCGTCTCCAAGATGCTGCAGGACAGCATGGCGAAGCACGACGTGCGGTGGTTACCCGACGTGGAGTTCTCTTGCCCGGCGTGGCCATCTACATCGCTTCGTCGCTCGCGTTTCGTGCACCACCGTCAACGCAGTGCCAGCCGCCTGATGCGACGCGTGGCAAGTTGTTTTCCACGGCTAGCAACACCGTAGCTGGCGTCTCTGTAGCCGAAGTTCTTAAGACCCTTGAGACCTCGGCAGCAATTCAAAGCTGGTCGTCACATGAGAGTCTCTGTTCTGCGCACCGTGCGCGCGTTTGATAGTAGCAGGCACACGGAGTGCCTGCTACATTGCCTGCTGCGTTGCACGCGTCAGCCTTACTTGACCGCCGGCTTGGCATCGGCAATCGCTTCAGGTCCACCTGGAAGTGGCTGCACGCCTGTATCGACGAGCAGATAGCCCGACCAGAAAAACGGATGGTCGGCATTCGGAGCTCGGTCGAGCCGCTGATCTTTGACTCGAGGTTCGCGTTCCAAGTCCAGCTCACCGGCCCGTACCAGTTGTACACTTCGCTGCCACGCATCTGCGGCAACGCTGTAGGGAAGCTCTTGAGTGAACTCGCGGACCAGATCGTAGCTGGTTTGGCCGCCAGTCCGCCATCGACTGAGTAGGATGGTGCGCGTACCAGTCGCCATCAACCCAGTAACAGTCAGAAACAACTCGTTGCCCGTGGATCGACGTTTGAGTCCATCTTCGGCAGCCGTATGGAACCCTGGCATCACAACTTGCTGGGGAGCTCCCCAGGGCAAGGCGATCCAGCTATCTAACGTGCCGCCAGCCTTGCCACGGTCAATTTGCAGTGGCGACCAATCATACGGCCCCCGCGCTCGATCAACCATATCGTGCAAGATCACGACGCGATCACAGAGCGTCGCAAACAGGTTCGAGGGTGCCGGCAGCGGGTCGGTCAAACGCGTGACACGAGACAGGCCGGCCATTAGATCTGTGACCGCCGTATCCGAAATTTCTGGTGCCGCCCGTGGAAACAATGCACCTGCCACAACTGCCGTTTCCGCAACAGGGCCGGTGCGCCGCGCGTCAGGCAGCGACAACGAGACTGTTGGAACATATCGCAGCCGCACTTTCGAAATGATAGGTGCCGTCTTCGCACCGTCGAAGATCTGCAACGATTCAAATGGGACATACCAAAGCGGGCCATCGGGAACGACAACCAGTTCGTCAAACCGGTCCCAGACGCTGGCGTTGGCATTGTTGATCAGTCGTTTCAAAATCTCCTGGGCGATCCCTTTCCAGGCCGGATCCGCGAATTTGTCCAGCTCGATCGCCTGATTACCATCCAGATGTCCCATTGAACGCAACAATGCGCTGATTTGTGCGCGCACCTTAACGGGCGTTTCCAACTGCCAGGTAGAATAGTTCGACTTGCCAAACAGGAACGCATAAGCGCCGCGCGAGGTGATCAGAAACGAGAGGACCAACTGCCGTTCGGGCAGCTCCGCCTGTAGCTTCTTGAAACTCAACTGGGGTGGAAAAACGAAATCCGACGGAGTGCGTCGAAGCGCCATCTCGCGTAATAGGACTTCTTGTGCCAAGCTCACTTTCGCTAAGTCCGCCAACGACTTGGTTTGGGCTCGACGTGCGGCGTGGTCATCTGGGACGAGTGGCCCGGCTTCGAGCACTTGTTTGATCGCCGCCGCTTGCTTGGACAACACTGCATATTTTGGATAGCTGGCCATCAAATCTTGTCGCTGCAGGACCGCTTGAGCTCCAATTGTCTCGGGCGGCGCTTCCAACACCCACCGCAACGCCAAGAGCCGTCCGCCCATGGGCAAGGTCGTATAGAACCGATGTCGCCGAATTCGATCGGAAATCTCGATGGCGTGTTCCGGCTCTCTGCGCTTAAGGGCCGCCTCAAACCAATGTTCCATCGCCGGCAGGTGCGGTGTTAAGACAACCGATAGTGTTTCTACTGGATCGACGGCCCAGTCCGTAGGTCCCGGCTCACGCAACGCCGATTCGTACAGCTCGTCCGCCACGCGATCGGTCAAGACCCCGCTAGTATAAAGCCGATCGACTAAACCAATTTCGAACAGTCGAAATGAGGACTTTGTCTGATATGCCAAGAGCGAGGCGAAATTTGCGTCACCCGCTTTCAGGTTACCCGTTTGGTAATTGACCAGCGCAGCCACATATTGCATACGTGCGCCAACCGCTCCGCCCAGTATTTCTGTCCGAGCTGCGCGCCGACGCGCCTGATCGACAAAGGCGACAGCAGCCACGGGCTCGTTCAACTCGGCCGAGTTCTGCGCGGCGGCCAGTAGCAGGGATACTTCCAGCCACCGAGACTGGCGTTGCGACCAATCGGTGGCACCCGCCAGTGGTGGGTATAGGCCTTTTTGTCCGGTTACGATGTGCGTCAGCAAGCCGTTGCGAAAAGCCTCCTCCATGACATCGAATTGCTCGAACAGCGCCCCGCTGATCGTTGCCTCGAAATAGAACTTGGCGGCGTTGGTGAATTGTTTTTGTTGAATCGAAAGTTGACCTAATTGCAGTAGGGTCAGGGGTGTCAGCGGGTGGTCAAATGTCTCCGCCACTTGCAGACCCCTGGTCAGTTCACCAATGGCCGTCTCACCTTTACCAGCGGCGGCGTAGGCCATTCCCAACTGGACGCTGACCCAGGCTTGAGACCAGTGATTCGGTGGTGCAGGCCGCAGTGACAAGGCTTGGAGCACTTGGGCCGTCAGCGGATCGTGCGGACATGCCAAGCCCATGATTTGGTGGCGACGCCGAATGGCAACAGCACTGCAACGCGCAATCTCGTGGGCATTGATCATATGATACTCGGGCAACGCCACGACACCGCCTTGCTGGATCACTCGCTCGTTGTCAGTTCGGCCCTGCAAGATTGGATATCTGTTTGGAAACCGTGCGAGTCCGGTAGCTCGTCCACTCGGCCCCCAGGTCAACGGTCGACGCGAACTTCGGTTGTCTGGCCCCAGCGTCGGAAAGTCGACGCGCAGCATCCAGTGACGATGCGCAACCAACAAATTCAAGGCATGAGTGTATTGTTCTAGTGCCGGTGCCAATTCGCCCATCTGAAACAGGCATTCGCCCATCATTGTGTAGTAACAAATTGAATCGACCCAACGGCCTTCGGTGGTCCGGATGCCGGACTTGCCCGCAGATTGAAAATCACGCAGCGCCGATCGGAAGTCTCCGTCCTGGTACTCCAACTGTGCTTGGTAGTAATCCGGTCCTGGATAATCGCGAGACGGCGCACCGAATTGCGCTGCTGCGGTCTGCGGGATGAAGGCCGCAATCGAGAACAAGGCCCCCGCCAAAAGAACACGAAGTGTGCATCCGCGATTGCTTTTCATTCGACCATCTCCGTTGGCGGCTCGGTGAATTGTGCGGGGACTCCGCTCGATAGGAAGAGTTCGCGGATTGGCTCCGAGCCAGACATGGTGGCACTGGCGCTAAACAACCGAAGATGCTAGCGTTGCGTGACGAGTGACGAGTGACCAGATCATGTTACTACCTTGCCCAGTTCCTCTCATGATACCCGACGATGCCCAATCGGGCGAGAAACTAAGGCTTCAGCGGCGAGTTTTCGGGTCACACAGGTTTTTCCAGCTTTTCCTCAAGCCGCACCAATTCGTGGACCGATAAGCTGTAACGATTAAGCCGATTTTATCGAGAGAACAGAACGATGAAACCCAACAACTCGACACACTGGACGAAGGCGGTTTTGCTGGGCGCAGGTCTGGCGGCATTAAGCGCCACAGGTTGCCAGTCTCATATTGGCGGCCAGACCCTCCCCAGTCCGTATTACCTCACTGACGACGTTCAGTATTTCGCGCCCGGATTGGAAAACAAGCTGTCCAGTGAAGCTGCGGCCATGAAGGCCTTTGATGCCGATCAGGGAGCGCAAGGCAACTAGCTCGCCGATCAGGTTCCTCGTTTACACATCGCGTGGCAACGACGACTCAACTCATTCGCTCAACACACCGCCCGCCCGCGGTGTGTTGACGCGCGCCTATCCAGTTCGCGCCTGTGCCGATTCGCTGTGAAAATCACGGTGTGGGCCCACCAAATGTCGCCAAATCTGGCTCCCGATGATCTGCTGGCGAAGGCAACTCCCATCGCCTAGCTCTACAGCAGTGGATTTGATCTTCGTACGACTGACATTACCACTGGCTTCTCACTGGGTGCCTTGATCTAGGCAACGACTGATGGGAAACTGGGTCTAGGCAACGACTGATGTGAAAATCGTAACGGTTGGCGGAACTGACCGATGGCCCCGTCAGCTCGCCTCGCCCATTCATTCGAGATGAAGGACCCCGTATGCCGGAAGCCACACAATTGGACCTGACGCAGTTTATTCGAGACATCCCGGACTTCCCCAAACCCGGGATTCTTTTCAAGGACATCACCCCTCTTCTTGCTTCGCCGGAAGCGTTTGGCGAAGCCATTCGGCGGATGGCCGACCATTTTCGAGACCATGATGTCGACGTGATCGTCTCCGCCGAAGCTCGGGGGTTCATTTTCGCCGCTCCGCTGGCCTTGGAGTTGAAAGCCAGCTTTGTGCCGGTTCGCAAGCCCGGCAAACTGCCGTTTGAGACCCACGCGTTTCATTACGAATTGGAATACGGGAAGGACACCTTGGAAATGCACATCGACGGAGTGTCCGATGGCCAACGCGTCTTGGTGGTCGATGACCTGTTAGCCACGGGCGGCACCGTGGAAGCGTGCTGCCAGCTGCTCGAAAACACTGGTGCGAAGGTCGTGGGTTGCGCGTTCTTGATCTGCTTGGATTTCCTCAATGGTGAACAACGTATCAGTCCGCACGAAGCGTTCAGCTTGATTCACTATTCCTAACCGATCCGGGTTACCGCCAATCTCGCGACCAGTCCGCAGTCTTCAAACCGCTACGGATCCGCCATTCGCGCAGGACAGCCAACAACTCTTGCTTGATGGACTCCGCGACGGGATCGGTCCAGAGATTGTTGATTTCCTGGGGATCACGTGACAGGTCGAACAGCTGACCGTACGGTTCGTCAAGGAAGTGAACGAGTTTCCAGGCCTTGTTCCTGACCATGGTCATGAACTCGCAGCCGGTCAAGATGCCATCCTTGGCTTGTTCCGCAAAGACAAAGGTGCGCCCATTCCAACCTGCACCCTCCAGCGCGGGCAACATCGTGGTGGCTTCAAGCGTCGGTGGGATTGGAATCCCTGCCAACTCCAAAATGGTCGGCCCCAAATCCATTTGCTGGCAAAGCGCGTCAATCTTGCGGCCTGCTTCGAACCGATTCGGCGACCAGACCATCAAGGGGATGCGAGTGATCGAGTCGTACATCGTCCACTTTTGGCTATGCCCATGGTCGGTCAAACAGTCGCCGTGATCCGAAGTAAAAATCACCATCGCATTTTCCAAATAACCTTGCCGCTCGAGTGCCTCCATGATCTGCCCCACCTTCTCGTCGATCATCGTCACGTTGGCCAGATAGTATGCTCGTTGTCGATGCCGCTGTGCGTGGGACGGGTCGAGCTCCAGCACGACCGAGTCGTGGTCGACTTCAGAATTGTGCTGGCGCAATTCCTTCAGTGGCTGCGGCTGATTGTCCAGCTCTTCCTGTGTGACCTCCATCAGCGGCAGATCCTTCCGTAAATAGGGCTCGGCATAGCGAGGCACGGGGTCGTACGGCGGATGCGGCCCGGGAAAGCCGATCTGCAGGAAGAGGGGCTTCGTCGGTGGATAGCTGTTGATCCACCACAGGGCCATATCGCCCACAAACATGTCCGGGTGGGTATCTTCAGGTAGCTCCCACTCAAACGCGCCGAGTCGATCGCGATAGTCGGGCAACTTGCGATACTGTTCTCGTTGCTGTTTGACGAGGCCGCGGGATGCGAGTGCCTTGTCCCATTCGTCGAAATAGTAGCGGCCCTCCAAATAGCGGTCTTTGTTTTCCACCACATACCGCTCGTCAAAACCCAATTCGGTTTCGAATGGCCAACTATGCATTTTCCCGACATTGGTGCAATGATAGCCCGAGTCATTCAGCAACTCGATCCAACTCCGCCGCCAACGATCCGCGTTCTTTAAGATCCCTGACGTGTGCGGATAGTACCCTTTGAATAAGCTCGCACGGGCCGGTGCGCACGAGGCGGCCGTGACATGGCAATCTGTGAACGACACACCTTCGCGAACCAGTCGATCCAGATTAGGCGTGTCCATATAGTCATAGCCCAGCGCGTTGATCGTGTCGTAGCGCTGCTGGTCCGTGATAATAAAGATGATATTTGGCCGTGAGTCGGCCATGGCGCTTCTCCCCAAAGGCGATCTAAGAAAGAAACAGGCGATGCAGCAAATCTATCGGAAACACCAGCGTATCGCCACTGTACTCACTCAGTCCCACCAGAGGTAAAGCTGGGGGGAGGGCTTGGCAAGTTCTTTTTCGAGATTGGAAACCGATCCGACACCTTGGTCGACAATATCGGGGCAGAAAGCAAACATCCGCTCAGCCAATTGACGGGGATCATCAACGCGTTGCAGAAACTTGCCGCCCACATAATCCAGTCCAGCCTCCGTAACAACAAACGGCTGTTCTGTTTCCAGCTGCTTCAACCAGTCGATGATCCGCTCTGTCGAGATGTTGTAGTTCAGACCGTCAGTTTGCAAATATGCCAACACGACATATTTCTCCGACGTGGGCAACAAACCGATGACGTCCTGTCGTCGTTGTGCGTCATGGGCGAAGCGAAACAGGAACCAGCCTTGCTTGATCATCTCTAGCCGATGCTGATCGACCAGCGATTGCCCTCGGGCGCCGGCAACGTCAAACAGCAACAGAGCCGGCAGATCGTCGTGCACGCGCAACGTTAATTGGTTGCGTTCGGCGAACTTGTCTGCGACCGCACGCACTTCCGGAGCACCTACCCTCTGTGTCAGATCACCAGCCGCCAAGAAATAAGCGCTGGTGCCGTCGCGGTTGGCACCAGCCTCCAATACAGCAGCGACAATGGCGTCTTCTCGCGTTTGAAGTGCCGCGACCAACGGCGTCCCATACACCGGATCGTGTTGGTTGACATCCTCGCCGGCGGCCAGCAAGTCGCGAAGTCGGTCAAGGTCGCCTTCGGCAATGGCCTCGAGCAAAGGTGGTGGATCATACTGGCCGTCCGCCGCAACAACATTGAATGGATCTACATCGAGGCTTGCGGCCGGAGTCGTCGGTGAAGTATCGATATCCGGCGCCGTTCCGCAACCCGTCACGGACCCCCACAGTACGACGGCCAGCACCGTCGCAACACTTTGGAAACGGCCGTCAAATCTCAAAGAAATACACCTTATCCGCCGTACCACCAAGCAACCAAGCGCGTTCCTCGGGTGTCACAAAATCGATCAGGTCACGCACCAGGGCGATCGATGCGCTGTAGTTATTCTCGCCGACCAGCTGATACGGCGAATCGCTGGCCCACATGAGTCGCGACGCGCCGAATGATTCGTATAGACGCTTTATCACCGGCAACAATTCCAGGTGCGGTGGCTTTTTCTTGCCAAGCGCATAGTAGGCAGAGATCTTGACTGACGTGTGTTTGTGTCGTGCCAGGCGGCAGAGGTTTCTTAATTCCACGTCACCGAATCTCCCATCGATACCGATCCGAGCGAAATGGTCGATCACGACGGGAGTGTCCGGATAGCGTTTGCAGTTCCTATCGACTTCCGGCAAGTTAGCGGGGTTGATCAAACAGCAGATGGCCTGGCGTGTCTCTGCGGAACATCTCCACATCGCCTGCATCCCCGAATTGCTCAGCCACTGGTCGCCGCGCCGACCGGGTACAATGCGGAATCCGGTCACCCCCAGCCGCAACAGCCGCTTCATTTCCATATCGGGATGGGGCTTTGCATCATCAACCATTCCAACAACTCGAAATTTTCCGGGATATGCCTTGACCGAGTCGGTCATATACCGGTTGTCGAAGCCATAGAATTTGGTGTGTGCGATCAGCACGCAGCGATCGACCTTCTCCGTCGCCATCGTCGCCAACAGCTCTTCGGTCGTGAAGCTTGGCGGTGCCAGATCAGCCAGCGTCGCACCCTTGGCCAGTGGGTACTTTTCGATTTCCCGCGTCCAAATATGGGAATGGGCGTCAATTACAGTCGCTTTCTTTCCTTCTGCGAGAGCAGTCGATTGCATGTTCGTGGAAAGCTGCGTGGTCAGTCCTGCGACGACGCCGACACCGGCAACGCGGACACCCGAGGCGAGCACGTCGCGCCGCGTCAAATTGGTTAGCTGATGATTCATACGACGTTCCTTGATAACACCAGAGATCACAGCGCAGCCTTCGGCCGCAACTCAAGGCGGTCTTGTCGGGCGAAATCTCGTCCGAACCGCCGTCTCGTTCAACCCGTGTGCTTCTTATGCTACGCATCGATCAGGGCGGTTGCAATTCAGGTTGACTAAATGCCTGTCGCATCGGTCGAATTCCGAGTAGACTACGACTTGCCTTGTCGTCGATCTTGCGTGAAAAAAAGATCTTGAGGATTTCCGCTTGTCACTGATCGCAACATGCCGTTGTGGCGCAAAATTCCAAGCTCCACCTCATTTGGCGGGACGGCAGGTGGCTTGTCCAACCTGTGGTCAGGCGCTCGTGGTCCCCGCCGCTGCACCAACACCGGTTCAGGCAACCGGGACGATCGCCGTCGGTTGCCGATGCGGAAAACGGTTTGCAGCTCCGCCCCATTTGGCCGGTCGTCAGGTCCAATGTCCCGCCTGCCAACAAGCCCTGATGGTCCCCACCGGCGCGATGCGACCTGCAACTACTGCCGCACCAGTTGCAGCCACTGGACCTATCGCCGTCAGCTGCCGCTGTGGGAAAAGTTTCGCAGCACCGCCAAATCTGGCTGGAAAGCGGGTCGCTTGTCCGTCGTGCCGTAATCCGATTCAAGTACCGCATCCTGGGGCGCCGAGTGCACCTTCGGCGGCCAATGGAGATGGATTTTGGGACGAAATCGAGTCGCCAGTCAAAACGCCACAAGCGATCTATGCGGCCGAAAACGAAAAAAAAGAGACGCTCTCACCTCCCCAAGCCACATCGTATGCGATCAACCGCCTGGCCCGAGGCGCGGCGCCAGGAAGTGTGTACGACGAACTCCGCGAAAAGGGAGTGGGGCACGATGAATCAGAGCGGATCGTCGAGGATCTTCAGGATGGGAAGAAACGACGCATCAAGGGCGGCGCACCCAGCCACAACAGTAAGGTTGGCATGGCGTTTTGGGGACTTGCTACGCCCGGATGGTTGTCAATCTTGGGCGCGATCATCGTACTGGTCCTAATGTTCGTGCGGGAGTACGATCGGGTAGAACTAATACTACTCATCGTCTTCGATGTCGTCCTTGTTTGCATGGGAATCGGCCACATCATGACGGCGGTGTTGTTGCAAAACCGTTTCAAACCCGCGCGGTATATCGGATTCTTCTTCGCCATCCTCTCTGTTTGTTCATGTTCACTGCCGAACATGATTTGCGGCGTTTGTGCGCTAATCAGCCTCAGTTCCGGCGACATGACAGAGTATCTTAACGAAGAATAGGCAGCGGCAAGTGCCGCGCTTTCCGCTTCAGGAGTAGGTCGATGCGAGACATTCGAGTCGCAACCGTTCAATTTGAAAACCGCGACAACGACAAACTGTTCAACCTCGGCCGAATTGATGCCTTGACGGGCCAGGCCGTCGCGCAGCGGGCGGAGATCGTCAGCTTTCACGAGGGCTGCATTCCCGGCTATACCTGGATTCAACCGCTGACAAAGGACCAACTTCTAGAAATCAGCGAATTTGTACCGGACGGCCCGTCGGTAGAACGGTTGATCGAAATCGCGCGGCAACATCAGGTCGTCGTGATGGCCGGGCTGATCGAGCGTGACGCCGACGACCGCGTTTACAACTGCTACGTGACAGTCGGCCCCGATGGCTACCTGACGAAGTTTCGCAAGCTGCATCCATTCGTCAACCCGCATCTTTCCGCCGGCAACCAGTACAACGTGATCGACTTGCTGGGTTGCAGGGTGGGTTTCCTGATCTGCTACGACAACAACTTGCCTGAGAACGTCCGCATGACGGCCATGTTGGGTGCCGAGATTATCTTCATGCCTCATGTCACCTGCTGCCTGCCGTCGGCAATGCCAGGTCGCGGAACGGTGGATCGCGAGTTATGGGACCAGCGGGACCGCGATCCCGCGCGTCTTCATCAAGAATTCCAAGGGCCCAAGGGTCGCCAGTGGCTGATGCGCTGGCTGCCAACCCGCGCGTACGAAAACGGCGTTTACGCCGTGTTCAGCAACCCTGTCGGTTGGGACTACGACACGGTCAAGCCGGGCCTGGCCATGATCCTGGATCCATTCGGCGAAGTGATCGCGGAAAGCCACGCATTGGGCGACGATGTCGTAGTCAGCCTCTTGACTCCAGACAAGCTGACACACGCTTCTGGCCAACGCTACTTGAAAGCGCGACGCCCGGAACTGTACGGAAAGCTCGTCGAACCCCAAAAGTCCGTGACGCTACCTGGCTGGTCGATGGAACGTGCGGACGAATAGGCCTGCGTGCCCGGCTGTACTTCCGCGCACTGTGATAGTAGCAGCCACACGGAGTGTGCCTGCTACTTTTTCTTCCGGGGCCGCGGCACGGCTTGCGCAGGGTCAAAGCTGGGATTTGATGTTGGCATTTGTGCACCAACGTCAGCTCGCCAATCATGTAACCGATCGCGCAATGCGTCGGCGAGGTCGGGACGATAGGCAGCCAGATTGCATTGTTCACTAATGTCGTCGGCCAGTCGATTCAGGTTCGGTGTCGGATGCAGGTCGCTGCCGTAGCAACCGAGCCCGTTCCAGCCCAAGTCGTCGGCGAGCAGGAAGATGATATTCGGCGGACGTGATTCGTCGGCCTTGCAGCGTGCGGCTGTGGTCCCGATTAGAATCGTTAGTATTACGATGAACAGCCCGCACCACGTTTTCGTTGTTTGATGGCTCATGCGGTATCGAACTCCTCTCGAATAATGAATAATCGTGCGATCCGCACATGCGTGCGAATCGCGTGGGTTTGGAAGAGGTCGCGTGTCTTTTTCGGATGATGGCTACCAGCCATTGGATCAGACTACGACCGAAAGAGACTCCCGACGCCCTGCTCTCAAATTCCCTCGGAAAATCTCATGTCCTGCAGAATCACTTTGGCAATCCTGACGTCAATCCTGTCGCTGACCGCATTTTCGTCTACTGAGGCCCAATCGCTGGAACAGCGGCTGCTGGCCGAAGATCCCGTGGACCTGGTCGCCGCTGCGCGGCAACACGGCGACGCAACGCGGGGCGCGATCCTGTTTTACCAACAATACATGGCCTGCACCAAATGTCATAAGGCAGCAACTGGCCAGACCACGCTGGGCCCCAACCTTGCGGCAGCGCCGCCACAGACAACCGACGTTCACCTGATAGATGCGATCTTGCGTCCATCGAAGGAGATTAGCAAGGGTTACGAGACATTCAACGTCATCACAACCACAGGGAAATCGTTGATCGGTTTCGTGACCAAACAGACGCCCGAAAAGATCGAACTTCGCGACATTGCCCAAAACGGCAACGTCGTCAGCATCCCGCGTGCCGAGATTGACGAGCTTCAACCCGTCCCCACATCGATCATGCCGGCGGGGCAAGTCAATCAGTTCGCCAGCCGGCAACAGTTTCTCGATCTCGTTCGTTATGTGATCGAGATCACCGCAGGGGGCGAGACGCGCGAGCAGCAATTGGAGCCAGCCCCCGCCCTGTATGCCGCGCGGCCCTTGCCCGAATACGAAAGCGATATTGACCACGCAGGCATGATCGCCAGCATGAATGCAGACAGTTTCAAACGTGGCCAAGCGATTTACCTGCGTCTTTGCGTCAATTGCCACGGCACACACGACAAGCCGGGCTCGCTACCGACCTCTTTACGATTCGCCACCGGGAAATTCAAGAACGGCCATGATCCGTTTGCCATGTACCAAACATTGACCCGGGGCTTCGGCATGATGGTTGGGCAAGCCTGGATGGTCCCACAACAAAAGTACGACGTGATTCATTACGTCCGCCAGGCGTATCTTAGGCCGCACAACCCATCGCAATATTTTGATGCCAGTCCTGAATTTCTGGCTGGCTTGCCAAAAGGCAAAACGCGCGGTCCCAAACCGTCGAATATCTTGCCTTGGGAGCAGATGGACTATGGTCCGAATCTAGTCGCGACGTACGAAATCGGTAGCGACGCATCAAACTTTGCCTACAAGGGGAACGCAATTCGCCTAGACCATGGCCCAGGTGGCGTCTCGCGTGGCCGCCATTGGATGATGTTCGACTACGACACACTGCGCGTGGCGGCGGCCTGGAGCGGCCGGGGGTTCATCGACTGGAATGGCATCAACTTCAATGGCCGCCATAACATCCACCCTCGAATCGTTGGGCGGGTTGAATTCGCCAATGTGACAGGCCCTGGTTGGGCGAATCCCGCCGACGGCACCTTCACCGATCCCCGACTGCAAGGGCGAGACGATCGTCTGTATGGGCCGCTGCCGCGTGATTGGGCACACTACAAAGGGATGTACTACCACGGCAACGACGTGATCATCTCGTACACCGTGGGCAATACTTCGGTGCTGGAGATGCCGGCTTGGCAGGACGCGGACGGCACGTCGCTTTGGAAGCGAACGTTTAACATCGCCGCGCGCGACAAAGAGATGATCTTACAAGTTGCCCGCCGTTCCGGCCCCAACAACGCGCTGCGACTCATTGACGAAGGCGATTCGCGGCCCGTCGCCTTGTTAGGACCCGATCGTTCCGTCGCCGCCCCCAGCTTGCAACCGAACGCCGTACGCTTCGAAGGCGCTACGATGCTGAATGTGGTCAAGCCCGACGACTTTGATATGACACGCCGTGACTTTACCATCGTGGCGCGAATCAAGACAAAGACGGGCGGCACGATTTTCGCAAAGACTGCGAACCACCCCGATTGGGTCCGCAATGGGAAGACATTGTTCGTTCGCGGCGGTCGCCTGTGCTACGACATCGGCTGGGTCGGCGCTGTTCAGTCACGGCGGAGGGTAAATGATGGCAAGTGGCACGACGTTGCCGTGACGTACCGGCATGAAACCGGGCAAGTCCAGCTGTTTGTCGACGGTAACGCGGACGCCAACGGAACGTTGAAACCCAGACAGCCCGTGGCGGGGCACGTGGTTCGCCTGGGCTATACGGCCGACAATTTCCCCACCTCAAAATCATACTTCGAGGGCGAGCTTGCTAGTCTGCGTTTCGATCAGCGCGTGTTGGCGATGAGTGAAATCAGCCAAACGGAAGAGTCTGCTAAGGAGTCCGCTAGCCTGGTTGCCCGCTGGAAGTTGACCGACGCGACTGGCGGCACTGTCCAGGACGGCAGTGGCCGTGGCCACGCTGCCGAAGTCGTTGCGGGCTCGGCCCAACATGCGAATACTGAAAGTGGGTCCTTATTGGCCGGAATTACCGGCAACACAAGCGTCCAGTGGCTCGGCGTTGACGGCAACTTACGACTGAGAATTCCCGCGGGCGACGCACCGCTTCGGTTTACTCTCTGGCAAGCGCAAATCGCAGACGAGAGTCGTGCCAGGACTTTCTTGGCCGCGTTGGTGGTCGAAAATCCGGACCGCGACCTCGCGGCGCTCACCCGCGGCGGTCCACCTCGCTGGCCCGAGGCGGTCAAGGCGGACGTTAGTATCGGGAACGACGACGGACCGTTCGCCGTCGACGTACTTACGCACCCTGTAACGAACCCCTGGTTCTGCCGTATGCGGCTGACCGGCTTTGACTTCTACCCAGACGGTGACCGCGCCATTGTGAGCGCCTGGGACGGCAGTGTGTGGCTGGTGAGCGGCTTGGCAGACTTGCCGACGACAGCCGCCGAGCAAACGTCAACACCCGTCCAATTGACGTGGCAACGCATTGCCTCGGGACTGTTTCAGCCGTTGGGTGTGAAGATCGTCGACAACCAGGTTTACGTCACTTGCCGCGATCAGATTTGCATTCTGCACGATCTGAACGGCGATGGCGAGATCGACTACTTCGAAAACTTCAACAACGATCACCAGGTGACCGACCATTTTCATGAATTCGCCATGGGCCTGCAGACCGACGTGGCTGGTAATTTCTACTATGCCAAATCGGCACGCCATGCGTTGACCGCGCTGGTGCCCCATCACGGAACGCTGCTGAAAGTCAGTCCCGATGGCGCTCGAACAGAGATCGTGGCCAATGGTTTTCGGGCCGCCAACGGAGTTTGTATCAATCCGGATGGGACGTTCATCGTCACGGATCAGGAAGGCCATTGGAATCCCAAGAACCGTATCAACTGGGTCAAACCGGGCGGATTCTACGGCAACATGTTTGGCTATCACGATGTGACAGACACGGCGGATTCGGCCATGCAGCAACCACTGTGTTGGATCACCAACGCGTTCGATCGATCGCCCGCGGAACTACTGTGGGTGGACAGTCCGCAATGGGGATCCCTGAACGGCTCGCTGCTCAACCTGTCGTACGGGTACGGCCAGATCTACGTTGTCCCGCATGAAGAGATCGACGGACAGATGCAGGGCGGCATGTGCAGCTTGCCGTTGCCAAGATTCCCCACCGGGATTATGCGCGGTCGTTTCCATCCGATTGACGGCCAGCTGTACGGCTGCGGCATGTTCGCCTGGGCAGGCAGCCAGCAGCAACCCGGCGGATTCTATCGAATTCGCAAGACGAACCGCCCGGCGCATTTGCCGATCAGCTTGCGGGCCAAGCGCAACGGGATGCAGATCGAATTCAGCGAGCCACTCGATCCCCAGACCGCGGCGGACGTCAAGAGTTACGCCGTCAAGACATGGTCGCTCAAACGAACGGCCAATTACGGTTCAGAGCACTACGGCGAAAAACCGCTCAAGGTTACCGCGGCACACCTGGCAACCGACGGCAAGAGCCTGCTCCTGGAGATCCCGGAAATCCAAGCGACGTGGTGCATGGAAATCAAGTTTTCACTACGCGACTCCGACGGCAATCCAGTGCGAGGGACCATCCACAACACGGTGCACCAACTTGGCGATTAGCGTGTACATGCCGGCCAGCTTCGCAGGACCCGACCTAAACAAACTGCATGAATTCATCACGGCCAACAGTTTTGCGACGTTTGCCTCATCGAGCTCACATCGGCCGAGCGTTCTTTTCGCTGAGCAATCCTCGAACCTTCAATCGTTCCTGCAGATAACGCTCATGGTCCAGCGTCATATTGACGTTGTAGGGTGTGTAGTACTTCTCGAAGTTGCCTTTCTGGATAAAGTGACTAGTGAGATCGAGCGGGCGATTGTCCTGCTTATCTCGAACATTCTTCGTTGCGCCTGCGGCGATAAGATTCTTGCAGATTTCGAATCGACACAGTTTCGCCGCCTCATGAAGGACTGCGACTCCTCGCTTGTCCCGAATGTTCAGATCGGCTCCACGCTTGAGCAATTCGTCAATCAGCCAGGTCCTTCCGTATTGAGCCGCAAGGATCACGGGTGGCCGCTCTTTGTCGAAGTGTTCATGTGGCATGTTGAGATCCGCACCGGCTTCCAGAACGATGCGTGCTTCTTCTGGATCGTCTTCACCGGCCCGCCGTAGCAGCCGACATCCTGCGAGCCCAGATCATCGACCAGCATCACGATGACGTTGGGGCGCTGCGTGGCGAAGGCGGTTGCCGGCAAGGCAATAAACAGGGAGGTCCAGAGCAGACAGGTAAGAGGAGCAATTATGTGTGTTATCACAGTAATGGTTTACCGATGTCACAGTCGTGGCCTCTTGGCTTCTTCGTTGAATTTCAACATGACCCATCGAAGTTGGCCGGCTGCCGCTGATCAACACCCAAGCGGAAACATGAAATCGCCCATCAAGCGGCAAGCCCGCCGTATCGGGCTATAAAGTACCACAGAATTCGGGCGATCGTGGACATCATTCTGAATCCTCATTGGATCACCCGCTGGAGCTGCAGTGAATTCCCGATCCATTACAAAAAACTCTCAAGAGATTTAAAGTCGCACGCGCCTGATATGCAGCAATGCGGAGCGGCCTCAGATGAAGTCCAATCTACCGAGTCTGTGGGGATCAGGGCGATGTGTCGGAAGCAAGTTATTGGCGCGAACGTACCAGCTGAACCGTCGAGCCGGATGCAGATACGTAATGAACGTCCACTTCCTGTGCAAATTCAAAGGAAAGAGGGTGGCGAGGTTTCTTTGACTCGCGATCTGGAAGAGAGTCAACTAAGATCGAACGCTGGCAGGTGGCCGATGTCTACTGGATCTGAATCTCAACACGCCGTGTCGAAATGTTCTCTCGCGCTCCCTCACTAGATGTCTCATGATGTAAACACGTTCTGATCGATTCTGTACGTAACGTGTTGGACCGTTGGTTCAGGTATGCATGTTCCACCCAATACCTCACCCCCGAAATCAAGAGTTACATAAGGAAGAAAAATGAAACTTATCTCCACAGCGCTCTGCGCAGCCATCAGCTTTTGTTCAATTGGCCATGCTCTGGGTACTGACGAAGACGCCGATTCCAAGTCGGCTTGGAAGTCCTTGTTCGATGGCAAGACCCTTGCGGGTTGGCATCAGGTCGGAGATGGCAACTGGGTGGTCGAGGACGGAGCCATCACAGGCAAAACACAAAAAGCGGCAAAACTCTACGGACTTTTGGTCTCCGATAATAAATACAAGAACCTGCGAGTGAAATTTACCTTCAAGTCGCTAAAGGGAAACAGCGGTTTTTATGTTCGTGGCTACATCAAGCAGCCGGATAAAGCGCATGGCCTGCAAATTGAAGTCGATCCCCGCAACTTCACCGGAGGTATCTATGAAAGCTACGGTCGTGCCTGGGTCGCCAAACCCGATGCCGAGCTAGTCAAGAAGGCCTATAAACACGATCAGTGGAACGAAATGGAGATCCTGGCCGATGGCGGACATGTTGCCACCTGGTTGAACGGGATGAAAATCGCTGAACTCAAAAATGACCCGGTCGTCGATGCGGGGCACTTGATTATGCAAATGCACTCGGGCAACAAGCTGCTGGTGATGTTCAAGGATATTCAGATTCAGATTCTGAACCCGTAGTGTCCTCTTCTGTGAAAACTCATCCGCCGTGAAATTGTAACGATCTTTCTCGATCAGACTCTGGCGCTAGCTTTGTCAGGTGCGGGACAGCAGTTGCTGAATTCCGCCAGACAGAATCTGATCGATCGCGGGATCGCACCATGCGACACTGACCGCGTATCCTCCTTGTGGATAGGCGTCTGCAGTTGGAATGTACCACGGGCCACCGTCTCCATATGCCGCACAGGCAACAAAGCGATCTGGAGCGGCAGCCTGGGCACGCAACTGGTACTCGACGAAACTTTCCGAAGGCAAATGTAACATCGAGACATTGTTGACATGCAATGAGCTGAGCGTGATGGGTACCATCGCATTCACTCGGCGAATCCACGCCACTGTGAACGACGGCCGGTTGCGACTCGCGACTCCTTGATTACTGTCAGAGATCTGGCGGAGGATGGCCTCCTCGTCGAAGCGCTCATGGACGGGCGGCAGGATGTCGTGTGTTTCCCAGCGGATCGACTCGATGGCCTGCGGTTCGAGTTCCTCTTCGGAGACCACGATGCCGTCCAGCATCCGCTTAGTGAGTACCGGACGCATTTCCTTTGAACCGTCGTTGTACTTGCCCGCCCCAATGTTCCCGCCGCAGCCGTTGAAATACAGATGCATACAGTCCGGTTCCTGCTGTTGCCGTTGCTTGCGAGCCAGGCCGCAGAAATCGGCACTCACGCGGCCATCGCCGTAGTAGCTCATCGGATGGCAGGCGTAGTAGTGGCAAGCGGCCAGTTTCTTGGTCTGGTTATAAAAAGCAACCGTCTTTAGCATCGGGTCAATCAAGCCTTCCGGGTAGGCATGATGATCTTCTCTCCTCGAACTGCTGCCACGTTGCGACAAAACTTTGCCATCCAGCCCTATAATGCGCCGGTTTCCAGCTACCTTGTTGACCCTTGCTTTCCCATGTGCGATGTGTGTCACGGATGTCGCGTGCTGCAGGGCCCTTCTGACCGCACCCCTTCCAGCATCGAGACACCCGTCGAAGAAGTCCCGTTTGACGATATGTGGAAGGTCTCCCTGCTCCGACACAATCTCCTCGGCATCAAGACAGACAAACGGCGCATTGTGCTGATGTACGCAGTGCACCGACACCCGGTCGATGGTTGTTTCGGCGGCTTCGGCCAGGGCATGTCGCCACTGAATATGAGCGGAATTCAACAATCCGGTCCAGTCCACGACGCAGACCACGATCGGCTTGCCGGCGCCCAGCAGCACATAACCGATTGCTTCGAGAGGATCGTCGACACCGACGACCGGCTTGATCCAGCCACCACACAGCGAATGGCCCATCGGGGGAGTCACGTCGAAGCGGAACGTGGCGAGGTGCAGGTTGCCTGCCGTGGTGATTCCGTTGGCAAGCGAAGGGGAAAGTCCACCTGCTACCACTGCGGCGGCAGACAGGCCAAGAAACTCACGGCGGTCGAGATCATGAAACTTCACGGAAGTTACTCCCAGAATTCCGGTGTTTACGTTTTCCGAGTCACAACATCACCATACCAGACCGGTCTGTCGTTCTCAGTCACTCCCAAGAGGGGGCCAATTCGAGAGGCGTTCGCCCGATTTATTCAGTTGGCACGGTGCCGGTCAGTTCGCTCGGAAGCTTCCGCCTCCGCAGACTCTTTCGTTTTGGAGTTTTCGGAGAGCCTTGAACATGTCCTTCTCCCTTCCAGACTTTCTGACTTATTATGCCGCGATTCTAGGCGTATTCTCAACGGCTGACTCCCGTTTCTTTTGATTTCGAAGTTTGGCGAGCAGACGGAGGTTATGGCTGAGAACGGTCAGCCCCAGTTGCGTCCGGGCTCGGCCG
>PVBE011694321.1_pt1 | contig 55195 bp, 52 predicted proteins | sample 1631181 | NCBI WGS metagenome assembly PVBE01 (sample SAMN08397723, study PRJNA350692) | Marine metagenome, whole genome shotgun sequencing project. | isolation source: water | place: Pacific Ocean | collected 2012-04
GGCATCGGTAAATGGGGCCTCCAAATCGCACGGATCAAACAGCTATATATAGACCACCACTATCTAAAAAAGGGTTTCTTTGAAACGCCTTCAAATCTTCAGGAGCCGTTTAGCATTGCCCCCCAAAATGGCTTCTTTACTTGCATTATCCAAAAATGACATTTGAGAAATCCATTCAGGAGGAGCATCCAAACCCATATCAAATGGAAAATCGCTTCCCAGTAAAACTCTATCAAAGCCGACCCTGTTCAGGAGATATTCTAATTCCTCAGGTCCATGTGTAAGACAGTCATAATATATTTTAGAAAGATATTCACTAGGTAGTGAAGTTATATTTTCCCTTGCCTCTGACCTGACTCTAAAGCCCCTATCCATCCTAGGCATCCCAAAACAAGCGTAGCCACCCCCATGGGCAAAGCATAGCTTAAGCTCGGGACATTCATCTAACAGTCCCCCAAACACAATGCTGGCTATCGCTACTGTGTTTTCCAGTGGATTACCTACCGTATTAGCTAGATAAAAGTTTTTCATCCGATCTGCACCAGCCGGCGCATGTGGGTGAAAAAATAAAAAAGCATCGAGTTCCTCTGCTACTTTAAAGAAAGGCCATAAAGACTGATCGTCATAGTTTGTCCCGTTAACATTCGTACATATTTCTGCGCCTTTGAAGCCTTGTCCTATAGCCCATCTCAATTCAGACACCGCCTTGTCGACATCCTGCAAAGGGACATTGGCCAGTGCCTGAAAACGCTTAGGGTCATGAGCTACATAATCCATTAAATTTTCATTCACCAACCTCGCGCTTTGAGCCCCCTCGTCGGGATCAAGGTGATAGTTAAAGAAATATGGAGGAGTCGATACAACCTGCATATCTACGTTTATGGAATCCATAAGATTCAAGCGATCATCCTTGCTAAGACGCCAGTTCGGTTCAATAGGTCCGGCAAATCGGTTCATAGTATCTACATAGGAGTTGCCATCTTTCTCAACAAGTTTGGCGCCAAACCAACTCTGCCCTTTATCAGACGCATCCCAAAACTGTGTCGGGATCACATGGCTATGTATATCAATATTCATATGTTTCCCTTATTCCACTTTATATCCTTTTGGAGCACTGGCGGTCACATCTACATCACCAGGGAGATATAGCGCTCCACCCTGTTCACTTTTCATCTCGCCGTTCTCAATAAGAGTTCGGCCCCTCTGCATTGAATACACAGCTTTACCCAATATTTCCTTACCTTCGAACATTGTGAAATCTGCCTTACAGTGCTGTGCTTCAGCCGAAAGAACATGTTTCATGGCAGGATCAAACAACACTATATCGGCATCAGAACCAACGCTTATGGTCCCTTTTTGGGGGTACAGCCCAAATATTTTGGCAGGGTTCTCACACATCACCTGAACGAGTCTCATCATGGTAATCCGTCCTTGATTGACCCCTTCTTCATAAACAACTGGCAACATTTGCTCCGTCCAGTTGCCTCCGAAACTAGCTTCAAAGATACTGCCATCCTCATCAATTTCATCTACTGCTTCCACCGCGGCTGAACTTCTACCACCGGAATATTTATGAGCTTTGCTAAAACCACAAAAATCACTTGCGATAGTATCTATTACATTGTTTTGTAACCCTTCCCACATAGCTTCATTGTCCTCCCTGTCTCTCAAAGGTGGTCCTATCTTTGCTAGCGCTCCGTGTTCCATTAATGTCTCGTTTGTTAAATCAAGATATTGGGGGCAGGTTTCGGTAAATACATGTTTGCCTTCCTCTCGATATCTATTCAGTACTTCTAGGACTTCTCTAGCACTCAAATGGACCACATAAAGTGGGCAATTAGTAACAGAGGCATATGTTGCGGCCCGGTTAGCAGCCTCAACTTCCAGGATCCTGGGTTGCGATTTTGCGTAATATTCACGAGAAGTAAGCCCATCATCGATAAAATTATCTGTTAGGAAATCAATGCAATACCCGTTTTCCGCATGGACCATCGCAATCCCTCCGGCATCGGACGCCAAGGACATTGCCCTAAGCATTCGATCATCCGGCATCATCATGCCTCTTCTAGGATAGGTCATGTACATTTTGAACGAAATGACCCCGTTGTCTATCAATTTAGGGACTTCCACCTCGACATCGTCATCGCCAAATAAAATGGCATGCACTCCAAAATCTAGATATGAAATTTCATTAGATTCTTCGATGAATCTCCCTATCGTCTCTGAGGTTGTACCTTCTATCCCCCTGCTTCTCATATTTTGCATAAACGGAATGACAGTCGTAATCCCTCCGAAGGCGGCACTGAGGGTAAAACTGTCCATTTTGTCTAAATTAATCGGGTGATTATGGGCATCAATCAAACCTGGCAACACGTAAAGCCCTGACCCATCGATCACCCGCTTTGCTTTAATCCCAGAAGGATATGGAGCCACCTCCAATATTTTTTCTCCTAAGACAGACACGTCCATTTTCTTTATAGATGACCCGCTGACTAGAAGGCCACCTGAAATCAGAATGTCGGCGTTTATGGATGTCATCTGGAAAGCTCCTTTCAATGATTCTGATTTGTCTTTCTTTTTATACTGTTAGTTATTTGAAATCTTTGATCCGGGAAATTTTAGTCCCCAGTATATTACCGGTCTCGCCTGAAGCTAAATTTGTCTCTAAAACCAAGGAATCTTCATTAAGAGTTTTGGGGTCTTGAAACGATCCATTACCTAATCCAGAAATAGTAACACTATCGGTAGTGAGCATCTTTAAGCTATCAAGTGCTGAAATGGCCTCTTTTGGATTGAGAACATTCCCAGATTTAGTTTTGCGTGTCATAGCGGAATAAATAGTCTTCATCGGGTCAGGGTAGGTAACAGGAGAGTCTGAGGACGCAGAAACAGTGATACCAGCTTTCCTCAAGCTATTGATTCGATAGAGTGAATTTATATCACTAGCAGGTAGGGTGGATAAATAATTGTCTCCTCTTTCATATATGAATGATGGTTGGGTGGAAACTGAGACTCCGATACTTGCCATTTTAAGTATCTGGTCGTCCCGCAGTTCTGAGGCATGCTCTATACGGTCACCAAGTAGATAATCATTCTTTAAAACCTCAAGGATCATGTCGATTGAAGTCATATCAACAGAATGAATAGCTACAGGAAAGCCGTGGAAATGACTTTCTCTAACCATCTCCTGAAATTCCTTTTTATCTGGATGAAGGACACCAGAAGAATTTGTAATCATTATTTTTGAATGACCCACAAGCATTTTATTTTCAGTGGAGCCATATGATCTTTCTGCCTTGACAAATTCTTTAAGGCCTGTGGCCGCCGGCATGAATATAAGATGCATGTTGGATGGAAACTCATCGATGACATTGGATATTAGCTCATATCGGGAAATGTCATTTAGGTGGGTTGCATCAGTTAGATAGTTTATGCCTCTCGAGTGAATAAGAGTTAAAGCTGAAATTATTCCATCTTTCAATAAGGACGGTTCCAATGAGGGAAGTTTCCCTTCCAAGTAATCGCCCGACTCGTATATCACCCCATTTAATTTCCCGTCAGCCAAAGATCGCTCGAAGGTCACTCCAGGTGGTTCATTAGTCGAATCTTTTATCCCTGCAAGGCTTAAGGCAACTGAATTTAAAATATGAGCATGCCCCGAGGTCATCTGAATTATAAGTGGCCTATCGGGTAAAACCTCATCAAGCAACGTCCTATCAACAAAAGAAATTCCTTCCTGGAAATTATGGTCCAGCCCCTGGAGGCGAACCATATTGGAATTTCTTTGAACGGATGCCGCCTTCTTTACAAGATGGGCCAAACGCTCCTTAGATAATGGGTTTTCTGACCGAATATCATAGGAGCTAAGATTCGCGGCATAACTTAGAAGATGAACATGTGTATCATGAAATGGAGCAACGAGCGTCAGATCTTGTCCATTGAATTTTTTCGTTTTTAATCCTAAGTTTGAATTAAATGAACCCCGCGGGTCTAGGTTAATGCTTCCATCACGATGCACTAGCACCGAAGGAACCGATCTGAACGCAAAACCATCGAATACGGTTGGATTTAAAAATATTCGGCCATCTAAGTCCCCACCCATCAGTCGGGGTCAATCCTCTACTGGATAACAGATCGAGAAGAGGCTTCTATTCTGCGAACAACTATCTTGCTGCGATCCATCATGGCTGGAATCCTAGGTCCTATATCATTTTTCCATGTATCACTTTCGTAAACTGCTTCGTAAAGTTTCTCTCTTTCTTCTTCGCTTTCAAACCGGCGTATCCAAATATACAAATCATCTTCTTCCTGGCCGGTGAAACTGCCAAGTATGACCATCCCTTTTGAAACCTGGAAAGGGATAATCTCTTCTTCCATAAACTTCACCCAATGATCTCTCTGTCCATCAAGGCACCGATACTCTCTTAGTTCAAAAAACATTTTCACTCCTACGAGACATTTTTTTATTACACATACTTAGTTAATGAGCAGAACTACCGATAGAAAACACTAGGATGCTAGATACTGCATAGAGGGCTAATAATACAACACATTCCAAGGTGACAATTCGACCAAAAGAGACCCTAGCTTTACTTATAACCGGGACCAAAACCACGGTCGTCATCAATATTGCTATTACGGCGGTTATGGAATGAACCGAAGAAACCACACCCCATAGTGGTCCATCTGTATAGGCCACATCATCCAGGAATAATACAAATCCCATATTGAATAGATTACTTCCGAGCAAATTACTTATAGCCAATTCCGGAGCCATAATACGTATTGCGGCAATGGAAGCTGCCAGTTCAGGTAAGGAGGTACTTAACGCAAGGAATTGAGTACCCATAAAACTTTTTGCCCAACCCATCTCATCAGCAAGACTGTCGCCTGTATGGGCTAAGAAGTAGGCAGCCACCACGACGATAAGAGCCGATGTAAGGTACACAAGAGTAGCTTTTTTTAGGCTGGCGGAAGCGTAAATATTGTGCTCTTCATAGGAATCTGAATTCTGTTCTTCCTTAAATATTGCGAAAAGAGCCGCCAAAAAGACCACTATCAGAACAATTGAAACTGGACTAACAGGCCAAGATGTGGCCAGGTTTAAGTTTCCGTGGATTAATATTCCTAACCCACCGATTGATATAACAATAATTGACAAAACACCTACAACGGCGGGGGCACTCCCCAAGGAGTTTAATATTGGTCCCCTTTTCCACATAAGGTCAAGTAGGCCTATGATCAAGAGGTTAAAGAGATTACTTCCGAATGCGTCCCCTGCGGCAAGGTCAGCTCCTCCAGCACCTCCTATAGACAACACAGAACTCACGCCAGTAGCCAATTCCGGTAGTGAAGTCGCGGTTGCTAATAGAACAACACCAACAAAAGATCTACCTAAACCAGTCTTAAAAGCTATGATATCTGCATTCTTTGTCAGCTGCGTCGCCGATATCAGAATTATTGCTGCGAGGCCAGCGAGAACCACCCATAATAGAGGCAATGACAAACTATCCAAAATGAAAGCTCCCTCCGGAAAATAATTAGCACTAAGGCAAAGAAATTAAAACGTGAAAATACTAGAGCATACTATGTGAACTGTATAGGTATTTATTTGTTAGAAATCAATAGGTCCGTCCGACCTCTCCATTTTTTAAGGAACCTACCATAGTTTTTCTTACTTAACTCGTCCCGCTCACCCTCCGACAAGGCAGTCCAGCCTCTGTGCTCATGCAATTCCATTGGCAAAGTGTGGTCGGCTATTATGGATAGTCCCTGTTCTTTAAATTGGAAACTATAGTCCAAATCTAGGTTCCTGTAATATCTAAAAGACTCTCTCATTAACCCAACTTTTTTAAGATCCTCCCTTCTTAATGCGAAACAATAGCCCTGCATTGCATCCACTTGTCCGGATTCCCCTTCGCCGTCATGAAAATGCATCAAATCCTCTGTTTTAAGTCCAGCTAGACCCGCGATACCGACTTCTGGATCTTTCAATAAACCTTGTATAGGCTTTATGAAATTTCCCTTAATTTCTACACTTGGATCAAGAAGCACAAAAATTTCTCCCTGGGCCATCTTCAATAAAATATTCTTTGCAGATCCGTCCCCCAAGGTATGATCAGCATGCAAAATGTGAAGGTTTTCTTGATCCTTCGTCATTTCCTCTAACAGTTCCCCTGTTAAATCAGTGGACCCATTGTCTATAACAATAATTTCCGTCTGGTCAGATTCCGTCCATTTAATCAAGCTGGACACACAACGTTGTGTGTCATCCGGATAGCCATTGACAACCACTCCCACTGTGACGGGTACGACAGATTCACTAAAAACTTTGGAGGCTATTTCAGACGAGGAAGATATTGTCTTCCATCTTTCCTCCCTAATTTCTGAAGAGTCTTTAAGCCTTATAGTGGAATAATCTTTAGCATCCTCCACCATATACCCCAGCTCTTCCATCTCTGTCCTTAACCGATCAGAGCGTTCATAATCAAGAGATGCTCGCAGCTCCGTCCTTTCATCCGATTTACCGATTATTTTCTCAGGTAAATCGTACATATCATCCGTAGAATCCAAACCAAGTCCCATCAAGTTATCAATAGAGCTTAAGATGGCTGCTTTATCGGAATCAGCAGCATCAGATGACTCTATTAGTCTCCATATCCCATCTACCAGCCCTGGCATATTCAGATCTTCACATACAATTCCAATTAGCCTTTTTTTCCATTCTTTGACGGTTTCATTGTTCAAAGTCTGATTTTGAGAATTTTTGCTGAATAAAATATAGTGCCTACGCAATTTATTAAGTGCTGTTTCGCATGCTTTTAATGAAGTGAAAGTGAAATTTATCCTCGTCCGATACTTAGCCGTCATACAAAGATAACGAAATGCCAGCGGATCGATTCCTCTCTCCACGAGATCAGGTATTATGAAAGCATTACCAGCTGATTTGGCCATCTTCACTCCATCAGCCAGTAAATGTTGCCCATGGACCCAATGATTGACTACCTGGAAGCCGGTATACCCTTCGCTTTGGGCAATTTCCCCTTCATGGTGAGGGAATATATTGTCTACACCACCGGTATGAACATCTATATGTTTACCTAGGTATTTCATCGACATTGCAGAGCATTCAATATGCCAACCTGGAAACCCATCACCCCAAGGGCTAGCCCATTTTAACGTTCTCCCACCCTCAGCCTTCTTCCAAAGTGTGAAATCTCGAGGATCTCTTTTTAACGGGTCTGCTTCAACCCTGACAGCTTCCTGCAATTCTGATTCGTGAATATTACCCGATAAATTGCCGTAAGTCGGGAAAGAATTAATATCGTAATAAATATTCCCGTCTACTTCATATGCAAGGCCTGATTGAAGCAGTGAACCGATAATTTCGATCATCTCGTTTACGTGTTCAGTCGCCTTTGGAAATTCATTGGCAGGTAATATATTTATGGTCGATTCGTCTTCGAGGAAACGTTGGGTATAAAACTCTGCTATTTGGGCCGGAGTCTTACCCTCTGCTATGGCGGCTGCGATCACTTTATCATCGCCCTGCTCGAGTACCTCCTGCCTCATATGTCCAACGTCGGTTATGTTCTTTATATGGGTCACCTCATGGCCAAGAATCTCCAATGTCCGCCGAATCCAGTCAGCCATCAAGTAAGATCGCAAGTTCCCGATATGGGCATCACGGTATACCGTTGGCCCACATGTATAGACACTGAATTTACCTTTTTCGTGAGGTCTTAAGGCAGATTTTTTTCTTGTGAGAGTGTCATATAGCTCTAACACTCGCACCTCCTTGTTTGTGCAGTAACTTAGAATTTAATGAACCGACTATCCCAATTGTAGAACTCTTAGCATATTTGTTGAACCTGGCACGCCAATAGGTGTCCCGGCAACTAGCACGACTGTCCCCTTATTATCCCCTTCCATAAATTTCCTAGCTTCTTCTTCTCCCACGGAAAAGAATTCGTCTACGTCCGTAGGAGTATCTACAATGACTGGATATACTCCCCATCTCAGGGTCAAGACTCTGCACACTTCTTCCCAAGGGGTTAAAGCTAATATACGCGACTCTGGTCGGTATCGTGACACACGTCCTGCAGAATTTCCTGACTCAGTAAATGCAATTATGAATTTTGAACCAAGTAAGTTCGAGGTCTGGCAGGCCGCGTAGCTGATAACATCATCGGTCTTTGACTCCAATTGGAGAAACCGTTCTTCCATCATTTTATGGTAGGGTAATGCTGCCTCTGCCTCCTTGGACGTATTCACCATGATTTTCACGGCTTCTATGGGGAATTTTCCTATCGACGTTTCCCCTGACAGCATGATCGCGTCTGATCCATCAAAGACAGCATTGGCAACATCAGTTACCTCTGCCCGAGTCGGGGAAGAAGAATGAACCATAGACTCAAGCATTTGAGTTGCTGTTATAACAGGTTTACCAGCAGAATTACTTTTCCGGATCAACTCTTTTTGGACTACTGGAACTCGGTGCAATGGTATTTCCACACCCATGTCCCCTCTAGCGACCATAAGAGCATCGCTGGCATCGACGACCTCATCTAGATTATCTATGGCTTCAGCTCTCTCGACCTTTGATATTATCAACGGTTTGTTCATACCGTTCTCACGGAGAATTGATCTGGCAGTCCAGATATCTTCTCTGCGCGTTACAGTGGACAAAGCCACAAAATCGGCGCCGAATTTAGCTGCAAATTTAAGGCATTCTATTGCTTTTTCATCGGGAAATTTTTGAGATGGAGCCCGGCCGGGGGTAACCACCCCTCGTCTTTCTGTCAGCCTTCCGCCGCGGACGACAGTACAATTTACATTCTCACCCGATATGTCCTCGACAACAAACTCCAGGTTCCCATCATCGACCAAAATAGTGCCGTTAATTTCAGCGTCTAAATGGATGCCGGGGGGAGCAACACTAACTAGGGTCTTACTACCAATTAGATCTCTACTAGTTAAAGTGATCTTATCTTTTTCTGACAGTTCCAATGCCCCAGGATCTGTAGGGCCGGTACGGTATTTAGCACCCGGAACATCCACCATTATACCCACAGGTATACCCAACTCCTTGGATACTTTTCTAACCCTGTTAAAAACTATCTCATGGACATTTTTATCCCCGTGGGACATGTTGAGGCGGGCCACATTCATACCAGTTTTAATCAACTCTATTAAAACTTCCTCACTATCAGAGGAGGGGCCGAGAGTACAAACTATTTTTGTCTTAGGTTTACCTTGATAAAGATCCACGGGATTCGTATAGGACATATAAACCTTTTTAATTGATCTTAAACCGACATTTTTCGGGCAAGTTTACATAACTATACATTACTACTCCAACCGGTCCTCACTGTTCTGGTGGGTTTAAGTTAGAGTATGGACCCCATATTTTAGATTTGCCTGAAACACTGCGTTGAATTAAAGTTCGTCTAAAGGATTCCTGGTGAAATATGTATGACGTATCTTTACTCTTAGACCTACAAACCTTAGACAGGTCCATTTCCAATTTACGAAAAGACCTATCAGATACTGAGGCCTCTCTTACCGACGATAGTGCTGTAGTTAAGGCTGGTAGCATATTCCAGCAGATTTCGACTGCCCATCAAACTGTCAACAAAAATCAGAGGGAAATTGAACGAGAGGTACAGCGTTTAACCGATCGAAAGGATTCCATCGAATCCAAAATTTACGCCGGTGAAATAAGCAACCCTAAAGAGCTAACTGCCCTACAGGGCGAAGCAGCTAATATAGGTGATCTAATTGAGGCCAAAGAAGAAGTGTTGCTAACCAGTATGGAAGAAACCGAAAGATACAATCAGGGTTTAGCAAAGGCAACGGCACAGTTGGAAACCGCTGAAATGAGTCATCAGGAAAAAGTATCGGGTCTCAAATCAAAACAACAACAACTGATCGATCAACTCCATGCAGAGGAGCCAGCCCAACAAGCTGCCCGAGAGTTATGTTCAGCGAACCTTCTTCATATTTACGACAGGGTCGGTAAAGCAAACAAAGGTATAGCGATCGCCTTGGTGGAAAGCGATAGGTGCTCTGAATGCCGTCTATCTATTCCCAAAAAACTTCTGGAAATGCTTAAGACGGCCAGTGAATTCGTGTATTGCAATTCTTGCGGAAGAATACTCTATAGAGCCGTATATAAATGAGGGTTATCGGATATTGCAATAATTTAGTTGATTCCTTTCAAGAACAAAATGACTTTGCTTTATCTGTTGATAATTTCTCGGATCAATTCAACCATCAAATAAGTTTTGTCATCCAGGACGAGGTCATTCCTATTGGATCTAGTCCAAACTTCAAAAGCCTCCTCGATCTTGTTGAGAAAGACTCTGCTGGGTATCTAATCATAATTCCTGATGCTCGTCATATAGGAGCTGATTTAGAATCTGTAGCTAGAAATGTCATCTCTGTAGAAAAAGCTAATTCTTCATTTTATTGTTTAAATAATGATTATCCAGACGTGTTAAAAATGCACTTGTACATATAAATGCGCCGGGGGTTTCTGTATCCAAAAGTAATAACATCAAAGATGGGATGCAAAATAGAGCGATGTCGGGCAAATCGTTAGGAAAACCTCCCTTTGGTTACCTCACCAATGAGTCAGGGGAATTTACAATCACTGAACCAGAAGCGGTGGTGGTTAGGCAAATTTTTGAAATGTATGTGAACCAAGATATGGGTCTCCGAAAAATAGTCCAATTCTTAAACGACTCAAATATTCGCACGAGAAGAGGAAAGCCATGGAATATAGTCACCGTTCGAGATATATTGAAGAATTCTTCATACATAGGCACCTATCAACGCTTCGGACTAAGACTTACTAGAAACCACGATCCCATTATAAATCCGGAATTATTCAGAGCGGCTCAAGACAAAGTTAGAGAAAGAAGAAAATATAAAGGATTCCCTACGCTTGAACCTTACCTGCTTTCCGGCCTGTGTCAGTGCGGATATTGCGGAAACACAATGATGGGAGTCACTAGAAAGCAAAACTGGAGAAGGCAAGGCGGCGAGAGGATCAGAAATACTTATCGGTATTACCAATGTCAGTCAAAGGGGAATCAGGGAACCTGTGGCTACCACACTTGGACCACTGATAAATTGGAAGCCAGGGTCCTCAAGATGTTAACCACCATGGCAAATAACGGGAAACTAGAAGAAAGTGTCTCAGGCCAAAGAGGTGAGGCAAAATTCCGATTAGCTGCTGAAAACAGATTTGCCAAAGTTGTAAGTGCAGAGAAAAGATTCGTGGAATTTATGAAGAAGACGGCTAGAGGTGAATCTGTAGTTGGCCGATTGGAGCTATATCTCAAAGCCTTGGACAATGCACGGGAACAAGCTTTCATTAGCTGTCAACCCAAAGAAATCTCGACCTTAATCGATACCTGGAATGAACAACCTTTTACCAGACGACAGGCCTTCCTCAGCGAATACGTTTCCTTTATTACCGTTAAAGACCGATCTGTGAAAATTTCACTATAACTGGCTCGAATTTATGAAACCTGAAAATGGTAAAATATATGAAGGTTTGAGGGGAATGGACGGCTGCTGGGTGTACATACACTGAGAGGAAAGTCCGAGCTCCACTCGGAAGGATGCCCGTTAACGGCGGGGCGGGGTGACCCGACGGAAAGTGCCACAGAAACAAACCGCTGCAAAGCAGTAAGGGTGAAAAGGTGAGGTAAGAGCTCACCGCGTAATTGGTAACAATTGCGGTCCAGGCAAACCCCATCTGGAGCAAGGCCTAATAGAGGTCTATAGGGTTCCGAACCTGACCTGGGTTGGCCGCTTGATCTTATCGGCAACGGTAGGACTAGATAGATGGTCGTCACTCAGCCAAATTGGCTGGGTACAGAACTCGGCTTATAGTTCCCCTCAACCGACTTTAACAAGGTTATAGGTAAATAACGGCATGCTTGAAATGTTTAATGAGATATATCTATGCATCCTTTGTGGCGCCTCCACTATTTCAATCAAATGTAAAACGATCTGTACCAACTGCGGATTCACCACAGACTGTTCGGACCTACAGTGAATATCACAGCCTGCCTGCAATTCCATTGTTCTCCTATTTCTAGTTACCTAAATGTGTTTCTATGTCTATAATTCTTTCGTACAAATGGACTCTGTAGCTGCATTAAAAAAAGGACGATGGTTTAATTTGAGAAAGTTTTCTCACCCGCGGCCTATAATTTTGGCCCTACTATTTGGTGTAGCTGCCGGACTTCTACTTTCTTGTGGAGGATCAGAGGAAGAGGTGCAAGAATGCGAGAAAGTGTTCAATGCTGCAGAAGGAACATGGGAATGTGTAGGGCAATCCGGGCTTGGTGGTGCCACCACGGAAGTTGATACGGCTAATGGGAATACCAGTGTAGCGGCCGAACCTACACCGGTTCCCACCCCGGTTATTACAAATGAAACTGCAGCCGGAAAAGAACTTTGGGTCTATCTCACTAAATGCATTTCAATAGAGGATGGACACCTTATGGTGAATACCGCCACTAAGGGAAATTGGCTGATTACCCCAGCAACAGACTCTCCACAGGAATTCGGCACCTGGTTAATAAAACCCTCAGGTGAGCTTGTGCCTCACAACAGCAAGGCAGAATTATGGGACGATTATTTGAAAGGGAACTGTGATAGCAACATAATGTCACCTGCCGCAACCGACGTAATTACCCAGACCGATGCATCCACTGTGCTTTGGACTCAATTAGCAAAATGCCACCCGGAGCTGCCGGTCTCTATGTTGATAGCTCAAAGAAGTCAGCAAACAGGAGATTGGGTCATTGTATCTGATCCCAATTATGCGATGGATGATTACGGTGTATGGAGTGTAAAACGAGACGCCACAATAAAACCATTGAATGATCGGGCCAAAGAAGTTTGGACGGCTCTGTCCTTATCTACAGGTTCATTAGGTAATTCTTCCAATACTACGGAGGTCGCCGCAGGCTGTACCCCGGTTATACGAAACGAACAAGAAGCAAGGGACAGGATGTATTCATATCTCTCCTCCTGTTTTCCGGATTTACGTCAGGATGAGATGATAACCACAAGAGACCCAATGAAACATGTATGGCTTGTTGTCACCAACGAACCTTCAGCCGATAACACTACAGAATGGAAGAAGTCTATCTGGTCGGTAGATGGCGATGGAGAGGTTTCGCCAAAAAATTCCAGTTCCAAGGCGACTCAAGGAATTATCGATGCAAAGAAGTGTTAGCCCAGCAGGCCAAGCGATAAAATAATTCGATGCCTCCAGCTGGCAAAAACCTTTCCGACGCCGCCTAAAACATTTCAGGACCGACTAAGTATCGGCCTTGCAAATGACGGTCTGAAATTCGAGTAATTAACGCTCCTGGGCATCCCGGTGCCAAGAGGTACACAGGAACCAGCGTTGTCTGCACTCGGACCGAGCAAGCACCTGAAGTCAATAGGCACAGCATTGAGGCTACCAACCCTAAAGAAAGAAAACTCATTACAGGTAGTAATAGTTCCATTCATGTCCTCCTTTTTATAATTGTCATTCAATTAGTATATCATTTTTTGCAATGCGATTACTTAAAATCATCACGATATGAGATATTATTAATGTCAATATGATTTTTGATATAGTTTTATACTCTAGATTCACTAAACTCAGGGGTGTAGCTCAGTTGGTAGAGCGAAGGTCTCCAAAACCTTAGGTCGTGGGTTCGATCCCTGCCACCCCTGCCAGTGACCACTAGAAATCCGCTTAGATAATCCTCAAACAACAAAGGAAAATAGAGTGATAGGCGCAGATTTAGTTGCCCAAATACTTAAAGCAGAAGGTGTCGACTTCATGGGAGTAATCCCATTTAATAGGTTGGAAGAAGCTGGGGCGCAGGCAGGCATAAGACCGCTCATATTTAGACAGGAACGGGTCGGAGTTAATCTTGCCGACGGATACAGCCGAATAACGAACGGCGACAAAACTGGTGTGTTCGCAATGCAAGCCGGGCCAGGGGCGGAAAATGCCTTTGCCGGAGTTGCAACTGCATATGCGGATTCGGTACCTATTTTACTGCTTCCTGCATCAAATCCTAGGGCTAGGCACGGGGTTCACCCGACATTCAGCCCAAGCGAAACATACCGAACAGTAACCAAATGGTCTGGCAAAGTTGCAATGCCTGAAAGTATTCCAGACATGATGAGGCGAACATTCAGTCAACTCAGGTTAGGTCGGCCCGGGCCTGTGCTTTTAGAAATCCCCAGTGATATTCTAAGCGACGAAATACCTGAAGGGATGAACACCAGCTATACAAATGTAGAAAACAGGAAAAGCGCAGGAGACCCTCAGGATATAAAAACCGCAGCTAAAATGTTGCTTGGTTCTAGTAGACCTGTTATCCAGGCGGGTCAAGGGGTTTTATATGGGAAAGCATCCAAACAATTATTAGAACTCGCCGAACTAACCCGGGTCCCAGTAATGTCATCAATGGCCGGCAAAAGCTCCTTCCCTGAAACACACGAGTTGGCCCTCGGAACCCGCAGTAGCTCCACAACGGATATGGTTGTTCATTTTATCGATAAGGCAGACATGATTTTCGGCATAGGTACGAGTTTCACACGAATCCATTACGGAATGAATGAATTCGATAAAAAAACACTCGTTCAGATCACAAACAGCTCTGATGACATAAACAAAGATTACTCACCAGACCACGCAGTTCTTGGCGATGTTCAACTAGTATTAGAAGAATTGATCGTCGAGGTAAAGGCATTATTAGGTTCTAGCGCCCGAAATGAATCATACAAATTTGAAGATGAAATCGCCTCGGTAAAAGAAGACTGGTTTAAGGAATGGATGCCTCAGCTAAAGTCGGATGAAACTCCCATTAGTCCTTATAGAGTTATCTGGGAATTGATGCAAAACACCAACCCTGCGGAAACTATAGTAACTCACGATTCTGGTAGTCCTAGAGACCAAATAATTCCCTTTTACAATTCTGTGAATCCCAATGGGTTTATAGCATGGGGCAAATCGACGCAGTTGGGGTACAGTCTTGGATTGGCCATGGGTGCCAGTATGGCAGAGCCCAACAAAGTGGCTGTCAACTTGATCGGAGACTATGGTTTCGGAATGGTTGGGCTCGATATTGAGACAGCAGTCAGGGAAAAAATCCCAGTATTAACCATAATCCTCAATAATTCAGCAATGGGGATATACAGGCCGCATAATTTCCCTACGGCAAATGAGCTATATGGAACTAAATACACAACAGGTGATTATGCCAAAATAGCTGATGCCCTTGGCAGCTATAACGAAGTAGTAGATAACCCTAACGAAGTCGGAGCAGCTATCTTAAGATGCGTAGACACTGTTAAAGGTGGTAATACCGCTGTACTGGAGGTTATGACAAAAGAAGAACCTGCAATACCGCACAGGATGTTTTAGGCACTAAGGCTTCCATATCGTTGCCACGATGTGTCGTTCTCCGTCCGCAGCATCATTGTGGTAATAGACCGCAACTAGGTTTCCATCGGATCTTTCCACTACTCTTGGATACCCGATGTCGTGGCTGCCTGCGTCTTCCCGAATAATGAGCTCTTTTCCCCAGGTTTCACCTTCATCTTCGCTCACCACATATCTGATCCCTGAACCTTCATCCCGGTAACCATAAACCAAACAGATTTTGCTGTCCGAAAGACGAAGCATGGCCGGAGGATTACCGCCAACACCCGTATTGGCTACAGGTTTTGACAATTGGGCCCACGAAATAGCCTCATCATCTGAATACATTAAATCGATCCAACCTCGATTATTATCAGAGGAGCGGCAACGAAGAGCAGTAAGTAATCTACCAGAGGGTAATTTCAAGGAAGAAGGCATAATATCAAAGCCCTCCGGCGATTCCCTTACCCAGGAAATAAAATTAAATGACCGGCCCCCATTTTGCGTTTCAGCACAAAATACCCTGCCCTCATCTCCATCAAGTTTGGTGGAAGTCAGAAATAATTTGGCCCTATGGGTATCTGATTTATCCTTAATAATATCTGTACGGGCCGCTATCCCGAGCTCTCCAAACATTGGAAAGGAGTAGGGACCCTGCCAAGTAAGACACCGATCATATGTCAGAAAGAAATATGACTCGCACCCTTTTCTCAAACCAGTTCTGCCCATAAGCATGGCGAAATCTGGGTTTAAAAAATGGATTGTTTTATTGAATGATTCTGGTGGGTTCGTTCGGGAATGCACGGGACCGAGTGGGAGGTTCATGTGCTCGTCTGCACAAATAGCAACATCCCCAGGAGCAGATAATGGTGCCTGGCCAGTATCCCAGGTTAGCCCACCGTCGGTGCTGCGGGACTGCATTGTCATAAAAGGTCGATCTTTGTCCCTAAAGTGAAATCCGCCCTCATTGTTATGAAATCCTAATGTGAACCCGGTGACAATCTCGTCTCCCCAGCTCCAGATGCCGTAGTTGGCAGGCCAGCCAGCATATCTCCCGACCTCTTTGTATACGATGACATGTTTCATGGCTCTATCTTAACTCAAGCGTACGGATCAAAGAGAAACCAGCTAGTCTTGCAGCAAAGAGGTTACAGACTGAGGCTATTCCTGATACCGTGGGTGCCAGCCGGGGCCTGCCCAGGTAGAAAGTTTTTTAGGAGTCAGCTGCACCAGTACTCTCGGCATGTGTTTGGTGTCTTCGTAGTACTGATGACCTTCTTTTTCCCCTAGATATCTGTGAGCCCAGTGTTCCCAATCCCCTGTCCATTCAGCATCAAGGATCTCAGCGTCTGTTTCTGCAATAACTCTTGTGTATGGAGCTATATAAGTGTCGATACACAATGATGTTTTCGTGTTTCTTTTAATATGATTCACCCATAGTGCTTTACTTCGGCCTGCTACAAGAAACACATCGTTTTCATAGGTGTACCAAAGTGGATTTACATACGGATAGGTATCTTCAGTAAGGGTACCCAGTTTCAGTATTTTCGATCCTGTAGTGAGAAACTCTTCCATTTCATCTCTGGTAAGTTTCGGCATTTGCCATTCCTCCTAATCTAGCCAATAAGGCATGTATCCTTGTTATCCAATATATGTTTGACTGACTGTCCAACTGTCATTTGTGAATTATCGAACCATAGACCATAACCACACACAGTTTTAATGAATTCATACAGCAATTTACATCTTTCCGGATTATTGAATTGTTCTTGAGTTTCTCGATATTTATCCCTTTTTATCACTACATCATAAGGAGGGTCTAAAGTAACGAGATAAATGTTCTCTGAATCCAATAAGTCCTGGTATATCTCCAATTGGTATCTACCGACAACCTCTTCACATACCGGGGTGAATCCACTGGATAGATATGAATTGGCTAGGGCACATTGATTCCGGACGTTCATTCCTATTTGTAAGTTAGCCTCCGTGGTTGGTATTCCATCGGGCCATACACTCCCAGAAATTATCTGAGCTTGCAAATCGTCTCTATTAATGACTGCCGCCTTATCAAAGGTTTTTGCAAGTGATTTTGCAGTAGTAGTTTTACCGGCAGCAGGAACCCCGCTAATAATCCATACCCCCTGCTCTTTATTCATCACAAGCCTTCCTAAATAATTTATCTACCTCCAAGCAAACTACGGGAAGTTACCCCCTTCTCATATAGGTCCTCTACATCTTTCTTTGAGTAACCTAGCTCACCTAGTATTTCATCACTATCCGCGCCGAAACAAGGCCCCGATTTTGACGGCAATTCGGTGCGTCTTTTCGCACGCCATGAAGGTCTTGATACGAGGTGTTCTCCCGCGACATCGTGGACAACTTTTATAAAACTTTCTCTCTCTAACATATGTTCATCTTTCATCAACAGGGCTGGAGACATGACTGGTGCAGCGCAGACACCTGCGCCTTGAAGTGCTCTAGAGATCTCTTCAGCATTTTGGTTTTTGGCCCATTCTGAAATCACCTCGTCGATTTCGGTGACATATTTTCTTCGATTTGCTGCTTCCAGGAATTTTTCATCACCTAAACGCTCATCCGCAATAATTTCAACAATCTTTTCCCAATCTTCATCTGTCTGGCAATCGATTGTGATCCATCTATCAAAGGCATAGTCGACAATTTCCGGGTTTGGGCTCCGTGCTAAAAGGCCCAATATTGGTCTTCCTTCTTTATCGGGGAGGGTTTCATACACATTGTGTGGTGCTGATTTAAGGTGCCTGGGACTAGTTCGTAAAGGCAATTCAATTCCTAGAGATTCAGCAACAAAATACTCACCCACCAATCCGGTAACACCGTCCCTTTGAGGGATTACACAGTACATGCCTTCACCTGTTTTTTCTCTGTACACCAAAGAAGCTATAACAGACGCCGCGCAGGTCGAACCAGCAATAGGATCTCCATAAGATATTCCTGATTTATGGGGTGCCCCTCCCTCATATCCTTGCAAAGCTACTAGTCCACCCATTTGTTCGATTGTGGGTCCGAAACCTACCCTCGAAGAATCAGGCCCCTCATGGCCAAATCCTGGCATAGATATATAGACTAAATCAGGTTTTATTGCTTTTAGGTCCTCATATGACAAACTGTTCCTTTCGGCAACTCCTGAAGACCAATTTTCGACAAATACATCCGCTGTCGCCACCAGGCTTCTTAGGATTTTCATACCTTCTGGCTTCTTAAAGTCGAGTGATAACCCCTTCTTCCCTCTGTTGTATTCATTAAAATATGGGGCAAGATCTATTTCTGGGGTTTCGCGAGCACCTCCTGCTGTTCTAACTGGATCAGGAAATGTAGGCCCCTCAACTTTTACGACATCAGCTCCCATGTCCGCCAAGAATCTGCACCCGTAAGGGCCTGACCACACCTGGGTCATATCAACTACCCTAATACCCTCTAATGGCATGGAAAGATCTTTCGGTTTAAAAGATAAGGCTTTAGAAGCCTCTCTTTTAGAAAGCCTCTCTTTTAGCTCATCCGTGTGCTGCCCTATGCTAGGAGCCGGTTCGAATTCTCCCCTGTCGCCATCAAAGCCGATAGGGCCTGAAGGGTATAAGTGAGTCCCCAATAACGGATGATCAACCTTATTCCAAAAACCAGTTATTTGATGGTTAGGCCACTCAATCAAATCCTTTGGTGTCGGTATCATCCCAAATGGAGCACGGTGCTGATCTGCTATATCAAAAATCTCCTTCGCAGTCTTGGTTGCAGTAAATGCAGGGACAAGTACTCTAAGCAAATCGTCTGACTCTTGATTCCAGCCCCCAGTATTAAATATAGGGTCTTTTTTCATTTCAGAATACCCCATGGCGTCTAATACGGATTTAGTTTGTCTCGGCATTGACGCAACACCTACCCACCCATCCAAACATTCATAAATACCCCAAAGAGCTCTGGGATTATTACCACTTCGGGTCTGCTCTCCCCCAAACCACATAGCGGAGGGTCCGCCTCCTTCTAAAGTGGCCGCCTGAATCTCTTGTATGGACAAATCGAAAATTTCGCCGATCCCAGTGCTCTTGCTAGAATAGATGCCAGCTAATAGGGCACCAAACCCTTGAACACCGCCTTGATAGTAGGCCTGATGGCCTACAGTGAAAAGAGGTGGTTTATCAATATCTCCGGCCAGATACATCTGACCTCCCGATGCTGCCGCTGTTATTGAGGATGCCTTCCAATTGGCTTGAGGTCCAAATTGTCCGTATGGGCTAATTTGGGTCACTGACAAATCTTTCTTCAAATCGCACATCTCGTTTAAATCTAATCCATAGCTAGCAAGATACCCTGGAGGATAACTATCTAGAACTCCATCCGAAGATGATATGAGATTTCGTAGAATATCCATATCAGATTTACTGTCGAAATCAATGACAACAGACTTCTTTCCACCACCAAGATAGGCAAACAGCAAACTCTTTTCTGGATCTGGAATATCTTCAGGCCATGGCGGCTGCCATCTTATGTCATGGCCTTCTGGGGGTTCTACAACAATTACTTCGGCCCCATAAATTGCGAAAAACCTTGCAGCATAGGCAGTGGATACATCCCTGCCAATCTCGATTATTCTTAAATCACTTAAAACCTGAGTATTACCTAAACTCACGTGTTCACCCTTTCTGAGAAAGTTACATTCCCCGAATAATTCCTCGAATATATCCTATTTGACCTAGATGCTGAGATGGCTCGACAACCATGTGGGCTAAAATGCCACCTTTAGTGACTTCTGGTAGTTTGCGATGCACACGTTCATTAGGACATCTTTTGTCCATTTCACCGGGGGTGATAGTCCGTACACATTCAAGTGTTTCTGCCCTAACAGCCTTCTGATAGGCAAGTAAATCACCAAGAGAAACTGCCGGCATATCTTTTACTTGCTGAGCCGTGTATCCGAGGCCGGTGTCGGCCGGCGGGATACCGAATTTTTCTGACCAACCACCTCTGATCCATAGTTGCTCTTCTTCTAGAACACTGGAATTCAAAAGAGCATCCTCAGCTCTAGAAGCATGCCATAAAATAAAATCGATGTGGTTATATTTTTCAAACGGCATGAAGCGTCTTTCGCCGTCGCTTAATCCATCCAGATATCTTTCTGTTTCTGATTGGTATTCATCAAATTGAAGTTTCAATATTTCCCTAAAATCCATAGATGCACCTCTTAGTCAAGGTATTGGTCTTTTTCTGACATTTACCAAGATCCAAAGCATAATACAAAATATGTAATCGTTGGGCTATACCAGTATTCGTGTCTGGAGGAAAATTGAGACGGTAAACTCATCATGTAGCTTCGATGGCGCCACAGAAACGAATCCCTTTGCGTACCGTAGCTTCACTCTCAGTACGATACTTTTCCCTGTCACAGGGCTACATTCCCCGCATAATCCCTCGAATATATCCGATTTGGCCAAGATGCTGAACTGGTTCGACAACCATATGGGCCAAAACCCCGCCTTTAGTTACTTCTGGTAGTTGGTGATGTAAACGTTCAAAAGGACATCTTTTATCCATTTCCTCAGGGGCAATGGTCCTTACGCATTCGAGTGTTTCCGCCCTGACAGCCTTATAATAGGCAAGCAGATCTTCTAAGGAAATGGCCGGCATATCTTTCACCTGCTGGGCAGTGTATCCAACTCCGACATCTGCCGGAGGGATCCCAAATTTTTCTGCCCAGCCTCCTCTTACCCACAACTGTTCCTCCTCACGAACGCCCAGATTCAATAAAATGTCCTCGGCGCGGGCTGCGTGCCATAAAGCAAAATCTATATGATGAGATTCTTCAGAAGGCATAAAACGTCTTTCTTCCTCTGTTAATCCATCTACCAATCTCTCAGTTTCAGATTCATATTCATCAAATTGCAGTTTCAATATTTCCCTAAAATCCATAGAATCACCTTTAATTAGAGTTTTTGTATCTTCACGATATTTTTGAAAATTCAGAGCATGATACAAAATAAACATTGAATGGGCTACAAAAGAATTCTTGTTTGGAGGTCAGTATGAGACTAGAAGGTAAAACAGCCATAGTCACAGGAGCAAGCAATGGGATGGGTTCGTCAGAATCCAAATTATTTGCAAAAGAAGGAGCTAACGTCGTTTTAGCCGACGTAGATTCGAAAGCAGGACAGCAGTTAGTGGAAGAAATATCTGAAGGCGGTGGCCAAGCACACTTTGAAATGTGTGATGTTTCAAGTGAAGATAATTGGCAATCTATGTCTGACAACGTTCTGAGTAAATACGGCTCCGTAGACATATTAGTAAACAACGCTGGAATTAGTAGTACTTCTACCTCTGACTTATTAAGTACTGATGACTGGAATAACATAATGAATGTTAATTCAACCGGGGTCTTCCTAGGGACAAAAACCGCCGCGGAAATTATGAAAAGCCAAGGCGGTGGATCGATAGTCAATATATCTTCGATAATGGGATTTGTTGGAGGAGAGTATGGTCATCCTGCATATCACGCCTCCAAGGGTTCAGTACGAATTTTCAGTAAAGCCATGGCGGTTAGGTACGGCCCATATGCTGTCAGGGTAAACACGGTACATCCCGGATTCATGCCTCCTATGACATCATCTAATCATGGCTTCGCAAGTAAGCGAGATGAATACGTTTCTCAGACACCTTTAAGAAGAACCGGAGAGTCGATCGAAGTCGCCTATGGCGTTCTATTCCTGGCCTCAGATGAGGCATCATTTGTGACAGGCACTGAACTTGTAATCGATGGAGGCTATATAGCCCAATAAGATCAAATAATTGCGTTCTGTATAGCTTCGATTAGAATATTCACAAATAAGCGGGAGGACTAAATATGAGCAGAATTAACAAGTGCATAGAACTTATTGAGCAAAATCAGGCTATTTTCGCTGTTTCCGCACCGGAATTAACTTACGAATGCGGCAAAGAAATGTCACAGACATGGGCCGATCTTATTCAGTTTGATTTTGAACATCATCCTTTTGATACAGTTGGGTTAAGTAAATTTATGAAAGGGTTGAAGGATGGCGGACCAACTCCAAGTGGACATCTCACTCCAACAGTTATAACAACAGTCCCTTCAAATTGTATGACTCCCGAAGAAGTGATCTACAACGCCTGGCAAATCAGGCATGTATTATCTACGGGCGTACATGGTATCTTGCATACCCATACCAGAAGGGCTGATGCTGTCGCAACATTTGTGGCTGCTTCTCGATATGTTTTCCAAACGATAGGAAGAGATCAAGGTATACCGGAAGGTTTACGGGGTGGTGGTGGACAGAAGGAGCCGGCTGCAATATGGGATATGGACCCAACAGATTACATGCGGAAAGCTGACCCATGGCCTTTGAATCCAAATGGTGAACTCCTATTGGGCCTAAAAATTGAAGATAGGTTTTGCTTACCAGACGCGGACAATATTGCTGCGGTACCGGGAATTTCATTTGCTGAATGGGGACCTGGGGATATGGGCATGTCGCATGGAGACCCGGACCTCCACGACCCTCCATATACTCAGGAAATGGATGAGGCCAGGAATATAGTAAAGAATGCATGTGATAAATCAGGGTTAACTTTCCTATGCAGTTGGCAAGACGAGAATCTCACGATCGAGGAAAGAGCAAGGCATGCTCTCCACGAAATAGGAGCCAGGATTTTGCATGTCCCGGACGAGGCAATAGCAGATAAGTTGAGAAAAGAAATGGACCGGAAAATGCCCTGGTAACCCTTGAAAGCATCGTAATTGGAGACCGCGGCTACGACTGCGGTCTCTTTTTTTGTTAGAAGGATACAATTTTTGAAAGAGCCAAAGACGATTGAAATCCCCATAAAAAACTATCAGAACACTATCTACGAGTGGGAAGGAAATAGCCCAACCCTGTTGTTCTGCCATGCAACAGGTTTCCATGGTCGCATATGGAACCGTGTTATTGAAAAACTGAATGGCTATCATTGCATATCGATCGATCTGAGAGGGCACGGTAAAAGTACAAAAACAGAACCGCCATATCCTTGGGATTCCTTTGTCCCAGACGTGATGGAAATAATTAGGGTCTTAAAATTATCAAATATAATAGGAATCGGTCATTCTATGGGCGGACACGTAATAACATCCGTTGCTTCTAAAATGAAAGGTTTGGTGAACGGATTAGTTCTTTGTGATCCGAGTTTATTTGTAGACCACCGGTACAAGAAAAAGAAGCCAAATGTTGAACCAGACTATTCGCATCCTGTTTCCAGAAGAAGAAATAGATGGGAAAGACCCTCTGAGATGTACGACCGGCTAATACAACATCAAAATTTTGCCTCCTGGGAGCCCGCAGTTTTGATGGATTACTGTATTTACGGACTAGAAAGGTATGACGATTCATATAGGCTCTCATGCCCACCTTCGGTGGAAGCTGCCATGTACGGCGCCTATATTGACCCCAAAGTGTTACAAGACTTAAAGACCTATGAAAACCCAGTATCAATTTTATTAGCTAGGGTTATGAAATCAACTGAAAGCTTCGATGACTTTGGTCCGTCAATCACAAGAAACGATCTAGGGAACATGTTCCCAGACGCCGTAGTAAAAAGGTATTCTAAACACTCACATTTTTTGCCGATGGAAAATACAAAATTGGTGGCTGATGCAATAATGCAACATTGTGAGATACTGACTAAATAAAGGACACAGCCGATATATGTAAAGTATCCTACAAACCCAAACTGAACCAGTTAAATCAAGAGGTGAAGGAATGGCATCGAGAATCATTGAAAACAAAGTCACTGCTTACCTGGGACATGAAGATAGCCCGGATATTTCTAATCCCATTCATTCCTCAGAAGTCGCAAAGGCATATGGTTTCCCGGGAGCCCTTGTCGGGGGGGTGACTGTTTGGGGTTGGGCTACTGACACTATCCTCGAGGCTTTGGGGGAAGATTGGTTGAAGGTTGGCTGGTCAGAATTTTCTTTCCGGCAACCTACAATACCGGATGATGAAATGCTCATTAGGGCAACTGCAGATAATGGGTCAGGATCCTGGTCTGTGGAAATGATTAACCAAGATGATGTTATATGTGTGGTTGGGAAAGTCGGTTTGGGAAAATCAGAGTGGTCCAGTGAGTTTGTTCGCTCTACATCCTTAAATCCAACTGGAGATGAGCAACCAAAAAAATCTTTGACACTGGAAACTGCCGAAATCGGATCCGACTGGGCTGGAATGAAAATAAATTTCACGGAGGCGCTTGCAAACGAATTCACCACATTAAAGCAACAGACAAACAACCCTTTGTTTGTGGGTGCTAACCCAATCGCTCACCCATCGTGGACTGCAGGATGGGCCGAACAGCTTATGAGACATAATTACGATATTCCGAGTTCAATGCATACCAGAAGTAGAATACAACATCTTAATGTTGTACCTACCGGAACTCAGGTATTCGGCGGTGCCCATATGGTTGCTGCATATGAGAGAAAGGCCCATCATTTTGTTAACTTTGATGTGCTTTTACAGGATCAAAATGGGATAGACATAGCTCAATTAAGACATTGGACTATATTTAAAATCGCTACCCCTGAAGAAAGAGAAAACGCAATCAGTTAGGTTCTTTGTTCAGTTTTCCCAGTGAAAATAGGGGGACGTTTTTCTATAAATGCTTTTCTAGCTTCCTGGCCGTCCAAACTACCCAATGATTTGCCTATGTTGAGTAGTTCATAGTGAAGTTGTTTTTCAATATCGATCCGATTTGCCGCCCTGAGGACTCTTTTTGTGGTCCTTGCTGTGATCGGAGATAAGCTAGTCAGGGAGTCTAGGTAATGATTGAACTCCTCCTCAAATAATTCATCAGAAACAACTCGGCTAACGATGCCTATTTCCATTGCTTCCTTACCTGTAACGGTTCTATTTTCAAGGAGAAATTTCATAGCTTGCTCATAGCCTATCGCTTGGGACAAGGTCATCGATAGGCCACCGTCGGGGGACCCGCCAATTCGAGGATACCCTGCCAAGAGACGAGCGGAGGTAGCCATTATTCGGATATCCGTCGCCATAGCTAAGGCCAACCCTGCCCCAACCGCAACGCCATTAATCCCACCAACAATCGGTTTGTCGCACTCTTCTCTTAAAGTCAGGTAGAAACGGCTAACCCAACCAAGATCATCTAGATATCTATCCTGGTCTGACATTGGTATGAATTTTTCTTGATCTTCCCCTGGAGTCAGGTCCAATCCAGCGCAAAAAGCGTCTCCCACACCGGTCAGCCCGATTACCCAAACGTTTTCTTCCCCTGCAGCATCTCTAATTGCTTCTATTACGCCCCAAGCGAGTTCTAAAGAGGCCGCATTCTTTTTTGCCGGCCTGTTCATTTTGATCACCCGAACATGCTCTCTGTCATGAACTTGAACCATATCAGTCATTGAAACGTCTCCGTTGAAGTTATTTAACAGTGGATTTTAAACCAACGATCATACTCAAAAGTGGACACTAGTCACCTAAGGATTTTATTTGTTCTTCCACTCTTCCTAAATCTTCGTATTCTTCTAAACTTAGGTGGTAACACCTTTTCAGATATAAATCTGCGATACCAGAGGCCCTTTTCCCTTCTTTACAGGCCCATTCAATCAAAATAGGCATCTGAAAGATTTCCGAGAAATAAGTGGAGATAGCATTTAGATCCGCCTCTGTTTCAACAACAAGGGATTCTTCGTCGGATTCAATAGCATATCGCATTCGCCCAACAAGTTTCGTTAATTCGCTCAACCGGTCAGATTCACTCATCATAGAGTAAATAATATCGTTTACTTGGAAATTTGATTTTTCAGAAATTGCAGTGTTCTGCTCATGAATACCTACACCAGAACCCTCTTCATATAGTTCTAAATAAGCCTGCACCACATCATTCACCTTCATCATAGCGGATGTTACATCGGAGGCTGTGTAGTCTCCACCAAATATCAAATCATCGTGTCTCGTTTCTGCCAGGTTTTTCAAAAACTCTGAATCCTCCACCTCTTCAGGAGCAGGAGGGAATGCAAAGGCCGACATGTCGCCAGGCCCGATTTCACCTACTTGATTCATCAAAAATGGCGGAACGTACTTACTTACATCGACAGTGATGGGGAGAAGGACGATATAGGAGGCAAAACAAGATCCAGTGGAAACATCATTGAAATAAATCAATGCGTGACCTTTTGGAGCATCAGGCTTTCCAAGCTCAAATTGCAAATCCATATGTATTAAAGATTCCCTTTATCTAGCTATTGTCCATTCGCCGCCACCCTGACCATTATATGCCAGATCATAGACAACCCATATAACTACACTCGTCATAATTTCAATATAATAGGGTCTGTAACTGATAGGTTTAGGGGCATCATATGCAGTTGTATAAGAAATTAATGAGACCGCTTCTATTCACATTGCAGCCAGAAATGGCTTGGCACCTGTCGGATCTTGGCCTCTCCCAAACCTGGTTTTGGCAAATGATTGGAAACAATTTTCAACACCACAACGAACTTTTAGAAGCTACAGTGGCGGGTATCCCAATAAAAAACCCAGTTGGTTTGGCTGCAGGCTATGATAAAAATTGCAAATTTTTATCATCTCTTCAAGAGCTTGGTTTCGGATATGTCATGGGTGGCACAATCACCAAAGATGCAAGACCGGGTAATCCTAAACCGAGAGTCATTAGACTGAAAAACCAATCAGCTTTAATCAATGCTTTAGGCTTCCCTGGAGATGGTCTAGAAAGAGCCTTATCCGAAATATCCAAGATGGTATCTATTCCTAAAAAGTCGGTACGCATCATGAGTGTTTCTGGAACAGATATTCCTGACATTACTGAATGCCACCGACAACTTGAACCCTTTTGTGATGCCATGGAATTAAATATAAGCTCACCTAACACTGAGGGCCTCAGAATTTTCCAAGACCCGACAAAACTTAGATCACTGTTAGCTGAAGTAAACCAAAGTAGAACTAAACCTCTCCTTGTAAAAATGCCTCCATATAAGTCCGATGAAGGTGATCATGAAAAAACCCTCAATTTGGGTCGCATTTGCCTAGAGGAAAAGGTGGAATCTCTGACAGTTTCTAACACGATTCCAATTGCGCATGATGGTCTTGCTGTAGGTCATGGAGGGCTGAGCGGAAACCCTTTATTTGAAAATACGTTGGCGATGGTTAAAACTTACCACTCAGAATTCGGTGATAGTATAGAAATTAATGCCTGTGGAGGAATTTCAAACGGCTATCAAGCATATGAGGCCTTAAAGGCAGGGGCTAGTTCCATTCAGATTCTCACAGCTCTTATTTATCAAGGGCCTAGGGTCGTCCAAAAGATCAACAAGGAACTATCTGAACTCATTACAAATAAAGGTAATCCTAAGAATTAGTTGTTTTGTTCATCAATGAGTCTACTTCTGCTCTGAAGGGCATAGCAATTTGAGCACCTCTTCTCGTTGTTGCAAGTGCTCCGGCTGCGGAACCCAACTCGGCCGCTTCAATAAGCGTTAAACCTTCAGATATTGCGACAGCCAAACCGGCGGTAAACGCATCTCCTGCAGCTACAGAGTCAACACTTATCACAGTGGAACTAGGCACATGTTTCAATTCGTTCCCTGATAATAAAAAGAGTCCTTCACGGCCCATGGTGATAATGCATATCGCTTCAGTAATATCCTTCATTTTCAATAAGGCTGTATGAACAGATTTCACATCCTTTAATTCACGACTTGTGAGTAACCCTGCTTCCGTTTGGTTCGGGGTGAGAAAATCGACTTTTCTGATAAGTTCATCAATATCCCTAACATACGGTGCCGGATCCCAAATTACTGGAACGTTATTATCCCGTGCTATATCCGCCGCCTCTAGGTTAACTTCAAGGGGCACTTCGTTTTGAAGCAGCAGGCAGCTCGCTCCGGCGATACAGTCCTTAAGGGAATCCAGCTCCACTTCACCACAACTCATATTGGCACCAGATGAAACAACAATTGTATTTTCAGACTTTGAATCTACAGTTATCAAGGCTATACCTGTACTGTGATTTACATCTTTCGTTATACGGCTGACATCCACCCCCTCAGATTTCAAGTCAGTTAAGACCTGTTCTGAGAAAACATCAGCCCCCACTCTTCCGATCATCGCCACGTTTGCCCCTAATCTCGAAGCTGCAACTGCTTGATTGGCACCTTTGCCACCATTTTCAATAACAAATGAATCTGAAAAAATAGTTTGACCATTCTTAGGCAACTCTTCCACAGCAGTAACTAAATCGACATTCAGGCTGCCCAATACAACGATATGTGAGGCAGGCATGAATTCTATAACCCTATCTGATTCTTTGATAAAAGATCTTCTAAATACACAGCTACTCCATCCTCATCTGGGCTTTTGGCCAGGTCATTACATACTTCAAAAACTACAGATTCTCCCCCAGCCATTGCAACCCCTCTACCGGCCCACTTAAGCATTTCCACGTCATTGAAGCCATTTCCAAAAGCTATTACTTCTTCAACCATCACATTAGTCTGGGAACAAAGCCATGTCAAAGCTTTATCCTTACCAGCATCGATACTAAGTATTTCGCAAAAATGCGGTAATGAGCGGGTGGCATACACCTCACCAGAATATTTCGATTTTAGATCGGATTCTAACTCCGCCACTACTTCTGGGTCTCCGACTCCTAAGACACGATACAGATCCCTACCGATTTCTTCCAAAGAATCCACTAGAAATATTTTCACTCCGTTCCTTTCTCCGTATGCCTCAGCCCAGTCACTCATTTCTTCTACGTAGACATCGTCTCCTGCATAACCCACTACCTCCACGTTAGATTGAGCTAGCAATCGCACCGAAAGGGACACTTGCTGAGCTGAAAGGAAAGTCTCCCAAACCTTTTTTTCTCCTCTATCGAAACTGACCAACGCCCCTTGGAACGACACGATTGTCTCTATCATGGGTGCTTGCCGGAGGAAAATCATGGCAGATTTTAGGCTCCTACCTGTGGCGACTGATACCAAAGCACCTCGTTTGGAACATTCATCTAATATTTCCAGCATGTAAGGGGAAATAGAAGAAGAGTCTCCTTTCAGAGTCCCGTCAATATCCAAGGCAATAATCTTATATTTCAAATCCTTAACTTCTCCAGGGCTGAGATAGGCTGTGCTAAAATCACCGTGATTTTCGTTACCCCACAACCAGGTAGATTTATGCGCATCACACCCAGACTAATACTATGGGCCTGCATTGGCCCTTTGGTAGTTTATTTGATAATACAGGCCTTTGGGGGTAAATAAAAAATAGCCGTAGGAGAAACACCATTGAGTGGAAGAAAAGTCCTGATAACGGGATTAGCAGGGAAAATAGGTGGAATAATCCGGTCAAACCTAACGTTAAAATACGCTTTGAGTGGTCTTGACCTTCAGAAAGTGCCAGAATTTCCTACTACTGTCGCTAATCTTTCAAATCTGGATGAAATACTGCCGGCATTTGAAGGTATTGACACAGTTGTTCATCTGGCAGCAGATCCGAATCATCAAGGTAGTTGGGAAACCAATCTGGAAAACAACATAATTGGTACGCGTAACGTATATGAAGCCGCCCGCCGATCAGGAGTGAACCGGATCGTTTTTGCTAGCAGCAATCATGCCTTGGGATTTTATCCTCTAAGGGATAATCCCTATAAACAAATCTATGAGGGAGAATTCCGAGAGGTACGTCACCCAGTTATTCCCTTGGCCACCAATCTTGTACGACCAGACGGTTATTATGGGGTAAGTAAGGCATTCGGGGAATCCTTAGGTAGCTATTTTCATGACGAATATGGAATGTCGGTCATATGTCTGAGAATAGGTTGGGTAATGGAGCCAGACGACCCGACCTTTGCTCCGTCCGCCTTGTCTTTGTGGATGAGCCATAAAGACACCGCAAACCTGATCGACTGCAGCATAGATGCGCCAGAGTCTGTAGGATTTGCTATCGTCTACGGAATGTCAGATAACACTTATGGAATATGGGATTTGGAACAAGGGCGGAAGATAATAGGTTTTATGCCTGAAGATAACGCAGGCACACAATGGGCTCCATCAAAAGATCGGTCTTCAGTCATGAAATCTGGAGACCCACAAGAATGATTGATTGCAAGAGGAGAAAAAGAAATGAAAATACAAAGATATGAGACAGGTATTGTCAGTCTGCCTAGAGAGGAAGGTCCTCTGTCAGGAGGGATGGGCAGTAAGGCAGAATTCATAACGATAAAGATCATCACGGATGATGGTATCGAAGGAATAGGTTATTCGGGGTTCGCGAGTTCAGTAATGGTCAAGGCCTTAAAGGAAACCGTTGATGCATTGCTTGAACAGATTATAGGAGAAGACCCCAGGCGAGTAGAACATATCAATACTTACCTGAGAAATCTGGCGGGAGGCGGAGCCCCAGCTGGCCTTGTAACACGGGGAGTCTCAGGAATTGATGTTGCCCTATGGGATATTAAAGGCAAAGCTGCATCAGAACCTCTCCACAGATTGCTAGGAGGGTTCAGAGACACTGTTCCCACTTATGCAAGTGGTTATTTATGGCGAAATTTTGACTTGAGCCGGTTAGAAAATACAAGTAAAGAGCTCGTAGCTCAGGGCTTCAAGGCTATGAAATTTCGTATGGGAGCTGAAGATAGTGCCCAAAAAGAGATAGCAAGAATGGAAACCATGAGAAATTCAGTGGGTCCAGACATTACAGTGATGCTGGATATCAACCAGGGTTGGGACGTTAACACCGCCATTTCCATAGGAAGGGAACTCGCACAATATGATCTTTTTTGGCTAGAAGATCCAATAAATCACCAAGATTTTGAAGGTTTGTCTCGTATCGCCGATGCCTTGGACACACCAGTTGCAGCGGGAGAATACCACTATGGTATCGAACCATTTAGGACTCAACTAGAACGTCGATCCATCGATATAGTCATGGTCGATTTACTCAGAGCCGGAGGGATAACACAGTGGATGAAGGCAGCTCACCTAGCTGAGGCTTACAATTTACCAGTTGTTACACATTTGGCCACAGAGGTCTTGATGCACTGCTTGGCTGCTTGTCCAAACGGTTTGTACGTGGAACACATGCCATGGACCTTTGCCATGTTCAATGAGGAACCCGAAGTTGTCGGTGGGGAAATTGTTTTGCCTCAAAGTCCAGGATTAGGGTTGTCCTTCAACGACGACAATTTAAAAAAATATGCGGTTTCTTAATTTTTATAGATACCCACCAATAATTGCATACCTACTTAGTCCTAGGTGATATGGTAAACTGAGGGGTGGATTTATAGCTCGATTTTCACTTTCTTAGAATCTCTCAAGGAGTTTTGAATTGGCAACGCAGACACCGAAAAATTACAGCGCCATTGGGAAAAGACCTGTCCGACACGATGGAGCAGATAAAGTTACCGGAAAAGCTCAATACGGAGCGGATTTGAACTTGCCCAGAATGTTATTTGGCAAGGTCCTACGGAGCCCACACGCACATGCCCGAATTAAGTCAATCGATCTGTCTGCAGCACTTGCTCACCCAGAGGTCAAGGCTATCGTCACCTCCAGTGATTTATCGCCTTTGCCGGATAAACCTGCAGAGGTGGGTGAAGACCTCTATGCGAATATGAAGTATGTGAGAGACAGGATTCTCGCTTCTGATAAAGTTTTATTTAAAGGTCACCCTGTGGCAGCCATTGCGGCTAATGGGCTTCATGAAGCAGAAGAACTTTTATCATTGATCAAGGTGGAATATGAAGTTCTGGAATCGGTGACCGACGTCGAATCTGCGATGTCTGAAAATGCCCCAATACTCCATGGCACTATTAGATTTGCCTCGATGTCAGGGGACGAAGTTCATGGCTCCAACATTGCTAGTCATGATCAATACATACTCGGGGATATAAATGAAGGCTTTAAAAAGGCCGACCTAACTATTGAAAGAGAATATCGGACCAAAACAGTGCATCAAGGCTATATTGAACCACAAAACGGTACAGCTTCCTGGAGGTCGGATGGCCACGTTACCATTTGGTGCAGCAGCCAAGGACATTTCGGGATCAGAGATCAAGTTTCTACTATTTTGGGTCTGCCCGTTTCTAAAGTAACTATAGTCCCCATGGAAATTGGCGGTGGTTTTGGTGGGAAGCTTCCTTGCTATTTAGAACCCTTAGCCGCCCTTCTATCCAAAAAAACTGGTACCCCAGTCAAGATGTTCATGACACGATCTGAAGTGATTGAGGCCTCAGGGCCAACCTCTGGAAGTTTTGTTAGGGTGAAAATAGGTGTTACGAATGATGGGAAAATTACTGCCGCCAAAGGCTATCTTGCTTTCGAGGCTGGTGCATTTCCCGGCTCCCCCATAGGAGGAGCTACCGCATGTATGCTTTCCCCTTATGACATAGAAAATCTACAGCTGGATGGATATGATGTGGTCGACAATAAACCTAAAACTACGGCATACCGAGGCCCCGGGGCTCCCATAGGTGCCTTAGCGGTGGAAACTGTTATAGACGAGATCGCGGAGAAGCTGAAAATCGACCCGGTCGATCTTCGACTGTTGAATGCTGCCAAGGAAGGTACACGAAGATCAGACGGAGTTGTCAACGGCAAGATTGGAATGATTGAGCTTTCGGAGATTGTAAAAAATCACGACCATTACCAAACACCTTTGGAAGAAGTTGAAGGTAAGTTAAGAGGCAGAGGAATAGCGTTCGGATACTGGAGAAATAACACTGGACCGGCCGCATGCGTTGCCACTGTTACACCGGATGGAGCAGTCAATCTATCTGAAGGTTCTGTGGATGTTGGGGGCTCTAGAACTGCAATAGCACAACAACTTGCTGAAGTCCTCTCCATACCAGTTGAAGACGTTAACCCACAAGTTGCCGACACTGATTCCATAGGATACACATCAGTAACAGGTGGCAGTGGGGTTGCTTTTAAATCTGGCTGGGCTGCATTTGAAGCGGCACAAGAAGTAAAAAAAGAAATGTTAAAGAGAGCAAGTTTGGTATGGGACGCCAAGGAAGATGAAGTCGAATATGCCGATGGAATTGCCCAACACAAATCCGACCCTGAACTTAAACTGACTTTTAAGGAAATTGCAGCAGCTTCGAATGGAACAGGTGGACCGATTGTTGGTAGTGCTGGAGTCAACCCTAGAGGCGTCGGAGGATCATTCGCAGCTATGCTTGTAGATGTAGAAGTCGATGAGGAAACTGGCAAGACGACAATCCTTCGGTGCACCCCTTTCACTGACGTAGGGAAGGCAATTCATCCAGCTTACGTGGAAGGTCAAATCCAAGGAGGCACGGCGCAAGGTATCGGTTGGGCTTTGAACGAGGAATACTTTATGAGTGACGATGGTAAAGTCATGAATGCTAGCCTTTTGGATTATCGAATGCCCACAAGTTTAGACCTGCCTATGATAGATCCTGTGGTGGTAGAGGTATTTAATCCAGGGCACCCTTTCGGTGTGAGAGGTGTAGGAGAATCTCCTCTAGTACCACCACTCGCTGCAATGGCCAATGCCTTATATCATGCTACCGGAGTGAGAATGCGAGAATTACCAATGTCTCCTACAGCTGTAAAAAAGGCTATCGATAACGCCAAAATTTAGTCCCAGGCTTAAATTTTAGTATCATTTAAGGTACGTACGAAAAGAAATTAACGAGGTTTAATAATGCCAAAACAATTCCAATTTAAAGACAATGCCCGAACTCAATTGATGGAAGGTATCGATCTTATGGCCCGCACTGTGGGAATAACTTTAGGACCTAGTGGTCGGAATGTAATCTTAGAAAAAGAGTTCGGCCCCCCCCAGGTATGTAGTGATGGAGTAACCATAGCCAAAGAGATTGAGTTGCTTGAACCATTTCACAATATGGGTGCGCAGCTACTTAAGGAGGCGGCCTCAAAGACAAATGATGATGTGGGAGACGGTACCACCACATCCACAATCTTAGCCCAAGCTATATTAAAAAACGGTTTTAAGAATATAGCCGCCGGTGCTGACCCAATGGCCCTGAAAAGAGGTATTGATCAAGCAGTGGATGTGATAACCAAAGAATTGATAAATATCTCAAAAGATGTCACCGGAGACGAACAGATTTCGCAAGTAGCGGTGCTTTCCGCACATGATGAGAAAATGGGCCAATTGATAGGCCAGGTGATGAGTAAGGTTGGAAAAGATGGCGTCGTAACTGTCGAAGAATCGCGAGGCCAGGACTATGAGGTCGAATATGTAGAAGGCATGGAAATAGATAGGGGGTATTTATCCCCTTATTTTGTGACTGACCAAGATAGAATGGTTACAGAGCTTAATGAGCCCTACATCCTCATTACTTCGGAAAAAATTACGAGTCTAGAAGAATTACTCCCATTTCTTGAGAAGTTTAGCGCTGTCGGCAGAGAACTAGTCCTGATAGCTGAAGATATAGAAGAGCAGGCCCTAGCCACACTTGTTGTAAACAAAATGAAAGGGACACTAAATTGCCTTGGGGTAAAAGCTCCTGCTTTCGGAGATAGGAGAAAAGCTATCCTGGAAGATATGTCCATTCTTTTCGGTGGAACAGTCATAAGTAGTGAAACAGGTAGAACTCTTGATTCCATCGAGATTTCAGATTTAGGAAGATGCAGAAGGGTTATATCCACCAAGGATTCCACTACTTTCGTAGAGGGAAGTGGAGAGGCAAGCCTTATCGATGCAAGGGTGAGTAATATAAAATCTCAGGCTCAAGAGACCAAATCTGATTACGACCGTGAAAAGCTGGAAGAGCGTGCGGCAAAACTATCGGGTGGTGTGTCGATAATAAAGGTCGGAGCCGCAACGGAAGTTGAATTGAAGGAAAAAAAGCAGAGAGTGGAAGATGCATTATCTGCTACCCGGGCAGCTATGGAAGAAGGAATCCTCCCAGGAGGTGGTACCTCACTTATCAGAATAGCTGCTGATTTACGTGAAAATTACTCAGATAGTTCTGATGAGGCAACTGGGGCCAGGATTGTTTTGGATTCTGTAGATGCACCTGTTGTACTTTTGATACAAAATGCTGGGTTTAGTGGTCAGGTAGTACTGGATGCGATTAAAAAAGGAAGTGGTGACTACGGGTTTGATGCTGAAAATGATAGGTATGGCAGTATGTACGAATTCGGTGTGATCGATCCAGTGAAAGTCACGAGGTCGGCCCTTGAAAATGCAGCAAGCATAGCTGGTATGGTCTTAACCACGGAATCTCTCATTACAGAGTTGGATCCTCCTAAATTACCAGCACCATTTGACGACTAAATTTTCATTCTCAACAGGGCGGCCTCAAAAAACCGCCCCAAAGGGAAAGACCTATGTCAACCGATAAAGAAAATGAAAATCCTATAGACCCGGACGTTACTATTTCAGTGGAAATAGTGAGTAAGAGCTTTGGACCTCACAAAGCTGTATCCAACCTATCTTTTTCAATCAAAAGAGGAGAGATAGTTGGTTTTCTAGGCCCAAACGGGGCCGGTAAAACGACTACCATGAGATTGCTGACTTCTTATTACACTCCAGACACCGGTAAAATCCTTATAAACGGAATAGACAATTCAGAGAACGACTTAGAAACCAGGAAAAGCATTGGATACCTAGCGGAAAACAATCCTTTGTATGAAGATTTATTGGTCAGTGAATATCTTGATTTTATAGCTGATCTCAGGGGACTTTCAGGCAAGGAAAGAACCCGTAACTTGGAACAAACCGTTGAAGAGGCCAGCTTACAAGAAGTTTTCTATCGGCCCATAAGCGAATTATCCAAGGGGTATCATCAAAGGGTAGGCTTGGCTGGCGCTATAATTCACCGGCCTTCCATCCTGATACTGGATGAACCTACCGAAGGTTTAGACCCCAATCAACGTTTATCGATGAGGGATTTAATCAAATCTTTGGGTCAAGATCGAACAGTTTTAGTGACAACTCACGTTATGCAAGAAGTAGAAAATACCTGTGAGCGAGTGTTACTTATAAACCGAGGCCAACTCACAGCTGACAGTCCGGTCGATGAAATTTTTCAACTCACACCTGGGTTAAGAAAAATATATGTGGAGGCGGAAGGTAATCAAATTGAATCAGGTTTATCTTCACTAGATTCGGTGAAATCTGTCGAACGATTGGATCCGATTGATTCTAGAAAAAGATACATCGTCAATCTATCAGGTTCCGAAGATCCAAGACCAGCTATATTTAAAATTGCTACTAACAATGGATGGATACTGTGGGAATTGCATGAAGAACGCATGCGTCTAGAAGACGTATTTCACACCCTCACATCAGAAAATGAGGCTGAAAGGTCGCTACTAGGATCATGAAATCTCCATTTTTAGCTTTAATTAAGAAAGACCTCAAAGGGTATTTTGACCAACCCACCGGTTACATATTGATCGTCGTCTTTGTGAGTATGCTGGCTTGGTCATTTTTCCAGTCGGCCCTTTTAATCGGAGAGGCTTCCCTAAGACCTTTATTCACAGTTGACTTCGCCATAGACAAGCCATCCTTACCGTGGCTGTTAGCCCTATTTATACCGGCTGCCACGATGAGATTACTGTCAGAAGAACAACGGGATGGTACCTTAGAAACCCTACTAACTCAGCCTATTAGAGGTTGGATTGTGCTGTTAGCGAAGTTCACATCAGGACTATTATTTGTGTCGATAGCTATCGTAGCTACCATAGGCATACCCCTATCTTTAACCAGTGCTGGAGATTTAGATTGGGGTGCCTCGATTTCCCAATATATTGGCAGCATTTTTCTGGCTGGTTGCTTGGTTTCTATAGGATTATTCACTTCCAGTCTTACAAGAAATCAAATCGTCTCTTTCATACTAGGCCTAACCGTAAGTATGGCCCTCATGATTATGGGTCTAGAAATCGTGGCAATAACACTACCTTCAACTGCTGCGAATTTACTCCAACTTCTGAGTCCAATAACTCACTTCGACAACATTGGGAGAGGCATTATAGATTTTAGGGACATACTTTACTTTTTATCATTGATTTCAACCTTCCTTTGCGGAACTTTCATGGTAATGAGAAGTAGGACTCTCAGCCATAAGACCCCGCAATACCGAAACTTACAACTAGGGGTAGCTGGATTTATCATTCTTAGCATCCTCATAGGGTGGTTCGGAACTTCGATTAAAGGCAGATTAGACCTTACAGAAGATAAAATTTTCACCTTAAGCCCAGCAACTGAGGAAATCGTAGGCCAGTTGGATGATCTATTAACAATAGACGTATACATGTCCAAAGATCCTCCCGTACAGGTTTCTCCAGTATCGAGGGATATTAATGACTTTTTAGACGATGTGGAGTCTAGCTCAGATGGAATGGTCAAGATAGCACGTCATTTTCCAGAAGATGATGAAAAAGCTTTGAAAAAAGCTGATAATGCTGGGATACCCCCTATACAGTTCAATGTGAGATCCCAAGGAGAATTACAAATTAAGACAGGTTATATGGGGTTAGCATTAACCTACCTAGACAAACGTGAGGTAGTCCCTTTCATACAAAGTGTTGATGGATTTGAATACCGGCTGGCTAGTTTAGTTAACAAGATGCTTGACGATAGATCCCAAAAGAAAATTGTCGCGTTTTTATCAGGCCATCAAGAAATGGAAATATCTAGGGAATTGGCATCTTTTGCCTCAGTCTTAAATCAACAATACCAAGTAATAACCTTGGCTACCAACGAAGGTATACCAATAGACCTAGAAGATGTGGATGTACTCATGATTACGTCTCCCAAATCCCGAATAGGAGAAACTCACAGAGAATCGATAAAAAATTATATAACCGATGGGGGTAAGGCATTCATAGCTATAGAACCTGTCCTCGTAGACTTCAACCAATTAGCAGGAATACCAAACAGGGACAGTTCGGCAGATTTCATATTATCGACATTTGGTATATCCGTGGAGTCAGATTTAGTTTTCGATCTTCAGTCGAATGAAACTTTAGCCTTTGGAACTGGGGGAGCTGGAAATGTTTACCTGCCCTACCCGTATTGGGTAAAAGCAAACGTTGTTGACAGTAAAATTGGTGGCGAAGTCAGTAATGTGGTAATGCCTTGGGCCAGTACTGTCGGTATCCTAGACCTACCTGACTCCGAATACACTGTGAGCCCATTGATTTCAACCACTGAATTTGGTTCGATTGACATGAATCTTAGAAATCTGAGACCGAATTCCCCCACATTTTCTGAGACCACAGGGGATAATTTTGTTCTAAGTGACTTAGGCGTGGCTTTAGAACACAGCAACGGTTCCAGAATGGTCATCACAGGAGATGCAGATTGGATCTCCGAAACTGCAACTCGTTTTAACAGTAACGTCCTATTAGGACTCAACATCATCGACTGGCTTGCCCAAGAGGATAATTTAGCTTCAGTCAGGTCAAAGGTGGTTTCTGAACGTAACTTGGTATTTTCCTCTGACAGACACAGAAATATAGTGCAGTACTCAAACATAGGAGGAGTCCCGCTTGTCTTTATCATTTTGGGGCTTGCCAGGTTCATGCAACGTAGAAGCAAAGGATTTAGAAATAGGTGGTCAGTAGGATCAAATGCCAAAAGTGAAAGCCCTCAACAGAACGAGGTTTCAGATTAATGAAAAGTAGGCAAGTCGGATATGTACTAATAGCATTGATAGTTATAGGAATTGCGGGACTGTTTTACAGGATTGTCATAGGCGGTACCGATGAATTTATCTTAGAAGGACTTTTACCCATCAGTGAGGATATTATAAATCAGGTCGATATTAAAACAAATGATGGGTTAGCGTCTGAATTGCTAAAGGTCAATGACTCTTATTGGGAAGTGGCAAATAATCCAATTTTCACCCCAAAATTAGCTGCCTTTTGGGAACATGTTGACGATGTGTCAGGAGCACAATTAGTTGCAAGAAAAACTAAATACCACCAGCTGTTAGGTGTAGATGACGAAAGCAGTACTAAGGTTTCATTCTATGTAGGCCCCTCCTTGCAAGAGCAATTTCATATTGGGAAATGGTCGCCGGAGGTAAGGCTCTGCTACGTGAGAAAATCTGGGAAAAATGAAGTGTATTCGATACCTTGCTCTCAAAATGGGATTTTTTCCTCGGACCCCGATTCTTGGAGAAATCCTATTGTAATATCAATACCTCCGTCAGATGTAACGTCTTTTGACTTTATATACCCAGACAGCAATGAGAATTTTTCTATATATAAAACCCAAGAAAATGATTGGGTGGTCGTGAACCCAGATGGAATCCTCGAAGGCCCTGCGAACCTTCAAATAATGGATTATTTATTACAGTCAGTCCAGGTTCTACCTGCAACAGGATTCGAGAATGACCAGACCGCAAAATCACTCGATTTCGACGCTCCTGATGGCGCAGTACGGATAAACACATCAGAAGAATCTAATTCACCGACAACACGGTTGAAATTGATAAAGAAAGACGAAGAGTTCTATTATATAAAAACACCGAGCCAATCTACTGTATATTTAATTCAATACATACTAGGTGATTTTTTATTGATGGGGAAATCCGATATTTTAGTATCTGACTAAGCAGCCAGTTCATTCGGACTGTCTAGCAATTCTCCTTCTCCGTGCGTGGCCTCTCATTGCGTGAGCCAAAATCAACAATACAACCGCGGTAAATCCAACAGCAATATCCTTATTTTTGTCCAAGAGATGCGTAAGGAACAAAATAGCCAAGTAACCGAAAATTATACTTGTTAAAGAGGTCACCCAAAGTTTCTGGGCTAGTAGGGAAGCTATACCTGCTACGAACAAAGCAAAAAAACCTATTCCGCCAAAGAGACCGATAGCAATACCTCCTGCAATGGCCATCCCATCCCCTCCCCTGAAGCGAGTGAATATAGAATTCCAATGACCAAATATTGCCGCACATGCTGGAAGTAAAATCAGAGGCCCCTCCACCCCCATCATGCTTGATACGATGACCGCCAAAGAACCCTTTGTTATATCAAATACAAGAACTATTAAAGCGGACCAACGACCTACATTCTTAAGAACATTAGAGGCCCCTGCTAGCCCAGTTCCAATAGAAAATATATCTATTCCTTTTCTTCTACTGATTCTGTGGGCAAAGGGGAGAGCCCCAAATATATAACTAACCAGGCAGGCTAATATGAGTGTCAAATATTCTTCCATTTATAACATTTTTATCTGAAAAATCTGAAGTTAATACTAACTTAATTCTATAAAACTAGCATTGATAGATTTAATTTGAATTATCCCGGCGAAAATTACTTGACCGATTCGTGTATGAAGTCAACTATATCTGAAGTTGATGTACCCGGGCCAAATATTCCTTTTATGCCTATATCAGTAAGATAGTTATGGTCCGACTCAGGTATTATCCCACCTGCAACAATCAAGGTATCCCCCATTTCCCTATTATTCAATTCACTAATGATCTGCGGGAAGAGTTCAATATGCGCGCCTGACAATATGCTGAGGCCAATTACGTCTACATCTTCTTGCATTGCCGCTTGAGCTATCATTTCCGGGGTTTGCCTGATACCGGTATAAATCACCTCCATACCCGCGTCGCGAAGCGCCCGCGCTATAACTTTGGCACCTCTATCGTGGCCATCTAACCCTGGCTTAGCAACCAGCACTCTAATAATTTTGGATGTCATATCATCTCCGAGCCGTTTTCTGATCAACTAATTCTATTAAAACGCCTCTAGTAGCCTTTGGGTGTATAAATCCGATGGTTCCCGATAAACCATCCCGTGGTTCTTTATCTATCAACTGGACTCCCGCTAGATCTAGGTCTTTGAGTTTGGATTCCAAATTATCTACTTCGAAACAGATATGATGAACTCCTTCCCCTTTTCTATCTATGAATTTAGCAACTCCATTTTCATTATCGATAGGTTGAATAAATTCCAATTGAGAAGCACCGACCCTCACCAGGGCTGCTTTGACACCCTGATCCTCAATAGTTTCTATTTCCCCGGACCGAGTAACCCCAAACAAATTCTCATAAAATTCGAGAGTCTCCTGAATATCCAAAACAGCAATGCACACATGATTTATATGCCTGGCGCTACATGTAGATTCGTTATTCACCAAATTATCCTTGTTTTTTTAAAATGTTTCTTGCAATAACTAATTTTTGAATTTCAGAAGTCCCTTCATATATTTCTGTGACCCTCGCATCCCTAAAGTACCTTTCAACAGGTGTTGGAGCGAAGTATCCTGTACCGCCGTGTATTTGAACAGCCCTGTGAGCACTCTCCATTGCAACTTTAGATCCATACAGTTTTGACATGGCGGCTTCAGTGGCGAATGGAAGGTTCGCGTCTCTAAGAGACGCAGATCTCATCACCAACTGTCTCGCTGCCTCAATTTCGGTAGCCATCTCTGCAATCATCCATTGGATCCCTTGTAAATCTGAAATGGTCCCCCCGAAAGCCTCTCGATGCAAAGCATAATCAACTGCTGCTTCCAAAGCTGCTTGTGCTATGCCAACACATTGGGCTCCAATGGAAATTCTACTTGCATTTAAAACTTCCATTGTTTGCTTAAACCCTTGTTCATCTCCACCCATCCTGTTTTTTGCCGGCACCAGGGCGTTATCAAAAATGATTTCCCCCACAGTCGAAGCCCTGACCCCCATTTTCCCATGGAGTTGGTTTGTCACTATTCCCTCGGTATCCGATTCCACTATTAGAGCTTCTATTCCCTTATGTTTTTTAGATGTGTCTGTTGTTGCCAAAGTCACAAATATAGAGGCTTCGGGAGCGTTACTAATCCAAGTCTTTACACCATTCACGACATAATGTCCATTAGACCTAACGGCCGAAGTTTTTATAGCTGCTGCATCGCTCCCGGCTCCAGGTTCTGACAAAGCAAAAGCCCCGATTTTTTTACCGGATGCAAGATCCGGCAGAAAGTTACGTTTTTGTTCTTCACTACCAAACATGTTTATAAATTGGGTACATAAAGATAGGTGAGCTATGTAAACTACCGAGGTGGCTGCGCAGCCCTTGGCGATTTCTTCTGCTGCTATTGCCAATTGCCTCGTCGTGCCACCACTCCCTCCATATTCTTCTGGTATCGTTAGGCCGAATAAACCCAAATCACCTATCCCAGATACGTTATCCCAAGGAAACAGTGCGCTTTCATCGTATCCCGCAGCCCTAGGGGCCAATTCATTTTTGGAATAATCAGAGACTGTGTTTTTTAATAAAATTTCATCCTCACTCAAAAGCAGATCAGACATCTTTTTACTCCTCTCAGTCCATTAAAATGGGGTGAATTCTGTTTGTTCTCCAAAAATATCCCTGAACACATCTGATATTTCTCCCACGGTGGCATATGATTCCACACATTTTATTAATGCTGGCATCGTATTTGATCCACCTTCAGTCACGGTCCTCAATTTCGCTAAGGATTCTTTTACTTCCTTGGCGTTTCGTTCAGATTTCACCTTGGCCAATCTTGCCAGTTGGTTTTGAGTTTCCTTAGGGGATATTGTTTGCAACTTTTCAATTGGGGGAGTTGGTGATTGATATTGATTAACTCCAACCACCACCCTATCTAGGCTTTCCACTTCTTTCTGGTGTTGGTAGGCACTGTTATGAATTTCCTGTATCTGAAATCCTTCCCTTAGTGCTTCTACAGCTCCTCCCATCTTATCCATAGATTCAATATACTGAAAGGCTTGCGATTCCAATTCATCAGTAAGATGCTCAACATAATAGGAACCTGCCAGTGGATCCACAGATTCAGATACTCCGCTTTCATGGGCCAGTATTTGCTGGGTTCTGAGAGATATTTGTACTGATTCTTCCGTGGGTAAGGCTAAGGCTTCATCCTTGGAATTTACATGCAAGGATTGCGTCCCGCCTAATACTGCTGCCAAGGCTTGGATCGTCGTTCTTATCACATTGTTATCAGGCTGTTGCGCAGTCAAGGTGACACCTGCTGTTTGTGTATGAAACCGCATCATACAAGAGCGATCATTTTTTGCGTTAAACCTTTCTCTCATTATTTTTGCCCACATCCTTCTAGCCGCTCGATATTTGGCGACCTCCTCAAACAAATTACTTTGCGCAACAAAGAAAAAAGAAAGGCGTCCTGCAAATGCGTCAACGTCCAACCCTGAGGATATAGCCGCCTCTACATAAGCAATCGCGTTCGAAAAAGTAAAGGCTAATTCTTGCACTGCGTTGGCACCAGCTTCACTCATATGATAGCCACTGATGCTTATCGTGTTCCATTTCGGAACATTCGTACTGCAAAACTGAAAAACATCGGTGATCAAACGCATTGATGGTTCTGGAGGATAAATGTAGGTGCCTCTCGCTATATATTCCTTGAGAATATCGTTTTGTATTGTCCCGCTTAATGCCTCTGGTATTACCCCCTGTTTCTTGCCAACGGCGATGTACAAGGCCAGCAGAACTGAAGCAGTTGCGTTTATGGTCATAGATGTACTTACTTTATCCAACGGAATATCCTTGAATAAAATTTCCATATCAGCCAAGCTGGATATTGGAACACCCGTACGACCTACCTCACCTGTTGCCATTGGGTGATCTGAGTCATATCCCGTTTGAGTTGGCAAATCAAACGCTACACTTAACCCCGTTTGACCTTGATCTAGTAGGTAGCGATATCTTCGATTCGATTCCTCTGGAGAAGCTAGTCCCGCATATTGCCTCATCGTCCAGAGACGTCCTCTGTACATATTGGGCTGGACGCCACGCGTAAAGGGATATTCCCCAGGATATTCATCCAAAAGTTCGGTCGGCCCCGGTTTGGTTTGTTCGGTATAGATGGTGTTTATCGGTATCCCCGATGTGGTTTCAAAGGAATCCTTTCTCTCACCGAATCTCTCTTTTAAGGGAGTTAATGTATTCTCTTCCCATTCTTCGATTGTTCTTTTTGCCATAAAACAGATTCTCCAACACAATTAGGTAATCTTTCCATTGTGAGTTTATTGGGTTATAAAAAAACGTGTCAAACCCACCTGTACGGTGTAATGTTGTAACCGCTTTAAGTTTTAATTGACACTGAGTTTATATCAAACCTAGAATCTGGGAAAAGTAAAACTTTAACAAAGGACTATCAAACACGTGGAAGATAGACTCGTTTCTGGCAGTACTCACGAAGAAGATCATAATCTTGACACAAATTTACGTCCTAAAAATTTATCTTCTTATGTAGGTCAAGATGGTATAAAAAACACACTTTCAATATCAATAACTGCAGCCAAACAGAGAGGTGAACCTTTAGACCACCTTCTGCTTTATGGCCCTCCTGGACTCGGCAAAACAACCCTGTCAAATATCGTAGCCACGGAAATGGAAGTTAGAATAAAGACCACATCCGGTCCAGCCATAGAAAGAGCTGGAGACATGGTAGCTATATTGAGTCAACTCCAGCAAGATGATGTCCTTTTTATAGATGAAATACACCGTTTAAGCCGAGTCGTAGAGGAAGTTTTGTATCCGGCTATGGAAGATTTTTTTGTGACCTGGGTTATTGATAAGGGACTCAAGGCGAGAAGCATGAATCTTTCCCTAAAACCTTTTACCCTAATTGGCGCGACTACTCGTTACGGTATGATTAGCTCACCCCTTAGAGACAGGTTCGGATCCATTCATAGACTGGATTTTTATACAGTGCAGGACATGGAACAAATTCTTCTTCGGTCAGCAAGAATTCTTGATGTAGCCTACAGCCCAGATGGCCTTCATGAAATTGCGAAACGAGCTAGGGGAACCCCAAGGGTCGCAAACAGGTTGTTGAGGCGGGTGAGGGATTATGCACAAGTTGTAGCGGACAACATAATAACTCAAGACGTAGCACTTAAAGCTTTAGCTGATTTAAAAATAGATAATTTGGGCCTCGACGGAGTGGATGTGAACGTAGTGAAATGCATTATTGAAAAATTTGATGGAGGGCCGGTAGGAATAGACACAATAGCTGCTTCAATTAATGAAGAGGCAGAAACTATTGAAGATGTGTACGAACCATATTTGATTCAAATGGGATTCCTAGATCGTACTCAACGGGGCCGAGTAGCCACCAGAAGGGCCTATGAGCATTTAGGATATGAGTTCAATCAGCCTTCGCCCAGTCAACTTCAATCCCGTATGGAACTTTGATCTACTCGACATCCGATTGTTTCTCTCTCGAACCTCTTCTAATTTTCCATTTAGCAAGTATCACCACAAAAAGAACAGAAACCACGACACCCACACCTGCTAACAAGGTCAGAGCCTCAAATTGTTCTTCCAAAAAATGCTGGACATCTTCACCGAATAGAAATATCACAATCCCCAGGCTGAGGAACCTCATTCCTCGTCCAATGATAGATGCGATAAGGAATCGTTTCATATCTAGTTTCAGCACACCGGCCAGTATGGTGAACACTTTATAAGGTATGGGGGTAACAGCGGCCACCAACACAGCCCAAATACCATATTTATCGAACAAGGATTCTCCTGATTGAATTCTACTTTCAGAGACAAAACTCCCAAGTAGTGGTCTCCCAAACCGAGATCCAAGCCAGTGTCCCAATACGGCTCCCAACACAGAAGCCAATGTGCACAAAGCGGCAAACCATATGGCCGCGCTGGGGTTAATTATTCCCATAGGAATAAGTAATGGATCAGGGGGAATAGGAGAAATAGTAGATTCCAAGAATGCTGTGACAAACAGTATTAGAACTGCCCAATCTGTTTGGGCAAATTCTCTGATCCAATTGGATAACTCGTGAAGAATCTCAAACATACTTGTTTATGTAATTCCAGCTCTAGCTAAAACTTCTTTTATGTTTACCACGTCTGCTTCCCTGACACCTCGGTCAATTTCATCCACTACGGAGGTTATAGCTGTGTTAACAGGGGTGGGTATCCCAGCCAAGGCACCTTGTTCTGAAATATATCCATTCATCAGGGTAACTTCGGTTTTACGACCTTTAGTTACATCTTGTGACATAGAAGATTTCCAATCACTAGCTCCTGGATTTGACAAAAATTTTTCATCCAATTCTTCGTAAACATCACCTTCATTCGCACGTGACCAAACATCTGCAGTGATGCCTTTTATTGGTTCAACATCGAAATTTTGAGCAAGAGCTACTCGGCAGGATTCCTTTGAAATCTCGATTTGCAACCTTCTGGCCTCTGGAAGTTCCGCTGCACCGTTTGAACCCAGTCCCGTCATAGCCGTTATAGGGTTTGAGGAGGCATTGGTAGTGAGTTTTGACCATCTCTCACCCCATATGTTTGAGGTTGCTCTTGAGCCATCAATACAAGACAAAAGTTCCGCAATCTCCTCTGCCCTCGGAGTAATCCTGCCATGTAGTTCTCCAACCCTGAACACATCGTGCCCGCGGTCCTTACCTGGCTGTCCGCCACGATTTACATGGCCTGGTTCCCAAAGCCCCACTGTTATCCCCGACATAACGCAACCAATTTCCCTTTCGAAACCTACTATTGAAGCAAGAGTTAAATCATTCATACAATTCTGATTACTTACAAGTACTCCATTTGGTGATAGTAAATTTTTAGCGAAATGAGCAGCCCAAATAGTGTCATAAGATTTCATGGCAAAGAATATAATGTCGTACTTCTCTTTAAGCTGGGAAGCATCATAAAAATGATACGCTTGTACAGGTACATTGAAAGGTCCTTGAGACCCTGAAACATCAATTCCATTGGAATTCATTTTCTCTACATGCTCCCCCCACATGTCTATAAGAACAATATCGTGTCCTTCTCTGGTAAGAAAAGCTCCAATATAACTACCGGCCGCTCCAGCCCCTACAACAGCCATTTTTTTACCCATGCGTTTACCTCATAATTCTATTCAGATATTTCTACTTCCACTTGATGCTCACCGGCCTCATGTGACACCTTAGCAGCATAGGTCTTCGTTTCGGGATTTTGAACAGACAATGGCAGCCCAGAGTCATCAACAGCATCAACCAGCATACCATCTACTTTAAATTTTAAAGGCGAGCCTTCCTTGTTAAGGAATGAGGCTAGCAATGTTTCTTGCTCTCTCAATAATTCCACAGCTTTTGTTTGGCCAACTATTTCAAACCTGATGCTGGATCCTGGTAGTAATTGTGCCAATTTACTCCTATCTGCAGTAATCACGGTCGCTATCTTGGTGTATCCCCCAGTCGTACCTCTATCAGCAAGTAATATTATTGGCTTACCGTCGCCAGGTACTTGAATTACGCCAAACGCATTTCCATCTGAAATCACATCAGGTCCGGTCAAATGTTCCAATATAGGTCCATCTAAACGGCAGCCCATGCGATCTGAATTAGGGGTCACTTGATAGGAACTAGAGGTGAGAGTTTCCATTGCTGTCTCAGAAAACCTATCGTGTTGGGGTCCTTCAATTATCCTAATGACTACATCTTCATCATAATTGGGAGGGTTCTCTAGTGATAAACCACCTTCAAAACCTTCAAGGCCCGCACCCGTATTTATAACATCTCCATCTCTTAAAGCCCTGCCTTCATGACCGCCGAATTCCCCAGCTATATATGTTGAGTAGCTGCCCATCACTAAATCTGTTCCCGCTCCTGCAACTCCTCCTGCTAGCGCTAAATACGAACGAAGGCCGTTGCCGGTCGGACCAGAAAAAGTCAAGATTGAATCTGACGAGACTTCCAAGGTCTCCCACAAATTAACTTTGTCACCATTTAATACCGGACCTAGATCCGCTCCAGTTATAGCAATGAATGTATCTTTCAAGAACTTGATCTCTGGCCCAAATAAAACTGATTCTAGTGCAGGTGTATTCTCGGCATTACCAACAAGCAGATTTGCACATCTGAAGGCAAAATTGTCTAAAGCCCCCGACTCAGGAACGCCCAATTCCTGATACCCCGTTCTACCAGCATCTTGAATAGTAGTTAATGTCCCTGCCTTAGCAATTTCAATCACTGGACTTCAACCTCAAAGGTGCCTTGTGCGGATTTTTCTAATATTTCTGCAAATTCCTCATCAGATCCTATAGGGACAAACCTTATGTAATCACCTGGGGTTACTAACGATGGATTGGCCCTACTGGGATCAAACATTTTGACAGGTGTTCTCCCAATCAATCTCCAACCTCCTGGGCTAGTCACAGGATATACGCCCGTTTGTGAATCTGCGATTGCAACGGCTCCTTGAGGAACACTCACTCTGGGAGTCTCCAATCTGGGACAATGTATCTTTGAATCCAACCCTCCCAAATATGGAAATCCTGGACTAAATCCTAGGGCGTACACCAGGTAATCCACTTTCGAGTGAATCTCGATCACTTCCTGAATTGGCAATCCTGTCATTTCAGATACGAATTCGAGGTCAGGGCCATATTCTGAACCATACAAAGTCGGTATCAAAACTATTCTTGAATCCGTGTTTTCTGAGTTTAAATCATCATTCCAAATCCCTTGAACACATTCAACCAAACCTTCCATGGAAAATATTATCGGATTGAAATGAACAACGAAGGAACTGTATGTGGGCACAATTTCCTTGATACCTGGCCAGTCCTCTAACTTTATCAGTGAAATAATGTCATGTACCTTTTTATTAATGTCATAGGAAATGGAATCCCCTACCGTTACCATCAGGGCAGAATCTCCCATGGCAGCAAATTGTGGCTGTTCATTTAGCAAAGTTCCGTTCATTAAATATCCTCACCTAGGTTCTACTAAACAATATCTCTCAGTTGTTTAACTTGGACTCCGGCGGCGTGAAACTCTTGTTTTAGAGTTTTTGCCATATCCACTGCACCGGGAGTATCTCCATGAAGGCAAATCGAGTCCGCTTCTACCTCTACAATATCCCCTTCAACCGAAAGGATTTTGCCTTCAGTTACCATCCTTAAACTTCTTTCAACCACCTCATTGGTATCATGAATTACAGAGCCTTCTTTTGATCGAGAAACTAAAGTTCCGTCGCTATGGACGGCTCTATCAGCGAATACCTCGCGCGCAACCCTCATCCCTAAATCATCAGCGACCTTTATCCACGTAGACCCTGCAAGAGCTAGCAAAATGATATCTGAATCGACTTCAAGAACAGCTTCACAAATTGATTTACCCAAATCTGCATCATCTACAGCTTGGTTGTACATTGCCCCATGGGGTTTCACATGCTGCAGGTTCCGGTCCGATGTAAACGCCTTTAATGCGCCTGCTTGGTAGACAACATCATTACGAACCTCCTGAGGGGTGGCATTCATATTTCTTCGTCCAAATCCATTCAAGTCCGGGTAGCTCGGATGAGCACCAACCGCTACACCATGTTGTTCGGCGAGTTCGACCGTCTTACGCATCCACATTGGGTCACCAGCATGGAACCCGCAGGCGATATTAGCAGAAGAAATATATTTTATAACCTCTTCATCAAAACCCATTTTGTACATGCCAAAACTTTCACCCATGTCACAATTAAAGTCGATTTCTGAAGCCATTATTACTTTCCTTTACCCAACCAAAATGGTGGTCACATTTTACTTTTCTACGCCTACGGTTTTACAACACTACCATCAGCTCTGCGTACTGTGTCCCAAGCACCTCCATAAGCCCTATCCTTAAATGGGAATTTTGCCGCAAGAGACTCGTCGATATCAATACCCAGGCCAGGTAATCCGTTTGGCCACATGTACCCATCTTTCACTTCTGGACATCCTGGAAACACTTCTTTGGTATTCTCTCCAAATATTGCATATTCTTGGATTCCGAAGTTTATAGTGTTGAGGTCTAACATCAGATTAGCTGCATGACCAATCGGAGAAGTGTCTCCTGGCCCATGCCAGGCGGTCCTAACATTGAAGGCCTCACACAAAGCTGCTAATTTCCGGGCTGGAGTAATTCCACCAATTTGTGAAATATGAATTCTTAAAAAATCTAACAGCCTATCTTTAATCATTGGAATAACTTCATGTGGGTTGTTATAAAGCTCTCCCATAGCAATCGGAGTACTAGTCTGTTGCCTTACCAGCCTGAAATATTCATTATCTTCTGGCGAAAACAAGTCTTCCAGGAAAAAAAGTTTGTACGGTTCAACTTCTTTTGCAAACCCAACTCCTTGAATGGGGGGTACACGTTCATGAACATCATGGAGTATTTCCACGTCCCAGCCAATTTTTGATCTTATGTGCTCGAAAAGTCCTAAAGCAGATTCTATATAAGGTCCAGGTTCAAATATACCCCCAGGATGAGCATGTAATTTACCTGGTATCGGTTCAAATATCCTATCTGTTCCCAATCTTGGACCAGATTTTGGGGAAGTAGCTTCGTCAGAAGATCCTTTATTGCCGTATGTAACATATCCAGGGGTAACAACCTGCACACGAATATGGTGGAACCCTTCTTCGATATACATATGTACATCATCCTCAACTTCCTGATATTCAGTACCATTGGCGTGTACATAAACCGCGGCCGAACTTCTGGCCTTTCCTCCAAGTAAATCATAAACAGGCATTCCGGCTAATTTACCCTTAATATCCCACAACGCCTGATCGATCCCACTCAATGCGTTATTTAAAACCGGCCCATTTCGCCAATACGATGAAACATAAGCAGATTGCCATATGTCCTCTATATCAGCAGGGTCTTTACCAATCAAAAATGGCTTTAGATAATCTTCAACGGCAGCCATAACAGGAGTCGGTCTCTGGGTAAAAGTAGCGCACCCTACCCCATAAATCTCCGGTTCATTAGTTTCAATTTTTACTATCACCAATCGGATATTATCGGGTTCAGTAAAAATTGTCCGAACATCCCTAATTGTCAGATTACTCATAAATATCTCGACGAAAAAATAGTGTCATATTGGAGCGGCAGATGGGATTCGAACCCACGGCCCTTTGCTTGGGAAGCAAATGCTCTACCCCTGAGCTACTGCCGCCTGGAAAACCCATTATAGGACAAATTTAGCTACGAAATCCAGTGATTATTTCTAAAGCCGGGTAGGTGATCAAAAATGAAAACATATGTCACAAAAATGTCGAAAAGTTCTTATCCCATTTAACAGAGGCTGTTTAAATATGACAAAAATCCACAGCAGTAGCTCGATCAGTTAGAATTACGGTTAATCAAAAGTCATCTAACAACTTAGATCGGAGAATAAATATGGCACTGAAGCCTTTAATACTTGAGATGGGTACAGGAATCGATTTACATGGTCAAAACGCGACTGAGGCTGCAAGAAGAGCTGTCTGGAATGCGGTGCATCAGAGTAGCCTCATGGGGTTGGGTTTATTTGGTCCTGACACTTCAAAAAACATGGTTGTTGAAATTACGATTGCAATAACTCGGCCAGATGAGGTGGATGAAGATGTAGTTTTGGCGGTTTTACCTCACAGAACTGGCAAACTGAAGGTTATACAGGGTGGTATGGAAATTGAAGGAAGAGAAGGGTCCGGCGATTTTACATTGATAGCTAATGCTGCCGTAATTGCTAAACTCGACCTTTAGACCAATTTATTTTTTGTAGGAGTTTTTTTATAAAATAACATCAAAACACGATGCTGAATGCCAAGTTGTTAAAAAAGGTAACTTGGAAGTTGAAATATCATCAGGTCAAATGACCAGGCTCGCGGGTGTATCGCAGGGACTGGTAGGAGCTGAAGGAATAAACCTTGCTGTAGCCACCGTTCCACCTGGATGCGCCTCTAGTCCCCATCACCACGTGAACTGTGAGTCAACGATATACGTGTCGAAAGGCAAAGGTAGGTTTCTGACCGGACCAACCTTGGGGACTACTTTGGAAATTGAAACCGGTGACTTCTTGTATGTACCGCAAAACTCTGTCCACCAGCCCATCAATGACAGTTTGACGGAACCTCTGGAACTGATTGTCGCAAGAAACACCCCAGTGGAGATAGTAGAGGAATACATACCGTAAAGGCACTGCATTTACGGCAATTAGCTGGATCTAAGTTCGTTACGAACTTCGTTTGCCATTTTCTCAAGATGGTTTAATTGCTTCCGCTTGCCCACTGGCCAATTAGAAGCATCTGGCTTAGTCATCAAGATCAGGTCGTCTACCGCGGCAAGTAAATGTATGGTGGCCAATTTGGTTTGACTCGAATTCACCACCTCTGCTGATTTGTTATCGCAATCGGTGCATAAGTCATATTTAGAGAATTTACCCCTCTTACATATCGGGCATTCATCAATTTCTCCTGTTTCAACCCATTCAAAATGGTCTCCGCAAAATGTATGAACTGGGGATATATTTTCGAAACAATCCCAAAACTTGCACTGATTACTCAAAAGAGACCTTTAACTTTTATAGATGGATATAATGGGAATGTATAATAACAAGCTGACGCTGAATTTAGCTAATGAGTTTTCATGGCAAAAAGCCACCTCCCCTAAGCTAAATTCTAAGAAATGGGCCTGTAGCTCAGGCGGTTAGAGCGCAGTCCTGATAAGACTGAGGTCCCTGGTTCGAGTCCAGGCAGGCCCACCATTTCATCTAGTCACATCACCAATCCCCCATATAGGAAGGCTAAAAATGGCTCGAGTCCCCTACATCAACCGGGAAGATTTGAAAGAATCCCATCAAGGTATCTATGACAATATTGCTAAAACAAGGGGAAAGGTATCAAATGTTTTCTCAGCTCTTTTAAACAATCCTGATGCGACAAAAGCTGTGACAACAGTCGGTGAATACATTCGTTACAACTCACCCTTAGATCCAATCATCAGAGAAACAGCTATTCTCACAACAGCTCATGAAATGAAAAACTCATACGAATGGGCCCAACACGAACCAGTCGCAAGACAAGTCGGGGTAAGAGACGAGGTCATCAAATCGATACTTTCCGGTAAAGGACCTATGGGACTGCCAGCAAAGGAAGGAATCTTTATTCAATCCGCCAAAGAGTTGGTAAAAACAGGAACAGTAACTGATCGGACGTATCAAGCACTGGACCACCTTTTAGGAACCCAGCTAACAATAGATTTTGTAGTCACCGTCGGATATTACTCAATGCTTTCCAGGCTTATTCATTCGTTGGGCGTGGATTTTGACGAAGATCTCCAATTGAACGATAAATTTCAAACAGACTGATTCATGTACAAAATGCCGGATATTATTCCCTTATGAAAATTACATCTGTAGAAATATCAGTATTTGAACTTCCTATATACCCAACAGTCACCCAGGTTGTGCCAGTTGGTGATCCGGCCGACTTGAGATGGCAGCAGGCTTTCCCAAAAGGCGGTCCGGTCCCAGTTCAGGTTATGCAAGTAATGACCGATGAGGACATCAATGGAATTTGCACTGTGGGAGACTGGAGATATACAGAACTTACATGGAGACAAATAGCTCAATTAAGGGAGTTAGTGATCGGAGAAAATCCTCTGGAAAGAGATTTATTGCTATCTAAACTTAAAGCTGTGAGTAGATTCTTTGAGCCCGGTTGGTATGGTGGATTCGACAATTGCCTCTGGGACATCGAGGGAAAGGTCAAAAACTTACCAGTCTCGGAATTGCTCGGCGGTTCGAAAAGCAGAATACAAGCCTATTACAACACTGCAGGAAGTACTCCAGAAGAATTAATCCGTGACGGAGAAAAAGGAATTGCAGCGGGATTTACCGTTTTAAAAGACCATCTTCCCTTCGGTGCCAATAAGAATATAGAAACTTTCCAAGAATTTAGAAAAGTTTTTGGAGACAGCATTGGATTAATGCATGATGCCGCTCTTGTCAATTACACTTTTGATGAAGCTGTCAGGATTGGTAAGGAATTGGAAGCCTTAAATTTCATATGGCTTGAAGAACCTCTGACTGACAGACACTACGAAGACTATGTGAATTTATGTAAGCAACTCGAAATACCTATTGCTGGAGCTGAGACTCTAATGAACGAGCCAGAAATTAGTGAGCTGTGGCTCAAATCAGGGGCAATAGACATTCTTAGAGTGAATGGCCGACACGGAACTACTCCAATTTTGAATGCATCCAAATTGGCGGCCCAGATGAATACCACCGTCGAACCAAATGCTTATGGCCCACTTTTTGGAATAGTCCATGCCCATATTGATTGCGGAATCTCTAACATTGACTGGTTTGAGAATGCTCCTCCTCCAAACGGTGCGCAAATGGGAGAAGAGATTGGTTTGCTCAACCCAATTAGACCTGAATCCGGTTGGGTGACTCCTCCGTCAGGACCTGGTTGGGGCTCAGAGTGGGATTGGGATCTATTTAAAAAGAAGCGAGTGGCCCTCCTTTAAGGAAAGCTCTTAATTTTGTTTATTTGAACCCTAGATCAATCTTTCAGTCAAACCATTTCAAGGATGACACACACAGATTTTTAAATTATTTATAATGGCTCCATGAAACGGTCAGCTTATTTTTCGATAGTTGTATTTCTCTCGGTGATGGTTTCTGCATGTACAGAAATAAATGAAACAGAACGTGCACCGACTGTCGAAAGAAAAATAGTGGAGACACCAGCATCTGGAAAAATCGTTTCTCGAGTTACTCCTAATCCGAGTAAATCGACAAACCAAACACCAAGAGAAACCTCTAGGGTTCTACCGGACTATTCTGGGTCAAATGACCCTCAAGTCGAGGAACAGTTTTTATCTTTTCGGACTCAATTGGATTATTTGATTTCCAATCCGAAGTCAGTAGACGATTGGATTGATATGATTAGCCTCGACAGCAAC
>PVBE011363298.1_pt1 | contig 55191 bp, 49 predicted proteins | sample 1631181 | NCBI WGS metagenome assembly PVBE01 (sample SAMN08397723, study PRJNA350692) | Marine metagenome, whole genome shotgun sequencing project. | isolation source: water | place: Pacific Ocean | collected 2012-04
CCCTCCTCGTACATGCGGCTCAACTCGGCCAGGTCTCGCGGGGTATCCACCGAGAACCAGAAGCCGTCATGCTCATAGGCGCTGAGCTGCCCGGAGCTTGCGAGTTCGGACAGAGGCGCCGCCTCCAGCGGGCCCTCGCCAAGGAACTCGAAAGCCCCCGGCTCGAAGACGAAGTAGCCGCCGCTCACGCGCTGCTCCATGATGGGCTTCTCTCGAAAACGGATCACCTGCCCGTCCACGATGTCGACCACCCCAAAGCGGCTGCGTGGCCGCATGGCGGTCACGGTAGCCAGGCGCCCGCCCTGGCGGTGGCGGGAGAGCAAGGCCTGCAGATCCACGTTGGCCACCCCGTCGCCGTAGGTGATGAAGCAGGGGCCCGACACGAGCTCGCGCGCCCGAAGAAGGCGCTCGCCGGTCAGGCTGTCCCGCCCGGTGTCGATGCAGTCCACCCGAAACTCCAGTTCCGCCCTCGTCACCCAGTCCTGAATGGCATCGCCCAGGTGTCCCAGGCACAGGACGAAGCGGCTGCAGCCCTGGTCGGCGAAGCAGCGCATCACGTGCCAGAGAAGGGGTTTGCCTCCAACCGGCACCATGGGCTTGGGCAGGGTGCCGGTCACCGCGCTCATACGCGTCCCTTTGCCCCCGCACAGGATGACCACGTCGAGCATGCGCGGAGCCTAGCATGGAGATAAGGACCGCGACTCGGAGGCTCCCATGCTCGCACTGCTGCTCACCCTCGCCTGCGTTCCCTCTTGGAAGAAGATGTCCGGCGACGAGCTACTCGCAAGTGTCACCCACGACGATGGTGACGGCATCGATGGCCTGGCTGACCTGTGCCCCCAGGGCAGAGAGGATGTGGACGGCTTCCAGGACGAGGACGGCTGCCCGGATCCCGACAACGACGGCGACGGCTTCCCCGACCGGCGCGATGCATGCCCGGACGAGAAGGGGGGCGAGCCCGGCGTCGTGGACAGCCTGGACGGGTGCAAGCCCTGGAGCGACGGCGACGGCGACGGCATCGAGGACGATGACGACGAGTGCCCGGACCAGGCCGAACGGGTCAATGGGGTGAACGACGAGGACGGCTGTCCCGACTACCTGGTGCTGCTGCGGGACCACATCATCGAAGTGGAGCCCGTCACCTTTGCGACGGGCACCGCGGATCTGACCTCAGAGGCCCGCGGACTGCTGGAGAGCGTGGCGAAGCTGCTGATCGACAATCCCCAGATCCTGCTTGTCGAGATCGGTGCGCACACCGATGACGTGGGCTCCGCCAACGCCAACTACAAGTTGTCCAGGGCCCAGGCGCTAGCCGTGTCGAAGCAGCTCGTCGCTTTCGGGGTCGATCCCCGACGTCTGAACGTCAAGGGCTACGGCGAGTCCAAGCCCGCGATCAAGGACACGACGGAGCAGGCCCGGGCGGCCAACCGCCGGGTGGAGTTCCTGATCAAGCGGCAATAATTGCGGAGCTGGCGCACGGGCCGCCAACCTGTGACATGCTCCTCCCAACAGCGGAGTCCACCGGGAATGATCTCGCGCATTGCACAGGTTCGACGGTCTGAGAGCAGCAAAGCTGTACACGTCTGGGGCGCCGACTACGAGGACTGTGCGGTGGCCTGTGAGCTGGCGGGCGTGCCGGTCTTCCGCCTGGAGAGCGGCGGCTTCTGTACCCAGTGGGACGATGTCAGCAAGGAGCTCGTCACCGGCGGCGAATACCGCATCGCGCACGAGGTGCTCGAGTGGTGGGTGGTGCAGCTGCGGGAGCGAGGCCGCGCCCTGTTCAAGCGGACGGTGGTGGACAAGGAAGAAGACACCTACAGCCGTGACCCGAGCTGGGGCACGGGCGGGGTCGAGGACAGCTACGAGCGCGAGATGGCGGCCATCACCGACGAGTGTGCGGTCCGGATGAACATCGCCAAGCAGGATGAGGTCCTGACCATGTGCGCCTGGCGCATCTTCGATCGCCAGCGCGGAATCCTCTCGGCGCGCTACGGGCTCGGAACTCCGGAGGAGTACGGTGAGGTCAGCGCCGTCCTGGACCGGATGGGCATCGATGGCGATGAGCGAGAGACGCTACGGCAGCTCTGGATCGCCAGCCAGGCCTGGTGGTAGCAGCTCGGGGGCTCGCTCGCTGAGCCAGGTCTCGATCATCGGGTAGACCTCGGTCCGAGCGGTGGACCCGACCACGGGATCGACGTGACCGTAGCCCTCCAGCAAGTGGAAGGTGCAGTCCGGGTAGATCCCGCAGGCTGCCGCGACATTTGCCGAGGGGGCCACCTTGTCCATCGAGCCGGAGATCAGGAGGACCGGGACATCGACCGGCTGCGCCCAGGGCTCCCCGCTCGTGTCGACGAAGGCACTCGCGCGAAGCCAGAGGTGGACCTGGTCCGCTGTGACGCGGCTCACGTCCTCGAGCCCCACCTCGCCGATGCTCTTGATGAGCGTCCAGTCCACGTTCTCCCGGTTCAGCAGGAAGCCGTACATGGGATTGGCCCGACCCAGGGGGCTCAGCAGGCGGTAGATGGCCTTGTTGCGCATGAGTCCGCGTTTCGGCATCAGGTAGCCGCCGACTTGCGCTGCGTGTGCCCAGCCGCTCTTGTCCTCGAAGGTGACCGGTGCGGCGATGGCCACTCCTGCGGCGACCTTGTCTGGAAACAGGCTCAGGCTGGTGTAGAGCAGCATGCCGCCCATGCTGTGCCCGACCCAGTAGACCTTCTCGCTGCCGGTCTCGGCCAGCACGGCGTCCACGGCGGCAGGCAGGTCCAGCCGCGCGTGGTCGTCGAAGCTGTAGTTGCGCCCGGCTTGCTTGGACGGGGCCATGCTCCCCGCGTCTCCTCGGAGCTCGGGTACCCACACGTCCCAGCCGCGAGCCTGCAGGTAGGCCGCCAGGCTGATCTCTTCACGGAAGTCCCAGTTGTAGTGATTCGCCCCCATCCCGTGCACCAGGAGCACCGGCGGTCCGCTGCCCGGGTAGTGCCTCAGCCGAAGCTGCCAACCGTCCGCGGTGCGGTACACGGGCTCGGCGCTCGGTTCCAGGTTGGGAGGCACACGGGCGCACGCGAGCACCAGCAGTGCGCTCAACATCCAGGCCACCCCCAGCGGTTCAGCACTTCGATCGGTCCGGCCCGACCACGGTGTTCCGGCCCGCCCGCTTGGCCTTGTACAGGACGCGGTCCGCTCGGATGAAGAGTCGCATCGCGCTGCTGTGCCACGCGCCGTCGGTGCTCGCTACGCCAACCGAAGCCGTGACAGGGACGACCCGTTTGTCCTCGAGTTCCACGGGGTTGGTTTCGACCAGCGCGCGGATCCGCTCCCCCCCGTTCATCGCCTCGGCGAGGGAGGTCTCCCGCATCAGCAGGACGAACTCGTCCCCCCCGTAGCGGGCGAAGACCTCCTCTCGGCGTAGACGCCCCTGGATGGTTCGTGCCACATCGGTCAGCACCCGGTCGCCGACGTCGTGACCATAGGTGTCGTTGATGGTCTTGAAGTGGTCGAGATCGATCACCAGCAAGGAGAGGCTGCGCGTCCGTCGTTCTGCCGCTGCAAACTCCTCTTCGATGCGTTCGCTGAAATATCTCTTGTTGAAAGCGCCGGTCAGCGGGTCTCTTACAGCGGACTCGTAGAGACGCTGCTGGAAGTCTTCGTCCAGAGCGTCGTGGAGACTGAACTTAAGAATGACGGCGCCGCCAACCTGGACCTTGTCGCCATCGCAGACGCGAACCGGCTGCTCCAGACGACGACCGTTGAGCAGGGTGCCGTTGGTGGAACCCATGTCCTGCAGCGTGTATGTTCCGCGCTGGTCACACTCCAGCCGCGCGTGCTCACGGGAGACACCATCCTCTTCCAGGATGATGTCGCAGCGGCGGGAACGACCCATCACTGTGGACCGCCCGACCCGATACATGCGCCCGATCTCACTTCCAGACAGCACGATCAGGCAGGCTGAGCGAGGGCGGGTGTCGGTGGTCGCGAGCAGGTTGGTGAGCTCATGGACCTGGGTGGCGTCGTCGTCCTTCATGGACACATTTGAGGATAGCAACCAATCTGAGACTTGGAGGAAGCCATGACCCTACTGACCCTTCTGGCCTGCACCGGCGGAGGTGTCATCACCTTGGATGACACCGGAACCATCGACACCGCGGACAGCGCGGACACTGCCGATACCGAAGACACCGGCGAGCCGGGCGAGCACTTGATCGTCAGCGGTGTGCTCACGCTACCGGAGCAACTGCCGGGGAACGGGGCGGTGGGCACGGTCGCCCTCAGCCACCTCAGCCTGCAAGGAGACTTCCTGGTCGATGGACTCCTGGGCCAGGGGGATCTCGGCGAGCTGACCCCGGGGGAGCCCATGTCGTGGGAGATCGACGTGACGGGCATTCCCGACGAGGACTACTTCGAGGAGTCGGAGGACGACCCGGGCCTGGAGCTCGCCCTGTTCATCGCGGGCGCGTACGTGGACCGGGACGGTGACGGCGAGCCGGGAGGAGGAGACCTCTTCGTGGGCGGCAGTCTGCGCATGCTGGGCTACGCCCGCGGGGCGATCCCACCGCAGTGGGGCATCGACGAGGGCTGGTTCGTCATCGTCGTGGACTTCGAAAGCGGAGACGTCCAGTCCCTGGAAGGGGCGGTTGACGAAGTGGATGGCTTCGACTTTGGTGGCAACCTGCTGCCGGCAGATCACGCGGAACTCCTGGTCACCGCGGAGTTTGACCGCACCGAGGACTGGAACGTCGATCTCTTTGCCATCGGTCCTTTGCTGGACGGGGGCATGGCGCCGAACCAGCCCACGATCAGCTCGGCGGTTCTCGGGGCGGCCGACAGCACGGTCACGCTTCCGGGACCCCTGGGACCCCCGCCTCGGGATCACCTGATCGACGGCGAGAACAGCATGCTCGTGGGCTACTACGCCGCGGTTGTCTACGATGACGCGGACGGGAACGGTGAATGGGACTGGGACGGCGAGACCGTCGTTGGCAGCAGCATCGACGGGGATCAGATGGTGATCTTCGTTCGGCCCACCGGGTTTGGTGCCCTGGTCTACCCGGAGATCCTGGGTTGGGGGATGGGCTGGAGCCTGCTCGGCGAGCTGGACAGCGAAGACGGACCCGTGCAGCTGGACTGGGCTACCGGCCTCACCGTGACGGCGTCGGAGTAGCTGCCGTCGCGCTCTGAACGGGGTCGAGGGTGGCGAGCACGCCAAGGTGCGCACCTCGACCCCGAAGGGTTCGTACATCGCGGGTGGTCCACCCGGTCCCATGCCAGACCCTGTCCAGTTGGTAGAGGGGCAGGGCGGGGATGCCCAGCAGCCGGGCGGGCCAGGAGGCTCGAGGGGGTACAGCGATGAGGCCTGCACCCTTCATGGCCCCGGGAAGCTCACGAAAGGTGCCGTGGGTGTTCGTGTCGCCGGCGATGATGAGGTTCGAGCTGTTCAGAGCGCGCACGAAGCCCGCGATGGTCTGCGCGCTGTCGGTGAGACGTTCCGGCCAGTCCGCCATCTCCAAGGGGCTCGCCGGTCGGTCCAGGTGAAGTCCCATGAGGGGCACCAGGTCGTACTCGCGGATGGCGCCCTGCCGCTCGAAGGTGGCAAAGACCAGCGCGCCGTGTGCGACCCGACCCGAGGCTGCTGGCAACTCGACGGGCCAGCGGTCCTGATCCCCGCAGTAGCTGAACTCCCCGTTGCGCACGATCAGGCCGAGCCCCTGGCCCCCCATGGTGGCCACATGCAGGCCCTCGGCGGTGGGGAGCAGGAGCTCAGGGTCCTCGGGATCGATGGGCGGCGCGACCAGTCCCTGATCCTCGTAGTAGGCCACTCGCTGACGGCTGTAGTCGACCAGGAGCGCCTCCTGGACGGCGGATGTGACCTGCTCGACCTGCTCAGCGGTGGCCTCCTGGAGGACCACCAGGTCTGCGCCGCTCTGGACGATGTCCGGCGTGACCTCCGCGTCGTCTGAGATGTTCCAGGTGAGGACGACCAGGGATCCCTGGGGCCTCTTCGCCAGGCTGGCGCAGTTGCGCACCACCGGGCTGGCCGCCTCGGGTGCGAAGGGAGGGGGTGGAATGGGCTGAACGGGTTGTCGCAGGGAGACCGCCAGAGCGGTCAGGGCCCAGCCGGCGACCAGGGCGATCGCCCAGCGGCGTTCGACCAGGGCGTACAGGCAGGCCGCTCCCAGCAGGAACCAGATCAGCGGTTCCAGGAGAAGGACCAGAAGGCTGAGCAGGTGCGTCTCGGCGTGTGTCGCCACGAACACGCAAGCCGCCGTGGCCACGGCGGCCAGTGCGAGTGTCCGAAGCACCTCCATGACACGGTGGCTCACCTGTCCATCATGCCTTACGGGCGCGGCATGCTGTTGCTTCTGCTGGCCTGCCCCAAGCTTGGCGAGGAACCTCTCCTTGCGCCAAAGGATCTGAACGCTCCCTCCCTGGCGGCCATGGACTACCAGGCCAAGCTTCCGGTAGAGCCCGCTGCCGAGGCTCTCGTCGAGTCGATCACGCTGGTCGGGGGCATCGTCCTGACTGGCGACGGAGTGCGCCACGATCCGGGCTGGGTGGTGATGGAGAACGGTCGCATCAGCGCTCTGGGTGCGGGGGATGCTCCCGCTCCCGTCGGCAAGGTGGTGCACCTGGAAGGGCGCACCGTGACCCCGGGCCTCATCGACACCCACAGCCACATGGGCGTCTACCCGGCACCCCGGGCCCGGGCCCACTCGGATGGGAACGAAGCCACCAGCCCCGCAACGCCCGGGGTCTGGGCGGAGCACTCCTTCTGGCCTCAGGACCCCAGCCTGGAGCTGGCGCTGCAAGGTGGGGCGACCACCATTCAGGTTCTGCCCGGCAGTGCAAACCTCATCGGAGGACGGGGCGTCACGCTGCACGTGGTCCCAGCGCGCGGCCCCCGTGCGATGCGCCTGGAGGGTGCGCCGGATGGGCTCAAGATGGCCTGCGGGGAGAACCCCAAGCGGGTCTACGAGGGCAGTGGCCCCAGCACACGCATGGGCAATCTACGGGGTCAGCGCGCCGCCTTCGCCAAGGCCCAGGCCTACCTGGAGAAGTGGACCCGCTACGACGCGGATCACGCGAAGTGGGAAGACGAGGGTGGTGAGGATGAGCCCAAGCCTCCGGATCGGGACCTGGACCTGGACACGCTGGCCGGCGTGTTGACGGGCGACATCCTGCCCCAGGTGCACTGCTACCGAGCGGACGACATGCTCTCGATGATCCAGCTCTCCGACGAGTTCGGATTCGAGATCCGCAGCTTTCACCACGCGCTCGAGGCCTACAAGATCCGGGACGTCCTGGCGGATCGCGGCATCGGGGTCAGCACATGGGCCGACTGGTGGGGCTTCAAGATGGAGGCCTACGACGCCGTGCCCTACAACCTGGCGATGGTGCACGCCGCTGGCGGGATCGCCATCGTGCACAGCGACAGCAGCACCGACGTGCGGCACCTGAACCAGGAGGCCGCCAAGGGCATGCGCTACGGACGCGAAGCCGGACTGGACATCAGCGAGGACGACGCGCTCCGATGGATCACCAGCAACCCTGCGTGGGCCCTCGGTGTGGACGACCAGGTGGGCAGCCTGGAGCCCGGCAAGCGGGCGGACGTGGTCGTCTGGAGCGGCAATCCCTTCAGCGTGTACACCCACCCCGAGCTGGTCTTCGTCGATGGCGTCTTGCGCTACGACCATGACCAGGACACCGAGCCGTGGTCGGACTTCATGGTTGGGCAGGAGCTTCGCTGATGTTGCTGCTCATCGAACTGGCGCTCGCGGACTGCACGGTACTGAGTGGTGGGCTGGTCTACCTGGACGGCCGTCCTGTTCAGCAGGATGTGGTCATCGTCGATGGGCGCATCGCCAGCAGGCCGACCGCGGACTGCGTCACCACGAGCGTGGAAGGCAAGCACGTCACGGCGGGACTGATCGATCCCAGCACGGGACTGGGTCTGATCGAGGTGAGCATGGAGCATCGCCAGCACGACATCAGCAGCAGCGGTGCGGGCTATCGGGTCGTCGACGGCTACAACCCGCGCAGCACACTCATTCCTGTCGCCCGCATGGGCGGGGTGACCAGCGCGGTCACGGCTCCCTCCGGCGGCCTTGTGAGCGGGACGGCGCTCTTCGTGGACCTGGCGGGTGACACCCAGGCCACCGCCATCGTGGACGAGGACGTGGCCATGTTCGTCAGCATCGGCGAGAACGGCTCCGAGTCCCTCTACCGCCTGCGCTTGCTGCTGGACGAGGCCCGTCGCTACAAGGGCAGCTGGGACGCGACCCGCTTCACCCAGCCCGAGGCGGACCTGAAGGCACTCCAGCCCGTGCTGCGTCGCGAACTGCCGCTGGTGGTCTCTGTCGAGCGGGCCTCCGATATCGAGGCCTTGCTGCGCTTTGTCGATGAGCAACGCGTCCGCGTGATCCTGAAGGGCGCCAGCGAGGCGTGGATGCTGGCCGATGAGCTGGCCGAACGGGACATCCCCGTCATCCTGGACTCCTTCGTCCGGGGACCCGGGAGCTTCGACCAGGTGCACGGGCGAGCCGATTCCGCGGCGATCCTGCACGAGGCGGGCGTGATGGTGATGTTCAGCACCTTCAGTGCCCACAACCCTCGGGAGCTGACCCAGTACGCGGGGAACGCGGTGCGCGAGGGCATGCCGCACGACCAGGCCTTGCTGGCGATCACGGCGAACCCGGCGAAGGCTCTGGGGATCGACCACTACGGAACGCTTCGCACGGGGAGTGTGGCCAACGTGGTGGTCTGGAGTGCCGATCCGCTGGAGCTGACCAGCTCGGTCGAGCAGGTCTGGATCCATGGGGAGCAGCAGGCCCTCGAGTCTCGTCAGACACGGCTTCGCGACCGCTACTGGATCCTGCCCGGGTCTCCCGTCCCCGCCTTGGAGCTGGACTAGTGCTCCTGGGGCTGTTGGCCTGCTCGGTGGCCGTGGAGACCGAACGGGTGACCCCGCTTCCCTCGGGGCTTCAGGAACACTGTGACGAGGTCATCGGCCCGCTTCGTGTGGAGCGGATCGGCGAACGGGTCCACGTGGCCATCGGCTACGACCTGGGCAACACCATCGTCATCACCACCGACGCCGGAAACGTCGTCATCGATGCCATGTCACGTCCCGATCGTGCCGCACAGGCCCGGGCCGACCTGCCTCCTGGCGAGACGCTCGCGCTGATCTTCACCCACAGCCACGCCGACCACGTTGGGGGGGCGAGCGCCTGGGTGGACGAGGGGACACAGGTGTGGGGGACCGAGAACTTCACGCCTCACTTCCTCAAGCAGTACGGCCTGTTTCGCGAGATCGAACACCGGCGGGCGATCCGTCAGCACGGTGCGCACCTCTCCCCCGAGGACCTTCCCTGCACCAGCATCGGCCCACGCCTGGACTTCTCCGAGGGCCTGGGCTCGGGTGCTCGGTTGCCCACGCACTCCTTCACGGGCCGTCAGGAGCTCGAGATCGGGGGTGTGCGCATCGTGTTGGTCGAGGCCCACGGCGAGACCGACGACCAGCTCTTCGTCTGGCTTCCCGACGAGGGTGTGCTGTTGCCCGGGGACAACTTCTACGCGGCTTTCCCCAACCTGTACACCATCCGCGGCACCCGCCGCAGGCCGGTCGATGCATGGATCAACAGCCTGGATTCCATGCGTGCCCTGGAGCCGGAGTGGCTCGTGCCCTCCCACACCAGGCCGATCCAGGGCTCGGACGAGGTCGAGCGGGCTCTGCGTGACTACCGCGATGCCATCGCCTGGGTACGGAATGCGGTGGTGGGAGGGGCCAATACGGGACTGGGGCCCGATGAGATCGACCTTGCGCTGCCCACACACCTGGCGACCAGCCCCTACCTCCGCGAGCTCTACGGCGAGCTGGAGTGGTCCGCTCGGGGCATCTACGCCAGCGAGCTGGGCTGGTACGAGGGTGGAGCCGGGCAGCTCAACCCACCCGGAGACGTGATCGATCGGGAGATCGCGATGATGGGAGGTCCGGAGGCGGTCCTGGCCGAGGCCATGAGCACCGACGATGAGCGCTGGGCGCTCTACCTCCTGGAGAAGCTGGGCCGGACCGATCCAGAGATCCTGCGCGCACGGGCCGCCGAGGTCGCCAACACGAACGAGCGGGCCTACCTGCTGGAGCTGGCGTGGGAGACGGAGCACGGCGTGCCCGAGCCGGCTGTGCCAGCGCTGGATGACGCCTTCCTGGAGGCCTTGCCCCTGGAGATCTTCTTCAACGCGATGGCGGCCCGCGTTCTCCCGGAGAAGTGTGGCGACGTGCACGAGACCCTGTTGATCGACTTCGGCGAAACCCGCTGGTACGTGACCCAGCGCTACGGAGTGGCCCAGGTCAGCGAAGGCGAAGCGCTGCCCGGCACCCCGGAGCCCTTCGCGACCCTGCACACGGATCCTCTCACCTGGAAGCGCATGGCGCTCGGGCAGGAGACGACCTTCGATGCCCTCTCCGACAAAAGACTGGTGGTCGATGGCAATCCTGTGGCGGTGAAGACTTTCACCGGCCGTTTTCGCAGGTAAAGTGCTTGTCGATGCGGAGACCCTTGCTGGGACTGTCGATGGGTGTGCTGCTGGCGGCAGCGACTCCCTCACCTCCACCCCCGGTGGACTGCGGCAGCAGCGAGGAGCTCCCGGCCTTTGCGCTGGAGGACCTGAACCCGAACAGCGCCACCTTCGGCACCACGGTCTCGCTCTCCGAGCTGCTCGACGAGCACCTGGTCATCTACTGGTCACAGGCCACGTGACCCCACTGCCAGTCGCAGGCTGCGGCTCTCCAGACCATCGTCAGCAACCAGACCTGGCCCGATCTGCGCATCGTGCTGATCAACCAGGCCGGTACCGAGGACGCGCTTCCGCAGCTCACGGAGTACTGCTCACTGCCCGTGCTGCAGGACACCACCGACGCGCGGACCTTCGAGGCCTGGGGCGCCAGCAAGTGGTACCTGTACTTCCTGAAGCCCGGCGGTCAGCTGGACAAGCTCTTCTACCACCTGTCCGTGGACGGCTCCGAGGTTGACCGCTTCGTGGACGAGGTGAACGCCTTGCTTGGTGTCGAGTGAGCCTCCTTCTTCTTCTGGCCTGTCCCGAACCTGCGGACAGCGGGCTTGAGTCACGCCTGGACAGCCCGGCGGACAGCCCGGTGGACAGCCTGGTGGACACCGCGCCCTCGGGATGCACCGATCGGGTCAGCGTCGGGCCGGACACCTGCGTTCAGGAGGCCGGCTGCATCTGGACCGGCGCTGCGTCGAAGGCCTTCTTCGGCCAGGCGGTCACCTTCGGCGACGTCACCGGTGACGGTGCGGTGGACCTGGTGGTCGGGGCGCCGGGCACGACGGTGCAGCTGGACAGCGGCAGCGGCTATGGCGCGGGTCGCGTGCACATCCTCACCGGAGAGGGGTGGGGTGAGCAGACCGACATCCTGGAGGGCCGCAGTTCGACGGCCTATGTGGGCAGTGCGGTCGCGGTCGTGCCGGACGTGGACGGCGATGGGGTCGCAGACATGCTGATCGGCGCCATGGGCGAAGACGCCATCGGCAGCGCCAGTGGAGCGGTCTACCTGGTCAATGGCTCGGGTGAACAGCTGGTCCGCTGGACGGGGCTCGAGTCCTACGATCGCGCGGGCTTCGAGCTTCACGGTGGCGACGACGTGGACGGCGACGGCATCGCGGATGTGTGGATCACCGGTGACTTCAAGGATCTCGATGACGGCCTGGGGCCGGGAGCCGCGTACCTGCAGCTGGGTGGGGATCTGGTGGATGGCACGCTCGAGGACGCCGACGCGATCCTTCAGGGGAGCGGATCGAACAGCCTGGGGCAGGCCTACGCCAGCGGTGACTTCGACGGTGACGGCTATGTGGACACGATGATCAGCGCGCCCTATGCCGAGGCCTACCGCGGTGCGGTGTACAGGGTTCCCGGGGGGGCCTTGCCTCAGGCGCTTCCCGAGCCGTGGGTCGAGGGAGTAGCCAGCTCGGACGCCTTCGGATGGCGGCTGGCAGCGGGAGACTTCGATGGCGACGGTGCGCTGGACCTGGCGGTGGGCGCTCCCCTGAACGACCAGGCGGACAGCTCCGCAGGGGCGGTCTTCGTCTACTCCAAGGACGAGGTCGCGGTGTGGACCGGCGAGTGGATGGAGAGCCAGGCGGGTTCTGGTTTGGGTGCTGGGGACCTGGACGGTGACGGGTCCGACGAGCTGCTCATTGGAGCGGTCGCCACCTGGCGGGGATTGGCCACGAAGTCCGGTCGGGTCTACGTGGTCGATGGCCAGGGAGGGTCGCTGGCCGATGCTCCGTTTCAGGTGCACGGCAACTCCACCAAGGACTACCTGGGCCACCCGATCGCCAGCGCGGACGTGGACGGCGACGGTGCCGACGATCTGCTGCTGGGTTCGGCCTACGTGAACCGGGAGCAGGCCTATGACGTGGGCTCGGTGTACCTGTTCTTCGGACAACTATAGGCGTGGCCCGCATCCTCCTGATCGATGACGACAGCGCTCTGCTGGATGCCCTGGCCATGGCCTTCGAGGATCAAGGCTACGAGGTGCACACGGCGGTCGATGGGAAGCAGGGTCTGAGCATGCGTCGGACCTGCTCGCCGGACCTGATCATCTCGGACGTGAACATGCCGCGCCTGGATGGCTTCTCACTCTGCCGCGAGCTGAGGAGCGCCGACGACGGGATCCCGTTGATCCTGCTCACCTCGCGCGACAACGAGATCGACGAAGCCCTGGGCCTGGAGCTGGGGGCCGATGACTACGTGCACAAGCCCTTCAACACCCGCGTGCTGCTGGCCCGGGTGAAGGCGCTGTTGCGCCGCCAGGTGGCGCGCAGTCAGCAGCTCTCCCAGCGTAAGCGGGTGGGTCGCCTGGAGCTGGATCCCGATCGGCTGGAGGTGCGCTACGACGAGGCCTCCATCACGGTGACCGTGACCGAGTTCCGGCTCTTGGAAGCACTCACCTCGCGGCCCGGGGTGGTCTTCAGCCGGCAGCGGCTGATGGAGCTTGCCCGGGGAGACGACAGCATCGTGGCGGAGCGCATCATCGACACCTACGTACGCCGGCTGCGCCGTAAGCTGGAGCTCGTGGCTCCGGGCTTCGATGACATCGAGACGGTCATCGGCGCTGGCTACAAGTGGAAGGACTGACCTGGCCCTGAGACCCCGCAGCCTGTGGTGGCGCACCATTGGTGTGACCCTTCTGGTCGCCCTGGCGCCGATGATCTTCATCACTCTGGCCAACTGGAGCGATGCGACGGTCGGGGACCGCATGCTCGCGGAGACCGAGAGCGCGACGCGTCGCGCGGAGCTGGTGCTGGAGAGCGGCCGCGATGCCGAGCGTCGCCTGGACAGTGTCGCGCGCAGCGGTGCTGTGCGGATTCGCGTGTTGGATGAGCCGGGCCGGGTCCTCTACGACGCGGACCACGAGGCCGGTGAGGGCCTGTTCTTCACCCTGGGCAGCATCTTCTTTGCACCCGACGATGCCCCGACCCTGTCGTCCTATGACGCGGACCTGCCCGCTCTTGGGGAGCGCGAGGAGGTGGCGCTGGCCTGGCAGGAGGGGCTGCACGCCGGCTGCAAGTTCAGCACCGAGCGCAAGCTCCTGGTGTGCCACCACGTGCGAAGGGTCCAGACCGCGGACGGGGTCAGGGTGGTCTACGCGCAGGAGTCCAGCCGACGCGCCATCCGGGCGCTCTACGATCTGCGCTACCAGATGGCCAAGCTCACCGTCTTCCAGCTGCTCTTTGCTGGCTTGCTCGGTGGCTGGCTGGGATGGCGCATGGTTCGTCCCATCGAGAGCCTTCGGGCACAGGTTCTGGAGCGCACCTCGCCCACCGTGCGCACCGATCCCGTGGAGCTCTCGCGCAACGACGAGATCGGCGACCTGGCGGGGGCCTTCAACCAGCTCCTGGGAGCCCTTCGTCAGCGAAATGCCGCGAACAAGTCCTTCGCTGAAGACCTGGCCCACGAGATGAAGAACCCGGTGGCCGCCATCCGCACGGCTGCGCAGGCGCTCGATTCGTCCATGGACGCCCAGCGAGCCGAACGCCTGAAGCGGATCCTGGAGTCCAGCAGCCAGAACCTGGATCGGGTCATCACCGGCTTTCTGGAGCTTGCGCGGGCCGAGGCAGGCCTGCCCGACCAGGAGCGGAGCCCGGTGGACCTGGCTGCCCTGGCGCGAGGGCTGGTCGAGGTGATCGCTAGGCAGCATGAAGGGCTGTCTTTCGAGGTCCAGGCTCCTGAAAGCGCGATCGTACGAGGGGTCGCCAGCCAGCTGGAGGCGGCGCTGCGAAACCTGGTCATCAATGCCTGTGGCTTCGCGAACAAGCGTGTGGTGCTTCGGGTCCTGCCGGAAGCATCCATGATTCGCATCGAGGTCGAAGACGATGGCCCAGGCCTGGATGCGGAGGAGATCCCACGGATCTGGGGGCGCTTCTACTCGCGGCGTGCTGGTGGAACCGGATTGGGTCTGGCCATGACCCGCGCCGTGGCCGAAGCACACGGTGGTCAGGTCTTCGTGACATCACCCGACGGAGCGCTCTTCACGCTTCTCATTCCCCTCCAATGACGTAGAGTCCACCGCATGAAGTTCGAGCGCAGCGTCTCCGAGATCTTCGAGTTTCGGGCTGGTGCCGAGTGTCCCGATGACCATCACCTGGCCCCGGAATTCCGGGACCGAGTCATGGTGGACGTGATCCACGATGGCGAGGTGATCCCGCAGGAGTTCATGGTGGACGCTGCGGGGGATTCCATCCCTTTTGACTCCTTCGAGAAGGCCTATGTCGCCGAACGCGACTGGGGAGCCAACCTCGTTGCCCACTACCTCTCGGGGTACCTGGGCGTGGAGGGGTACTGGACCGTCAACGTCGCGCGGGTCCTGCTGGACTTCGGCCGCTTCCCGGGCAGCACCCAGGGACGGGACCGGAGTCACCTCGATCGCCGTGCCATCAATCATCCCTTCAGTGAGCTTCTCGGCTACGGCCAGAAGAAGCGGCTGCTGGAGCACTACTACGACTTCATCTCCAGGAGCTACGACCGGGAGATCACCGGCCAGCTGATCAAGCTCGCGGTTCATACCTATGACCCTCGCAACCTGTCGGGCGTGGGTCGGCCTCCGGTCAGCCTCATCACGCGGGTGAAGGGCTACGACTACGACGAGGAGTTGGGGGAGAGCGCCTTCGATCCGCTCTGGCCCAGGACGCTCGGTACCTTCACCGCCCACCGGGTGTTGCGCAACCGCGTCGCCCTCACGCTGGAGAAGGGCGGCTTCGGCTGCGGCCACAACTGGCCGTACCTGCTTCCCGAAGGCAGCATCGAGGTGCGCTCTCAGGTGTGGAACTTCTTCCGCGCTCTGCAGGAGCGCTTCAAGGCGCAGCATCCGGAGACCCTGGAGCAGGTGGGCTATCGCCGGGTGTGGGAGATGCTCGGAGACACCAACCTGCGGGATTCGGAGTCCGAGCAGTTGAGGAGCTACCTGCACCGCTTCCGCAAAGCACCGCGCGGGCGGGAGGGCGACTTCGAGCTGAGCCGCAAGGCCTATGGCCACATCCGGTCCTTTCTCGAGGCCGATGGCCGCCGCTTCATTCGGGAGTACCGCTTCAGTCCGGACCGTCCCAGCGCGCTGGGCATCGAGGTCCGCAAGGACCTGATCTACGACTTTGATGAGGAGGGACGACCCGTGGCGCCTCGGCCGGAGCAGGCTCGAGCCCTGGCCGAAACCATCGCGCGTGGTGTCGTCACCTACCTGAACAAGGACCGCCCGGAGATCAGCGCAGGATCATGACCTCCGCCATCTGAGCGGTGCCTTGCTCCGTCAGGGCGTCGCCATGGCCCATGAGCACGCGCTCAGCTTCGAAGCCCAGGACCTTCTGGATGCTGGCCACACAGGCCACCTTGTCCCGGGCGAAGAGGTGCCAGGTGCGTGACTGCGCCAGCTTCTGGTAGGTCCCCGTCATCTTTGTGAAGAGGACACCGAACCAGCCACCCACGGTGGACATGTTGAAGACCAGGTCGCAGACCAGCGTGGTGTCTCCGCCGCGGTGGTAGAGGCAGACCTCGTTCAGAAAGGGGGCGCCCTCGATGTGGACGAGATCGATGCCGGGCCACGGGCTCTCGGCCGGCAGCTCGACCATGCCCTTCAGGTCGGAACGCTTCTCCCTCAGTCCGCGCGCCCCCCACAGCCGTGCGTGTGGGAAGAGCTCCTGGGTGGGAGCGATGTGCAGGTGATGGTAGCGGTTGGGACCGACGATGTGCTGGACCTCCCCGAGCTCTCGGATGCGGTCCGGAAGGTCGCCGGCCAGAGGGACGGGAGAGTAGAGCACCAGTCCACCGTCCTCCGCTTGGAGCACCGTCATGCGGAGCGGAATCTCCAGGCCTGTAGCCGAGAAGTGGTGATCGACGCTCCAGACGCCCGGAGCGATCGTGTTCAGGCTCGTCATTCTCGGACTGCTCAGGCTGCGCGGGTCATCTTACAAACTGGTTGTCGGGGTGCCGTCGAACTCGCTTCGGATGTAGGCGTCCACCCCCTCCCGTTTCGCGAGATTCGCCAGTGCCCGGTAGCCGATGGTGCAGAAGCCCAAGAGCAACAGGAAGAGGGCCCCCGCAACGAGCGCGACGCCGCCCTTGCGCTCTCCGACGGGTGCGACGGTTCCGTGGAGACCACCGGCCTGGGTCAGCTGGGCGTCCACCACCAGGTAGATCGGCTGCTGCTCCAGAGTGGTCTTCTCGCCGTCCAGGGCTCGGTCCAGGCGAAGGCGCTGGAGGTAGGTGATGTCGGTCTGGGCCAGGTAGCGAAGGTGCTTGTACACGCCAACCCCGCCTTCCGGTTCGTAGAAGGCCCCGTCCAGGGTGACCCTCTGCATGGCTTCGGCGTCGATGAGTGGTGGGTGCAGGCTGTGCTCGTCGAAGGGCTGGGTCATCCGAATGACCACGCGCTCCGTACGAGGTGGGAAGTCCGAGAGGGCGAGCGCGACGGGCTGACCTTCCGCGTTGAGCACCGCCTCGACCCGGCCCTGCGGGCTCTCGAGCAGCTCGGTCTCGGCGGGTAGCGCCATGGCCAGAGGCAGCTTGCCCTGGCCTTCCTTCAGCGGAAGGAGCACGTGGGTCTCCCACTGCATCGTGGAACCCCTGACCGTGCCTTGATGGCCCACGGCCTGCACGGGCAGGGCGAGGGCGAGGGAGACTATCCAGAGCATGGGCTACCTCGCGACGATCGCGTCGGCGCCGCCGTCAAAGACGGTGACCTCGGGCAGGATGGGGGAGGCGACGTAGATGAACTGCAGCAGCGTGGCCAGCTGGATTCCCATGATCACGGCCACGGGCAGGCTCACGCGGATCAGGCCGGTTCCCTTGGGCACGCGGGTCCAGACCGCACGCAGCATGATGGCCAGGCCGGTGAGCAGGGCCAGGCTCGCGGCACCCATCGCCAGCGTGCCGCCCAGGTAGCCGCTGGTGTGGTAGTAGAGCGCGACCAGCGGTGCGAGAACCGCCAGCACCAGCGTGCCGCTGAAGGTCGCCGATGCGAGCCCCATCACCAGGTCGCTGGCCCGGTGTTTCGCGCCGATGAGCTTCCAGGCGAGCAGGCCGGCGGGCAGGGCGCTCAGCGAGGAGAGCACCACGACCATGGGCATCTTGTAGATGTTGCTCATCGCGAGCGACATGTCGGTGCTGCCCGCCGCCACGCCGTAGATGGCCGCGAAGACGATGCTGGCCAGGCCAGACAGCAGGACGATGCGGGTACGTGTGGCGGGACCGTCGTCCTCGCCTTTGACCTTGTGGCCGCCGGCCAGGTCGAAGAGGTTCTTGAGGGTCTCCAGCATGGCTCCTCCCGTTGGGGGTTTTGGTTGCTGCCCCAAACTCACGCCTGCAGGAGGACACCACATCGATTTCGGTTGAAATGGCTGTGAATCGCTATGCTGGACGACATGTTTCTCTTCCTCGCAGCGGCTCGGGCCGCCTCCTTCTCGGTGCCCACGGACCACGCCACGATCGAGGAGGCCATCGCCGCTGCGGAAGACGGTGACAGCATCACCATCGAGCAGGGGGATTGGGACGAGACCCTCGGGATCGGCAAGGACCTCAGCTTCGATGGCGAGGGCCGGATCACCGGCAGCTGGACCATCGAGGGCTCCACGGTCGACATCGCCGACCTGAGCTTCGAGCCTGCCGAGGGACGTGCTCTGAGCATCGATGACGCCACGGTGGCCCTCTCCGGTGTGAGCCTGCAGGGTGGGGATGCGGGCGTGAGCTACGGAGGCCTGATCTTCGTACGCGACAGCGAGCTCATCCTGGACGGGTGCAGTCTCAGCAACGCGGTCTCAGCGCGGGGAGGCGCCATCTACTCCTACAGCACGGACCTCTACGTCTCCGACACCACCTTCAGCAGCAACCAGAGCCTCACGGACGGCTCGACGCCGGCTCGTGGCGGCGCCATCCGCAGCGAGAACGGGACCACGACGCTGGTGAACAGCATCTTCTCCACCAACTCCTGCGACTACGGCTTTGGAGGGGCGGTCAGCACCTACAACTCCGACACCGTCATCGACTCCTGCGCCTTCACGGAGAACTCGGTGGGCTCTCTCTACGGCGGTGCGCTGATGGTGTGGGACGCGGACGCCACCATCTCCGACACGACCTTCGAACGCAACAGCGCCGATCTCCTGGTCGAGGGCGACCACGCCAGCGGTGCGGCGATCGGGGTGGCGGGAAGCAATCCAGGGACCCTCAGCGTGCTGCGCAGCACCTTCTTGGACAACAGCTCCGACGGCTACGGGGGTGCCGTGCGCTTCTACACGGGCGATGGCGTGTTCTCGGGCTGCGCCTTCTCCAGCAACGTCTCCTCGAGCGGCGGTGCGATCTACAGCTCGAGCATCCTGTCCCTGGACGTGGACACCAGCAGTTTCGTGGACAACCTGGCCGAGCAGAACGGTGGCGGCATCCGGTGGCGCCCCGTGGTGACCAGCGCCAGTCTGTCGGTGACGGAGAGCACCTTCCGCAGCAACCGAGTGGGCGGTTACGGCGGCGCGATCCATGGCTACTACGGTGGCGAGATGGTGATCGTCGGCAACTCTTTCAGCGGGAACGAGGCGGGTACTGCGGGGGGCCTGATGTTGAACTCGATCAACGCGCTGGATGTTCGAGGCAACCTCTTCTGCGCCAACACGGCGGCGAGCTCAGACGGTGGCGGTGTCGTGAGCTACGCCGGCGGCAGCGTCACGCACAGCTTCGAGAACAACCTCTTTGTGGAGAACGCGTCGGCCACCTGGGGTGGAGGACTCCACGTTGCGGCCTCCTCTCCGGTCTCCATCGTGAACAACCACTTCCTGGGCAACTCGGCGCCGGACGGAGGCAGCGCCCTGACCCTGGACGAGACCGAAGGCCGGGTGGTCAACAACCTGGTCGGTTGGCAGACGGGTGGGGCGGCCCTGGGCAGCGCGGGGGGACCGACCATCGAGCAGGGCTACAACGGGGTGTACGAGAACGAGATCACGGCGGACACGTGGTTCCTGCAGGGCTTCACCGGGACCGAGGTGCTGGAGGATCCGCTGCTGGTGGACTGGACCCAGGACGCGGACTGCACCCTGGACCTGTTCTATCCATGGGGTGACTCTCCGCTGGTGGATGCGGGCGATCCGGACATCGAGGACCCGGACGGAAGCCGCTCGGACATCGGTGCCTACGGGGGACCCGGGGCCGATCCGCTGCTCTTCACCGACGAGGACGGTGATGGGTGGGTGGTGGTCTTCGACTGCGACGACCAGGACGCCCAGACGCACCCCGACGCGGACGAGGTGCCCTACGACGGCATCGACCAGGACTGCGACGGCGCGGACCTGGTGGACGTGGACGAGGATGGATTTGAGGGTGGCGACGCCGGCACGGACTGCGATGACGAGGACCCGGCGGTGAACCTGGACGCCGAGGAGACCTGGTACGACGGCGTGGACCAGGACTGTGACGGGGCCGACGACTACGACCAGGATGGTGACGGGTACACGAGCGCTGGTCACGGTGGGGACGACTGCGATGACACCCGGGCCGATGTCTACCCCGGGGCCGAAGAGATCGAGGGCGACGAGACCGACAGCGACTGCGACGGTGAGCGCGATCCGGTGCTTACGGACACGGGTGACCCCGAGCCCCAGGAGAAGGAGGATGAAGGCTGTGGCGGTTGCGGTGGCGGGGCTCCGTCGGGCTTGCTGGTGACCTTGCTGGGCCTGGTTTTGGTGAGGCGAGAGCGGGGTCTCGGAGCGGCCTGAGCTTGCTCGCCCAGCCCCGGCTCGGGTAGCGAACGCCTATAAAACGGCTTAGATAGCAGTCCCCCCGCAACGGAGACCGCATGTCAACAAACTTTGATGTGCCCGGCGAGGGTGACCTGTTCGCCATCTTGCACACGACGATGGGGGACATCACCCTTCGCCTGTTTGAGCAGAAGGTGCCCCAGACGGTCAACAACTTCGTTGGGCTGGCCACGGGTCAGAAAGAGTGGGTGGACAACGGCGGCGACCCGCAGAAGAAGCCCTTCTACGACGGCACCATCATCCATCGCGTCGTGCCGGAGTTTCGCATCCACCTGGGCTGTCCCTCGGGCAACGGCCGCGGTGGCCCAGGCTTCACGATCGACGAGGAGATTCATCCCGAGCTCCGCCACGACCGTGGGGGCGTCGTCTCCATGTGGAACGATGGCGAACTCGACAACAACGGCAGTCAGTTCTTCATCACCGAAGTCGCTTGCCGCTGGCTGGACACCAAGCACACGGTGTTCGGTGGCGTGACCAAGGGCCTGGAGATCATCAAGAAGTGCGCGCGGGTGCACCGTGATCACAACGACAAGCCCTGGGATGCCATCACGGTCGAGAAGGTGGACATTTTCCGGGAGTAGCTTGGGGCTGCGGCTATCATGCGCCGATGCTGACCCTACTTCTCGCTTGCATGGGTACCGGAACGGTGACCCTGGATGACACCGCTGTCGACGGCGACGCCGACACCGACGCGGACGCCGACACCGACACCGACTCCGACGCGGATTCGGATCCGGCCGCCTACGACGGGACCTACCTCGGGTACTACGCCGTGGAGTTCTACTTCGACGCCTGGGGCTGGGGAGACGACTGCTCCACCAAGGCGGACGAAGGCGAGTCCGAAGGCGCGGTCGACGACGGCCAGATCGCAGCCTACGGGGGTTGCCTGTTCGACTGGGAGGACGGTGAGGAGCTGTGGATGGAGACCGTCTTGGAGGGCTCGGTGAGCGGGGACGGAACGGCCACCGCCGAGGCCTGGACCTACGCCGACGACCGGGAGGGCGAAGGCGAAGGCGGCGGCTCCTTCGACGGGTCCGAAGGCACCCTGCGAGGCGAAGGGCGACTCGAGATCTGGGGCGAGACCATGGCCTACAGCTGGACCATGGAGCTCGAGCGAGAGGACTAGTCAGTCCACGTAGCCCAGGGCCCGCAGCACGCCGGGGTCCATCGTGGAGCCCTCCCTCTCCTGCAGGGGCTGCAGGGTGCAGTCCAGCAGGGACTCGTCCAGGGGATGCTGTTCCAGCGGGTCCTCCACCAGGTCGAAGCTCCCCACGCCCGCGATGCGCTTGTAGCGCCCGTCGGTGCAGGCGGCGCTCTCCTCGCCGAAGAGCAGCCCCGCCATGGGGGTCAGCCCGGCCGGAATGAGAGAGCTCCCGCCGTCGGCGTAGCGCAGCACCAGGTCATGGACGCCGAGCAGGTCCACGTTGTGCTCCAGGGTCCCGGTCTCTCCGGCCCACACCACCAGGGGGATGCGGGTGACCTCCTCGTAGAAGGAGTGGCCGTGGGCGTGGCCGCCGTGCTCGCCGAACTCCTCCCCGTGGTCGGCGACGAGCACGACCAGCCGGTCCTCCTCGATCAGCTCGGCCAAGAGCCGGTCCAGTTGCACGTCCAGCCGCTGCAGATCGGCCCGGTAGAGCGCGCGGATGTCCTCCATCTTCCCCTCGGTGCGCCAGTCCGGGTAGCAGTCCGGGAGTGCGCAGTCCTCGTGGGGGTCGCTCTCCAGCCGGGTGTAGGGAGCGTGGGGCTCCAGGTAGTGCACCCACAGAAAGCTACGGCCTTCGTGCATGCGGGAGTGGAGCTGCAGCGCCCGGTCGGTGGGGTCGTCGCTGGCCGGCGGCACCCAGGGCTTCCACAGAAGACTGCGGCGTAGGCCCCGTTGCAGGAGAGCGCGTCGGGAGAGATCGATGTAGCGGTCGAAGCCGCGGTGCAGGCCGTAGCGCAGGCTCAGGTAGGGGTTGGTCACCACCGCTGCGTTGACGTAGCCCCGCCTGCGGAGGGCCTCGGCCAGGGTGTCCACCGAGGGCTCCAAGCCCGAGCGCTGGTAGCTGGCGGCCCCCTGGCGGGCCCCCGCACCGTGCTCGGCGGGAGCGAGACCCGTGTGCAGGGAGGCCATGGCGGGCAGGGTCCACGAGGAGGTGCTGTGCGCTGCCGTGTAGCGCATGCCGGACTGCGCCCGCGCTCGCAGGAGCGGCATGTCGTCCAGCCCGTCGGCGCGCAGGGTGTCGACGCTCACCAGGGCGATGGCCCGGCGGGGAGGGTCGCTGCGCAGGTAGGGGAGGGGTTGCTCCAGAAGCCATGCTCCCGTCAGCTCCCCGCGGGTGCTGGTGCTCTGGACCACCTGGCTCAAGCCCAGGCCGAAGACGAGCAGCAGGCCGCCAGGGACCAGAGCCCTGCGCAAGCGGCCCCTCCTGGGAAAGAGCAGCGCGACCAGGGCGGCGAGCAGCGCGAGCGGGCTGGTGAGCAGGGCGTCCAGCAGGGCGAAGGTGCCCATGCGCTGGGCCACCGACTCGGCGGCCACCGGCGTCGCCAGCAGCCCGTCCACCGCCCCCACGATCAGCGCGAGCAGCAGCATGCCCCCGAGCACCTCCAGGGCGTTGGCCAGCCGCTGGAGTGTCACAGCCATCGCAGGCTCGAGCAGCTCAGTGAGCGGAGCTCCTCTCCGGACCAGGACTGGAGCAACACCAGGCCTCCCGGGGCACGCAGACCGACCTGGGTCCAGCCCTCGAAGCGGCGCTCCACCGCGTCCATGCATCCCGGGAGACGCTCCAGCCGGTAGTCGGGATCGCTCCGCACCTGCACCATCGGAGCCAGCAGATGCAGCAGGTCCAGGGCGCTGGCCTGGCCGAAGCCGGGCATCCGGACGGGATGCCAGGTCAGGGCCATCTGCGTGTCCTCGTGCCGGCCTTCCAACACCGTCGCGCTCAGGCCACCGCGGAAGCTCTCGGGTTCGGTGGTGATGACCCAGCCCTGGGGAAAGTCGATGGCCAGGCCCATGTCCAGGCTGGACCAGGTGCGGCCGTCGATCCGTCCGTCGGGCTGCTGGACGGTGGTGGCGCAGGCCAGCAGCAGGGCTACCACCCCTCGCCGACGACCCCCGTGACCTTCAGGTCGTCGTCCACGGTGAGGCGCATCTCGTGCTCCTCGGCCAGGGCCTGAAGCCGCTGCTCTTCGGCCCGACGGTTGCGCTTGTGGGTGGCGTTCACCGCGGCGTAGATGTTCCCCGTGTAGAAGCTCAGCGCCAGGATGCCGGTGAGTCCGGCCCCCACGTACTGGCCGCGCAGTGCCAGCGCCGTGGTGCTGCCGATCAGCACGCCGTTGACGAGAAAGGCGCTCAGAGCGTCGCGGTGGGCTCCGGCGTAGAGCTGACCCGAGCCGGGCAGCACCGCCGACATGGCGCCGGCCAGCGCCGGTCGCCTGGGCTCCAGGGGTGGGAGTGCCAGCAGAGCGTGTTGAAAGGGGCCGTCGCCCAGATCGGCTTCCCAGTCCTCGCCTTGTCGGACCTGGATCCAGGCCAGCCGGTACAGGGTCTCGTCCGTGGCGGGAAGTCTGCGCAGCACCAGCTCCGCGGCCTCCAGGTCGCCCATCCAGTAGCGGGACTCCGCCTGAGCGATGGCGAAGGAGGGATGGTCGTAGTGGCCGAAGTGGTCAGCAGCGGTGGAGAAGTCGCCCAGCTGCCACAGGCACTCGCCGGCGCGGAAGGCCGGGTAGAGCTCGCCGGTCTCGAAGGCCTCGCGCTGGTACTCGATGCGCGCGGCCTCGTAGTCGCCCTGGTCGTAGAGGTGGTCCGCGAAGTCTCCCGCGAGCAAGGTCAGCGCCACCATGCGTTGGCCTCCACCGGGTCGTAGAGGTAGCTGCGGCCAGCGGCTTCGCAGGTGGGGTAGTCCCAGCCACCGTGGGCGCGCTGCAGGCGCTCGCTCCCCATGACCGCGCCGCGGAGCAGGCCGTGGGCCCGGATGGCCTGCCAGGCGTAGTGGCTGCAGGAGGGGTAGAAGTTGCAGCCGGCACCGTCTGCTGGAGAGATGGCCACCTGGTAGAAGCGAATGGCGACGCGGGCCGCCGATTGCGCTGTTCCCTCGGGCTGGGCCGGAGGGGTGTGCGGGCAGGGCTCCGCCAGGGCCAGACCCACGAGCCAGGTCATAGCAGCGGTCCGATGGAGACGCGAAGGTCGGGCAGCAGCTCCTCGTCCTGGTCCAGGCAGTGGACCACGGCCTCTTGCAGCGTGTTGCTTGCGCTCCCGGTGGGTTCTCCCTCCACCACGCGGCAGGCGCGGTTCTGCCGTGCCGCGCTGTGCACGCAGCGCTCGGCGTGGCGGTCCATCATGCCTCCGGCCCGGAGCGCGGCCAGGGGGGTCGCCTTCTCCGCCGCCAGCAGTGCTCGGACGTCCTGGAGCTGGCGGGTCTGGGCCATGGCCTCGTTCAGGTCCACCTTCAGGGTGAGCGCGCAGTCTGCGCGGCCGGCGTCGTAGAGCAGGGTAGGGGAGTCGCTGCTCAGGCCCCGCTCGAACTCGGTCATGGCCTCCGAGAAGCTGGGGATGTGGTTCTCTGGGGCCCAGGCGATGGCCTGGTGGAAGAGCTCGCCCTCTTCCCAGAAGACCTGCCACCACAGCCGGCCCTCGGCCACGTAGACCCACCGTCCGACCCCGGGAACCTGTCCACGGCCGACGGTGATCGTCAGGCCAGCGTCTTCGTTCTCGGCTTCCACGGCCCGGGCCAGGGTCACCGGCGACAGGGCCGCCTCGACGTCGACGTGCTTCAGCTTGCGTCCGCTCGCGCCCGGCAGATCCTCTCGGGGAAGTTCCCGGAACACCATGCCGCCGCCGGTGGGCTGGTGCATGGCGCGGGCGGTCTGGCCCTCGATCATGGGCTCGCCGGGAGTCGTGACCGTCCAGTCTGTCGAGAGTCCCTCGAACAGCCACAGAAGCGGGATCACGGACTAGTAGAGGCTGAAGTAATAGAGCATGCAGCAGCCGATCACGCCCACGAAGAGTCCGACCACGAAGCCGCCCGCGGCGGCGGCCAGGATGGCGACGATGGTGCTGCTGTCCCCGGGGATGCCTGCTCCGGGCGGTACGGCGGGTTCGTCGGTGACGGGGCCTTCCTGCAGCAGCTGTTCACCCGTCGGTACCGTCTGCTCGATGAGAGCAGGGCGTTCGGTCGTCGCGAGTTGTTCAGCCTTGGCGACCGGTAGCTGAATCGTGAACAGCAGCAGGAGAAGGCAGCTTAGGTGCGCGAGCAGGCGCTTCATGTTGTCTCCTGGGGACCTTGCCATCCCGCAGCATATACGATGCCTCAATGCTGCTGCTTCTGCTGGCCTGTAAGGGCTCTTCTGACCTGGACACCTCCTGCGACGCCCAGGTGGGCCTTGTCTATGGCGTGGTCCGGGACGCCGCCGGCCCCGTGGAGGGTGCCCACCTGTACTTCTGGCAGGATCCCGCCGAGATCATCCAGGAGCTCACCGACGCCCAGGGTGTGTACGCCCTGGAGCTGACGGCGGGCGAGTGGACCTACAACGTCGAGACCCCGGACGGGAGCGAGACCACCGATGAGCATTCCCTGAGCGTGGAGCGCTGCGGGGAACACGAAGTCCTGGTGCACCTGGAACCCGGCTAGACGTTAGGGGGCGCGTCGATGAACGCGTCCCAGGTCATCGCGGCGGAGTTGAAGCGTCTCGGCGTGCGCCACGCCTTCGGCATGCCCGGAGGGGACGCGTTGCCGCTGCTCGACGCCCTGCTGGACGTGGGCATCGAGTTCGTGCTGGTGCGTCACGAAGGCAGCGGCGGCTTCATGGCGGATGCGGCGGCTCAGCTCACGGGGTCTCCCGGAGTGGCCATCTCCACCCTGGGTCCTGGGATGACCAACCTGGTCTCGGGCCTGGCGGGTTGCCTGCTGGACCGGGCGCCGGTGGTGGGCATCACCGGGCAGATCAGCGAGCAGCTGGCCCAGGTCTACACGCACCAGGCCATCGACCAGCGGGCGGTTCTCTCGCCGGTGGTGAAGCGCTACACCACGCTCAGCGCGGAGAACGCCTGGCGCGAGGTGCCTCTGACCCTGCGGCACCTGCGGCTGGGTCGACCCGGTCCCGTCCTGCTCAGCCTGCCGGGCGATGTGGCGGTCGCCGAGCAGCCCCATTTGTTCGAGGAGCGCTGGGTGGTGCCCCCGGTGTCGGCACCCTTCGAGCCGGTCTCGGGGGAGAAGCCGGTGCTCCTGGCCGGGCTGGGCGCGCTGCACTCCGGCCTGGACCTGGAGCGGCTGCGGGTGCCGGTGCTGACCACCTACAAGGCCAAGGGTCTGATCGACGAGCGCTCTCCCTGGTACGCGGGCTCCTTCGGCCTGAGCACCACCGCCGACGCGGTGCACCAGCGTCTTCTGGCGCAGGCGGACAGCATCCTGGCGGTGGGACTGGACCCGGTGGAGCTTCGCCCTCAGTGGCTCCCGGGGTGGTCGGCGGACACGCCGGTGGCGGCCTTCGACGACCACCTTCCGCACGACCTGACCCATCCGCTGGCCAGTCTTCAGCCTCTGGCGAACCTGGCCCAGGTTGCGCCTTCAGAGGGCTGGAGCACCCAGGAGGTCAGCGCTCACCGCGCGGCCTGGGCGCCGATCTTCGAGGAGCAGAGCTTCGGGCCGGCCACCGCCCTTCGTGCGGTCCAGGCGGGTCTTCCCCAGGACGCCATCGTGGCGCTGGACGTGGGCGCCCACCGCATCACCGCCTCGCACGTCTGGGTCAGCCGTCGGCCCAACGAGCTGCTGCAGTCCAACGGTCTCTCGTCCATGGGCTACGGGCTGCCCGCTGCACTGGCGGCCAGGCTCAGCTGCCCGGAGCGGGTCTGCGTGGCGCTGACCGGGGACGCCGGTCTGTGGATGACCCTGGGGGAGCTCGGCATCGCCCAGGAGCGGGGCTTGGACCTGGTGGTGGTCTACCTGGCGGACCAGAGTCTGGCGCTGATCGAGCACAAGCAGCGGCGGCTGAAGCTGCGGCGTACGGGTGTGCGTTTCGACAACCCGGAGGTGTGCTCTCTGGCGGCTGCCTTTGGAGGGACCGGCCACCGGGTGGAGGATGCGGATGCCACCACCGCGGCCGTGGAGCGGGCTGTGGCGGAGGGGGGCCTGCACCTGGTCGAGGTCCGCATCGACGAAGAGCCCTACGCACGGCAGGTCTAGATGCTCTTCAACTCGAAGGTCTTCATCGCCTTCGCCCTGGTGGTCTTCGGGCTGTACTACAGCCTGAACGACCGGGGAAAGCTGTGGCTGTTGCTGGTCGCCAGCTATGTCTTCTACGGCTTCTGGGACCCGGCGCTCTGCAGTCTGATCGCAATGTCCACGATGGTGGACTTCGTCTGCGGCAAGAAGATCGCGACCACCGAGGACGCCCGCCGTCGGAAGCGATGGCTGTGGGTCAGCCTGGCCGTGAACCTGGGCCTGCTGGGCTTCTTCAAGTACTACGACTTCTTCGTCACCGAGGCCGCGCACGGCCTGACGCTGCTGGGCTTCCAGACCAGCCCGGAGAACGTGCTGCTGAACCTGGTGCTGCCGGTGGGCATCAGCTTCTACACCTTCCAGACCATGTCGTACACCATCGACATCTACCGACGGGAGATCCAGCCCGAGCCCAGCCTGCTGCGCTTCGCCATCTACGTGGCCTTCTTTCCCCAGCTGGTCGCCGGTCCCGTGGAGCGGGCGCCGCACCTGCTTCCGCAGTTCAGTCGGCCCTTCCGTTTGTCGCGGGACATGGTCAAGGAGGGGGTCTTCCTGATCTTGCTGGGCTTCATCAAGAAGGCCGTCATCGCGGACCGCATCGCCTATTGGATCGAGCCCTACTACGAGCGCTTGGCGGACAACGGGCCCGAGGCCGCCATCGCCATGCTGCTGTTCACCACGCAGATCTACGTGGACTTCAGCAGCTACAGCGACATCGCCATCGGGCTGGGGCTCTTGCTGGGCTACCACATCCGGGCGAACTTCAACCTGCCCTTCGTGGTGCCCAGCATCCCCGAGCGCTGGCGGCGGTGGCACATCTCGATGAGCCACTGGTTTCGCGACTACATCTTCATTCCGCTGGGAGGCTCACGGAAGGGCTTCTGGCGGACGCAGCTGAACATCATCATCGTGATGTTCCTGAGCGGTCTGTGGCATGGCGCCTCCAACAACTTCGTGATGTGGGGTCTGCTCAACGGGCTGACCATGGTGAGCCACCGCTTCCTGCGGCGGCCTCTGGGTTTCCTGAGCGGTCTGGCGGAGCGCACCTACATCAGCAAGTGGCTGTACTACTACCTGTGCTGCTTCGTGACCTACTGCACCATTGCCAGCATCAACATCTTCTTCCGGACCCCGGACTGGGAGACCGCCAAGAGCTTCGTGCGGGCCATCTACGGCTCGGGCCTGGAGCCCTGGCTGGAGTGGGTGGTGGCCATTGACTACACGCCGGAGAAGCTGCAGTACGGGTTGGTCTGGACCTTCGTGGTCTTCCTGGTGCACGAGATGCAGCGCTGGGGCGGCATCAAGGAGAAGATCCTGAGCAGCTGGACCCGCTGGGGGGTGGTCAGCGTGGCGATGTTCCTGACGATTGTGTTGTTTGGTATCGCCGGGCCACAGTTCATCTACTACCAGTTCTGACACTGACGTAGTAATTCCAGTGGGTTGGACTAGGTTGTCCAAGCAATTTGTCCAAGCAACGGGTCCGTTCCCAGCTACTTAGGCTCCTTCAGCTGACCGCTAACGAGACCTGCAGGTCCGCCGGGTGGACGCTTCAGGGGTAGCCCTCGCACCCCACGCGACCAGCCGTAACGGACGTTCTGACAACCACGTCCCCGGGGGGGACAGGCCCAGTGACATGGCCACCTGCGGGAAATTGTCCAAGCAGGTGTAGACTCGGTCCCACCGGAGTCTGGCCATGAAGCGTCCTTTGTTCTCGGTTTCCCTGGCCTGCGTTCTGGTCTTCACTCTCGGTTGCGCAGGACTCTTCTCTGAGGATGACCAGGGTGAAACGGGGGACGCGACGACCCCCGATGTAGACGCCGATGGGGACGGTGTGACGGCCGGTGAGGACTGCAATGACTATGACGCGTCGGTGTATCCGGGTGCCGCCGATACCTACGGTGACGGAGCGGACCAGAATTGCGATGGCGTAGACGGCGTGGACTCAGACGGTGATGGCTGGGCCAGCAGTGCGGGCGGTGGTCCCGACTGCGACGACGGTGACAGCGCGACCTGGCCGGGTGCCGCCTATGAGGAGTCAGACTCCGACTGTATGACGGACCAGGACGGCGACGGGTGGGGCGACCCCAACCCAACTTCAGGCATCGCTGCGGGTACTGACTGCGACGACACGTCGGCGACGGTCTATCCCGGTGCCGATGAGATCTATTGGGACGGGATTGACCAGGACTGCAATGGCTATGACGCCTCCGTGATGGAGGGGAGGTGGACTCTAACCGGGAGGGAAATTACAGCCGATCCATGCAACTTGGTGCCCTATATCTGGGACAAGCTGCATGTAGATCTTAACGAAGTTCTCGCTGCAGAAACCCCGGAACTCTACGACAATGAGGACGGGACGTTCACCATCGATCGGGGAAACGGCTGCTCCACGCGCCGGATCAACTGTGTGTTGTCAGGGATGGAATTCACATGTGACGAGCGTATGGTCACAGAAGTCCATATGTTGTTTTGGGGTGTAGACGCCCATTTGGATCTGGTGAGTTCGGACCAGGGGTCATTCACCGATGCCGAGTCGCTGACTGGCGACGTAACGGGAGCCTGGGTCTGCACAGGCAGCAAGTGCAATTCCATCTATCAGGAGATCAACGCGTACAACGGCGTAACAGACCTCGACGTTTGGTATGACTGTGGTCTGAGCTACAGCTATGACGGGACTTTTGGGGGCACAGACGACTAACCCCGTGACCCAACTCGGTTGTGCAGGGCTCCTGACTTTGGAGCCCTGAGAGTTCAGAACGCTGCGTCGGGTCATGAAGGCTCTCCTGGGCCCCCGAGTGAAGCACCCCGACTCTGGAACTTCTAGCGGAGCCGCTGAGAATGTGAGCGCACCGGCCGGAATGCTGCCAAGTCGTGCTCTCCCGGTGCTTTTGGGGCACGTGGCAATGCGAGTGGTCGGGCGCCCGAAGTGGTGGAATTGTGTTTTCACAGATTACGGATTTCTTGCACGGAGAATTGAATGAAACGGCTTGTAATGGTGGTGCTGGCTTTGGCGGGGATGACCGCCTGCGACGTCAATAAATCTCCAGAGGGCGGAGGTGGAGAAGGTTCCGGTTACCTTCCGTCTTCGGTCCAGGGAGAGCCCTGTCCCGACCAGACGGGTGATGCCTTCTGCGCAGGGGACATTCTGCAGGAATGTATTGATCACCCTGAGCTTGGACCAGTCTGGGACGAGTGGGACTGCAGTTACGACGGAGGGTATTGCGCCTACTATGAGGCGGCGGCTGCCTACTGCTCTTACGAGGAATAGGGGCTTCTGCGCGGTTACCTGCCCGCTGCTGGTAGGCCGCTGAGCCGCAGGAAGTTGTACACGGAGTTGTACACGGTACGGGCCTCTCCAGGCCTCTTAAGGCCACTATGACCGTGTACAGCCCTTTGTCGATCCGCATGTACACTCGATCGACAGGTGGGACTCAGAACTACCAGTTTTGACACTGGCAGCTACCGCCGACCGCCTGTCAGCCCGGCGAGAGGGCTCAGACCCCCTCGGGTTCGAGCCGTTCCACGGAACGTTCCATCGTTCGCGGCAGTGTGCGCAAGTTGCTGAAATCCCGTACAATCCAGCTGGCACGAGGCTTGCTTCGGACGAATCCACAAGGCGGTTGTGATGTTCTTGCTCTCCAGTCTTCTTTTTCTCGTAGCCTCCGACCTGGAAGAGAGTGCGACAGTCGCACCCGGAAGCCAGCAGAGCGGTGAGGTGGAGTCCGACGATGCGACGGCTCCACCGTCGGAGGCCAGCGAGCGTACCTGTCCACCTCAGATTCCAGACTGCAACGACGCGGTGGGCGGCGTGCCCGTCGCTGTCCGCGTAGAAGGTACCGCCGTCGTCCTGGACGCCAACGGAGACGGCGCGGTCGACGTCCAATGGAGCAAGGTAGAGGTAAAGCGGTTCCCTCAGCCGAAGATGCCGAGAGAGGCGAAAGAGTACGGGATCGCGGCCTCCTGCCCGATGCGGCTCTACATCGACGAGAGGGGCAACGTCTACGAGGTCCAGCTCCTGGACGACTGCCCGGTGATTTTTCACGAAAGTGCCACCAAGGCGGGGATGAAGGCCAAGTTCAAGCCCATGATTGTTAACGGCGAGGCCCAGAAGGCCACCTTTGTGGTCATAATCCACTACGGCCACAGGTCTCCAGAGCCCACCGTCGAGGAGCTGCAGGAGCTCCAAGCCCCACTATTTTGAGCACTGCCGTGACGGGAGGTGGATACATCTCTTCTGGAACTTCAAGCGGCGCCGCTGAGAATGTGAGCCCATCGGCCGGAACGCTGCGAAGGACCACGCCACCCGTCTTTACGGCATCCAGCAATGCGAGTGGTCCAGCACCTTGAGCGGGTGCAGTTTGTAGTCATCAGACCACGCCGGTTCTGACGCGAAATGCAGAGTTTGAGGTTGTGATGGCCCAGGCGATTCAGGTCTTCGAGATCGTCCTTTTCATGGTTTTCCTCTTTTTCCCTCTCCTGCTCGCCAGTCAGTTGTTGCTGACGGTGGGGGCAATGTTGGTGGTCTTCCACCGGGCTGTTCTCGGGGCCCCCGACTTGGACACGGCGCTGGGCGGCGGGGTCTTCACGGCCCGCTACGTGCCGAGTGCGACCTCCGAGCCCCCGACTCGTCGCGTGACAGTGGACCCTGCGCCTCCCGAAGTGCCCACCGCGGACGACGGCAAGGAGAAGGAGGCCCTGGCAATCGTCTGCGCCGCACGCCATCTAGCGGATGGAGCACCCGTCAAGCCCAAACCCATTCCTTTGGCGCAGGGGACGGTGGACGTGGACCTGGGCTCCTATCTACGGGAGGAGAGCCCAGAGTTCATCCTGCCCTTGCCCGAAGAAGGTTCCTGTAAACGTCTCTATGCGGCCGCCCTGGATGGGGAGGCCCAAGACGCCACCCCTGAAGCCACCGAAAAGGCCTTCACCGACAAGATCCTCGCTGATCTCGTGGCCGCAGGCCTGTCCATGGAGGTGCGTGTTGAGGCCGAGCCCTGACGCGCTTCCTGCGATGAGCCGCAGGACGTTGTCCAAGCAATGGGCCGTGAATGGCATGGACAGGCCGAAAAACGCTTGGACAGCTCAGCGTAGAACAGCCTCCAGCCTATATCGGCGGATGCCATGTCAGAACTTCCAGTTTTGAGACGACCTGAGCAACACCAGACACTCGGGCACTCCGTTTTCCACGCGGCCCACGTCCGCGCCCGGCAAGAGGGACGGCGATCGCTGAGGGCTCACACCTCCAGGAGGCCCGCGACCCCCGGCCGGCCATAGTCGGCGCCGCCGGTCCACACCCTCAGGTTCGGCAAGGCCTCGTGTTGGCCCTGGCCGTGGGTGTGGCCGCAGAGCACCACCACGTCGCAGTCGGGGTGGGCCCTCGCCCAGCTCAGGAGCACGTCCCCGGTCGCCTTGCACGTGAAGTGGGGGAGCCACTTCGGGCCCGAGATGCGGCCCTCGTGCCAGCAGGCCCCCTCGAAGGGTGGAACGTGGGTGAGCACGACGATCTGCTCGGCGTCGTCGAGCTTGGCCAGAGAGCGATCCAGGTGCCGCGCCGCCTCGTGTCCCAGGGCCTGCAGTCGCTCCCGACGGACGGCGGGGTCGATCCAGCTGAGCTCCGCGATCTTTCGGAAGTCGTTGAGCATCACGGCGTTGGGGTAGTCGCCGAACTGCGCGTCGCCCCAACCCCCGACCCCGACCAGCCAGGCCCCGGGACCCAGGGGCACCGGCCCCGACTCCGTCAGCCACCGGAGGTCGTCCGAACGGAGGGAGGCGCGGACCTCCTTCCGCACCGCCTCGATGCTGCCGTCGTAGTAGTCGTGGTTGCCGAGCACGTAATAGACCGGGCGGTCCAGGCGGCGCTGGAGGTCCTGCAGGTCGGCCACAATGCGGAACGCGGTGGAGATGTCTCCGCCGAGCAGCACGGCCTCGGGTTCGGACTGCAGGATGGCCTCGACCAGGACGTCCGGACCGTCCACGAAGTCGAGGTGGATGTCGGTGGCCCAGGCGAGCTTCATGGCAGCACCATAGCGTTCGGACGCGTGTGCGGGGTGGCTCGACGCGGGTCTCGGCGTCGCAGTCGTGCCACTTCCACCGGTCCCAGACGACGAAGCAACACTGGTCCCATCACCTGTTCACGGCGATGTTCACGTCCCGGGCCGTTTTGGGCCGACCAGGGCCGTTGAGCGCGTGAACTGGGCCCTGTGAATCCGCCTATCAGGCGGGTCGTGGGGGATGAAGCCTTCTGCACGTATGGTGGGTAGGCCGCTGAGCCGCAGGACGTTGTACACGGAACGGGCCTCTCCGGGCCTCTTCAGGCCACTATGACCGTGTACAGCCCTTTGTCGGCCTCAGTTCATCAGCACGGTCATGGCGGTGCAGCCGCGCCCCTCGATGGAGACGGTAAAGGCCTCGCCCGTGTTCGCCATGAGCTTGGCTCCCCGAAGCTCACCCTGCACAATCGAGAACGCTCCAGGGTCCGATGGTTGGCTCTGACCCTTCCGGTTCTCGACCGTGAGTTCGATGGGCGCGACGCCGAACACCCACAGCCGGTAGGTACCGGGTAGGCCCGCGGTGTAGGTGAATTCTGACGCTCCGTGGAGCACGAAGATCTCGTGTCCCACGAGCACACCCCAGTCGTACTGACTGTCCAAGAACTCGACCTGAGCCTGCATGTCTCGGAGGTGCTTCTCTGAGCACGCATCGCCCTCGATCTCTTCGGCCAACACCGCTTCACGGGCCCTTTCGCTGCGCTCCGTTTCCACCCTGGCGGACACCGACCGAGGGAGCGTGAACGAGGCCGGTTCAGGCAAGTTGTCGGACGTGACCCTAAGGACCGCTCGACGGTTGAGTTCGTCGAGATCGGCGACCTGCGCCAGATCGAAGGACCAGGCACCGCCTTCGTCCAGCGTGCCGCTCAGCGACCCGAGCTGGATGGCTGACCCGGCCAGTTCGGTGGACTCGCAAACATCGCGCGAGGTTGCCTGGCTAAGCGTGACTTCACCGATGTACTGGCTACTGTCCCGCGCCCTGACCAGGGCCACGACCGCGGGGGTCAAGTACCCCAAGCCCAAGACCAGGCTCACGCCGCCCATGGCAGCTCCAACCGCCTCCTCACTCCTCTGCAGGTCGAGGCCGTCGCGTGCGGCATAGCCCACATAGGCACTCCCGAGTAGGGTCAACCCGAGACCGCCGAGCCCTGCTTTTCGGAGCTTCGTGGGATCGGATGGAGCCCGGGTGATTTGCTCGGTCCGATCCACACGCACCAGTGCATGGGTCGTGCAGTACCGGTGGGCCTTTGGCTGCAGGAGGACCACGCTCCCCTCTACGGAGGCGTCCATTTCGTAGGTCAGTTCGTCGTCTTGCTCGACTTCCTCGAACTCTTCGAGCACCGTGTCGTCGTAGCCCTTCGACTCCGAGACGCTCCACCAATAATCGGCGGCAAGTGCGGGGCGGGACAGCAGGAAACCGACGAGCGGGACCAGGGCGGGAAGCCCTCGAAAGACCACGGGCGCGCCAGGAGCGTGGACCACCTGAAGAGGCTGTTGCATCCGACGAGCGTACCAAGCGCAGCACGGCCACGACGCGCTTAGTCCGGACACCAGTCCTGCATCATCTCGACGCACTGGGGCACGGTGTAGAGGCAATTCTCGGGCCGGTCCTCACCCTCCTCCACTGAGCAGGTCAGCCTCAGGAACCCTAGACTCCCCAGGTCACTGCACAACTCCTCGGAGGCGCCTTTCCAGGCCTGTGGCCAGGAGCGCTCGTAGGCATCCCGAAGCTGCTTCTCCGTGACCTCGAAGCTTGCGGGTTCGTCAATCTTAGGAACCCCCCACAGTTCGTGCAGGTCCCCATCGATGTATACCGAGACGAAACCGACGTCAGTGTCCGGCGGAGGAGCATAGAAAACGAACGGCAAACCGTCGTCCAACCACTCGACGTTGTCCATCACTTCCGTGAACTCCTCAGCGCTCGGGGGCGCCTTCATGGCTGGCAGGGTGGTCCTGCAGAACCGTTCGATGTGGCCGTCCACCTCGCGGCTCCAGCCCGGCAGGTTGCCCTCCCAGTTGTCGTAGCCGTGTGCCTGCCTGGCGGTAGAGGCGCAGCGCTCCTCGCCCTCGCGACCGGCCAGGCAGTCGCGCTGATGTTCCCGCACGAGCCACCAGCCCACGGTGCCGTCGAGGAGCTCGGCCTCCGCACCTGGCATGAGTCCCTCGTACGTGGGCAGGTTCCGCTTCATGCGTCTCTTGGCGATCCGGACCGACGCCAGGGTCGACTCAGTACGCCAGACGTCGTCGTGGTAGGCATTGAGGCTCTTGTTCCAGTGACGCATGTCGCCGGTGTGGCGGCTCAGGGTGGCGGCAGCACAGCGCGCCGGGCAGCTCTCGCCATAGGCCTCGATCACCCTCAGCTGGGTGACCGCCCTGAAGGGGTCGCCCCACGGATATCCCTGGGTGTACGGCGGCTCAGGCTCGCTGATCGCCCAGGTCTCTCGATCGGCGAGGTGACGCGAGCTATCGGCACACACGACGAGCTGCGCTGCCTCCCGCTGAGGCTCTGGGATTTTGCCCACGATCTCGTCCATCAGACCGGGGTGAGGGTCGATCGGCCGACCGTCGTCCATGAAATATCCAAAGCTGGCGCGCTTGACCTGCCTCCAGGGACCCCGCAGGGCCCAACTGGGCGGTAGCTCAGAGGCCTCGGCCTGACCATCCGCCCACGCGGAGCAGGCCGGCTCGAGGCTATCGACCATCCGCTCTCGGACCAGCGCGTCAATGCAGTCCCGCGCGTCCCCGTTCGGTGCGGTCCCCGAGGCCGCGAGCAACAGTTCGATAGCTTGGTCCTCGCCGGTCTGAGTCGCTCCCAGTTGGGCCGCCTGGCATACGGCCGGTTGGAGGACTGTAGGGTCTCGGGCTAGCGTCAGGGCGTGCCATGGCCCTTCCCGCCAAGCATCTGGGTCTCCCCCAAGTTGGCTCCATCCTGCCGCCAGGGTACGCGTGGGGACCACACACTCGCCGTACTCATCGAGGCGCAGCCAGACGGCGAGGGCCGTGTTCGGAGGTACGCTGGCATCCTCGGAGAGCATCTGGCAGATGCGCCTGGCGAAGGCCGTTTGCTCGCCGGAAGGTAGCTCTGGCAAGCCCAGTGTGGCCGTGGCGTAATCACCCTGCTGCAGTGCCTCCTCGAGCATGTTTCGGTGTCTGAGATCCGGGCAGGGTTGTGCGTCCAGATCCACGAGTTGAGGGGGGGTTAGCCACGCACCCGAGTCGGGATGTCGCCCACCCACCCACACCATTGGCCCCGCCGAGCAGGCAACGGGCACCAGGACCTCACCCGCCACATCCGTAGTCGCTGTCGTGAGCAGTGCACCGTCCAAGTCCACAACATCGACGAGGGCGTCCTCCAGATCCGAGGTGTCTTTGTAGACGCCGTTCTTGGTCCGGCGGACAGACACCTGCACCTTCACGGTGTTCTTGTCGTCCCAGGCCTCAGAACCGAGCGTCGCGACCGCCAGGAGAGGCGTCCACGCGCGTTTTCCACGCACATCAATGGGCTCTCCGTGAAGCGGAGCGCCGTCGAAGTGTGGAGGTACGGTGAGGTCGACCGCTTGGTCGGCTGGCCGAGCCAAGGCTGGCAAGATGCGCACGTCCACATAAAACGTGGTGCTCGGCTCTTGAAGCTTCGGGATGGATACCGCGGAATCCTGCTCGCGAATGCAGTCCGCGATGGGGCCACGGGCGAGCAGCGGATCACCACTTCCGTAGACCTTGGCGGTGCCGTCGTTCTTCAGGCGAATGGTGATTTTTCCGACCACGCCCCGAGCGAGCACTGGGTCCGCTGGATCGAAGCAGGCTTCAAGCCCGGGCAGCATGAGTGTGATGGTGGAGCCACCCGGTTCTTCGTTCGGGGGCCGGTCCGTCGAACTGCGCGGACTGAGCTCAATGTGGGTGGCCCATGCTACCGCGGGCAGCAGAAGCAGTAGGACCCCTGTTCGGTACGACATTCGCAGACGGTACCAACAGCAGCCAGGCATCAGGACGTTGTCCAAGCATTTGTCCAAGCATTTGTCCAAGCAATGGGCCGTGAATGGCATGGATGGGCCGTAAAAGGCTTGGACAGCTCAGCGTAGAACGGCCTTCAGCCTGGATCGGCGGATGCGATGTCAGAACTGGAAGTTCTGACATCGAGCCCCATTCCAGCGGCATCTTCGGCATGGTGTACACGGCGGTTGTACACGGTGACCCCTTGCCTCAGAAGCTCCCCGAAATGGTGATCGAGGTGGCGGTGGGCACGACCACGTAGGTGCCCTTGTACCAGAGCACGCCGGAGGCCAGAGCCAGGGTCGCGGCACTTCCTGCGAGCACTCCCGTCTGCATCCGCGCGGGCTGGACTTCTTGTTCAAACTGGAAGTCCGCCAGGGTTTCGTTCCTCTCTGCCGAGTAGGCGACATAGGCGATTCGGGAATTGCGGTAGCTGATACCGGCCGCAGCACCGGTCACGAGTGCACCGCCGCCGGCGACCCGAGCACCGACTTGGAGCCAGTTCGTGGAGGATTCCGCCGGCTCCAGGATCACCACGGTGGGTTCTGCCGCTTTCGCGTTGGGGTCTGCCCGCTCCAACCGAACCTCCACGCGCTCGACGCCATCGTTTCGGACTTCCACCTGCTGTGCGAAGGGCTGGTACCCGCTGGCGGTGACGTCGAGGTCGTGGACGCCAGATTGAAGGCCTTCCAGCGTTCGGGGACCGGAGCCGACCTGCTCACCATCGAGCGTCACGATGGCCTCCAAGGGGGTCGGAAGCACGACGAGGGTGCCAAGGCCAGGGTGATCATCCAGCTCGACGGCGATCTGAGTCGTCTCGTAGGCCTCGATGACCACCTCGTGGGTTTGGGGATGGAAGCCCTGGGCCTGGACGACGAGGCTGTGAACACCGCAGCTCAGGCCCTCTCGAGGCCCCTCGAGCACTTCACCATCCAGCAGCACACGGGCGTTCGCCGGAACCACGTCCACGGTCAACGCTCCCGTACCAACCGTCGGTTCAATGACGGTTCGGGTGACCAGTTCTGCTCGGACGACCACCTCGGTTGAGCCTTGGCGACAGTAATCGCGTAGCTCGACGACGTGTGGGCCCTCGCTCACCGCCGAGAGCAACACGGGCGGGTTCTGGCCGGTGGGCTGGCCATCTACCCAGACCGTTGTGTCCGGAGGGCCTTCGACGAAGACGTCACCCAAGGCTGGTTCGTCTCGCGGTTCGCCCTGTGCTTCGCCTTCGCAGTCATCGCTGCTGCACGGAGCAGACTCGACCGGGGAGACCTCTGTGCCCGCCTCGGGCTCAGCAGGCTGCTCCGGGATGTCCGCGGAGAGCACCAGGGGAAGGACTGCTACGAGAAAGGGCATCGATCGCAAGTCTACCTTGGAGGGGCTCATTCCTGGCGCCGACTTGCGAAATGACCAGCCCATGCGCTCGCGGGATGAGCCCGCCCACTCCCCTACTGGTCAGCCGGTAGCGAGCGTCGTCCAATCGGCCCCATGTCTCGACGGACGCAGCGAGCGTAGGTGAACGCGGCCGGCCTCGGTTCATCAGCACCGAGGAGCGGCGTCATGGGTAGTCCTCCTCGCCATCGCAGCCGCCGTGGCGGCAGTGGGTCTGGGTCAGTGGCTTCTCGCCCGCAGGAAAGAGGATGTGCCAGTTGACGTCTGAGGGCTGGGCGCCCTCGCAGTAGGTGGGTTCGTCCAGGCCCAGATCCAGGGCCTCGTCGGTCTCGGCGAACCACCGAATGCTGGCGTTGGGATTCTGGGACACTTCCACGCCCACCAGGCGCCACTGGGTCCAGTCGATACCCGAGGCAGCGGTCTCGTCGCAGGCAAAGGCCTCCTTCCAGCCGTCCTCGTCCTCGATCACGTCGTACAAGGTCAGGAAGTTCAGGCAACCGTCCAGCTGGGGCTCCCACTCGCTCCAGCTCACGGCGGTGCCTGTGGGTTCCTCGCAGGTCGCAGTCGCAGTCGCCTCGCCTTCGGTGTCGGTCTCGTCCGTGAGTCCGCACCCCAACATCAGCAGCAGCATCTGTTCGTCTTCGCCTGCCCTGGGTGCACTCTACTTCGACTGATGCCCGGTCGGCCCGTGGACATCTCCAAGCTGATTTGCCAGCATGTGTCGGATTCAGCAGGAGCGCCGCCGTGAGAACACTGCTTTCCGCCGCGAAGATCGAGTCGCTCGGAGAATGCCCTACGAACGAAGAGATCCTCGAGGCGGCCCAGGCTCAGTGACCCGGTTTCCGGCGTCGACTACACGCTCACATGCCCCCGTCGGATCCCGGGAGGCGGGTTCCCGCCAAGAACAGTGGGGTAGTATCTGCCATGCTGTTCGCAGGAATTGCCTGGGCACTGCTCCAGACGGGCTGTTGGGTGTCGGGTCCGTCCGACAGTGGGCCGAAGCCCCCCGATGACAGTGGGCGGGAAACCGCAGTTCAGTACACTGCGCCGGCCGTCTCCGAGGTGGTGATCTCGCCGACGAGTGCCTACACCAACGACACCCTGACCGCCAGCGCGACGGTCGTGGACGCCGACGGAGACAGCCTGACGGTGACCTACGACTGGTATGTGGACAGTACGCTGGCCCAGTCCGGAACCAGCGCCACCCTGAGCGGCGCCGCTGCCTTCGACAAGGACGAAGTCGTAGGGGTCAGCGTGACCGCGGACGACGGTACGGAGAGCGCAAGCGCGAGCTCCAGTCCCTTGATCATCTCGAACAGCGCTCCGACCGCGCCCGTGGTCTTCATTGTTCCCGAGGAACCCGAGGCTGACATCGATGACCTGATCTGCCTCATCGACACCGACTCCACCGACGACGATGGAGACAGCATCACCTACAGTATCGAGTGGGATGTGGATGGCACGATCTGGACCGGCGGCACCTCCACCACTCATGAAGCCAACGACACCATCGCCAGGGGCGATATCGGTGGTGAAGAGTGGACCTGTACCGTCACCCCGCATGATGGCGATGAGGATGGGACTCCGGGCACCACCAGTGTGACCATCGCCACAGATGTCGACGACGATGGCTACCCTGCCCACGAGGACTGCGACGACACGGATGCCAGGTTGTTCCCCTACGACTCCGACGGGGACGGCTCCGAAGATGCTTGCGGTTGGAGGGACTCCGACGGCGGCTTCTACCACGGCTGTGCCCTGGACTCCTCCGGCAACCCGGTCTGCTGGGGCTTGGGCGGCTCCGGTTCCGTCAGCGCTGCGCCCTCCGGTAGTTTTGTAGCCATTGGGACAGGCGCCAAACACAACTGTGTCATTGACACTACCGGGTCAATCCAGTGCTGGGGTCTGAATGACTTCGGCCAAAGCAATGCTCCGTCAGGGACTTTTGTTGCGATCAGCTCCTTGCTCTGGCACAACTGCGCCGTTGACTCGACCGGGTCGATTCAATGCTGGGGATATGACGGTTCGACGGAGGAATGGGGATGCATCGCAGAGGCCTTCGGCGATCCTCCACCGGGCAGCTTTACGGATGTCAGTACCGGCTTTTGCCACACCTGTGCACTCAACTCGAGCGGCGGCATCGAGTGCTGGGGACAAGACGCCGGGGGTCAGGTGTCCGATGCCCCATCGGGCACCTTTGTGGCTGTGGAATCGGCCGCATTCACCACCTGCGCGATCGACCTCTCGGGAACCATTGAGTGCTGGGGAGGGGTGGACAGCTACGGGGAGATCTCCGATGCTCCCACTGGCACGGGCTACACCGATGTGAGCGGGGGCGAGGGCCATCACTGCGCCATCAACCCCACCCAGGGAATCGAATGCTGGGGGCGGGACAACTACAACGAGGTCAACCAAACCCCAACCACCGGCACATTCACCGACCTGGAAGCCGGCGGCTACCACACCTGTGCAATCGACACCTCGGGAGGCATCACGTGCTGGGGATACATCCATGGCACTAGCGGAGCCCCCTGACGTGGTGTTGCAGGCCAGCGCCTGCTGACTCCCTCGTCACTTCCACGCCAGCCGGTAGGACCGCATCGGGAACCAGAAATGTTCGAGCGGGTCCGCACCCTCGAGCGAGTCGAACGAAGCGGGGGCAGCCTGGCGCTGCGGTCCCGCGAGCTCCCCTCGGGTGTGCGCTTTGAGGTGGTCGTGGGCGGCCGGGTGGCGATGGGTTCGGGCGACGGTCAGAGCGAGCGCCTGCTCGCGGACCTGGTCCTCCAGGAGCTCGCTGGCCGTAGTGGTCTCCGGGTGCTGATCGGTGGCTTGGGGCTGGGCTTCACCCTGGGACGCGTGCTCGAGCACCAGGGCGTGGAGCGCGTCAGGGTGGTGGAGATGGAGCCGGCGGTGATTCGTTGGAACCGCACGGCACTGCGCGAGATCAACGGTGACGCCCTCGCCAGCTCGCGCGTGGAGGTCATCCTCGGCGAGGTCTTGGCTGTCGCGGACCGTGGGGATTCGGAGTACGACGCCATCCTTCTGGACGTGGACAACGGTCCCTCGATGCTGCTGCACCCGGACAACGGTGCGATCTACCAGGCACCGGGACTGGCGCGAATGCACGCTGCCTTGAAGCCCGGTGGAATGCTGGGAGTGTGGTGCAACCAGGAGGAGCCCGCCCTGCACGATGCCTTGAGCACCGTCTTTGGCCAGGCCCACCTCGAGCTCTTCAGGGAGCCCGGCTATCCCCGCAAAGCGCCCCCTACGGCCATCCACCTTGCGCAGCGCCGCTGAGGGTCGGCCCGCCCTGATCTCCACTCCGACGCCCTCATCTGGGCCCGAGCGGGACGGATCAGCAGGCAGGCTCCCACCTAGGGGCTCCCCACCATGAACAGGAAATACGCGCACATCGGGAGGTGAACCAGGTCGGGAACCCGCCTCCAGGAGCTCTTGAACCACTCTTTCTTCCACTCCGACTCGACCGCCTCCAGCGGCGATGCATGCTCCTGGGTGTGTTCGGCTTCTCTGGCGATGTCACCTTCCGCGGGTTCGCGCTGTCGTGGATCGCTCGCCAGGGCCCGGTCCAATCGGGAGCGGTACCAGTTGACGGTGAGGAACACCGGCATCAGCGAAGCCGCAATGATGGAGGTCAGCACATAGGTGGGTGGACGAAGGAGCAAGCCGTACACCCTGTGGAGGCGATGTACGGCTGTGGCCACGCACACCAGCCACACTGCTTCAGCGGATTGGTCCCATGTCCACCAGATCAGGCACACCACACCGACGGTCTCGAGGACTCCCGTCAGTGTTTCAGACACGACCACCCCCATTGCCCGCCTGGACTGCGTCCGGTCCCACTCGGTGTGGGGAGTCTCAAAGTCCTCCACGACCTGTCCTGTGGTGCGGTCGAGGACCTTGTACAGGCCTACACCCAACAGCACGATCGAGAGCCCCACGCAGACGGTGAGCTGGCTTCCTGCCAGGGCCGGGGCCAGGGCAAAGGGCGTGTCGGAGAGACTGGCCGTGGCGAGATCGTCGTAGAGCAGGACCGTGGTCAGGGACCCCGCGACCGACCCCACATAGGTCAGCAGTGCCGTGCCCAGGGTGCCGTACACACCCAGCCAATGCCCCCTTCGCAGACGGCCGTCTTCCTTCAGCAGTCGAATGGCGATCACGCTGGCGCCCAGTTCGTCCATGCACCCAACCAGCCCCATGGCGACAATGCTCCAGTAGAGCCACAGGGCAACGTTCATCACCGTCATGCTGCCCAGGACGATGTTGGACAACAAGAGGGTCAGGGCAAGAGTGCTCACCTGGGGCGTGAGCGCTCGGAGCACGGCCGCGGCGTTCCAGAGCCAGGCCACTCTGCGGTGCATCAGGGCGTGTCCCAGCTCGTGAGCGCCAACCGCCCAATAGGAGGGGTCGCACTTGAAGAAGGTCTTTCGGGTGAGCAGCACGTAGGGTGCGTAGTAGGCGCCCGTGAACCCACGATGCTCTTTCGTCAGAGCGTGGTCTTCCGGGAGGTAGAGCACCTCGGGGGCCCGATCGCCCCATTGGCGGGCCGCACAGCGGCGGGTGAAGGCTCCGGTGCTCTCGGGAAGGTCATCCGCATAGTGGCGATCCAGCCAGCGTTCCACAAGGCTCCACAAGGCGCGCGTGGACATGGGATTGAGAGTGCCGAGGCTGCCCACGAAAGCGTAGACCGCCCAGGTCCAGAATCCGGACAGGAGCTCGGACCACATAGAAGTCTCCCCTGGCGCTGGCTCAGCCCCCCCGGGGCCAGCCCTCACGGCAGTAGACGTAGAGCTCGGAGATCACGGTGTCTTTCCACTTCGTCCCGGAGTAGACCTCTTCGATCACGAGGTTGACCTTGCCCCCGTCCGGGATCCCGGAAATGTCGACGTCCTGAATGCCCCAGGCATCCTGGAGGTCGATCCACTGCTCCCGCGTCCATGTACCCGAAGTCCATGAGCACGGCCTCGAAGTCCGTCGTGCTGCCGCCGGTGGCCTGGTACCGCTGGGGGCTCTTCGGCACGGGCTCAGAGCGGGCTGCGGGCTCCGCCTCCTGGTCCTCCCCACCGCAGAAACAGGCGAGGGCCAGCAGGGTGAAGAGGGGGAGCAGGAGCGCGGGGAAGGCGAGCGGACGTCATGGTGGAACCTCGGAGGCGATTGTAGCGCTCAGCGGTCCGGCGGTGGGGCTCGTCCAGGGCGTGCCGCGCGTGAGCCTACTGAGGAGCACTGCGGCAGCGAGAGGGGTAGCTGTACTGCGGAGGGTGTTGCGCCCCACTCTTTGCCGTTGCCGAGAATTCTGGCATGGCTCGGGAGTCACCGACCGCTACAATCCCGTCTGCAATCCCAGGGAGAAACATGACTCGGCCCCACATCCTCGAGTCCTGAGGGTCCATGAGCACAGCGATGAACGAGATCGAGACGATTCGGACCCTTCTGTCCAGTGCGAGTACAGACCAGCAGACCGAGGGGCTGCAGATGGCTCAGGCCATGGGCGACTGGTCGCCCGTGGTGGAGGGCTGTGAGATCGAGGAGGGTGGAAAGGTCCGTGTGCCTTTCGGGAAGCTGAACCCAGCGATTCTCGAGCTCATCCTGGGTGCTCCGGGATTTCGGCGGGAGTCGGTGAAGGCCCTGGACCTGGAACCCTGCAAGGCCATGACCACGGTGGATCTGCTGGCCGGTTGCACCGCCCTGGAGTCCCTGAACCTCACGGGCTTCAAGAAGCTGGAGCACATCGATGGCCTGGCCGCCTGCACCGCTCTGAAGGAGCTCGATCTCCGGCTGTGCGGGGCCCTGAAGACGGTGGATGTGTTGGCGCACATGAGGGAGCTGAAGATCCTGGACCTGAGAAGCTGCGAGTCGCTGGAGAGCCTGGACGGGCTGGCGGACTGCACACAGTTGGAGACAGTCGAGCTCTCTCACTGCAGAAAGCTCAAGCACCTGGACGGGCTCGCCGGATGCACCCAGCTGACGAAGGTCAGCCTCAGCGAATGCGAGTCCCTGGAGAACCTGGACGGCCTGGCCGGGTGCGTGAACTTGACGTGGCTGAACCTCAAGAATTGCTCATCCCTCCGAAACCTGGAGGGCCTGAGGCAGTGCACGAGCCTGACCCGGCTGAACTTGACGGTGCGCATGGGGCGTGGAGCCCGATGGAAGATCACCGAGATGCCCTCGAAGGCGAAGCTCGATGCGCTGGCCGGCTGTAGCGCTCTGAAGGACCTGACCATCCAGGGGAACTCCCTCGAGCACGTGGACTGGCTGCAGCACTGTACGCAGCTGACCAAGCTCGACCTGTCCGGGTGCGGAGCGCTGAAGAACCTGGACGGTCTGGCCCACTGCACCCAACTGACCAAGGTGATCCTGAACGGCTGCGGGTCCCTGGAGAACCTGGACGGACTGCGGCAGGCCACCGGCTTGAAGGAGCTCGAGCCGCGGGGCTGCTGGGCGCTCCAGAATGTGGATGGCTTGATCCAGTGCAGCTCGCTGACCGAGCTGCACTTCGAGGGGTGTCCTTCGCTGGAGAACCTGGACGGCCTGGCCAACTGCGCCTCGCTGACCAAGCTGAGCATCGACGGGCGAGGGGACAGAGCCGTTGACGAGACGGGAACCATGGCCAGTCTGGAGATGAAGCCTTGCGAGTCGCTTCTTGGGGGGCTGACCCGGCTCACGGGACTGAAACATCTGGAGCTCCACTGGCTGGTCGCGCCGGAGAGCCTGGACTTCCTGGCCCACTGCACAAGCCTGCAACACCTGCGCTTGGACCATGTTGGCGGTCTCCGAAGCCTGGATGGACTGGACAACTGCACCCAGCTGGAGGCTCTGCACGTCAGCGCGTGCCCGTCCGTGGAGAGCCTGGATGGCCTGGAGGCCTGCACCGCGCTGAAGACCGCGGGGGCCAACGCCTGCGGATCCCTCGAGTACGTGGACCTGGTGGACTGCTCATCCCTGGAGAGCCTGTATTTCACCAGCTGCGAGAAGCTGGTGGCCGTGGATCTACCCCCCAGCTGCCCGGCGCTGCGCAGCGTGCACATTCAGGCATGCTTCTGGCTTCAGGACGCACGGGCGCTGGTCGCCCGCGCACGACGCGGCTAGCTCAGGGGACCGGGTCGCTCTGCTCTGCGTCCTCGACCGACAGCAGCAGGGAAGCGAGAGAACGGCGGCTGAGTGTGCTAATTCCCACCACGTATGTCCGCCGCTGAGCACGCCGACACAGCTGACCCCGGAAGCGCGACGCCCGCCCCTCAGTCTGTGCTGCCCTGGGTAGCCGGCGGGCTCTGTCTGCTCTTCGGCGCTGTGCCCTTCTTGCGACCGCCCCATCCCTACGGCGTGGGCCACTGGCTGCTGCACTACGAGTACGGCTTCGTGAAGCGCGGACTAGTGGGCTCTTTGGTGCGGGTGTTCACGCGCGGCAAGACCCCCGACGAAGTGTCCGCGGTCGTCACCTGGTGCGCCGCCGTCGTGGCGATGACGTGCGGCGCTGTGATGGTGGTGGCCGCAGTCCAAGCCTACCGACGCACGACCGCTGCCCGACTGCTCGTCATCCTCGCGTGCGCCGTCTTCCTGCTTTCCCCGTTCATCGGAGCGCTCGCGAACCTCACCGGGTACTTCGATCAGCTGCTCGTGCTCATCGCGCTCGGTGGCATCGCCGCGATCGGGCGAGGACGGTTTCTCGTCGCCGGTCTGCTCTCGCTGCTGGCGCTGCTCACCCACGAAATGTGGTCGCTCTACGGGCTGCCCCTCGTGTGCTTCGCGGCGCTCATCCACCTGCGCGCCCACCCCGAAGATCGTGCCAAGAAGCTCACCGCGTTGCTGGTCCCCACCTTGCTCGGCGTGGGCGCCGTCCTCTTCGCTGAGCACTCGGCGTCTTCGTCGGTCGCGGCCGGACATCTGCGGCTCGAGCTCACGGCGCGCTCGCTCGTCCCCGGGTGGGTGGACATGACACTGCACGCGCTCGAGCAAGGGATCGCGCGCAACCTGGCGCAGCAATCGCCGCACGCCTGGGCGTGGTTCACCAACGGCGAGTCGTGGACGATCATTCACCCGACCACCATCGTGCTGACGGTCGCCGCCATAGCCGCCGGACGCCGCGCTGGGCTCCGCTATTGGGAGCACATCGCGGCCGTCATCGTGATCGTTGCGCCCCTGTTCCTTGCCTTGCTCGGATGGGACTGGATGCGCTTCTTCACCATGCCGCAGTTCCACGCGTGGGGGGTGCTGCTCGTCTGCTCGGCGTTGCCCCCCGCGACGAGGTCTACGGCTGCATTGACACGACTGAGCCGCGCCGGTCACGCCGCCTTGGCCGCGGCGGGCTGCGCGGCGCTCGCGCTCAGCCACTCGGGCCCCCGCACCCTCACCGCGCCCGGCCCCCTGGGGCAGCCGTTCGCTGTGGCGGAAGCCCAGTACTTCCCCTGTGAGGCCCTGCTCTTCCTCAACTCGGACTTCCGCGCACCTACGCTCGAGCCCTGGACGGCGGAGGGTACGGCCTTCGACCGCATGCCGCTGCGCCCCGATACAGCGGCGGCGCGTCAGGTGCCGGCGCGGCCCCTCGGTCCGTGGGTGGGTACCTCCGAGCGCCACGGCGACGGCGCCACTGGTGAGATGATCTCACCCGCGTTCCACATTGCGGGCGATCGCATCGCGTTCCGCGTCGGCGGCGACAGCCTCGCAGCGCGTGTCTTTGTCTCGCTGAGCATTGATGGCGACGAGGTGTCACGCGTGACGGGCACCAACCATGAACTGTTGCGGACCCACCACTGGGACGTGTCGGAGTACCGCGGACGCCTCGCCCGGATCACGGTCGCAGACCACTCCGCGTGGGGACACATCAACGTTGGGCGCTTCTGTTACGGCCGCTGACGCGGGTACTGCGGCAGGTCGCCGCCTGGGCCAGGCCGCTCAGCAGCAGGGAACCGGGAAAGACGTGCATGAGTCGGCTTGGAAACCAGGGCTCTGGCCAGGTCCAAGTCCGCGATCCGGTTCGGGTCCAGACCTCGGCCGCGGAGCCAGCTGGCGACCCCGCCACCCAAAGGTGACTGCCTGTGCGGAGGTAGCAAGCCCTACTGCCTCAAGACCCAGCTGTTCGGACCCGCCTGTCCGGTCCACGGCCAGACAGACCAGGGCTGGATCAGGGGACCGGCTCGTCCTGCTCTGCGTCCTCCACCGACAGCAGCCTGTAGATCGCCACCCCCTGCACAGGGTCGCTAAAGAGCCGCTCCAGGCCGGCGGCAGCGCCTGGGGATTCTTCGATGCGGGTCTCGCTGATGGACTCCAGGTAGACCACGGCGTGGGTGGCGCCGACCTGCAGAGCGGCCTGAATCGCGGCGACGCTCGGAAAGGTCATGAGCTCGGGCCGTACCCGTCGATAGTCCGCTGGAAAGTAGCTGGAATACCCCCCGATCATCGCGCGGTGGTGCGTGCGGCCCAGGACCATGAGCTCCGCGACCGGTTCGTAGTCCGGTGGGTAGGGCGTCGGCGGCTCGGGGAAGAGGACGAGCACCGCATCCTCGGGTGTGTTGTCGGCCAGCCAGGCGGTCCAGGTCGGCGTGAACATCTCGGAGGACAGGGGGTAGAGGCTCCCTCGAGGCAGGGGCATCTCGAAGACCGCGAGGATCGCCAGCACGGCCCATGCTGCGCCAAAGGCTCGCTGCCGGCCTTTCGCTTCCTGCCGGCGCACCCACTGCCAGGCAACCCCCAGGCCAATCCCGGTCAGCAGGATCAGGAGGAGCTGGGCGAGCATGGCGGCCCGCGAGAGGTTGCGGATCTGTCCGAAGCCCGGGATGGTCGAGACCAGGACGTCGTAGAGAGAGAGCTCTCCCAGACTCAGCGAGGGGGCGGACGCGATCGCCCAGGCGCTGACGAACGCGACCCCCAACAAGAGCGTGCCGCGCTCCAGGCTGGCCTCGGTCGTGGGTCGGTCCGACACCCGCAATGGAGTGTCGGCGGTGTCGGTCCTCAGGTCCAGGTTGCCCGAGCCGAACCAGGCGCCCACTCCGGCCACGACGACCCGGAGGGTACCGGGGTACCAGGCGTCCGGTCCGGGTGTCACGGTCACGAACCAGGGCTTGAACCACAGCTCCCACGGTGACTGAAGGGCAAGCAGCGGGTTCACCGCCAGGCGCTCCACAGATTGCTCACCGCGCTGGAAGCCCGCGTCGTGCAGCCACGTCCACTGGCCATAGGCGACTGGCGCGATGACGAGGAGCGTGACCGCCGCGGACAGGCACAGCGAGGCCGCCACCTCCGCGCGCAGGTGTCGACGACGAAGCAAGGCCGCCCCAGCCGGCAGCAGGATCACCACGAGCAACAAGCCGTAGTGGAAACAGCACAGGTAGGTCACGGCAACCATGAGCCCCATCCACACCGCCGATGCTCTGGTGGGTCGCTGGAGCCAGCGCAGCAGGGCGGCGATCGTCAGCAGGACGGGCCACAGGTGGAGCAGGGGCAGTACGCCGAGATGCAGGTGAATCGAGGGCACGAGCTGAACCAGGAGTCCGGTCACCATCGCGGGCGGTGAGGACAGCCCAAGGCTTCGCATCAGGAACCAGGCCGCCCAACCGTTGAGCGCCATCGCCGCCAGGACGACGGTGTTGTAGCCCAGGCCGGGTCCGTCGCTGAACAGGCGCATGGGAGCCGCGATCAAGGCGCTCACGGGGCCCGCTTCGGACAGGGCAAAGGTCCCCGTGCTGGGGTGAAAGATGGGCGCCTGCCAGTAGTCCCGAAAGCCTCCGAGGGCCTTGTCGGCCATGTGGTCCAGCGCCCAGGCTTGAGCCAGGGTCACCGTGGCGTTGTCGTAGGCGCCGACGGGCAGGGCCGTGGACATCTGGGTCGCAAGCGGCCACGTGACCCACAGCGCGCTGAGGATGAACGCCAGCATCGCCCACCACGCGGTGGGCAGGGTGGAGCCGCTCGGGTTCCTCATGGCCCAAGGCTACACCGGCCTCGAGGTCGGCAGGGGCTACGACAAGGGCTGCAAGAACGGGTCGGGATGTTAAGGTGCCGCTCCGTCCGAACCGATCTCAGGAGTATTCGTCTGTGAACATCAAGACCCTCAAGATGGCGCTGGTCCTTGCCGCCATTCTGGCCCTCATCGGTGGGGCCTTCTCGAAGCAGATCGTGCCCATGTCGATCGCGGCAGATGGGCCGGGGCCCAAGCAGGCGGCGAAGCTCGCGGAGAAGCGTGGCCTGTGGAACGTCAAGCCACAGTTCCGTCAGCAGGCCATCGCCTGGGCGCTCATGGACGAGATCCGGACGGAACTGGGACCCGAGAGAGCCAAGAAGATCCGCGCTGCGCAGACGCCCAGTGAGCTGCACGCGTACCTGCAGCGCGTGGTCAACGCCTGCAAGAAGCAGCAGAAGAAGTGTCCGGTTGCCAAGGCGGCACTCGCCGGACACGACGGCAAGGCGAAGGGACTGAAGGACCAGCACTACGGGAAGGACATCGCCAACGCTGCCAAGAGCTACTCGCAGGTTGCTGAGGCGAGCAGTTGCGACGAGCCCGATGATCCGGCTCCGTCCTGTGGCGTGATGGAGTGCCTGTACTGGTGGGGAGACCACATTGGACCGTGCGACTCGGAGTGCGGTGGACTCAACCCCGACGGACCGATGTGCCCTGGAGAGGGAGAGGACGAGACACTCCAGATGCAGTAGCGCTGGCTTGGCCAGCAGTGCGCCCGTACTGCACACATCGGTCAGTCCGGTGAAACGAGACCGCTGTGGGGGGCTAGGACAGGGGTGCTGGAACGGGCGGACATCATAGGGTTGCGCTCCGTCCGAACCGACCTCAGGAGCACTCGTCTGTGAACATCAAGACCCTCAAGATGGCGCTGGTCCTTGCTGCCATTCTGGCCCTCATCGGTGGGGCCTTCTCGAAGCAGATCGTGCCCATGTCGATCGCGGCAGAGGGGTCGGCGGACCGGCAGTCGTACAAGCTCATGAAGGATCAAAGCCTGTTCAAGGTAAGGCCAGAGCACCGTCAGCAGGCCATCGCCTGGGGGCTCATGAACGAGATCAAGACGCAACTGGGACCCAAGAAGGCCAAGAAGATCCGGTCCGCGGAGACGCCCAGTGAGCTGCACGCCTACCTGCAGCGCGTGGTCAACGACTGCAAGAAGCAACAGAAGAAGTGCCCGATCGCCAACGCAGCGATCGCCGGACACAACGGCAAGGCGAAGGGGATGAAGGACAAGCACTACGGGAAGACCATCCTCAGCGGCGCCAGGAGCTTCGAGGCGAGCGCGATGTCGGACTGTACGGATCCACCGGAGTCGCAGTGCTCCGTGATGGAGTGCCTGGGCTGGGGCGGCACTCCTCACATCGGACCGTGCCCGTCCGAATGCGGGGGGTTCGATCCCCAGGGACCAGCGTGTCCCAACACGCCCGGCAACCCCTTCCCGGACGTCCCCGAGACATGGTAGCGGTGCCCACAGATTCCAGATCCTGAGCCCTCTGCTCGGGCCTGACCGGGTTGACCAAGCTTGAATCCGATATTGACAACGAAAGGTGCTGCACGTTGCGCCACCAACCCGTTGAAGGCTTGAGCCTGTCCCGCTTGGGGCCACTTGTCGGATGCAGCAGCTCTTCAGGTGGTCCACGCTCCTATCCGGGAGGTGGAGGATGGTATGACCGGGGCGCGAGGCAAGATTCAGGGCGCTACGTTGGCGATGGGCTTCTTGTTCTTCGCGGGGATCCTGCACTACCACGCGAGCCAGTACCACCCTTTCCTGGCTGATGATGCGCTGATCTCCCTGCGCTATTCCGCACGCCTTCTCGCAGGGGAGGGGCTCACGTGGACAGAGGGCATCCCCGTGGAGGGCTACTCCAACCTGCTGTGGGTGCTGCTCATCGCGCTGTTGGGCCTGTTGGGCCTCGATCTGATCGATGCGAGCCGTGTCTTGGGCTACGCGGGCATGTTGACCGTTGTCGCGAGTCTCTGGTTTACCTACGCGCGCCGGGACCGGCTCAAGCACACCGCGCCGGCAGCGCTCGTCGCGCTCTTCTTCGTCACGCTGAGTACACCCATCGCGGTGTGGACGGTGGGGGGGCTCGAGCAACCCCTCTATGCAGCACTCCTCGCGGTCAGCATCGCCGTGTGCGTTCGCGCCATGGACGCCAAGCAGCTCGGCACGCGGCAGGCTGCGCTGCTCTCCACCCTCCTGGGACTCCTCTGTCTGACTCGACCCGATGGACCGCTCTTCGTGGTCACGATGACCTTCGCGCTGTTCCTGTTCGGGATCCGTCGCCTGGGACGCGAAGTGGTGCGCCGCTGGTCTATGCGGGTTCTCGCCATCTTGGGCGCCAGTATGGGGTTTGTGGCCGCGCAGCTCGTGTTTCGTCTGATGTACTACGGCGAGTTCCTTCCCAACACCGCGCGGGTGAAGCTCGCCCCGTCGGTCCCGCACACCGTGTCGGGCTTCGCCTATCTCTTCCATGGCATCGATGCCCTGGCGCCCTTCTCCTACCTCGCCATGGGCGCCCTGCTGGGGCTTGCATGGTTCCAAGAAACGCGCGGGAAGGCGGTCCTCCTGGGAGCCATGCTGGTGTCATGGGGGTGCTACCTGGTCGTCATTGGGGGAGACATCTTCCCAGCGTATCGACACTTCGTTCCGATCGTGGTTGTCCTGGCCTTTGCCCTCGCGGAAGGTGCTCTGCTCGTCACCAAGAGGCTTCACAGCCCCGAGCGACTCTGGGGCTTCGCGCTTCCCCTCCTGTGCCTGCCGCTCTGCATCCCCTTCGGCATACGGCAGGCCGAAGACCCCGTGAACCATAGGGCACTCACCGAGCGCTGGGAGTGGGACTGCAAACGGATCGCCCGGACCCTCAAGTTCGCCTTCGGAGACCAGCAGCCCCTCCTGGCGGTCACGGCGGCAGGTTGCCTGCCCTATTGGAGCGAGCTTCCGTCGCTCGATATGTTTGGAATGAATGACCATTATCTAGCGCACAACCCCCCAGAGGATTTTGGCGATGGCTACCTGGGTCACGAACTGGGGAGTGGCCAATACGTGTTGGACGCCTCGCCCGATCTCATCGTGTTCGATCTGGGTGGGCCCCCTCGGTACAAGAGCGGAGAGGAGCTGAAGATGCTCGAGGCGTTTCGGACGGGCTACGTCCCGATGAGGCTGAAGGTCGAAGGGCGGCGGATGTCCTCGACGGTCTATGTGGCCAAGTCCAGTCCGGCGATTGGGGTCCAGCACAGCGACGATTGGCATCAAGTCCGCATCCCTGCGTATCTCTTTCAGGGCGAAGAGAGTTGGGTGGCGCTGAACGATGAACGACAGCTCGTTCTCAAGCTTGCGCCGGAGATGGTGGCCACCCTCACCCTGCCCAATCCGACCGGGCGCGAATACCACGCCCAGCTTCAGCCCCCATCCTCCGGCTTGGTGCGCACGGAGCTGCGGCAGCTAGGCGATCAGCTCGAGGTGACGATTCTCACGAAACAGAACGACGAGGTCGTGGCGTTGAAGGGGCTCCTCCTCCACTCCAAGCCCCACTGAACACAGGCGGGTGGCTTGACGCTCAGGGCCTCCGGCCTGTGACTGCCTGGAACAGGTCGCCGGGCAACAGGCGCATCACCGCTGCGGCGCGAGCCCTCGAAAACAGGGGCCCGCGGCTTGCCAGTCGCACGTCGTCGCAGAGCGCATCCATGTCGGGGTCCTGCAGCTGGCAGGCCGGCTCCTTGATCCCCTCCCAGTAGCCGGCCGGAACCTCTCGCATGAGGTGTCCTGGGCGTTGGTACTGAGGCTGCGCCGGGAGGCGAGCCAGGAAAGGGTCGGTGACGCCGGTTCGATCCACCAGGGTCACCTCGGGGGCCGCGAAGTAGCCCGTCATGCCCACACCGATGGGTGACAGGACGCTGTCTTTTCCGGCGTCTTCACCGCGTGCACGGAAGGGATGCTGCGGCATCGGACGCCCCGGTCGCCAGCCGACCAGCGCAGAGCCCGGAGTGTAGTAAAGCCGCTCGTCGGCAATGCCATTCTCGTCGATCGGGTTCTCGAACACGTCCCCGTACGGCGTCCCCAGAGTTCCGTTCGGCGTCAGGCCTGCCACGAGGAGCGCACCGAGTACAGCGGCGATGGTCGGCTTGCCTTGTGGCCGCGTCGTCGCGATGGCTGCTGCTGCTACCGCCAGCGATGGAGTGAGAAAGCGGCCGGCCATGAAGTCTCCTCCTGCCCATACGATCCAAGCCAGCTGAGCGAGGATGCCGCCGCCCGCCCAACGGAGCTCGCGCTGTGAGAAGCAGGTGAGTAAGCCGCCGGCCAGCAGTGCGGCACCGACTGGGTCGAGGCGTGCCGACGTGCCCAGGTAGACCAGGCCCTGGGCGATGATCTCGCCCGTGGGCGTGGCCGCGCCAAGCTTCGCCATCGCCGGGTTGGGAAGCAGCGTTCCGAACCAGAACACCGAGAGGGCGAACCACGCTAGATTAGGGGCCGCCGCCCAGAGAAACCCCCGGCGGCGTTCGCCCCGCTGTAGCCGGCCGCAGAGCAGGGCCAAGACCAGCGGTGCCGAGTCCAGGCGGGTCAGCAGCGCGAGGCCTGCCAGCAGCCCACCCAGCCGCGGCTCGGCAGCCCGTGGCCAGAGCACCAGCGCGGCCAGGAGCAGGTGCAGGAGTGGGTTTTCCAGGCCGCTCGTGGAGAAGTCGACGAACGACCGCGATCCCACCAGTAGGGCCAACGCGATGGCGGCGCCGGTCGTGGACCGACCCGCGATTGTGGTCACGTAGCCGGTGGACGCGGCCAGCCCGAGCCCCAGCGCGGCCCACCAGCCGCTTTTTGTTAGGGCGTGTGTCAGGGTCAGTAAGCTCGCCCACAGCGGGTGAGTGAAGACCTGGACCCGCTCGCCGTCATTCCACGTGGCGCCCTGGCCGGCCAGGACGTTGCGCACTGTGCGCAGGGTGATGAACGCATCGTCCGAAACCCAGCCGTGCGTGACGACTGTCACGAGCAGAGCGCCCGAAAGAGTGATGATGAGCGTCGCGGCCAGTAGGTCTCTTCCAGGTGCTCCTACTGTTGTCACGGCGCCTGCCAGCCGGTCCGCCCGAGGGGGGCGGGACTAGTAAAGGGAGCGGAGCGGGGGTTGCCATCTATGTTGCATCGGCCCGCCTGCCTCACAACAACCTCCCGACAGGAAGGTAACGCGCAGTACCTACCCAGGGCCTCCGGCGGAGAACACTTCCTCTCCTCGAATTGGGCCGTGCGACGCGGAGTGTGGTGGCATGCCGGATCGTTTCTGCGAGCCCACGACGGAGGCCCACGGAGCCAAGTA